>Ga0172371_10004746_pt1 | contig 20410 bp, 19 predicted proteins | sample Lak12m_FD_114543 | JGI IMG/M metagenome (GOLD analysis project Ga0172371, IMG submission 114543) | Freshwater microbial communities from Kabuno Bay, South-Kivu, Congo - kab_022012_12m | ecosystem: Environmental > Aquatic > Freshwater > Lake | place: Democratic Republic of the Congo: South-Kivu... | reverse complement strand
GTATCGCGGCAATTTCATTGCTTGTTGGTGGGATTGGAATTATGAATATCATGCTTGTCTCTGTAACGGAACGCACCAAAGAAATAGGTCTGCGAAAAGCTGTCGGCGCAACCAAAAAAGATATCCTTATCCAATTTTTGACTGAATCTTCACTTCTCAGCTTGATCGGCGGGATCATAGGCATCATTTTCGGCTGGCTGATATCGTTTGCAGTTGGCCGCATCGCTGCTGCCAGTGGAACCCCATTTACACCGAACGTTTCTCTTGATGCGATCTTGCTTGCAACGATTTTTTCAACAGCCGTTGGATTATTTTTTGGAATTTACCCTGCAAACCGGGCTGCGAACCTTCAACCCGTAGAAGCGCTAAGGTATGAATAATAAGATCAAAAAAGCCGCCAAAAGCTGCTTTTTTATATATCAGCCCATCTGGATGATATTTCTTGATTTAATTGTTTGAAAAATAGAATGGGTTAGAATTAATTTCATCAAAGCAATTATTTGGAGGAAAAACAAATGCAACCTTGGCGGATCTTGATAACGGATGGCTTGCATGATTCAGGAATAAATATTTTAGAACGTGAAGCAGATGTCGCAGTAAAAAATGATATTTCATCAGATGATCTGAAAAAAGAAATAGCAAACTACGATGCGATCATCATTCGCAGTCGCACAAAAATGAATTGCCAGTTATTGGATGAGGCAGCCAAATTAAAGGTAATTGGTCGTGCCGGAGTTGGTGTAGATAATATCGACTTAACAACAGCGAAAGAAAAAAATATTACAGTAGTGAATGCGGCAGGGTCAACAACAACAGCTGTTGCGGAACTTACATTAGGATTAATTTTCGCTCTTGCCCGCCAAATTCCTCTTGCAGATGCCAGCCTGAAAAATGGCAAGTGGCTGAAAAAAGAACTTATGGGAGTAGAACTTTATGGCAAGAATCTTGGCATAATCGGTTTTGGGCGGATCGGTTCGACAGTTGGACAGATGGCAGCGGCTGTGGGTATGCGCATAATCGCTTGCTGTGATTTCAATATCCCCGAAACGATACGCATAATCGGTGGTGAACTGATGATGATGGAAGATATCATTGAAAAAGCGGATTTTATCGCAGTACATACACCTCTGACCGATAAGACTCATGGATTGATCAATAAAGAGACCATCTCTCGCATGAGAGATGGGGTTTATCTCATCAGTACTGCCAGGGGTGGGATCATCGATGAAACCGCTCTTCTGGATGCGTTAAATTCCGGTAAAGTTGCAGGAGCGGCTTTGGATGTATTTGATAATGAACCTCCAACAAATATTGAATTGATTAAGCATCCGCATTTGATCGCAACACCGCATATTGCCGGTCAGACCGCTGAAGCTCAAAAACGTGCCTCTGTTGATATTGCGCGCGAAGTTTTGGCAGCTTTAAAGGGCGAAAAATTGCATTGGAAAATTGTATAAATATCGGAGAAAAAATGGAAGAGAAATTAAATCAGCTTAAAACTATTCTGGCAGAAATCGCAAATCTCAACGCGGCTAACGCCATCTTAAATTGGGATCAGCTAGTCAATATGCCGGGCGGTGCAGCAGAGGATCGTGGTGAACAGATCGCAACCCTTGAAAATATCGTTCATGCCAAAGCAACTTCTGATGAGCTTGGAAAATTGCTCGGTGATCTTGGCGAAGATTTCAAGCAAATGGACCCTGAGTCTGATGAAGTATGTTTAATACGCTCGGCAAGACGCCATTATGACAAGCAGACAAAAGTGCCAGCAGAATTTGTAACGGAAATGGCTCGAGTTTCCACTGTCGCCCAGTCAGTGTGGGAAAAAGCAAAAAACAAATCTGATTTTGAACTGTTCAGGCCGCACCTGGAAAGACTAGTTGAATTACGTCAGCAATATGCAGATTTCTTTAAGCCATGGGACCATGTGTATGATCCGCTATTGGATGACTTTGAACCTGGAATGAAGACTGCGGAAGTACAGTCGATCTTTAATGCACTTCGTCCAAATCAGGTAGAGTTGATCAAAGCCATCAGTCAGGCAGAAAAAGTGGACAGGTCCTTCCTGTTCCTGGATTATCCCGAAATTGGACAGCTTGCATTTGGGGAGATGGTCATCTCAAAATTTGGATATGACTGGAATCACGGCCGCCAGGACAGGTCAGCTCATCCATTTACAACAAGTTTTGGGCTGAACGACGTGCGAATTACTACCCGCTTTAATAAAAACTATCTGCCGACAGCCATGTTTGGTACTATGCATGAATGCGGGCATGCGCTTTATGAACTTGGGATCGACAAAAAATATAATCGATCTCCATTGGCGGATGGCGCATCCATGGCAGTGCATGAATCCCAATCGCGCATGTGGGAGAATATGATCGGACGTTCCAAACCTTTCTGGACCCATTTCTTTCCAAAGTTAAAGGATTTCTTTCCTTCACAGTTAGGAAATATCGACGCGAACAAATTTTATAAAGGTGTGAATGCTGTTGAGCCATCTTTTATCCGAGTTGAAGCAGATGAGGCTACATATAACCTGCATATCATGTTGCGGCTCGAAATGGAAATTGCCTTGATGGAAGGCAGCCTGAAGGTCAAAGACGCACCCGAAGTCTGGAATACGAAATTCAAGGAATACCTTGGAATTGTCCCGCCCAACGATGCTCAGGGAATTCTCCAGGACGTGCACTGGTCATTTGGCGGATTTGGCTATTTCCCAACTTATGCATTGGGTAATCTGGTCTCCGCCCAGTTATGGGAATGCATGAACAAAGATATCCCAACACTTGAAGAACAGGTAGAAAAAGCGCAATTCAGTGAAATTTTGGGATGGCTGAGTAAAAACCTGCACAAATTTGGAGCAAAATTTGAACCTCAGGCCCTTGTTAAAAAAGTCACTGGCTCATTCATTACTCCAGAGCCTTATATGCGCTACCTTGAGTCAAAATTCAAATCGATATATTCTCTTTAGAGTATGATTGCCAGAAAAACACCCCAAAAGGGGTGTTTTTTTATATATTTGTCTGATAAATGGTCATTCATTTTCCATTTATATTTGTTTTAATTAATGGAGGATTAATGGAAAAAAATCTTTTGCTTACAAATATTATTATATTGATTTCCTTGGGACTGGCTTCCTGTGCAGTTCCAACAGTGACAGTAAAACCTGACATTAATACTGAAAACACTGATGCTGTTGTTGAAACAATGCCTGATCAAGCAAGTGCTGATTTACCAGAAAAAGAACTGCCCATGTGGTTTTCTCAAGAATTAAAAGATATTAATACCGGAAAGGTTTTTAAGATCACCGATTTTAATGAAAAAGTAATATTAGTGGAAACAATGGCTGTTTGGTGTCCAAAATGTCTCACACAGCAGCAGGAAATAGCAAAACTAAAATCCATTTATGGTGATCGGGATGACCTTGTCAGTATTGGAATTGATATTGATCCAAATGAGAATGAATCTTTGCTTTCCAGTCATGTTAAGAAATACGGATTCAATTGGATTTTCGCGATCGCACCAAAGTCTGTGATCGATGAAATTGGTGTACTTTATGGTGCGCAGTTTCTCAATCCGACAGCCACCCCGATGCTAGTGATTGACAGGCAGGGAGTCCAATACGCGCTTCCATTTGGAATTAAATCCGCGGAAGAACTGCTAAAAGCAATACAACCCCTACTTGACGCTGAATAAACGATGTTTGACCTAAATGCTATCCTGACATCAATTGGAATTGGTTTATTGGCAACAACTAGCCCTTGTGTATTCCCCTTATATCCAGGTTATCTTGCTTACATCAGCGCAAGCCAAGGTGTTTTAAAATCTGATAAGCAAAAGGCAAAGTCTTATTTTCTTGGAATTTTTGTCCTGCTTGGTGTCCTTTCAATGATGCTCTTTTTAGGTTCGATCATCTCTGCATTATCACTTTCTATTGGGAGCGCACTATCTGTGGTTATTCCATTTGCAGATCTGGTTTTGATCATACTTGGGCTGCTCCTTATCACCAACAGAAATCCATTTAAATCCCTTCCTCAAATTCAGATACCAGCTTTGGCTCATCCGTATGCCAATGCCTTTGTATATGGTCTGCTGTACGGCCCTATTGCCCTGCCTTGTTCAGGCCCGCTCGTGGTGTCGATTTTTGCAATCAGTATAAAATCTGCTGGTTTCCTTTCAAGGCTGGGAACATTTATGTGGTTTGGTTTGGGATTTGGGCTGCCTTTATTAGTTTTATCCTTCTTGAGCGGTGCGCTCCAAAAACCGATCACAATATTCTTTGCCAGGCATTCACGGTGGGTGAATATGGCCAGCGGATTATTAATTTTAGGGCTGGGTGTTTATGACTTGATCATAAACTGGGAATTGATCAGGTCAGGGTTTGGATAATCATTATAAACGGCTCAAGCAAATCCTTGAGCCGTTTTCTTAGAATGCCGCGCTTCCCTTATAGAATTCTGGATCAGTTGGCGTTTTTCCGCTTGGATCCCAGACATAGACCCAATCCCCGACTTCTGCCCAGTCATAAAGCCAATGCGAATCTCCAACAGATAAATTAATGCAGCCGTGAGATTGTTCATATCCGAACATTGCGCGCCAATAAGCACCGTGCAATGCTCTGGGGCCGTCATAGTACATGGTCCATGGCACATTTTCAAGCAGATAATAGTCCGTTTTTCCGGATGCAAAGGCACCGGTCATTGTTTCAATCTCTTTCTTTTCACTGATTTGGAATAAGCCCGGTTGTGTGTAATAAGGTTCAAATCCAGTAGCCACAAGTGTTGCAAATACAAGGTGATTGTCTTCATAGACCATCATTGTCTGTTCAAATAGATCGATCTCGATCCACCGGCCATTGTCAACCCCATCGGGAGCAGATACCGCAGGAGTCACAACACGAATCTTGTTTCTATCCACCCATTGGCCAGGCTTGATCATATACCAGATCGTCCCTTCGGCTTCAATCTTGTCATATACTTGAACCACATCGCCGCGGTTGAGGCCGAGATTGACCCTTTTTGCATTGATGCTTGGATCAGTGTATGGGTTTACCGCGTCAATTATCCAACCAAAATTATTTCGAGGCTGCTGTTTTAATAAGAGCCCCTGAAAAGTGGAGTAAGTAGTTGGTGAAGCGCGTATCCACTCACCCCGTTCGTTAGTCACATAGGGATTATTGTCATAATATGAGACGCTTTTATAAGCGACATAGAGGGTTTGACCGATAGGCAGTGTGCTTAGTGCACCCCAGTTTGCGATTGCGGAATCAAGATTAGGATAATAGGAAGCCTGCACACCTGGCAGCAGATTTAATTTTGCGTATTTTTGATCCAATACAGTAAATGAAATGTCTGGATGAGAAACGGGCAGTGGTCGGAGTGGAAGAGTCATTCCCTGCTGTGCCCACTGGGTAAGTGTCGCGGATGGCCCAGATGGGATGCAATCCTCGGGTGAAACATAATAGACGCCCGGGGAACAAAGCGGTAATCCCTCATAGGTATCGATCGTTTCAGGTGCGTCAGGTGTGGTTCCTTCTTGGGCATTCACTAAAGATGGCAAGCCCAGTGAAGTAAGGATCATCCCTGCTAACAAAAAAAGAAAAAGTTTCTTCTTAACCATATTTTCCTTTATTAAAAATCGGTGGTAATTGTACCTGAATTGTATTTTCCGGTTTTCATAATCTCCAAATGTCTCGAATATGCAACATATAAGGCTGAACAAGATCTCAACAAACGATTTTCATTAGTGTGAGTTTTTCCACATTTGCCAAAATATTCAATATGCTATAATCCCACGCATCTTTTAATCCCTTTTTTGACGGAAAATATGCGATTTCTAATAACAGGTGCGGCTGGTTTTCTCGGAGCTCCATTGGCGAATTCATTAGTCGCTGATGGCCATAGTGTTGTAGGATTGGATGATCTTTCAACAGGAGACCCAAAACAACTTGTGGACGCAGTTCATTTGGAGCGGGGGGATATCAATGACCGGCCAAAACTTTGGTCAATGCTTCAAGGGGTTGATTGTGTTTATCATCTGGCGGCAAGGGTCATTGTACCGGAATCAGTTCTTTACCCGCGCGAATACAACACAGTCAATGTGGGTGGAACGGTAACGTTGATGGAAGCGATGAGGGATGTGGGTGTCAGGCGTGTAATTTTTATTTCCTCCGGCACAATTTATGGTAACCAGAGACTCCAGCCTGTTAGGGAATCAAATCGCCCAAATCCGCGCTCACCTTATGCGGTTTCCAAACTGGCAGCAGAGTATTACATTCGAACAATTGGCTCACTTTGGGGTATTGAAACTGTCTGTCTGCGGGTTTTTAATGCCTATGGTCCCGGACAAAGGCTGCCTTTGACCAACGCTCCGGTGATTCCTTACTGTTTGCGCCAGGCACTGGATAACGGCACCATCGTCATTCACGGCAGTGGAGAACAGACTCGAGATTATGTTTACATTGACGATGTGGTTGAAGCAATGGTAGCAGCATCTTCTGTGCCCGACATCAATCGCATCATCATCAATGTCGGAAGCGGAAAAGAAACGTCGATCAATGATCTTGTTAAAAAAGTTTTGGAGATCACCGGTGCAAAACCAGAAATTGTCGCAAATCAGTCGCATGACAGCGGACCTTCAAGAATGCGTGCTGATCTAGCTATAGCAAAAAAGAAACTCAATTTTTCACCAAAGCACAATCTGGAACAAGGTCTTTTGAAAACCATTGAAAAAGATTCTCGCTTTCAAAAGAAATAGTTCCTTCCCCAATCCAGTAAAATGATGGAATGAATGGATGGTTTTTATCGCATCCCGCTACTCGCGGTTTAGATATTGATGATCCGCGTCTAACCGTTATCCGCCACAGTCTCCTACAGCAAAAAAGGTATTTGAATCGACTGTATCGAGATTGGTACATCTTAATTAAAGAGAACCTTGGTGATCTCAATTCCACTGTCATTGAGTTAGGTTCGGGAGCAGGTTTTTAGAAGATTTTATTCCCAAGGCTGTAAAAACAGATCTTTTCTTGCACCCTTTCATTCATTTGGCTATTGATGGGATGCAATTGCCATTCTCAAAGATTAGCATCGACGCGCTTATCCTCCTTGATGTATTTCACCACCTTGAAGATGTGAATGAATTTATTAATGAAGCTGATCGAACATTAAAAATTGGCGGGCGTATCATCATGATCGAACCTTGGGTAACAAAGTGGTCTAAGATGGTTTTCTCTCTGATCAACCACGAGATTTTGGATGCAGAAACTAATAGCTGGCAATTTGAATCAACAGGCCCGCTTTCAGGTTCAAATCAGGCATTGCCGTGGATCGTTTTTAACAGGGACAGCGAGAAATTTTGCTCCGACTACCCTCATTTTCAAATCAAAAAAATTCAGCCGATGATGCCTTTTCGTTACATTCTAAGCGGCCGATTATCTAATTGGATCAGCCTTCCGGAATTCTTTTATCCGCTGGTTAAAAAAATCGAGAAAAATTATAACCGGCAGATGGATGATTGGGGAATGTTCGCCTTGATCGTTCTTGAAAAAATCAAATGAATTTTAATCGCCGTGCTGCGAACATAACCATCTGAAGTAGAAGCCACCCATGTTTCCATCTCTGGATATTGGTTGTGCCATAAGTTCTCTCGCGATACCGGATGGGCATATCCACAATTTTAAGATTCAACTTTGTGGCTCCAAATATGAGGTCGTAATCTCCAAATGGATCGAAATCACCAAAATACTGCCGGTTATCGGCGATCTTTTGATAATCACTTCTCCAGAGCACCTTTGTTCCGCAGAGGGTATCTTTAATAGGCTGGCCGATAAGAAAAGAAAAGATCAAGGTGAACGCTTTATTCCCAAGCAAATTTAAAAATCGCATCGCCTGTTTTTCCATAGGGTAAACCAGCCGGACGCCGTTAATAAAATCACCTGCGCCGCTTGATAACGCTTCATAGAACCTTGGCAGATCTTCAGGCGCCATAGTCAGATCTGCATCCAATATCATCAGCACATCGCCTTTTGCTTCCGAAAAACCCAGCCGGACTGCGTCACCTTTACCTTTCCCCGATTGCTTAAGGTGAACCGCTTTTTGATGAGGATGAGCTTGAATTTGCTTATCAATTTCCTCAGCAGTTTTGTCGTTCGAATTCCCTTCCACAAAAATAATTTCCGTTGATTTTCCGATCTTCGGAATTCTTTCAAAAGCCTGTTTGATATTGCCTTCTTCATTACGGGCTGGAATGATTATCGAAGTGGAATATTTATTTTTTACTGAAGGATCTGATACTGACTTTTTCTTCGCCACCATGAAATGGGTCATCGCCAGTAATCGAAATGGCCAAAATCGGACAAGAAATTTATTACAGAAAGGGGCAAGTAAAGGTATCGGTAATGGAAATAGCACCTCCTCCCAATGCCGGATCACTTCAAATCCAGACAAGCTGAGAAGATTTGATGTATCCTCTTTGGTTAACCAGTTTTGGAGCAGCGTTGGTTTGGCAATATTTAGCGCCGTCGCGGCTCTCAAAGGGAATTCCCACAACCTGCTATAGAAATTGAGAATGATATGGCCATCTGGCTTAAGCAGCTTGTGGATCGATTCAAACATCTCTTGGACATCCCACAAGTCATTAATCGTATCTGATAGGATAATAAAATCGAACTTATGAGACGATACTTGGTTTAATTGTGTGCTTCGCTGAAAATTGATCTCGGGATGAAAATTCTGGGCATGTGAGATCATTTTTTCCGATATATCAATCCCCAAACCGTATGAAGGTTTAAGCGAAGCGATCAGGTTGCCGCTGCCGCAGCCAATCTCTAGCACTACCTGGCCAGGAGGAATGTTAAATTGATAGATCTGGCTGATGCGTTTTTGATAATAACCGCTCCAACCATGCCACTTTTCAAGTTTATTGGCAACTTTGTCCCAATGACTGCTTCGTTCCTGATAAAACTGTTCCTGGCTTGAGATCATTTATTAGCTGAAATACCCTTTCCTTGAAAAAAGTATATCATTACAAGTTTCTTTGCCTGCACCAATTCTTGTCTTATTCTTGAATGTGGTTTATAATTCAGCCATTGAATATTGAAACCGCTGAAAACCAATTTAAAGGTTCGGCAGCAGATCTAACCATTCTCGAACATATTGAGAGCGAACCAGATACTACCCAGGCAACGCTTGCTGAAAAGATCGGTGTTGCAGTTGGCACAGTCAACTGGCACCTTAAGCGATTGATCGCCAAGGGGTATATCAAAGTTAAGCGTGCCGAACGGAAGAAACTGAATTATCTCATTACTCCTGAAGGGATCACCCTAAGAGCAAGATTGCTGGTTGATTATATCCAGTCGTCAATGGGACTTTACAGGTTGATACGCGACCGTTCGATGGTTGCCATCAAAACAATAAAAAAGAATGGCCATAAAACAGTACGTCTGGCAGGTGACGGGGAAGTAACCGAGATCTTACGTTTGACCTGTTTTGAGCAAGGGCTTGTAGTCAGTAATGATGGCCGCAGCCATCCGACCCTTAGAGTGGTCGGATTGAAAATTTTCATTGAAAATGAGGAAACCCAGTTATGACAGATAACAAGTTCTGGCAGACGAAACGCGTTTGTGTGACAGGTGGGGCGGGCTTTCTGGGTAAAGTGGTTGTGCGTAAACTTCAAGAACGCGGCGTGAAGGATGTTTTTATCCCGGCGATTGAAGATTATGACCTGGTCAAGCTGGAAGATATTGATCGCATGCTCAAGGATGCGCACGCAGACATGATCATTCATTTGGCTGCTCAGGTTGGGGGTATTGGTGCGAACCGCGAACATCCTGCAGAATTTTTTTACAATAATTTGATGATGGGTGTTCAACTCATGCACCGTGCCTGGGAAACTGGTGTAGAGAAGTTCGTGGCAATAGGTACTATTTGCGCTTATCCCAAGTTTACGCCTGTCCCTTTTAATGAAGCCAATCTTTGGGACGGGTATCCGGAAGAAACCAACGCGCCTTATGGTTTGGCCAAGAAGATGCTCCTGGTTCAGGCTCAGTCCTACCGCCAACAGTATGACTATAACGCGATCTTTTTGCTGCCAGTGAACCTTTACGGACCGGGAGACAATTTTAATCCGAAATCTTCGCACGTTATTCCCGCATTGATCCGGAAGTGTATTGAAGCAAATGATTCTGGTCTTGAAGAGATTGAAGTTTGGGGAGATGGTTCTCCTACCCGTGAATTTCTGTACGTTGAAGATGCTGCGGAGGGAATACTCCTTGCAGCAGAAAAATATAACGGTTCGGAACCAGTCAATTTGGGTTCGGGGTTTGAAATAAGCATCAAGGATCTTGTTGAAATGATCGCTGACCTGACCGGTTATAAAGACAGCCTTATCTGGGATGAAAGCAAACCCAATGGACAGCCGCGCCGTGCCCTGGATGTGAATCGCGCACGCAATTACTTCGGTTTTCAGGCAAAAATGGACTTTCGTGAAGGTCTTAAGCAGACGATCGATTGGTATCGGGCAAATCAAAAATAATTTGACTTATGCAAAAATCATTGGATACGAGGGTTACTTTAATTAAGCCATCCTTTGGATGGGCTGCTTTAAATTTACGCGATCTGTGGGTTTACAGGGAACTTATTTTGTTCATGACATGGCGTGACCTGAAGGTGCGTTACAAGCAGACACTCCTGGGGGCAAGCTGGGCTGTTCTTCAGCCTTTCCTGACAATGGTCGTATTCAGCATTTTTTTTGGCAACTTGGCAAAAGTTCCTTCAGATGGCGTACCATACCCGATCTTTTCCTACACCGCACTCATTCCCTGGACGCTTTTTTCAAAAGCGCTGCATGATGCCAGTCATTCCCTTGTTTCCAACCGGCATATGATCACCAAGATCTATTTTCCCCGCATGATCCTGCCGCTTGCATCGGTATTAGCAGGTGTTGTTGATTTCTTGATCGCTTTCGTTGTCCTGATCGCAATGATGATCTTTTATGGGATGGCACCAACAAGTAATATCTGGACCCTTCCCCTTTTCCTGATCCTCGCTTTGATAACAGCAGCTGGTGTTGGTTTGTGGCTTTCGGCATTGAATGTCCTTTACCGGGACATAAACTATGTGCTCCCTTTCCTGACCCAATTCTGGATGTTCCTGACACCAATTGCTTACCCATCCTCTATGGTTCCGCAGAAATTTCAGGTTTTATACGCACTTAATCCAATGACCGGGGTTGTGGAAGGTTTTCGCTGGGCGCTGCTGGGATCTGGACAGGCGCCCGGTTTACAAACCCTTATTTCGGCTTTGGTCGCGGTAATACTTTTAGTTACCGGCTTGGTTTATTTCAGACGTACTGAACGGCAATTCGCCGATATGGTTTAGGAGAAAAACGAAGATGACTCCAATAGCTATTCGTGTGAAAAATATCGGCAAAGAATATCGTCTTGGCCAATTAATGAACACTTATCGTACTTTGCGCGAATCCATAACTGAACGTGTGAGAAACAATAAACAGGGTATTGAAATAGACAGTACTATCCCCAATTCCATTTGGGCGCTTCGCAACGTAACTTTTGATGTAAATCAAGGCCAGGTTTTGGGTGTGGTTGGAAGGAATGGGGCGGGGAAAAGCACCTTATTGAAAATTCTTTCAAGGGTAACAGAACCCTCTGAGGGTAGTGCCGAGATCCATGGGCGCATAGGTTCCTTATTGGAAGTCGGAACTGGTTTTCATCCGGAACTGACCGGCCGGGAAAACATTTTTTTGAATGGCGCGATCCTGGGTATGCGAAAAACTGAGATCGAGAGCAAATTTGATGAGATAGTCGATTTTGCTGAAGTGGAGCAATTTATTGACACACCGGTGAAGCGCTATTCAAGTGGTATGTACTTGCGGTTGGCTTTTGCAGTTGCAGCGCACCTTGAACCGGAAATTCTGATTGTGGATGAAGTTTTGGCTGTGGGAGATGCGGAATTCCAGCGCAAATGTCTTGGGAAAATGAGCGATGTTGCCAAGCAAGGACGTACAGTCATGTTTGTCAGCCATAATATGTCAGCTATTTTACGGCTGACTGAAGAGACTCTGGTGATCGACCACGGTCAGCTTCTCCTTAGAGCTCCATCACAGGAGGCGGTTGATTTTTATTTATCACGCGGCTTAACCCAGGAGGGACAGCGCCGCTGGCTTGCGGATGAGATCCCTGCCAAATCTGCACCTTTTAAACCAGTAGCCATACGATTATTGGATAAGAAGGGAAAAGTAATTGATACAGTCCGATCCACTGAAGAGTCTTTTATTGAATTTGAATACAGCCTTGCCAAAGCAGTAAAAGGACTTCGGGTTGGGATCTATCTAATTACAGCGCGGGGTGAATTCGTTTTCACATCCTTTGATACGGATGACGAAGAATCCTTCATTGCATTAAGCCAGCGAAATTCGGGGAATTATATAAGCCGTGTCAGGATACCTGCGAATCTATTGAATGGCGGAAGATTCGTAGCAGGGGTGAATGCCAGTTCGTATCGAATTAAAACTTACTTTCATGATGAACAGGCACTTGCATTTAATGTAGATGTTTCCGGTGCACCCGGCACCCAATGGCCGGAACCGCGCATGGGACCTATCAGACCAGCCTTGAAATGGGAGATAAAAACACTCGATCATGCCAATTAAAAATCAAAAACCACCTGTAAGAACAGAAGCAAAAAACCTGGTCAAGAATATCATCGGTCAGGTACCATTTACGGCCGAATTGTATTGGCTGATACGACAACAAGGTAAATCGCTGAACAGCCGTTTTTCATTGAGCAAACTGGATGAAAACCTGGCTGACCTGGTAACCCAGGTCGAGACACTGAGAAACCAAAAGCCCCATATGGGAAAGAAGATCTTCATATTCGCGACCCTTCATTACTGGATCGAACATGCCTCTCTGACAGCACTTTCACTATCAGCCATGGGCTATGACGTGACTCTGGCTTTTCTCCCATACCATGACTGGCAGAATGATATTAATAAATTTGACTTACGCAGGCAGAACCTTTACGCAGAAAAAGTTCTCGGAAAGGCCTCAAAAGTTGTTAATATCCTTCCTTTTCTTAATCTGCATGCAGGGTATAAAACGCTCCCGCCGGAACTTCAAGAGAAGGTGGAGCAGGTTACCCGCTTTGATTCCATGTACACGTTACAGGTAGAAAAAGTAGATCAAAAGACACCAATTTACAAGATCAGGTGCAAACGTAACCTTCAAGCAGCACGCGCAGCCTATGCCTGGATGATCGATAACAAACCTGATGTTGTCATCGTTCCAAATGGCACCATCCAGGAATTTGGCGTTGTCTATGAAGTATCTCAGTTCCTTAAGATCCCAACAGTGACCTATGAATTTGGTGACCAGAGACAGCGGATCTGGATTTCACAAAACTCAAAGGTGATGCGTCAGGATACAACTGAAATGTGGGAGACTTTAAAAGAAAAACCGTTATCCCAGCCTGAACTCGATAAGGTGCGCGAGTTGTTTGAGGCGCGGCGAAAAGCATCTGTCTGGAAGAATTTCTCGCGATTGTGGCAGCAGGTGCCGGCAAAAGGTGCAGATATTGCCCGACAGGAACTTGGCTTGGATGAACGCCTTGTTGTGCTTTTAGCTACCAACGTTCTGGGTGATAGTCTTACCCTTGGCAGAGAAGTTTTCACCCAATCGATGGAAGATTGGTTGGAACGGACTCTGCAGTATTTTGCCGGTAAACCCGAAGTCCAACTGGTCATCCGCATTCATCCCGGTGAAAAACTGATCCACGGTCAATCCATGCTGGATGTGATCAACCGCGTCCTGCCAAAATTACCGGAACATATTCATGTCATTAAGCCAGAAGAAGATGTAAACACCTATGATCTGATCGCCGCAGCAAATTTGGGATTGGTTTACACGACCACGGTTGGTCTGGAAATGGCCATGAGCGGTATCCCTGTCATTGTTGTCGGTGACACTCATTATCGCGGTAAAGGATTTACCCTTGATATGGATTCCTGGGTCAAATATTTCAAAACATTGAAATCTGTTTTTGAAGCTCCATCATCCTACCGATTGACTGATGAACAGATAAATCTGGCTTGGGCATATGCGTATCGATTCTTCTTTAATTTTCCTCTGCCTTATCCCTGGCATTTAGTGCGCTTATGGGAAGACTATGAGAATAATGACATCAGATCAATGTTCCATTCCAAAGAATGGCCGCAGTTTGAAAAAGTATTCCATTACCTGGCAGGTGAACCGATCGATTGGTCAGCAAATGGGAACAGGAATCACGCTTAAAGGAATTAATGGCTGATAACAGCGTTCAAGAGGATGTGCGCAAATTCTATGATGCCGTTGGCTGGCAGCAGATCAGCGAAGGCGTTTATCAAAACGCGCAATATGAAGACTTGCGCCCAGTATCGCGAGATTATATTCATAAATGTCATTTGCGGATCAATAGATACTTGAAGCACTCTGGCAAGTATTTGTTGGATGCCGGATGCGGACCCATTCAATACCCTGAATATCTGACATATTCCGAAGGTTACATGTACCGTGTCTGCCTTGATATTTCTATTGTTGCTTTGAAGGACGCTCGTATGAGGATCAAAGAGCATGGACTATTTGTTGTCGCAGATATCGCGCATATGCCCTTTAGATCCGATCTTTTCGATGATGCGGTTTCACTGCACACCATTCACCATTTGCCGCCAGAAGAATACCGACCGGCTTATTTTGAGATGAAGCGTGTTTTAAAACCTGAGGCTTCAGCAGTGGTTGTTAATGGCTGGAGTGAATCACCGATCATGAGGCTATTCCGACTTCCAATGCGGGTCATGGAGAAATTGTTTCATAAAACCGATAATGACCAAAATAGGATTGGGTTGCCTCATAAGGAACGATCCAAACCAGCGGGCACCTTTGTAAATAAATTGACTGCTGCTAACCTTCGACAACTGCTGGGGGATGATTTTCTGATAACGATCCGTGTCTGGCGAAGCGTTAGCGTACGATTTTTGCGTGCAATGATCCAGCCGGGGTTATGTGGAAAGTTTTTGCTGAAGGTTCTTTACATGAAGGAAGAATGGTTTCCGGGATTTTTTGGCGTTTATGGCCAGTACCCGCTGATCACTTTTACGAAGTAAAGGCAAAATAGGAATTGAAAAATCAATAACAGGATGTGACCATGGATTGGAAAGACAAGGTAGTTTTAGTTACAGGCGGAACCGGATCATTTGGAAAAAAGTTCATCCAGATCCTGCTCAAAGAGCATTCTCCCGCAAAGTTGATCGTTTTTAGCCGTGACGAACAAAAACAGCATGAAATGCGACAGGCAGGGTTTGATCATCCTAATCTTCGATATTTCATTGGTGACATTCGCGATTACCCGCGCTTAAAACGTGCTTTTGAAGGTGTGGACTATGTTATTCACGCCGCAGCTTTAAAACAGGTTCCAGCCTGCGAATATAACCCGATGGAAGCGGTAAAGACCAATATCCTCGGCAGCAGTAACGTGATTGATGCCGCGCTGGACGCTAATGTGGAAAAGGTTATTGCTCTGAGTACGGATAAGGCTGTCAATCCGATCAATCTTTATGGCGCGACAAAGCTTGCCGCTGAAAAAATGTTCGTTCAAAGCAATGCCTATGCCGGTGGACGAAAAACTCGCTTCGCCTGCGTCCGATATGGGAATGTGGTTGGCAGCCGGGGAAGTGTTGTTCCGGTTTTTATGCGCCAGCGGGAGGAAGGCGTTGTAACCATTACTGATGAACGCATGACCCGCTTCTGGATCTCTTTGGAGCACGGTGTCCGGTTCGTTATTCGTTGCGTTGAAGAAATGCATGGTGGAGAAGTATTTGTACCCAAGATACCGAGCATGACAGTTGCGGATCTTGCCAAAGCCGTAGCGCCAGAAGCCAGGATCAATGTCATCGGCATTCGTCCAGGAGAGAAGCTGCACGAAGTTCTCATCTCTGAAGATGAAGCTCGCACAGTGATCGAAATGGATGACATGTATGTTGTCCAGCCGGCCGAAGCGCTTTGGTTTGGGCATGACTGGACAAAAGTTGGCAAACCGATCTCGGATGAGTTTCGCTATGCAAGCAACACAAATACCGAATGGCTGAATGTTGAACAGATCAAGAAGATCATTGAACCGATCGAGCTGGAATTCGAGAATTAGGAAAGAGTCATGCGCATCCTGGTAACAGGCGCTTCTGGTTTGCTGGGATTGAACCTCTGCCTTCATTTGGCGGAGGAGCACGAAATATTTGGTACTTTTCACGAAAGCTTACTCAAAGAGCCGCCTTTTCAGGCGGTTTGCTGCGATCTGATAGATCGTCGATCCATAGAAGCGCTGATCGATAAAACCAGGCCGGAATTATTGATAAACTGTGCGGCAATGGCCAATGTTGATGCCTGCGAATCTCAACCGGGTATGGCACAGCAGATCAACGCAGATATGCCTGGCAACCTGGCAGCCTTATGTAAGGAAAAGGGCATTCAGTTGACCCATATTTCAACGGATGCGGTTTTTGACGGAAAAATGGGCGATTACACAGAAGAAGATCATCCAAACCCCTTGTCCGTTTACGCACGAACCAAACTTGATGGTGAGCTGGCAGTTGCGGCACAATATCCAGGTGCGATCATTGCGCGGGTGAACTTCTACGGATTCAGCCTCAGCGGTAAACGCAGCCTTGCAGAATTCTTCCTGAACAACCTTAAAAATAATAGCCAGGTAAATGGTTTTGTTGATGTGATGTTCAGCCCATTATATGTAACTAACCTGGTGGATACTCTGGTTAGAATGATCGAAAAAGGGTTAACAGGGCTTTATCATGTGGTTTCTCCAGAATCCTTAAGTAAATACGCGTTTGGTGTAAAGATCGCTGAGAGATTCGGATTTAATAAAACGCTCATTCAGCCGAGATCGGTCACTGAAGGCGGCTTGCTGGCAGCACGATCGCCACGTTTGACCCTGAATATTGACAAACTGAGATCCGCAAAGATCATAACGCCTGGACAAACAGAATGCTTGGAACATTTCCATACACATTTTTTGGAAAACCTGCCTGAAAAGATAAAAGCCCTATCAGGATGACCTGTCATCCAAGGAGGAAAAAATGGAATTTAAAATAGGTTCAAATTGGATAGGGGATAGACACCCCACATATTTCATTGCAGATATCGCGGCCAATCATGATGGTGATCTTGACCGTGCCAAGCAGCTTATCCGTTTGGCAAAAGATGCCGGTGCCCATGCGGCTAAATTCCAGAACTTTCAGGCATCCAAGATCGTATCGGATTTTGGTTTTAGATCTCTGGGCGGACAGCAATCGCATCAATCCAAGTGGAAAAAATCTGTTTTTGAAGTCTACCAAGATGCGTCAGTGCCCTTTGACTGGACTCCAGTATTAAAAGAAGAATGCGATAAGGTTGGTATTGACTATTTTTCGTCACCTTATGATTTTGAAGCGATCGATATGCTGGACAAATATATGCCGGCTTATAAGATTGGTTCGGGCGAGATCGATTGGATCGAAGCTCTTGAGCATATGGCGTCAAAAGGCAAACCAGTTCTGCTGGCAACAGGTGCAGCGGCAATCGGTGATGTGCAGCATGGCGTACATGCGATTCTGTCAATAAACAAAGAGCTGGTGTTAATGCAATGCAACACCAATTACACCGCAAGTATTGAGAATTTCAGGCATATTAATTTAAATGTTTTAAAAACCTATCGGGTCATGTTTCCCGGAGTAATCCTGGGCTTATCCGACCATACACCCGGACATGCTACAGTTCTGGGCGCGGTTGCGCTGGGGGCCAGGGTCATTGAAAAGCATTTTACCGATGATACAACTCGAGAAGGGCCGGATCATAAATTTGCGATGGATCCGCGAACCTGGTCTGAAATGGTCGAAAATACCCGCAGGCTTGAACAAGCGCTTGGTTCGGCGGATAAAGTTGTAGCAGATAATGAGATCGACACGGTAGTCATACAACGGCGCTGCCTGCGCGCGGCGAGATCAATTCGAGCCGGAGAGGTGCTATCCCGGGAGATGATCGATGTTTTGCGACCGGCGACACCTGGCGCCATTCACCCTGACCAAATCGGTAAAGCAATTGGTATGAGAGCACTTGTGGAGATACCTGCCGGGAAAGAATTAACCTGGGGGATCCTGGCAGATCAATCGATTTGAAAAACAGGCGCATTTTATACTGCTCTGAGAATTATTCGCCTCATGACCATCGGTTCCTGACTGCACTGGGAAGGAGCGGTTATGAGATCTACTGGCTTAGGCTGGAAGAAGGTGGCAGAGTACAGGAAAGCCGTCCATTGCCTGAAGCGGTAACCCCTATCGCATGGCGAAAAAACCAAAAACCGGTTGATTGGCCTGATTATAAAGATTTGGCGCAGCAATTTAACTCGGCAGTTGAACTGATAAAACCGGATCTTATTCACGCGGGGCCAATCCAGCGGGTAGCCTATTTGCCCACCCTAATTGACTTTCATCCTTTGCTTGTTATGTCCTGGGGTTTTGATCTTTTGGAAGACGCCTGGCGTGATGAAACCTGGGAAGAGATCACACGTTCTGTTTTGACGAATTGTGATTGGTTTACTTCAGATTGCCGGACCACCCAAGAAATTGCGATCAATTTCGGCATGCCCGAATCGAGAACTACAGTTTTCCCTTGGGGCGTTGACCATAAAGTATTCAATCCAGATGGGCGCGGATTAATGCGAAGTAAGGTTGGTTATGAGGAAGATCTTTTAGTTGTCCACACGCGATCATGGGAACCTCGTTACGGTGTTGATATTGCTTTGAAGGGCTTTTATCTGGCGCTTCCAGAGGCGCCAAACCTTCAATTATTCTTGCTTGGAGGGGGATCGCAGGAGTCCCAGATTAGGTCCTTTATTTCAGACAAAGGGATTTCGGAACGAGTTCATTTTTGCGGTTATAAGGAAAACGAGGCATTGGCAGAGTATTATCGAGCAGCGGATGTTTATCTCAGTGCATCCCATATTGATGGGTCTTCAGTTGCTCTGATAGAAGCCATGGCCTGCGGCTGCCCGGCGTTGGTTTCAGATATTCCAGCAAATATGGAATGGATAACAGATGGAGTTCAAGGTTGGGTTTTTCGGGATGGCGATCCGAAACACCTGGCAGAAAGAATTATCCAAATAGCTGGTCAAAGTAAAGAACGGCAGCACTGCGGTAAAAATGCGCAAAACAAAGCAAAAGTCGAAGCTGACTGGCAAAAGAATTTCGCGAAACTTCTGGATATATACGAATTAATGGTAAATTTCAGGCGGCGATCAGAAAAATGAATTTGAAAAATAACTGCAATATCGTTTGCATCCTTCAAGCCCGCATGGGCTCCAGCCGGCTGCCGGGAAAAGTTCTCAAACAAATATGCGGTCAGCCAATGCTTGGATGGGTGGTGAAACGAGCATCGCGATCACGGCTGATCTCAAGCATAATCGTGGCAACTACGACCGATCCTGGTGATGATTTGATCGAAACCTTCTGCCTATCGGAGGGGATCTCATGTTTTCGCGGGAGCGAATTTGATGTACTTGACCGCTATTACCAAGCCGCCAAATCCGAGCATGCTGACATTGTCGTAAGGTTGACAGCGGACTGCCCGCTTATCGACGCGGTATTGGTCGATGCGACAATTGAGAAACTCATTGAAGAAAAAGCGGATTTTGCCGCAAACCGACTTCCGCCTCCTTTCAAGCGCACATTCCCGGTCGGTTTGGATACAGAAGTGGCAACTTTTAATGCGCTTGAGACTGCCTGGAAACTTGCTGAAAAACCTTTTGAACGCGAACATGTCATGCCATATTTATATGATCCGCAAAACAACTTTAAGGTCATGGTCCTTGATGCCGAAAACGATTATGGAAACCAGCGTTGGACTGTGGATACCCCTGAGGATCTGGAATTTATCCATCAAGTAACAAAAAAACTTGACTGTCGGATGGATTTTGGCTGGGAGGATATATTATCTATCCTTTCTGAGAACCCTGATTTGTCCAAGATCAATGCAAACATCGCACACAAATCATTAAATGATGTTGATCATCGTTCAAAATTTAAATAGGCGGGAATAGTTGAACGATCCTTTTTTGACACTTTTCACTGCACCAAAGCCGTTTACAGATCCTCATATTAATACCATTCAGCGCAATGCGCTGAATTCCTGGAAGGCTTTGGGACAGGAGGTGAAGATCCTAGTTTTTGGAAAGGATGATGGGATCGAGGAAAATACCCGCGAACTTGGCCTTCGACATATTCCAGAAGTGAGGTGCAACTCGTACGGAACTCCGCTGATCAGTTCGATGCTGGCGCTGACCCGCGAGGCAAGTGACAGTCCTTTTCTTGGCATTAT
>Ga0172371_10004745_pt1 | contig 20411 bp, 13 predicted proteins | sample Lak12m_FD_114543 | JGI IMG/M metagenome (GOLD analysis project Ga0172371, IMG submission 114543) | Freshwater microbial communities from Kabuno Bay, South-Kivu, Congo - kab_022012_12m | ecosystem: Environmental > Aquatic > Freshwater > Lake | place: Democratic Republic of the Congo: South-Kivu... | reverse complement strand
TCGCTGCCGGTGGCTTCCGGGATTTGACTCGCATCGCCTCAAGCGATTATGGTATATGGGAACAAATAATCAGAAGCAACCGTGAACAGATCCTTACAGCGCTTTCACATTTTCAATCCACTGTACAAAATATTACCGATGCAATTGCTCAAAACGATTTTTCTTTTTTGCAATCGTCATTTGAAGAAGCAAAAATAAAGAGAGATGAAATACCCAAAAACTCCAAAGGGTTTATCAATCAGCTTTCCGATATTTTTGTCTTTGTAAAAGATGAACCGGGAGTGTTACACAAACTCACTACAATCCTTTACCAAAATGGGATAAGCATTAAGGATATCGAGTTGTTGAAAATCCGGGAAGGGACGGGCGGAACGATTAGACTTTCTTTCGCCTCAGAAGAAATTGCCGCAAAGGCTAAAGGTTTCATCGAGAGTATCGGCTTTAAAACACGTTAACCCCATTTCGCCAAAACGGTGAAATTTGTTAATTTTACGGCATCAATTTTTATCCTTTCGGCTTTACTCCGCAAGGCTCAACACAATTTTTTATCACAAGAGGAGAAGTTTCTTCATGGCAACAACCGCCGATTTTAGAAATGGATTAATTATAAAATATAAAAACGACTTATACACCGTTATCGAATTCCAGCATGTTAAACCGGGTAAAGGCGGCGCATTTGTTAGAACAATGCTTAAAAATTTAAAAACCGGAAAAGTACTTGATAATACTTTTCGTTCGGGTGAAACAATTGATATCGTACGAGTTGAACGAAGAAAATATCAATATCTCTACCGCGATGGAGAATTTCTCGTCTGCATGGATAATGAGACCTACGACCAAATTAATGTTCCCGCAGCTTTTATTGGTGAAGGACTTGATTTCTTGAAGGAAAGTGAAGAGGTTGAAATTCTTTTTAACGGTGAAGAAATTATTAGTGTTGATATCCCGATTTTTATTAACCTTAAAGTTGTTTCGGTAGAACCGGGTGCAAAAGGTGATACTGTTTCAAACGTAACCAAGCCGGCAACACTTGAAACCGGAGCGGTGGTAAACGTTCCTTTGTTTATTAATGAAGGTGAACTACTCAAAATTGATACACGTTCGGGTTCTTACGTTGAACGTGTAAAATCGTAATCTGTTTTACTTCTTTCTAAAAATGTTGAGTTAAGAAACGCTTTCTTGATTCAACATTTTTTTATTTTGACAAATATACCGAAACTGCATCAGCGACATTTTCTCCATCCATCGAAGACGACATAATCCCTCCCGCATATCCGGCGCCTTCACCTGCCGGAAATAACCCTTGTACTTGCACATGCATATAAGTATCTCTATCACGCGGAATACGCACTGGAGAACTTGTCCTGGTTTCCGCAGCAAGCATCTGAGCTTCCTCAGTCAAAAATCCTCTCATCTTATTATTGAATTGCCCTAATCCTTCCTTTAACCTTTTAACAATAGACGCGGGAAGAATTTCATGAAGAGGTGAAGAAACTGTTCCGGGGAAATATGATGCTTTGGGAAGTGTTGCCGAAACTTTATTGTTCAGAAAATCGGTAATGCGCTGTGCTGGAGCCGTTTGATTACTTCCTCCTGCGACAAACGCTAAATGCTCAATGTCCTTTTGATACATCAACGCCGCAAACGGACCATGCTTCTCATACGGTTTTATGTCTTCCGGTTCCACAGTTACAACAAACCCGGAATTTGCGAACGGAGAATTTCGCTTTGAAATCGACATTCCATTTACCACTAACTCATCGGGAGAAGTCGAAGCCGGAATGATGATTCCCCCCGGACACATGCAAAATGAAAATACTCCGCGGCTATCCACCTGGCATGATAAACTGTAATTTGCGGAAGGCAGATAAGGATTTTTCTCTTTTGAATGGTACTGAATTTCATTTATTAACGCCTGCGGATGTTCAATACGGACACCCATAGCGAAAGCTTTTGTTTCTAATAAAATATTTTTGTTATGAAGAAGGATGAAGATGTCCCTTGCTGAGTGTCCCGTAGCCAAAACAACAGCATCCGCGGTAAGTTCCTTTTCATTATTGATTACGACACCAACCGCTTTATTATTTTTAAGGATTAAATCTGTTACTTGCGACTCGAAAAGAATTTCGCCGCCGTTATCTAAAACCGTTTGCCGCATTGACGAAACTATGAGAGGAAGTTTATTTGATCCAAGATGGGGGTGTGAATCGATTAAAATATCTTCGTTGGCTCCATGTTGAACAAAGATTCCGAGAATTTTTTTCACATTTCCTCTTTTCGTCGCGCGGGTAAAAAGTTTACCGTCGCTAAAGGTTCCGGCTCCTCCTTCACCAAAGCAATAATTCGAATTCGGATCCACTTTACGATCAACCATCAAATGATGTATATCTCTCCGTCTTCCCCGGACTCCCTTCCCTCTTTCAACAATGATTGGTTTTATTCCCAGCTCGATAAGCCGTAAAGCCGTGAACATACCGGCAGGACCAAATCCAACCACAATTGCGGTTTTTTCACCTCTGACGGGTTTATAAACAACCTCCGGCCCTTCGACTTGAATTTGCTCATTAATAAAGACGTCTACCAATAGTTTATATACAGGAGCTTTTCTGGCATCGATGGAGCGGCGGATTTTTCGCACAGCTTTGATTGATTCGATAGATGTAAGAAGTTGTTTCGAAATTTCTTCTCTGATAGCGGAATCAGAAAATGCTTGTTCCGGAGTTAAGGTTAAATCAATTTGCGTTTTCATGGTTCTCTATTTATGGTGAAACATTTTTGTGCTTCCAAGATTTTACCCAATCGGTAAACGGGGTCATCATTGGAACAGCGGTCATTTTACCTCCAAATCCAAAATAACGATACACAATTGCATTTATGCTTGTTACCGGTGTATCGGTTAAAATTTTCTCATTGATGGTTACCCCGTACTTGTTAGCTAATGTAACAGTATAATTTATTAAAGAGTTTCGCAATTTGTTAAAGGCAAGATCTCGGCGAAGTTTCTCCTTTGTCGCTTCGTATTCTTCTTCGTTCGGAAGCGCTTCTTTTTGCTTATCAATCAATTTAAAAACCGAATACCCTTCGGGGACTTTCAATGGGCCGTAAATATCCCCTATATTCATGGTTCCGGCTACTCGACCAATTTCTCCAAATGAAGAAGTAGCAAACAGACCAAACTCGCCGCTCGTTTCTTTGGTTTGTTCGCGAATTGAGTACCGTTTTGCAAGTTCCTTTATATCTTCGCCGGCTTTTATTTTTTGTAGAACGGTGTCAATAGTTTCCAAATTAGGGTTTAAGATTTCGACAATGTTTACCAGAACTTCATTTTCTTTTTTGGAATTTCGTTTAGCATAGTAAGCGGCAACCTCCTCATCCGAAACTTTTGCCGAATCTAAAAATACCCCTTGCATTGCTTGGTGCAGAATGAAATCTCTCCAAACTCCATAATCCTGCTGAACTTCTTTTGTTTGTTCCAGATGCAATTTGTACCCTTCATCGGCTAGGATTTCTCTTTCGATGAACTCTCTCGTCTTTCCATGTAAGACTAAAAGAACATGTTTTTCATCAATCGACTTGAACGCCGGGTTTTCAAAATTCAAGAATCGAACAAAATCACGAAGCGTGCTGTTTTTCTTTTCAAACTTCACGTACGTTTTGGATATGGAATCGCTCAAAATTTTTTGTTCGAGATTATAAAAATCATCTTCAGCGAGATAAAATTTATCATCATCGCCTTTTCTCCATTTTTCTTTTGCCTTCAAGAGAGGAATGATTTTATCCGCCAAATATTTTAAAAGCGAGGCTTTTGCCTCTGTCTTTTTGTTCAAAAAGAGTTTCTTCATGTAGGCGAGATAAAATTCCCGCTCAGCCCGCTGTTTAGCAACTTTTTTTAATTCTTGGTACTCAAGTTCCCAGCCTTGCGACTTTTCAAAAATCGGTTCAGCACGTTTATCGATGTGGTAAATGTACCAGCCATCTTCAAAATGCATTGGTTTCGTGTTTGCACCGTCCGGCAAACTAAAAATTTGACGCTCAAGCTGTTCATCTTCCATACCCACTTGAAACGTGAGAGTATCTTTCATCTGTTCGGGGAGGTCAACTATTAAGCTGTCGAAAGGAAGACCTTTCTCAAGCAGATGGTCAAAATTTCTAATTTCTTTTTCATTTGCAGAATACAACGCGCGCGCAAATACTTTGGTTGCGTTACCAAGGTACGTTGAAAAAAGCTTTTGCGCTTTCTCTTTAGCCTTATCGGCAACCTCCCTATTATAAAGTTCATTCCGAACAAACATTTTTTCAAATTCATGAAGACTATATTTCGTGACCTCAACGGTATCAAGCCGTCTTTCCAAAGCAGCTTCCGCGAACAACTTCTCAAAAATAATTCCGTATAAAACTTCCTCTTTTAATTGCGGAACAATATTTTTCATTTGCCGTTCCATTTGGGGCATCATTTCGTACCGCTCTACGAATTCCTTCCTCGAAACCGTAATATTTCCTATTTTTGCAACAACTTCATCGTCGGATTGAGCTGCCGTTTGCACGACCACTATTCCTACTAGAAGCAACAGATATTTTACCATAGTTAACTTTCGTGATTACCGGTTTAAAGTTACAAATAATTCCGCATCCTATTAAATACATTTGACGCACGAGATAAATTTTTGAGGTTTATTTGAAAAAGAAGAATCAGAAAAAAGAGATAAAACAAAAAGAAACCAAAATTGAGACGGTAAAAAAAGAGTCGGAGCCAAAAAAAACACCAAAGTGGTTTTATGCCGTTCCTTTCCTTATCCCAATAATTCTCATAGTACTGCTTGAACTTTCTTTAAGATTATTCGGATACGGCAAAAATGTGAATATATGGGCACACTACCATCCGGAACTTCCGGAAAAAATTGTAATGAATCCCGACTTCGCGTACAACTATTTTTTTACCACAAAGGGAATTCCAACCTCAATCCTCGATCCGTTTGACCGGGTAAAAAAACCGGGAACATTTCGCGTTTTTGTACTTGGAGAAAGCAGCTCGGCAGGATTTCCTTACGAACCAAACGGTTCTTTTTCACGCTACCTTCGCGACCGCCTGGAACTCGTTTATCCAAACACGAATATTGAAGTGGTGAACCTGAGTATGGCCGCGATTAACTCAATCGTTATACGAGATTTTCTTCCCGAAGCGTTAAAATATGATCCCGATTTAATTCTTCTCTATGTCGGACATAATGAATATTACGGTGTACTTGGAACAGCTTCGCAGTCGTTTTTAGCCGGCAATAAAACGCTTATTTCTTTGATGCTTGATTTAAATAAATTTAAAACCGTTCAACTACTCCGCAACACCCTTAGCACTGTTTCCGCTTGGTTTGAAAAGAAGGAAAAAAAGTCGAGTGGAACGTTGATGGCAAGAATGGCGAGAAGTAATCTTGTTCCGTACCAATCGGCTCTGTATAAAGACGGGATAAAACAATTTGACGGAATGCTCAATGACATTGTACAAATGATTCATGATAAAAATATTCCGTTGATAATGGGAACACTCACATCGAATTTGAAAGATCAACCGCCGTTTGTGTCGGAACAAAAAAACGGAGAATCTGCGAATGAATTTTATCAAAAAGGAAAAGAGGAACTTCAAAAAAGTAACACTCAAGAAGCGAAACAATTTTTCATGAAAGCAAAAGAGCTTGATGAACTCAGGTTCCGCGCGCCGGAGGAAATGAATGACGTTATTAAAAAAGTTGCGTCCGAGTATAACGTGCCTTTGATTGACTTTGAAACAATTTTTAATTCGATTAGTAAAGATGGAATTGTTGGCAGCAATCTTATGGTGGATCACCTTCACCCGAATCTTCACGGCTACCAAATTTTTGGCAAACTCTTTTTTGAAGCCATGCAAAAGAACAACTTTCTTCCGCATGCTCAACCTGAAAACATCTCAAACGAGCAACAGGATTCACTCGTGGTGGCCCATTTTCCCTTCTCAAGACTCGATTCTACGATCAGCAATTATCGCCTCACCTCACTTAAAGGAGACTTTCCATTTAATAAAGGAAAATCAAGAATCTATTTAAATGATCTTGTAACGCTCCGTGACATAAACGACTCTGTGGCGTACAAAGTTGTTGCTCAAAATTATTATTGGGAGGGTGCACACAAAATTGTAGGCAATGCGTATGCTCGACAAAAGGATTACAACGGTGTAATTGATGAGTACGGCGCGCTTATCGGACAATTCCCCTTCACAATGGAGTTTCAGGAGAAACTAATTACAATACTTCTCGAAGGTCAAAGATATGCAGACGCATATTCATATCTTGAAAAATATTACCACGTTCATCCGGATGCGTTCTGCACAAAATGGATGGGATCGATCAATCTTTTAAACAACAAATATGATGAAGCACTGAAATATTTTACGGAAAGTTTAACCTTCGATCCAACCGATCCTCAGCTGCTTTGGAATATTTCCGGAGTTTATATTCATTTTAAAAAGTATGAAGAAGGTTTGCTCTACATCGATAAATGCTTAAATGCAGATCCCAGGTTCCCGGGAGCGAGAGAGTTGAAAGCACAACTACTACAAGCTGAGAGAGCAAAACACTAGCAGCTATTCGTTGACTCCTCCCAGCACCGGAAGGAGTCGATTCGTTATTTAATCAGCAACATTTTTTTCGTTGATACATATTCTTCCACCTTAAGTCGATAGAAATACAATCCACTCGAGAGTTTACTGCCGTCAAATTTAATTTCATAATTGCCGGGAGACTTCTGCTCATTGACCAGCGTTACTACTTCACGGCCAAGCACATCAAAGACTTTCAAATGTACAACCGGTCGTTGCCCTTCAAATATTTGGGGAATTGAAAATCGGATACTCGTACTCGGATTAAATGGGTTCGGATAGTTTTGCGCGAGTGCAAATTCTTGCGGAAATCCTTTGTCTTTTCGAGTTTGCACATCCGTTACGATAAATATTGTCGGGTCCGGAATTCCATCCCCGTTTACATCAGGCGTAATTGATGCAAGATTCAGCAAACTGTCAGGTCCCGCATCGCCGTTTGTAGAAGGATTATCAGGTGCGGAATCTCCGGCTCCCCAATCAAGTCCACCTGCTATCAAAGCAACAATTTTTATGATCGCGTTATGGGGAACAACGCCAGATCCCAATCCATACAAGTCATCCCAAGCAATAGCAAGTTCGGCGCCTCTTCCCGCATTACCTCTTTTGCCATTCACTTTCTTCGAAATATTCTCCGCAGTTTTCCCTAGAACTTGAAAGAGCGACGGAGATTCATGGAAATAATCGGCAATGAAAAAATCGATTGAATCGTTTGAACTGAATCTAAAATTCTTTTGAAAATCTCCGGCATACCCCGACTTCGAGCTAAAATCAGTCAAGCCGCCTGAGATGCCCGCATCTATATACATCATCATCGTGTTGTATTTATCGTTTATAACATAGTCGATACCGAGATACAGAGAATCTGCATCCCAAGTTGCATATAAGCCGAACAACTCATTATCCATCGAGTCGCCATTCCAAAAACTATCGGTATCGGAATCGGCTACAACAAGCCATTTATCAAGCCAATCACCGCTTCCAACGGTAATGTTTCCGTCGATATAGGGTTTACCATAGGTCGCAATGCTATCATCAACATTTTCCTTTACGGTGATTTTGAAAAACGATGAATCAAATCCCCCTTTTCCGTCAGTTACTTTTAATTGAACGGGATACATCCCGGTATCGTTAATAGCCGGTGTTCCTGTTATGAGTCCGGATTGTTGATTAACGTTTAACCATCCTGGCGCGATTGCAAAAGAGTAATGAAGCGAATCATTATCAGGGTCTATTGCAGAAGCTTGATACTCGAACCGTTTTGTAGCTTTCAGTGTGGTGTCTGATAGTGCGGTTAATGTTGGTGGAAGATTATACATCACAGAAAGTGTAAAAGTATCAACCGCATTAGCTCCTTTAGGATCAGATACCGAAACAACAATAGTTGTTTTTCCCGTATCCGAAAAAGTCGGAATTCCGGAAACAATTCCTTTATCATTTATTGATAACCATAATGGGGAGCCGGACAATTTGTAGTTAAGCGATTTATCATTCGCGTCTGAAGCCTCAACTTTTACCTGGAAAGGAGCATTGGTATACGCAACTTGATCAGATATTTTTTCGACAACCGGAGGATAGTTAATAGTGAATGTCGTATCCGGGACATAAATAGCGTAACCGCGGGGCGGAGCCCACAATTCCACTCTTCCGTCACCGGCGGCAATTTTATCAATGGCAACACCCGTATAATCTCTAAATGTTTGATTTGGATAATTCGAGTTTACCCACACACCTTTCCATTGAGTCGGGTTATCATTTAAAACTAAATAGACTTGCGGTCTCCCGCTTCCACCGTCTCTTCTCGCTACATAAAGATCGCTTGAAGATGAACTATTTTCTACCGAGAACCACGGATTTAACGCATTCCCTTTTGTTGTTCCGCCACCGATAAAATTTTGGCGTATCCAAATAAGGGTATCGATCTTGCCGCTGTAGTTGTAATCAAAATAATCTTTGAAAAAAACGCACGGCCGTCCTTCGGAGAAAATAAGGTAAGCATAACCAAGTTGCTTATCGGTTAATACCGGATCATGACCGTTATCAATTTTTCCATCAAAACCAATTCTATCAAAATCATGATTTTCAAGAAACGTACTTACATCAAATCCGCTTATTCCGGCATTCACCAACCCGGCGGCATAAAGATTATTGACATCAAATGTTCCCGAAGTATTATTACATAAATCTTTTAAAACATATCGAAGAGGAAAATCAAACATTGACACTTTTGCGCCATTCACATTTTGTGTTTGATTTAACCAATTTCCGATATCAGAATTGTTACTCCATAATTCGGCAACCGCATAATCATACCCGCCGACTCCTTTCAGCCATGCTGCCATAAATCCAGGATCGATTGATTTTACGGCATCAAGACGATAGCCGTCGAATCCCAAATTCTCTTTTAAATATTTTCCCCAAACAATGAGGCTATCGCGTACACTTTGTTTGTTGTGATCAAGCCAATCGCCAAATCTGAAAATTGGATCAACTTGAACAAAGAGTGGATCAATCCAACAGTTGGTAGCATTTGGATAAAACGATGAAGCATTTTTTTTAAATCTCCCCGACCCGGCCGGATAGTTGAAAACAAGATAGCCGGAATCTGCCACAATATTGTTTCCGTTATACTGCGGGATACATTCATACGGAACTTTTTCTTCTCCTCCCATCATATGCCTGAGTACGGCATCAGCGTAAACTTTTATTCCCGATTCATGAAAAACTTTAATCGCATGTTGAAGTTCGCTCTTGCTTCCGAAACGTGTTTCGCGGGAGCCTTTTTGATAGTACTCGCCAAAATCAAAATGGTCATACGGATCGTACCCCATCGATGCACCGCCTGCGGCTCCTTTTACGGGTGACGGGAACCAGATTGCACCAAATCCGGCTGACGCTAACCGCGGCGCCAAATGTGCGAGAGAATCGTACCAGATACCTCCATCGGGGGAGTTCCAATAAAATCCTTGCATGAATACATCTGATTTGGGGTTTGACTGCTGCGCGAAACTAACGCAAGTCAAAAAAAAGATAGGCAGTAAAATGATTTTTTTCATGAGGATTTCTATTCCTTTTCCAGCGAACTCGAATTTTCGTTATGTTTGTAAAAAGTATAATTCAAAATTAAAAGATTTCTGTCTATGAACAAGAAGCGAATTTTCAGATACTTGAGAGGGGTATGACACCGCTTCAAGCGCTCGAAACGTATTTCGGCTACACTTCTTTTAGACCCGGCCAGTTAGAAATCATACATGAAATTCTCTCGGGAAAGGAAGTACTCGCAGTTCTGCCAACCGGTGCGGGAAAATCACTCTGCTATCAAATTCCTGCGCTCATTTCAGAAAATTTTTCACTTATCGTATCACCGCTCATCGCTTTGATGAAAGATCAAGTTGACGCGCTGAATAAGTCCGGACAAATTGCAGCTTTTATTAACAGCACCCTCGAGTATTTTGAAATTGAAAGAATCTTAAAAGAAGTTTCCTACGGAAAAATTAAACTTCTTTACTTAGCTCCCGAACGGTTGGAAAATCTTGCCTTCACGGAAAAAATAAAACAACTTCACCCGTCGTATGTTTTTGTTGATGAAGCACATTGTATTTCGGAATGGGGACACAGTTTTCGGCCGAGTTACAGAAAAATAAAAGAGTTCCTTTCTTACACGGGAATAAAAAAAGTAGCGGCATTTACCGCAACCGCTACTCCGGAAGTTCGGGAGGATATTCTTGTACAGCTTGGTTTAAAACAGCCGAAAATATTTGTCCGCGGTTTTGAGCGCGACAATATTGCGATAAATGTTATTCAGACATCAAAGAAAGATGAAAAAGTTGTCGAACTTATTTCGCTGTACAAAACACCTGCCATCATTTATACTTCCTCACGAAAAAAGGCTGAAAGTGTATCACAAGTTCTTTCGCTCTACAAAATAAAAAACGCGTATTACCACGCGGGATTAACAGCAGAGCAACGCAAACGTATTCAAGAATCTTTTCTTGACGGAACTGTTCCGGTGATTATTGCCACGAATGCGTTTGGGATGGGAATTGATAAAAAAGATATTCGTTTAGTCATTCATTACAATATGCCCGGAACTGTAGAAAATTATTATCAAGAAATTGGACGCGCCGGCAGAGACGGGAAACCTTCACACGCGGTACTACTGTTTGAGCAACATGATATTTCGATTCATCAGTTTTTTATCCAAAATTCTAATCCCGATAAGGAGTTGATACAATCTCTGTACCAAGGAATTTGCACATACGGGAAAGTCGGTATCGGATCAATGAGAGATGCCGAAATTCCGTTTAATCCCGATTATCTTTCTCAATTTACGAAGAAAGAATTTTCAAAAGGATTATTCGCTGCGGCAATAAAAATTTTGGAGGAAGCAGGCTATCTAAAATTTTTGAACGATTACGAACGTCCCAACACCGTGCAGGTAATCATTGATCTTGAACACTTAAAAAATTACACAAAGAATTTAAAATCAGTTGTAAAAAAAGAACTCATCGTTTATTTGCTCCGTAATTATGGTGCGGCGTTATTTATGTCGAGAAACAGTTTGGTGTTGCAGGACATTGCCGATAGATTAAATTTTTCATCGGATGAGATTGATAAAGCGCTCCTTTCACTTCAACATAGCGGAATTCTTGAATACTCAAAACCGCTCGGAAATGATGCGGTGCAACTCCTTCAACCGCGAGTGGAAAGCGCGAAACTAAAAATTGATTATGTGAAGCTCAACAAAATTTATTTTCATGCACAAAAAAAACTTGAGCAAATGGTGGATTTTGTCTACACTACAGAATGCCGAGCAAAATTTGTTCTCAAATATTTTGGAGAGGAGGTACCTACATATAAATGCGGGCGATGCGACCGATGCATCACGAAAGACGCGCTTCCCGAATCGACCGTAGAGTATCTTCGTGAAATAATTTTGCGAACCGCTCTCGAAATGGATCTTGGAATAAACGAATCCCAACTTGCATCCATCCTTCTTGGCACAACGAAAGCGGAAAAATTAAAAACTATTTCGACGTTTGGTGATTGTTCCACTTTCCCCAAAGGAGATATCTTCACTGTATTAAGATATTTGCTTGATACCGGAGACTTGCAAAAAGAAACAAAGCAGCTAAAGAAAATATTTCTAACAAATAAAGGCAAACTTTTTCTGCGGCAAAAAGGATTTGGAGAAGTTGAAAACAATACCGCAGATTACGAAAAGAATCTTGAGCTTTTCCATCGTCTCAAAGAGGTGCGCGATAAAACCGCGGCAAAATTTGGTCAGCCGAAATATATTGTTTGCAGCGACGAAACATTACGTGAACTTGCGGAGAAAAAACCCGCCACTGAAATTGAAATGCTGCAAATAAAAGGATTTAATAGAAGAATGTTTACTAAGCTGGGAAATTCTTTTTTAGAAATAATTGAAACGTTTGCGGAAAATAATTCCCCGCTTTTTGCGGAAGTGACAACCGAAAAATCCTCTCTGCCTACGTCAGTATCCGAAACACTTAACCTTGTGAACAAAGGATTCACTTTAAAGGAAATTGCTGCCACCCGAAAACTTGCCGAGCCCGTTATTTCCATGCAAATTGAAACGATCTTGGAATACTCTCCGGAGACAGATATAACTTCACTCGTTGCTGAAGAACAAAGAAGGAAAATTGAAGAGGTGATAAAGAACGGGCATACGAGTTTGAAAGAAATAAAAAAGCGGCTTCCTGAATTTATCAGTTACGCCGCCATTAGAATCGTTCTGGCAAAATCAAAAATCAACGCTTCGTTTTGAGCTTGTCTCTCCTGGTTTCCAATTCTTTCATCACTTTACCAAAAAAAACTGCCCATTCTTTTTCATCGTGATTGTATTTATTGATGGTGGAAAGATAAGCCTCTTCGGTAACATTGTATTTTTTGTAAAGACTTTCCCGAATCTTCTTTGATGAAGCCACATCGTTACCAAGAGAATCCTGCGCGACGAGGTAATCAGCGTAAAATTTTACAAATGTTTCTTGCTGAATCGTTTGCACAGAGTTGAAATAAAAAATTATTCCGGCAAACCCCAAAATCAAAGCGGTAAGCAAAACCAACCAAAATTGTTTTCTTGCTTTCATCCTCTTTACAATTTCCTGCTGGCTTCAAATAAGATTTTCTTTTCGCGCTCGGTCAGATTTTTATACCCTGAATGACTTATCTTGTCTAAAATTCTGTCAATATCTTCTTGCGTAACTTCTCTTGAATCATCATTCACATCATAATACTTGGCATCTTCAATTTCGGTCTCCGGTTTTTTGAACGGATTTTTAAATGCCGGCTTCTCAAACATATCTCTTGGCGGAGTATAACTTCTTCTTGAGGAACCAAACATATTTTTAAAACTCACCATAGAATCCTTATCAAACAGAATAAAGAGAAAACCAACCAAAGCGCCACCGAGATGAGCAAGATGCGCAACACCGCTGCCGACGCTATCAACCGCTAAAAACTCAAACACAACCATAAAGGCAATAAAATATTTCGCTTTAAGCGGAATGAAAAAATATAGGAAGATGAGTCTATCGGGAAAGAACATTGCGAAAGCGATCATCACACCGTAAATAGCTCCCGAAGCTCCAATGGTGGGAGCAACTCCCCCGGTTAAAATGGGAGAGAGAAACAGGTGCATCAATCCGGCACCTATTCCGCATAAAAGATAATAAACAAGAAATTTTCGAGAGCCGTAGGTATTTTCAATGTCCGCTCCAAACATCCAGAGCGCGAACATATTGAACAGAATGTGAGAAAATCCTCCGTGTAGAAATTGGTAGGTAATCAATTGCCATACTTGGAATCCTTCTCCCAGCGGCATTAACGCAAACCATCTGATGATGATGTTTTCTGCAGGAACACCGTTGAACACGATATTCTGCATCATCATCATCAAAAGAAAAATTGCACCGTTGATGATAAGAAGATTTTTAATTACCGGCGGGAATAAACTAAATCCGCCAAATCCACTTGGGCGATAATAATCTCTATCGTACAAACCCATTACTCTTTACCTTCGTTTAACAATATCAAAATTCTAATTTTATACTTCACTGTTAATCATTCAATGCTTCAACACCGGGAAGAAGTTTCCCTTCGAGAAATTCGAGTGACGCCCCACCGCCGGTTGAAACGTGAGAAACTTTTGTTTCAAGACCCGCTTTTGCAATTGCAGCAGCCGAATCACCCCCGCCGATGACCGTTGTAACACCTTGCGCGGTTACATCAGCTAACACCCGAGCTATTGAATTCGTTCCTTTGGCAAAGTTATCAAACTCAAAAACACCCATCGGTCCGTTCCAAACAACGGTTTTTGAATTTTTAATTGCATCGCTGAACAACTTAATGGTTTCCGGTCCTATATCCAATCCCATTTTGTCAGCCGGCATTTCATTTACTTTAACAATGTGGGAAGGAGAATCGTTGCTGAATTCAGAGGCCACTACTACATCAACAGGAAGAAGGAATTGAAGTTTTTTCGTTTTCACTTTTTCGAGTAATTCTTTAGCGAGTTCTACTTTTTCAGCTTCTAGCAGCGACGTTCCGATTTCCCAACCTTGAGCTTTGTAGAACGTATACGCCATTCCACCGCCTATAATAAGGGTATCAACTTTGTCGAGTAAGTTATTGATAACATCAATTTTACCGGAAATTTTTGCGCCGCCGAGAATTGCACAGTAGGGGCGTTCAGGATTTCCGACCGCTTTTCCAAGATAGTTCAATTCCTTTTCCATCAAATAACCGGCGACAGAAACGGCCAAAAACTTTGTAACACCTTCTGTTGAAGCGTGTGCTCTGTGCGCGCTGCCGAATGCATCATTCACATAAACATCACCAAGTTCTGCAAGCTGTTTCGCAAAACCGGAATCATTCTTTTCTTCTTCTTCATGAAAGCGCAAATTTTCTAAAAGAAGAACGTCACCGTTTTGCATTCCCTTCACGAGAACTTTTACTTCATCACCAATGCAATCCGGCGCAAGGTTAACTTCTTTTCCAAGAAGTTCAGCAAGCTTTTTAGCGGCAGGGGCTAAACTGTATTTGGCGTTTACTTTTCCTTTTGGTCTGCCAAGGTGACTCATTAAAATTGCTTTTCCGCCTTCGGCAATTATTTTCTTAATTGTCGGCAGCGATTCAACAATTCGATTATCATCGGTTACGTTAAGTTGTTCATCCAAAGGAACATTAAAATCAACGCGAACGAGCACGCGTTTATCTTTTAGGGCTATTTGATCTATTGTTTTTTTCATATTATCCTCAAATTAAATTAATTGCCTGTGTAAATTACGGAAAAGTGAAGAAAAAGTGGTGGAAAATATTAAGCGATTCTCATTCTATAAGACGAGAATAAATTCGAAAAGTTACTCTCAACAAAGAATTACGAAGTGCTCTCTTTAAAAATAAAAACGGATGGTTTTCCCATCCGTTACTAAGAAATGATATTTCAAAAAGACTATTCTTCGCCGTCTCCAAATTCAGCCGAGACGAGAATTCTGCCGCAGTATTCACAATAATGAATGTGGTCTTTCTTCCGTATTTCAATCTGTTTTTGCGAAGGAATAATTTTATGACAACCGGAACAAGCGGATCGGATAACCGTAGCCACCGCAAGACCTTTTTTGGCTTTCCGGATTCTCAAATACGTTGAATAATCACTCTTGCGGATGAGCGGTTCAATCTTTCCACGTTCATCAAGAAACTTCGATTCTTCTTTTTCGTTTGATTTGATGATACGTTCCAAATCTTCTTCTTTTTCTTTCAACTCTTTGTTTAATTCATCAACTTGAGGAGTAATGTCTTCAATTTCGACACTCAACTTCTTGCTCGAATCTGCAAGCGAATCATTTTCTGCTTGGAGTTTTTTTATCATTTCATCGGAATGATCGATTTCCTTTGTTAACGCGTCATACTCTTTATTATTGCGTACGGAATACAGTTGTGCTTTAAATTTCTTCTGATTTTCCGTTAATCGTTCTATTTCTTCATCATTCTTGGTTCTTTTTTCAAGTGTCGATTGCTGCTCATCTTTTTTTGAGGTGATGGTTTCCTGAAGCGCTGTAATTTGTGAGGCGAGGGCTTCTACGTTCCTCGGCAAATCACCGCGTAACTCTTCTAAGTGATCTAACTGATTGTCTATCAACTGTAATTGATAGAGCATTTTTAATTTACTTTGCAACGTTGTTTCTCCTTTAATTAATAAAAAACTTTACGGGGCTTGTTTTGCCGCCAAACTGAAAAACTTTGCACGTGGATTTTTCAGTCTTTAAATAGTATTCGAGTCTCGTTTTCATTTCAGGCAAAATATGGATCTCAGTTTCATAATGGCCAGCATCAACGAGTAAAATTTTCCCATTCGCATCAAAAAATGAATGATATTTTATATCAGCCGTTACAAACGCGTCGGCTTTTTGAGCAAGTGCTTCTTTCAAGAGCTCGCTTCCGGAACCGCCGCACACCGCTACTTTCGATATCACTTCTTTCTTTCCATCTGTATACCGAACCGGGGTTTTCAACGATGTGGATACATGATTCAGAAAATCTTTTTCCTTTAAAGGAGATTTTAAAGAACCAATTGTACCAAATCCGTATTTCGTATTTTCATTTTTAACGGGATAAATGTCAAAAGCCGGTTGCTCATAAGGGTGAACAGATTTAAGTGCAGAAACTGCTTTCCCTATGTTCCAATCATCCAGAATTACTTCAAACCGAACTTCTTTAACTTTTTCAAACGTTTTCTTTTTGCCAACCGCCGGATGAGATGCATCGGAACCAAAAAAAGTTCCTTCTCCATCAACACGGAAGCTGCATTTATCATATTCGCCTATTCTCCCTGCATCTGCTAGAAAGAGCGCATCGGCTACTTTTTCAACAGCAGATTCCGGAACGAAAACAATCAGCTTGGATTGGTTTTCTCGTTGGGGCACGAGGAATTCAATATTCTGCAATTGAAGTTTTTTAGCAAGCGCAAAACTTACTCCGTTTTGGGCAAAATCGAGATTCGTGTGAAATGAAAGTAGAGTTAAGTTGTTTGAAAGGAGAAGTTGTGCAAGTTGAGCGGTTGTGTCGTTGTCTGTATCGATTTTTTTAAGAGGTGAAAAAAGAAACGGATGATGTGAAATAATAAGATTGCAGCGTTTCTTTATTGCTTCTTCCACCACAATTTGGGTCACCTCAAGGCAGAGCATAATATTCGTCAATTTCCCTTGCAACGAACCTGCTTGTAAACCGACATTATCCTTTTGCCACGCTATTTGCGGAGGAGCCCACCTTTCAAGAAATTTCAATACTGAGTACTTATTCATATATATAAAAAAAAAGTGCACTTTTGCGGAAAGTGCACTTATCTATGGCTTTGCAAATAAAAAAATCTAATTTTCGACTTATAATTAAGTAAATTCAAATACCTTATTTTCATTTTTTTCAAACACAATTTAAAGGATTCGGCGAACTTTACCAACTCTCCTTCGAAATTTTCTCATTTTGGTTCTACCCAATTTCCGTCTTCCTTAATAAGTTCTACTAATTCATTAACAGCATTTTCAGTAATTACGTTCCGTCGCATAATTTCTTTCCCACGGTAAAGGGTAATTCTGCCTGGGCCGGACCCCACATAGCCGTAATCCGCGTCAGCCATTTCTCCTGGACCATTAACAATGCATCCCATGATGGCGATTTTAACTCCCTTTAAGTGTTCGGTTTTCTTTCGAATTTTATCGGTTGTTTCGAGTAAATCAAATAATGTTCTCCCACAAGAAGGACACGCGATATATTCTGTTTTAGATGTTCGAACTCTGGCAGCTTGTAAAACTCCAAACATGATTCGGCAAATATCGCTGATGGGAATTGTTGCATTATCGTTCGTAACCCAAACGCCATCACCAAATCCGTCAATTACTAAAGCGCCTAAGTCGGTTGCCGTTTTTAATCGAAACAGTTCAAGCGATGTTTCATTATACTTCCGTTTGATGATTACCGGATTTTTAAGTTGCTGTTGAACCAATTCAATTAAAAGTCTTCTCTGTTCCGCCATTCCGTGCGAATTTTCTGTTTCAATCACGAAAATTACGGAAGAATCATTTTGGGTCTTTTTAAAGGAAGCAAGTTGAATATCGTTTACGTTAAGAGAAACAAAATTAAAAAGTGAAGGTTCTTCCTTTGCGCTTAAATAAAAATCGAAACTTTGATAGTACGGATAAAATGACAATTGGTTTTCGAGTTCTTTCCAAATGTTGTAATCCACAATTGCTCTAAGTCCGTACGGCAAAGTAAACTTGGGAAGGTTTTCACCAAGATATATAAAATCTGCCGCTTGATCGGTCATCTTCCATTTATCGGTTGTGGGGTCGTAATGATAACCGATTGTACTCAGATCAGATTCAGCATTTAGTTTAAGCGAACTTACATCTGCAATTACCCTCGGGACATTTGCACCACCAAGACCAATAAGTTCATTCGTTTCTCTTCGCTTATATGAAAACGGATCACATGGATTGGAGGTAATTTCCGGAATCGCTCGGTGTCCTTTTCTCGTTTTGTATCTATCCACTAAAGCTATGGCTACAGGCGCTTCGAATTCGGGAGGTTCCGTTAGAGAAACTCGCACAGTATCACCGATACCATCTTCTAAAAGCGCACCGATTCCAACTGCCGATTTAATCCTTCCGTCTTCACCATCTCCGGCTTCCGTTACACCGAGATGAAGCGGGTAATTCATTCCTTCCGCCGCCATTTTATTGATGAGCAAACGGTACGCCTCAACCATCACTTGGGTATTACTGGATTTCATCGAGAGGACAATCTGATGATAATTTTCTTCTTCACAAATACGAAGAAACTCAAGTGCCGACTCAACCATTCCCAAGGGGGTATCCCCGAAACGGCTCATAATTCTATCCGAAAGAGACCCATGATTGGTTCCTATGCGCATTGCAGTACCGTACTCTTTACAAATTTTCACGAGCGGAGTAAATTTTACCCTAATTCGCTCAATCTCTTCTTCGTATTCCGCTTGCGTATACTCAATCTGAGCAAACTTCTTTTTATCGATGTAGTTACCGGGATTCACTCGCACTTTTTCAACAATCCTGGCAGCAAGTTCTGCGGCATTTGGTGTGTAATGAATATCCGCAATTAACGGAACCGAATATCCCCTTTTCTTGAGTTCATTTTTTATCTCCTGAAGATTTTGCGCTTCCTTAAGACTTGGAGCAGTTATACGCACATACTCACAACCGGATTTTATCATCCTGATCGATTGCTCAACCGTTCCAATTGTGTCCATCGTATCGGTGGTTGTCATTGATTGAATACGGATAGGATTTTCACCCCCAAGAGGGACATCACCAATATTCACCACTCTCGTTTTTAGTCGGCTGTACTCGGTTAAACTGTTATTGTATTTGTTTTCGATGTTTTTCATTTCTTCGTTCAATGAGATAATTTTTTTCTCAGGACTCATTCAATTTTGCTACAATCGTTTCCGCAAATTCTTCGGAAGATTCGGAATCCCGTGCGGTAATAATATATTTTCGAACAACCACAGGCGCATCTAAGTAACAACCCCCCTCTTTCAATAGTTCTTGTTTATCTGCCGGATAACACGTCGCGTCAATTTTTTTTAAAATTCCGGCGTTGGCAAGTATAACCGGAGCGGAACAAATAGCGGTCACAAGTTTTTTCTGCTTCAAAAATTTTTGAGCGACATTGTGCAGCACTCTATTTTCCCAATATTCCTTTACACCGCTTCCCCCAATAAAGACAATTCCTCTAAAGTTATTCTCGTTCATATTGAAAAAGACAACATCCGGCTTGATTTTTAGTCCATTTCTCCCCACACAAAGCGAAGCGGCGTCCGACGCAATAAAAATTTTAAAACCATGCCTTTCCAGAATACGTTTTGTAACGAGAAATTCCGTTTCGTTAAATTTTTTTTTGGGAAGTATAAAAAGAATACTCTTTTCAGCAGGCAATTTTTTCACTATCCATTCTTGTAAAAAGGTGTAACAATATACTAAAAGTGAAAGAGAGAAAGAATTCGAAAAATCTAATTGAACGAAAGGGAATTCGAACTTCATTAGGTAATTTTCTTAAAGTTAAGTAGAATTGCATCCACTTTTATAACCAAAAAGCAGAATATCTTATGAAACAATTATGGCTACTTCTTACTGTTCTTTTTATTGCTTCCATAACCAGGGTAAACGCCCAGGAAATTGAGGATGAATCTCTTTCCCGCCAATATGATTTCAGTTTCGGTGTAGGAACCGGAGTCGCCTTTGAGAAAGACCTCTTTCAAACCGGAATTAGCGAAGTGAAAGTCTCTCCCGAAATATTGATGAATTTTACTATGCACTATGCAACCAGCGAACATCTTGCATTCGGAATTTTCATAGAAGGGTTTACTCAGTCGATAAAGGACATTCCGGTTATCTTACAAAGCGGACAAACTAAAAGTGAAGTATTTGATCTTACCTGCAGCTTAATGGGATTGGATGCTCGATGGATTTTTTCACCCGGAATTATACAACCGTACTGCTATGGCGCTTTTAGCATGGTGGCGGGAACTTTGAAAAATTCCGATATGGGAAATTTACGCTGTACCGGTTTTGCCGTTGGCGCCGGTGCTGGACTTTCCTATTTCTTCGCTGAGCATTGGGCTTTAGTAATAGAAGGTTATGGTCACGTAGGTTCGGCAAAATGGAAACAAAAAGTTTTTACAAATTCAACCGGTACTTCGTTTAATCCTTCGCACGCGGGAGGAACACTCGGT
>Ga0172371_10004744_pt1 | contig 20415 bp, 10 predicted proteins | sample Lak12m_FD_114543 | JGI IMG/M metagenome (GOLD analysis project Ga0172371, IMG submission 114543) | Freshwater microbial communities from Kabuno Bay, South-Kivu, Congo - kab_022012_12m | ecosystem: Environmental > Aquatic > Freshwater > Lake | place: Democratic Republic of the Congo: South-Kivu... | reverse complement strand
CCCAACAGCAGCCAAACGACTTGCCGCCGACCTGCTCGAACCATAGAGCAACCGGGGGGTACGCTTCCTCAACTTCCGTTCATTGTACCTACGCAAGGGAGCGGGTCAAGGTTCGTTCGGCAGGGATAGGCGGCCCCCCCGGCGCCCGCAACCGCCACGGGCGAATCGCGTTTGAACAACGCGAACCCCACGCGCCCGGGCGTTCCTAGGGACTCATCAGAGACCACCTGTACTCGCGCCGAAGCCGACAGGATCGTCTTTGCGCGACCAACGGTCGCGGCTTCATGTCGTGGCGGCCTTGTCGGAGATATCCTTGCGGCACCAGGCGCCGTCCCAGCGGATGCACTTGACGGCCGTGTACGCTTGGAGTTTGGCCAGAGGGATATTGTTGCCCAAGGCGGTCACGCCGAGCACGCGCCCGCCACTGGTCACGATCTGGCCGTCCTTCAGCGCGGTGCCGGCGTGGAAGACCTTCACCTCCGGCACTTGGGCCGCCTCGGCCAGGCCCCGGATCGGGTGGCCTTTGGCGTAGTCGCCCGGGTAGCCTTCGCTGGCCATGACCACGCAGACCGCGGGGCGGGGGTCCCATTCCAGCGGCGCGAGGCGGTCGAGGCTTCCGTCCACGGTCGCCTCCAGCACGTCGACCAGGTCGCTCTTGAGCCGCAGGAGGATCGGCTGGCACTCGGGATCGCCGAAGCGGACGTTGTACTCCAGCACCTTGGGGCCCTGGTTGGTGATCATCAGTCCGGCGTACAGGACGCCGCGGAACGGACGACGCACCCGCTTCATGGCGTGGACCGTGGGCACGAAGATGTGCTCTTCGACCCAGTGGAGCATCGGTTCGTCGACCAGCGGGGCAGGGGAGTAGGCCCCCATGCCGCCGGTGTTCGGGCCCGCGTCGCCGTCGTGCGCCCGCTTGTGGTCCTGGGCGGGCGGGAGCGTGATCAGGGTCTGCCCGTCGGTGATCGCCAGCACGCTCGCCTCCTGACCGTGGAGCCGCTCCTCGATCACGAGCCGATCGCCGGCCTCGCCGAAGACCTTGTCGGCGGCGATCTGCTTGACGGCGTCGAGCGCCTCTTCGCGCCGATCGCACACGAAGACGCCCTTACCGGCCGCCAGCCCGTCGGCCTTGACCACGATCGGCACATCCTCGCGCTCCTGGAGGAACCGGATTGCGCCCTCCGCGTCGCGGAAAGTGTGGTAATCGCCACTGGGGACCGCTGCATTTCGCAGCAAGTCCTTACAAAACCCCTTGCTCGCCTCAAGTTCCGCGGCAGCCTTGCTCGGGCCGAAGACGCGGAGCCTCTCGCGCTCGAAGGCATCGACGATCCCGGCCGCCAACGGGGCCTCCGGGCCGACGACCGTGAGGGCCACCTGGTTGTCCTTGACGAACCGCATCAGGCCCGCGAAATCGCTGGGCGAGAGATTCACGTTTTCGCCGTCGGCCGCCGTTCCCGCGTTGCCGGGGGCGCAGAAGACCCGCTCGACGCGAGGACTCTGGGCCATCTTCCACACCAAGGCGTGTTCCCGTCCGCCGTTGCCAATCACGAGCACTTTCATGGAGTAAGTCCTGATTTCGTAAGAAGAATCCCAAGCATGTCGTGGGGCCAGAGGTTAGGGGGCGTGGGCTAGGGTTCAGGCGGAGCATCCATCGTGAATTCCCAACCCGTGAGCCCTGAATTTTGAACCCTGAAGCCTGGCCCCTGAACCCCGCTCCCTGGTTCGACGGATTCTACGGCGGATGGCTCTTTGACGGAAGTGGCGGCGGTTGTCCCCGACGCTCTTCCGCCCCGCCCAAGAGTGGTTGACATGCGGTTCGGCACCGACCATAACGAAATTTGGAGGGATGTGCCGTGCAAGAGCCCGACGAAATGCAGCAAGCCGTGGGTGAGACGGGAAAGGTTGACCGGAAGCGTCGCGGGTTGCTCCGCGCGATGTTCGGCTCGACGGTCGGGCTTGGGTTCACGGCCCTGGGTTTTGCCAGCGGGCTTTGGGCGGCGGCCACCGCGCGGTTCCTGATGCCCAACGTCGTCACCGAGCCGCCCAAGCGGTTCAAGGCCGGCTACCCCGCCGACTACGCGCCCGACAGCGTGGAGACCCGCTTCAAGGAGCGTTACGGCGTTGGGGTCGTGCGCACCGCATCGCAGGGAAAGGACCGGATCTTCGCCCTTCGGACGGCCTGCACCCACCTCGGCTGCATCACCCTGTGGCAGGCCAGCCAGCGGCGATTCAAGTGTCCCTGCCACGGCAGCGGGTTCTCGATTGACGGGATGCACGTCGAAGGACCAGCCCCGCGGCCCCTCGAACGCTACGCCATCCGCACCGCCGACGACGGCCAGTTGGAAATCGATACGACCAAGACCTTCCGCGAAGAACTCGGCCAATGGAACGACCCGGCGTGCTATGTGGAAGTATGAAGGAGGAAGGATGAAGGATGAAGTAGGGCACAGGCGAAGGCTCAACGCGACGGTCCGGCCTTCATCAAGTCACGCCTCCAGTCTCGTGTGTCTCCGCCACGGCGGACGAAGCCCATCGCACTTCATCCTTCATCCTTCATCCTTCATCCTTTGACCTATGTCTCTCCGCGACACGATCCGCAACTCGCAGCTCTGGAAGAGCATCTTCCGGCATCCGGCGCCGGTGGATCGACGGAACCGCGTCGTGGTGATGCTCACGAACCTGGTTCTCCACCTCCACCCGGTGTCGATTCCCAAGCACGCGGTGCGACTCCAGTTCACCTGGTGCATGGGCGGGATCACCTTTTTCTTGTTCCTGGTCGAGACGATCACGGGCATGCTCCTGATGTTCTACTACCGCCCGACCTTGCAGTGGGCCTACCACGACATGCTCGCCTTGCGCGACGTGGTGTCGCTCGGCGTATTGCGCGAGATCCACCGCTGGGGCGCGCACGCCATGGTCATTACGGTCTGGCTCCACCTGCTCCGCGTGTTCTTCACCGGCAGTTACAAGCCGCCGCGGGAATTCAACTGGGTGGTGGGCGTGTCGCTCCTGGTGCTCACCCTGCTGCTCTCGTTCACCGGCTACTTGCTGCCGTGGGACCAGTTGTCGATGTGGGCGGTCACCGTGGGGTCGAACATGGCGAGGGCCACGCCCCTGTTAGGCCAGGAGGGCCGGGGCAGCAACTCCTCTCCATCGACGGCATCGACATGATCACCAGCGGCTCCGACGCGCGTTACGCCCTGCTCGGCGCCCGGGCCGTGGGCGAGGAAGCCCTCAACCGTTTCTATGTGCTCCACTGCGTCGCCATCCCGTTGTTGGCCGGGTTCCTTATGGCCCTGCACTTATGGCGGGTGCGCAAAGACGGCGGCATCAGCGGCCCGCTTTGAAAGAAGAGGGGGAGAAGGGGAGAAGAGGAGAGGGGGAGAGAGTAGCCTGTTTAGCGGCGGGACTTGTCCCGCTCGGGAATCTACCCACGGCAAACGCAGCGAATACTGTTCGACTCTTTGAATCATGGACCCCGACTTGCACGAATTCTTCGCCGACATCGCCGCGCCGCTGGGCGGATACTACGCCGTCGCCGCCGCGATGAACGTCGCGGCGGCCTGGCTCGCATTTCGAGGGCAGGGCAGGGGGGGCGTGCGCGGCGGGGCGTGGCTCGCGCTGGCCGTGCTTTTCGCCGTGGGGGGCGTCCTCGCATGGTCGGGCCGGCCGCTGGGACTGCCGGAGCCGATCAAAGGGGCCATCGACGCGGTGCTCGGGCCGGTCACCTTCTTCTTCGGCTCGCTGGCCGGGCTGACCGTGCTGTTCGTCGGACGACGGTTCTTCGTCAAGAAAGGGGTGGCCTGGAGCATCCTCAACGCCGCGCTGGTGTTCCTCGGCCTATCGCTGGCGGACCGGAATTTCGCTCAGGTCGTGCTCAAGGCCGACAACGTCCCGATCGTGGCGATGGTCTTCCTTCTGGGGTTCTTCACCTGGCTTGGGGCGGCCCAGGCCGTGGAAAACGACCGGCGGCTTGAGCACGGCCAGGACCCGATCGAAAAGGACTACGCCGAGAAAACGCTCGTCTGGCCCGACCTCGTATACATCGAGCTGATTTGCATGGTCGCGCTCTCGGCCGTGCTCATCGTCTGGTCGCTGGTGTTGCGGGCACCGCTGGAGCAGCCGGCCAACCCGGTGGTCACCCCCAATCCCTCCAAGGCCCCGTGGTACTTCCTCGGCTTGCAGGAGATGCTGGTCTTCTTCGATCCGTCGATCGCCGGGGTGATCCTGCCGGGCCTCATCATCCTCGGACTGGCCGCCATTCCCTTCTTGGATTTCAGCCCGAAGGGGAGCGGCTCCTACTCGATCGCCCCGCGACGGCCTGCCTACGTGGTCTTCATGTTCGGGTTTCTCCAGTTGTGGATCCTCTTCATCCTGGTGGGCACGTTCATGCGAGGCCCCAACTGGAGCTTTTTCGGGCTTTACGAGCCGCGCGATCCACACAAGATGCCCATCCTGACGAACGTGAAGCTCTCGGAGTGTTTCTGGGGGACGGGGCTGGGGCGGGACGTGCCGCAGCCGCCGGCCGATTCCGGCGGCCCGACACGCTTCGTATGGATCCTCTGGCGGGAGATCGCCGGACTCGTGCTGCTTGCCGTTTATTTCGTCGCCCTGCCGGTCGTGCTCGCCCGCACCTGGCTGAAGCGTCTGGCCGCGGCGATGGGCAAGGCCCGCTACGCGGTCATGGTCCTGCTGCTCCTGATGATGTTCGCCCTGCCGCTGAAGATGCTCCTCCGCTGGACGTGCAATCTGAGTTACGTGGTGAGTATGCCGGAGTATTTCTTCAACTTCTGAGGGACGTGTCTTGCATGCCGCGTGAACGCGGCCGCTAAACAGGTGTGTGAACCCTGAAACTCCCACACAGAATCTACCCTCTACCGAGCACTATCCGCCGACCACCGGTCGCCGACTAACAACCACCGATTCGCCATGCCCTCCCCGAACGACACCTTCTTCAACATGAAGCGGCTGCACGCGGTGTTTGCCGTCGCGTCGCTGGCGATGCTGGTCGCCACGGTGTGGATGGTAGCCGCCGACCACCGGCGGGCGTGGAAACAGTACCAGCGGACGTTCCGCGACCGGGTCGAACCGTGGACGACCGAGGCGGCCCTGCGCGAGCGCGAAAGCGACGAATCCTCGAAGCGGGAAGGGCAGCCCGATCCGGGGCTTGCGGCGGCCGGGGCGGCGGCGACGGAGCGGGCCGTGCTGGAGCGAACCCTCGAAAGGCAGCGCCCCAGTTTCGGCAAGTGGCTCTTGAGCCTACCGCTCATCGACGCCTTTGGCAGGCCCCTGGCGATCGACCAGATTTGGCTCCCTGGTCTCCAAATCAACTACAACTTCTGCGGGGTCGCCCGTTTCGATCGCTGCACCACGTGCCACCAGGGCATCGACAAGACGGCGACCGGATCGCCGGCCGAGCCGCTCTACCGGCCACAGGCTATGGTCACTGTGCAGCTCGCAACGCCTGCCGAGTCGCCAAAGATCGACCCCGCCGCGGCTGAAGCCGAGGAAGAATCGCTCCGCAAGGTGTACGGGCTGACGCTCGCCGAGCGCGGCCTGCTCGATCCGGACGCCGTGACCGTCGGGCGGGTGCTACCGAGGACGCCCGCGGCGATGGCCGGGCTCCTTGCCGGAGACGTGGTCGTTACCGTCAACGGCGGCCAGGTTGCCGATCGGACGGACCTCCAGCAGCGGCTTGTCCGCGATGTCGCGTGGGGGAAGCCGCTCGCGCTGGAGGTCCGACGCGGACTGCCGCAGCCGTACTCCGGGCATCCCCGGCTCGACTTGTTCCTCGGCTCTCATAGTCCCCACCCGCTGCCCGAATTCGGCTGCACGATCTGCCACGACGGGCAGGGGAGCGCCACGGACTTCAAGTTCGCTTCGCACACCCCGAACGATCTTGACCAGCGGGTCCGGTGGCGCGACGAGCACGGATGGTTCTGGAACCACGACTGGGACTTCCCCATGCGGCCGAAACGCTTCACGCGAAGCAGTTGCCTGAAGTGCCACCATGACGTGACCGACTTGGAGCAGGGGACCCAGCAACCGGATCCGCCGGCCCCAAAGCTCCTTGCGGGATATCACCTCGTGCGACGCCTCGGATGCTTCGGCTGCCACGAGATCAAGGGCATAGGCAGCGACGGCCGGCGGACCGGCCCCGACATGCGACTGGAGCCGAACGACGGAAAGAAGGTCCCTGACGCCTTTCCCGGGACGATGCGCAAGGTGGGTCCCAGCCTCCGCGACGTCTCCGGGCGGTTCGACGCCGCAACGATCGCCGCGCGGATCTCCAACCCGGCCGGCGTCCGTCCCACCACCAGGATGCCGCAGTTCTTCGGCCTTCACGAACACCTCGATCCGCCCTTGTTGGCCGAGACGCAGCGACTGGAGACGGTCGAAATCCGCACGATGGCGGAGTACCTGCTTGCGGCCAGCCAGACGGTCGCCCCGTCGCCGGCGCCGGCCGCCGTCACGGAAACGCCGTCGGCCGAGCGAGGGAAGCGGCTCTTCCGGGTCCAAGGCTGCCTGGCGTGTCACCGGCACCAGGATTTCCCTGAGGGGAAGGCGATCCAGGGGCCCGACTTGTCGCGCGTTGGCGCGATGTTCAGGGGGCCGGAGGGGACGAAATGGCTGGCGAGCTGGATCCGCGATCCCTCGCGTCACTCCCCGCGCACGATCATGCCGAACTTGCTCCTGGCGCCGGTGTCGCTCGGCGGCAAGCCGCCTCGGCTCACCGATCCGGCGGCGGACCTGGCGGCCTACTTGATGGCCTCGAAGGGCTGGGAGCCGAAGCCCCTTGCGCCCGTGGTCGATGCCGATCTTGAGGAACTTGCCCTGCTCTATCTCCGCAAGACGTTTCCGCCGCAGACGGCGGAGGGCTATCTTCGTCAGGGGATTCCGGCGTCGATGGCCTCACACGTCTCGGCCGACGTGGCGGAACTTCTGGGCCCGATCACGCGCGAGAAGAAGATCCGCTACGTGGGCCGGTCTGCGATCCGGAAGCGGGGCTGCTTTGGATGCCACGACGTCCCGGGGTTGGAGGACGGCCAAGGGATCGGGCCCGCCCTGTCCGACTGGGGACGCAAGCAGGAGTCGCTGCTGGCCTTCGAGCAGATCGACCGGTTCCTGGCCGAGAAGCCCGAAACAGGGGACAACTCGCTTTCGGAGGCGGATCGCGGGTTCTACGCCGAGGCGATCGCGTCGAAACGCCGCGAAGGTTTTGTTTGGCAGAAGCTGCGTGCACCGCGGAGCTTCGACTACCAGAAAACGGCCGCCAACGGCTACAACGAGCACCTCTTGATGGGCAAGTTCGCCCTGACCGACGCCGAGCGGGAGGCGATCATCACCTTCGTGCTCGGCCTGGTCGCCGAGCCGCCCAAGGAGCGGTACGTCTTCCGCCCGGACGAGCGCGGCAAGGCAATCATCGAGGGACGCAAGGTCCTCGACCGCTACGGCTGCGCGCAGTGCCACACATTGGACGTGGAGCGGTGGACCATCGAATATGATCCGGCCAGGTTTCCCGCTCCGCCGCGCCAGGCCGAGTACGATTTCCTCAAGCCGGCGGTCTCGCGGGAGCACCTGGCGGCGTCGCAAGCGGCGGACCGCCGAGGGCTCTGCCGGGTGGAATTGGTGGGAATCCCCCAGGTCAACGCCGAGGGGAAGCCGGAGGAGACAGAGGACGAGGACGGCAACCCGCAGTACGCGTTCACCCTGTGGGAGCCGGCGGTGATTGCGGGGAAGGTCTGGCCGGTGGGCGGGGCAGGGGTGCTGGTCTCGCCGCGGCAGATCGTCGCCAGGCGGCCGCCCCGCGGCGGCGACTTCGCCCGGCTCTTGTACCCCGTGGCGATCGCCGAGGCCAAGGCCGCCGGCTCGGCCGCCGCCGCCACCGAGGCCTGGGGCTGGGTACCGCCAGCCTTGCTGCATGAAGGCCGGATCGTGCAGCCAGCCTGGCTCTACGAGTATCTCCTCGATCCCTCGGTTCTCCGGCCCGCCGCCGTGCTCCGGATGCCGAAATTCGAGCTTTCGCCCGGCGACGCGCAGCGACTGGTTGATTACTTTGCGGCCGTGTCGGGCGTGGAGTTTCCCTACACCTCCGATCCCAGGGCGCGAAGCGCGCGCCGAGGACCGGCCACGCCGCAAGCGTCCCAGCGTCTGGACCGGGCGATGCGTTTCCTCACCGATCGCACGACGTACTGCGCGAAGTGTCACCTGTTGGGCGACTTCACCCCCGGCGACGAGATCCGCACCACCCTGGCGCCCGACCTGGCCCGCGTGGCAAGCCGCATCCGGCCCGACTACCTCCGCCGCTGGCTGGCCAATCCCAAGTCGGTGTTGCCGTACACGGCCATGCCGGTCAACTTCCCGCCGGATCAACGCATGGGCCAGGACATTTACCCGGGCCCCAGCGTCGAGCAACTCGACGCGGTCATGGACTTGCTGCTAGACTACGACGGTTACGCAAGAGGCCGCGTTTCGATCCGGAAATTGACCGAGGCGAGCGGGAAAGGGAAGTGAGCAATCAGCTTTCAGCGATCAGCCGCCAGGAACTAGGGTGAGTCGGGCGCAGCGAGCCCCACCAGTATCCGGCGAATTGTGATTGGTGGGGCTCGCTCCGCTGGGGCCATGCCTACCCTCATGGGCGCGGCCGCGGCGGGAGGGTTGCCGACAGGCGCGATGCCGCTGGTCCTCTTCGGAATCGTCTTCTTCTGGCAGTTGCCCCACGCCATGGCGATTGCCTGGCTCCACCGCGCCGACGTCGCGCGGGGGCCAGGCGTACTCCCTTCCGCCCTTCACGCCTTCGGCCGTATACTGGAGGTTGACGGCTGTGGCGGAAGAGTTCGGCCGGAGTGGCTGCCCAAACCCACGGGCCGCGGCCCGTGGGCTTAAGACGCTGCGGTCGCGCGGCGACGTTTCACGGTCTTCTTGTGGAGTCGGGCAGGCGGTCTCGGAGTTAGTGGACTGGTGTCTTCGTTCGGCAAGATCCTCAAGTCGCTTTGTTGTGGCCTCTCGCTCGCGAGCTTGCCGGCGACGGCAGTCGCGCAGCCGGGGACGTTCGTGCCCGATCGCCGCTACGAGCTCTCGGAGACCGTGCAACTCGACCGGGCCGACGGCAACGCCATCAAGGCCCTGGGCCAGGCCAAGGCCTATCTGGCCGACATGCAGTTCAACGAAGGGATCAACACCCTGATCCAGGCGATGGAGACTTCCGGCGGGAGACTCGTCGCGGTGACGCCGCGGCGGTACATCCCCTTGCGCGACGCCTGCCAACTGCAACTGACCTCGCTTCCCCGCGAAGCGCTGGCCGCGTATCGCCGCCGCGTGGACCCTGAGGCCAAGCGGCTCTACGAGGAAGGGCTGACAAGACGCGACCGGCGCCGACTCCTCGACCTGCTGGACCGGTTTCTCGCCAGCAGTTGGGCCGACGATGCCCTGAATGTGTTGGGCGAAATGGCGTTGGAGTCGGGCGACCCTGCGGCGGCCCGGTCGTTCTGGGAGCGGATCGTTCCGGCTGTGAGTGTGGCACACCCGCCCTCGCAAAGTGTGGCACACCCGCCCTCGGGTCTGCTGGGCCCGGGAACAGCCGAGGGCGGCCGTTCCACAACCCATGGAGGCGAGGGGGGTCGTTCCCCAGCGAACAATGCGGAGCGGGAGCCGCTGATCTGGCTCGGCGTGCCGGACACCGAGTTGGATCTGGCCGCGGTCCGGGCCCGGCTGGTGCTGGCTTCGATCGTCGAGGGCTCCGCGTCGCATGCCGCGGACGAGCTCGCACGTTTCACCAAGCTCCACGCCAATGCCCGGGGTTGGCTCGGAGGCCGGGAGACGAATTACGCGGAGGCATTGTCGACGCTCTTGGCGGAGAGTGCCCGGTGGCCGCGGCAAGCCCCGTCGCGCGACTGGCCCACCTTCGCCGGCTCGCCCGCGCGAAACGGCATCGCCCGCAAGCCGGCCGACGTGGCAGGCGCGGTCTGGCGGGTCCCGCTGGTCGAGCGGCCGGCGCAAGGCAAAGCGGTCGTGAGGCAAGGGGGCGGGCCTGCTCGCGTCGCCGAGGATCCGCAGAGCCCCTTGAGTTTCTTCCCGGTGGTGGTCGGCAACCGGGTGTTCGTGAACCGGGGGAACCGGGAGATCCTCGCCCTGGATCTGGCGACCGGGCGCCCGGCTTGGGGCAAGACGGCCGTCATTTTCCGGGACGACACCGAAGAAGACCTCGCCAAAGACTCCCGAGCCGCCGAGCCGCTCGGCATCGGGCGGTGTACGGCCACGGTCTTCGGCGATCGGCTCTACGCGCGCATGGGCCCGGCCGTCACGAGCCGGCCGCACGACGCCCCGGCGTCCGGGAGCGACGGTTACCTGGTGTGCCTTGATCTGGCCAGCGAAGGCAAATTGGCATGGAAGGCCACCCCCGACCCCGGCTGGGCCTTTGAGGGCTCTCCGGTGGCCGATGCGGAGAGTGTCTACGTGGCGATGCGCCGCGGCGAGATCCAGCCGCAGGCCTACGTGGCGAGTCTCGATGCCCAGAGCGGCCGGCTCCGGTGGCGACAGTTCCTCTGTGCCGCAGATACGCCGGCCAGGGGGGCGATGGCCGAGATCACCCACAACCTCGTGACGCTGCACCGCGACACCCTGTATATGAACACCAACATGGGGGCCGTGGCTGCCCTCAATACCTGGGATGGGCGGTTGCGATGGGTGAGCCTTTACCCCCGCGACGTGAAGGGGAACCTGGCCAAGCCCCCTGCCCACGCCTGCCGCGACTTGACGCCGTGTCTCTACGACCGTGGTCGTCTGTTCGTGGCCCCGGCCGATGCCCGCTCGGTCTTCGCCTTCGACGCCGCCTCCGGCCATCTTCTCTGGCAAAGTGGACCGGAGCTGGACGATGTGGTTCACCTCTTGGGGGTGTCGGGCGATTGGCTCATCGCCAGCGGAAGGCGCTTGTTCTGGATCAGTCTGAAGGAGCCGGAGCAGGGCAGGGTGCGACACGTCTGGCCCGACGGCGCGGCGAGCCTGGGGTACGGCCGGGGGGTGCTCGCGGGGGATTGCGTCCTCTGGCCGACGCGGGAGAAGATTTATCGGTTCGTCCAGGCCACCGGGCGTCTTGAGAAGGCGTTTGATTTGCCCCCCAGGGGCTGCGTTGGCGGGAACCTCCTTGCGGCCCGCGGCCGTTTGCTGATTGCCACCCCTGATGAGTTGGTGGCGATTGGCGAGTCGGCGGGGCAAACGAAGGAGCAACTGCCGCCGATTGCGGAGCGGCCGCGACCGGCACTGCGGCGTGTCGGGCGTGGGAATGAATACGGAATGAAGAATACGGAATAGCTGATAGAGAATGCGTGGTCGCAGGGCGCGTCCGAACGGCGGGCAAGCCCGCCCGCTAAACGGACATGCGTGTGAAGAAGCCGATGCTCCAATCCCGGGCCGACACGGCCCGGCTCCAATATCCCTAATCCCCAATCCCTGCTATGCAGTACGACGACGTCCAAGCGGTCAACCGGCTTCACGAGGCCTACCGAGCGATCACCGAGCAATTGGGCCGGGTGATTGTCGGTCAGCAGCAAGTGATCGAAGAACTGTTAGTGGCGATGTTTGCCCGAGGACATTGCCTCTTGGTGGGGGTGCCTGGGCTTGCCAAGACGCTTATGATCCGCACGCTCTCCGAGGCCCTGGCGCTGAAGTTCAGTCGGATCCAGTTCACGCCCGACCTGATGCCTTCCGACATCACGGGCACGGAGGTGATCCAGGAGGACAAGCTTTCGGGCACGCGAGAGTTGCGTTTCCTACCCGGCCCGGTCTTCGCCAACGTGGTCCTGGCCGACGAAATCAACCGGACCCCGCCCAAGACCCAAGCCGCGCTGCTGGAGGCGATGCAGGAGCATCAAGTGACGATCGGCGGGAAGCGGCACGTGCTGGGCGAGCCGTTCTTTGTGCTGGCCACGCAGAACCCGATCGAGCAGGAGGGAACTTACCCCCTGCCCGAGGCGCAATTGGATCGCTTTATGTTCAACACCTTCGTCGATTACCCCGCGGAAGACGAAGAGTTCCAGATCGTCAAGCGGACCACGGCCGACATGACGGCCGAGGTGACTCCAACCCTTCAGGCCGAGGAGATCGTGGCCTTGCAGCGGATCGTCCGCCGGGTACCGGTGGCCGACCACGTGGTCCGCTACGCCTTGCGTCTGACCCGCTCCACCCGGCCCAATCGGCAGGGTTCGCCCCAGTTCGTTCGCGACTACGTGACTTGGGGCGCCGGCCCCCGGGCGAGCCAGTACCTGGTGTTGGGCGCGAAGGCCAGGGCCGTGCTCCAGGGGCGGTTCTCGGCCTCCTGCGACGACATCCGCGCGGTGGCCCACCCCGTGCTACGGCACCGCATCCTCACCAACTTCAACGCCGAGGCCGACCGCGTCAAGCCCGACGACGTCGTGCGCCGGCTCCTCGAATCGGTCCCCGTCGACGACAAGGCCACCGGTGGAAACCTTCCAGAACTATTTAGATCCGCAGGTCCTGGCGCGTCTTGAAGGGCTGCCGCTGCGGGCCCGGCGGATCGTCGAAGGCTACGTCGCCGGCGTCCACCGCAGTCCCTACCACGGCTTCTCGATCGAGTTCGCCGAGCACCGGGAGTACGCGCCAGGCGACGACCTCCGCTACCTCGATTGGAAAGTCTTCGGCCGCACCGACAAGTTCTATCTGAAGCAGTTCGAGGAGGAGACAAACCTCGTTTGCTCACTGCTCTTGGATACCAGCGAGAGCATGTGCTACCGGAGCGCGGCGTCCCCGATGTCGAAGCTCGACTACGCCCGCTGCATCGCGGCCGCGCTGGCGTATCTGGTGCTCCGGCAGCAAGACAGCGTGGGGCTGGTGACGTTCGACCGCGAGGTCCGCGCGTCGCTGCGGCCCAGCAGCAATCCGTCGCACTGGGAGGAGTTGATCCGCGTCATGGAGGAATCGGTCCCCCAACAGAAGACCGCGGTGGGCCCGATTTTCCACGACCTGGCCGAGCGTTTCCGCAGGCGGGGGATCGTCGTAATCCTCAGCGACCTGTTCGACGACGTCGACTCGGTGCTCGCCGGCCTGAAGCACCTCCGCCATCGCCGCCACGAGGTGATCGTGTTTCACGTGCTCGACCCGGCCGAGCTTGAGTTCCCCTTCGAGGAGGCGACTCGGTTTCGGGGACTGGAGGGCTGGGCCGACGTGGTGGTCGAGCCCCGCGCCCTGCGGCGGGCGTACCTCGACCAGTTCGACCGCTACCTCCGCCGCATCCAACAGGGGTGCCGGGCAGCCCAGATCGACCACGTGCTCATGCGGACCGACCGCTCGCTGGAACTGGCTTTGTCGAGCTACCTGGCGTCGCGGATGAAGAGGAGCGGGCAGTGAAGAGTTGGGGGTTGGGAGTTGGGAGTTGGGAGAGTTGGGTTGTACGCTTAGCGGCCGGACTTGTCCGGCATGCGGTTGAATCGTGATCGCAAAACCATTCTGCACTTTACACTTTGCACTCGACACTTGACACGCTTCACTCTCTGCTCTTCGCCTTCACGTTCGCCCATCCGGCGATGCTCGGGTGGTTGGCGGCCGCGGCGGCGCCGATTCTCATCCACCTGTGGAGCCGCCGACGCTACCGCGAGACGGCCTGGGCGGCCATGGAGTACCTTGCCGCGGCCTTGCGCCGGAGCCGCCGACGGATTCTCCTGGAGCACTGGCTCCTGCTGGCCGTGCGCACGCTCGTGGTCATCTTGGCGGTGTTGGCGGTGGCCGAGCCGATCGAGGATCTGGGCGGGCTTGCGGCTGCGCCGGGGGAGCGGCACCATCGGGTCCTGGTGCTCGACGGCTCGTTCTCGATGGCGTACAAGTCGGGCGACAAGACGCGCTTCGATCGGGCCAAGGAAATCGCCGCCCGGATCGTTCACGAAAGCGCCCAAGGCGACGGGTTCACCCTCGTGCTCCTGAGCAGTCCGCCACGCGTGATCGTGGGGAAGCCCGCCCTGGAGCCGCGCGACTTCCTCAAGGAGCTGAGCCTCCTGGAGCTGCCGCACACCACGGCCGATTTGCCCGGCACGCTCAAGGAAGTTGAGCAAGTGCTCTTGGCTGCGCGGCGGGATGAGCCGCGATTGACGCGGGAGGAAATCTACTTCCTCACCGACTTGGGCCGCGTGGGTTGGGGGATGGACCGGGTCGATGCCGCCACACTCGCCGAGTTCCGCCAGCGGAGCGAGCGCCTGGCCGAAGAGGCTTCGCTGGTGCTGATCGACCTCGGCCAGCCCGACGCGGAGAACGTGGCCGTGACGGCCATTCGGGCCCGCGCCCCCTTCGCCACGCTGGACCGCGACTTCGAGATCGAGGCCACGCTCAGAAGCTTCCCTCCCCGGGCCCACGCTGGCCAGCCGGTGGAGTTGGTGGCCGACGGCCGCCGCGTAACGCAGCAGCACGTCGACGTTCCGGCGTCGGGGGAGGCGACGGTCAAGTTCTCCTATCGCTTCGATAGCCCGGGTGACCACGCCTTGGAGGTCCGCACCGAGGGGGACTCGCTGGAGGTCGACAATCACCGCTGGATCGCCGTGCCGGTGAAGGACTCGATCCCGGTGTTGTGCGTCGACGGGCGCTCGTCGGCGGGCGCCCCGGATGCGGCGACACGATACCTTGTCTTAGCCCTTTCGCCCCAGGCAGGGCCGGGCGGGCGAGGGCTGGTGCGCCCGGAGGTCGTCGCCGAGAGCCGCCTCTCCGAGCTCAGCCTCGATCGTTACGACTGCGTCTTCCTGGCCGACGTGGCCCAGTTCACGGCCGGCGAGGCCCGGCTCCTGGCGACCTACGTGACCGGCGGCGGCAGCCTCGTGGTTTTTCTCGGGGATCGTGTCCAGCCCGATCGCTACAACGCCGAGCTGGGCGGGGACCGGCCCGGCCGGATTCGCCTCTTGCCGGCCCGACTGGGAAACATCGTCGACCGGGCGGAAACGCGGCTCGACCCGCTCGGGTACCGCCACCCGATCGTCGATGCGTTTCGCGGGCGCGAGCGGGCGGGGCTCCTCACCGCGCCGGTCGCAAAGCACGTCCGGCTCGTGCTGCCCGAACGATCGAAGGCCCGGGTCGCCCTGGCCTTGGCCTCGGGCGACCCGCTGGTGGTCGAGGAGCCGATCGGCCGCGGCCGCGTGGTCCTCGTGGCCACCTCGGCCGACACCACGTGGAACTACCTGCCGCTCTGGCCCAGCTACGTGCCGCTGGTCCAGGAGATGCTCAACTTCCTCGTCGGCGCGCAGGTGCAGAGGCGGAACGTGGCGGTGGGCGAGCCCCTGGCGGGCACGCTCCCTTCGACCGCCGGCGAGGCCCCACTCGTGGTCCGCGATCCCCGCGGACACAGCGAGCCGGTCCGGCCCCGCCGCGAGTCGGGCCTGAACGTGTGGAGCTATACCGATACCCTGATCAGCGGCATCTACTTGGTAGGGCGGACGGAGCCAAGCGACGTCCACCGCGCCCCGCCGGTCTCGCGGACCGACGCCTTCGCCGTCAACGTCGATCCGACCGAGAGCGACCTCGCCCCGATCACGGCCGAGCAATTGCACGACGAGGTGTGGCCCGGCATCCCCTTCGTCCATCAGACCACCTGGCAGGACGTCGAGCCGCCGGTCTTCGGCCGCGCAGGCCGCGCAAGCCCGTGGGCCAAGGACCTGCTCTGCGGGATGATGATGCTCTTGGTTTTCGAGACGTTCCTGGCACGCCGCTTCGGACATCATGAGGCAAGTGGCTAACCGTTTGGAGTTGCAGGAAATGCGGAAGGGAAAAGGGGAAAGAGGGGAAAAGGGGAAAGAACCAAAGGGAGGTTTCGTTCGGATCATGTCCGTCCCAGAATCACCGTTCTTCTCTCTCCCTTTCCGTTTTTCCCCCTCCTTTTCCTTTTTCCTTCTCTTATTGGGCCCTGCATGGCCAATGAACGAGGCCGACCATCGGGAGGCCGGAAAACGAGGTGCTTTGTTGTACGTTGCGGATCATTTGCCAAGCAGGCATCAATAGACTCACTACATTTCGCTAAGACGCTACCATGACCAGCCCCATGCCTTCCCGGATGGAGCGACTCCTCGGCATCACGTCCGAGACCGGGAGGGGTACGGCCTGGAGCCTCGAAACCTCGTGGAGTTGGCCCCCGTGGCTCACCCTGCTCGCCCTGGTGCTCGTGGCGGCGGTCGTCGTGGCAACGTACGCCCGGGAGAATCGCCGCGCCGGCCCATGGCTCCGCGCGATCCTGGCGGGGATCCGCCTGACGATTTTGGCGATCGCGGTCTTCATGCTGGCGCAAGTCGTGCTCTCGCTCAAGCGGACCGGGCTTCCCTACGTGGCCGTGGTGGTCGACGACTCGCTGAGCATGAGCGTTGCCGACCGCTATCCGGATTCGATCCGGCAGGCGGTGCAATCCCGGGCACGCGGGGCCGGTTTCGAGCGGCTTACCCGCTGGAACCTGGCGCGAACCCTGTTGCTGGAGGACAACGCCGATTTCCTCGCCAAGCTCGAAGAAGGCTACAAGCTCCGCCTGTACTATCTCACCGGTCCGCGGCTTTCGGCGGCTTCTTCGACCGAACAGCTCGCGGCCGAGCTGAGGTCCGGCGAGCCGAGAGGCACGAGCACACGATTGGGCGCCGCGGTCCGCTCGGTGCTCGATGAGCTCCGCGGCAACGCCCCGGCGGCCGTCGTGCTCCTGACCGACGGGATCAACACGGAAGGCCCCGGCTTGGCCGAGGCGGCCGCCTACGCCCGCCGCCGCAGCGTGCCGTTGTACTTTGTGGGCCTTGGCGACGACCAGCCCGCCCGCGACCTCAGGCTCAGCGACCTCCTGGTCGACGATGTGGTCTTCGTCGACGACGTGGTATACTTCGAGGCCAAGCTCACGGCCATCGGCTATCGGGGGCGCACGGCCCACGTGGCCCTGCGGCGCGAAGGCCGGCCGGGCGTCCTGGCGAAGACGGACGTGACGCTCGGCCCCGACGGCCAATCGCAGACGATCCGCCTGGCGCACCGGCCGAGGCAGGAGGGGGAGTCTCGCTACGTGGTCGAGGTCGAGCCGCTGGAAGGCGAGTTGCAGACGGAGAACAACCGGGTCGAGAAGACGGTCCGCGTGCGCAAAGGGCGAATCCGCGTGCTGGTGGTCCAGGCCGATCCGAGCTTCGAGTACCGCTATCTCCGCAACATGCTCGCCCGCGACCCGAGCATCGAGCTCAAGACCGTGCTCCAGAACGCCGACCCCGAGCACGCGGAGCAGGATTCTGCCGCGCTGGGCGGGTTCCCGGTGCGGCGGGAAGACCTCTTCCTCTACGACGTGGTGATCTTGGGCGACGCCGATCCGGGCCTCTTGAGTCCGGCGATGCTCCGGAACCTGGCCGATTTCGTCGAGCAGCCGGGAAAGGGGGGCGCGCTGGTGTGCATTGGCGGGCCGCGGTTCATGCCCGCCGCGTACCGCAACACGCCGGTGGCGAAACTGCTGCCGATGGAGGTGGGCGCGGTCCGCAGTCCGCCCAGCGGTGCGTCGGTCACAGAAGGTTTCATCGTGCAGCCGACGGAACTGGGCCTGAGCACGCCGATGATGCAACTGGCCGACGACCCGGCCGAGAACCCCGCGGTATGGCGCCGGCTGGCCCCGCTCTACTGGCTGCTCGAAGCGGCCGAGTTGAAGCCGGGCGCCCGGGTGCTGGCGGAGCATCCGACCCGACGCACGCGCGACGGCCGCCTCCTGCCGGTCCTCGTGATGCACTACGTGGGGGCGGGCAAGGTGCTCTTCCATGCCACCGACGAGACCTGGCGATGGCGATTCCGCGTGGGCGACCTGTACTTCGCCCGCTACTGGCTCCAGACGATCCGCTATCTCGCGCGGTCGAAGCTGGCCGAGGGGGACCGTGCGGCAACGCTCCGCGCCGACCGCCGTGAGTATCGCCAGGGGGAGCCCGTGCGTTTGCGATTGCGGTTTCACGACGAGTCGCTCGCCCCGGCCGAAGACAACGGCGTGGCTGTGGTGGTCGAGTCGTCGGCCGGGAAGACGCAACGGCTCCAACTCCAGCGCGACGGCGCCAGCCGCGGCGCGTTTGAAGGCGGGATCGAGAACCTGCCCCTCGGCACGTATCACGCCTGGGTCGCCGTGCCGCAACTGAGCGGCGGGGCCCCGGCCACCGATTTCAACGTCGTCGCCCCGCCCGGCGAGTTCGCCCACGTGGAAATGGGCAGCCAAGAGATGCAGCGGGCCGCCGAGCAGAGCCGCGGACGTTTCTACACGATGGCCACGGCCGAACGGCTCCTCGACGAGCTGCCCGAGGGCCGCCAGGTCGCCGTCGAGTCGCTTCCCCCGCGCCCGTTGTGGAACTCCTGGCCCGTGCTGCTGGCATTCCTCGCCCTGCTGGTCGCCGAATGGGTCCTACGAAAACTGGGCGGAATGGCCTAGAATGAAGGATGAACTAGGAAGGATGAAGGATGAAGTGAATGATGAACGGGCCATCGTGCGAAAGTTCGAGGCTGCCCGAGAAGTCTCCGCTCTCCCTTTGGGAGAGGGGCAGGGGGTGAGGGCATGATGAAGCTGTGCAGGCGAGGAACTCATCTCGGCGTCGAACTGCCCTCACCCTAGCCCTCTCCCAAAGGGAGAGGGGACCGATGCAACGCACGTTTCGGACAACCTTTTGCCCCTTCGGCGATCCTAACCCCCAACCCCCAACCCCGACCCCCAACCCCTAGCCCCTAACCCCTTCCCATGTCCCACCCCTTAGAAACCAAGATCGGCGCGCTGAGGGGCCGCGTGCGGCGGTGGGTGGCGGTGTATGGCTTCGGGTACTGGTTGGTGGTGTCGATCGCCGCGGTCGTAGTCGTTAGCCTGACCGACTACGTGCTTCGCTTCCGCGATCCTGGGATGCGAGTGCTGGCGTCGCTTTCCGTGGCGGGCGCGCTCGGTTGGGCAAGCTATCGATTCGTTTTTCTTCCCTGCTCGGTGCGGTTTCGGGACGTGGACCTCGCGCGGCGTGTCCAGCGGCGGTTCCCCGCGCTCGGCGACGATCTGGCCAGCGCGGTGGAGTTTCTTCGGCAGGCGGACGACGATCCCACGGCGGGCTCCTCGGCGTTGCGCCGGGCCGTGGTCGCCCGGGCGACTGCGGCGACCGAAGGGCTCGATTTCCGCGGGGTTCTTCGTTTCCGCCCGGCATGGCAAGCCGCCCTCACGGCAACGCTCGCCAGCCTGGCGGCCGCGCTGCTGGCGCTGGCCGACCCGTACTCGGCCGGGATCGCGGTGGCCCGCCTCGCGCAGCCGATGGCCGACATCCCCTGGCCGCAGGTCCACCACCTCGTAGTCCGGAATCGAATCGGGCGAATCGCCCGCGGCCAGCCGTTCGAAGCCGAGGTGCTCGATGCCGAGGGCGTGCGCCTGCCCGCCGAGGTCCAGATTCTCTATCGGTTCAACAGTCCCGACGGCACGTCCAGCGAAGAGATCGAACCGATGCGCTCGGTGCACGGAATGATGGTTGCGCGTCGGGAGCGGATCACGCGGCCGTTTTCGTTCCGGGTCGAAGGGGGCGACGACCGCTCCATGCCCTGGCAGCCGGTCGAAGTGGTCGATCCGCCGGCCGTCGCCTCGCTCCGCGTGACGCTCACCCCGCCCGCCTATACCGGCTGGCCGCCGACCGTGTCCGACGGCAACCTCCGGGCCTTGGCCGGGACCCGGGCGGAGCTCGCCGCGTCGTCGACCAAGCCGCTGGACTCCGCGATCGTGCTCCTCGACGGCGGCAAGTCCATGCCCGCTCGGATTGCGGACGACGGTCGCCAGTTCACGGTTCCCGCCGCTGCGGCCTCGCCGTGGATCCTCGAGAACTCCGGCTCGTACGCATTCCGCCTGACCGACCGGGACGGGATCTCCGACGGCCAAGACGTTCGCTGGGAGATCCGCGTCGTCCCCGACGGGCCGCCCACGGTCGCGCTCAGCAAGCCCGACGCCAACGCGAACCTGGTCGTCACGCCGCAGGGGGTAGTGCCGCTGGAGGTGACCGCCGGCGACGACTTGGCGGTGCGGCGGATCGACCTGGAATTCAGCCGGTCGGACCGCGTAGGCGAGGCGCCGGCCAGGCTATCATTGTATTCCGGCCCGAGTCGGCCCAAGTCGGCAGCGCTCGGGGCACGCCCCCCTGCCGACCAACAGACGGTCCGCTACGTCTGGCGACTGGAAGGGCTGGGGCTTGCCCCGGGCATCCAGGTGACCTTCTGGGCCGTCGCCGCCGACTACAAACCGCAGGCTGTCAAGAGCGAGCCGCGGACGTTTTCCGTCGTTACGCCGGAGGACATGGCCCAGCGCCTCGCCTCCCGACAGGCGGCCATCCTGGACGAGCTTACCCGGACGCTCCAAACGCAGCGACGCGGGCGGGAACGGGTGGCCGGCCTGGAGCAACGGGCCGCCGAGACGCCGCAGCTTGGCCAGCTCGACGT
>Ga0172371_10004742_pt1 | contig 20417 bp, 20 predicted proteins | sample Lak12m_FD_114543 | JGI IMG/M metagenome (GOLD analysis project Ga0172371, IMG submission 114543) | Freshwater microbial communities from Kabuno Bay, South-Kivu, Congo - kab_022012_12m | ecosystem: Environmental > Aquatic > Freshwater > Lake | place: Democratic Republic of the Congo: South-Kivu... | reverse complement strand
GTGTCGGTGGTGGTGGTCATGGGTTATGGCCTTAACATCCTCCTTGGCCCCACCAGCCCCAAACCCAACAGGCAGGCCGAGACGCGCAACAATACCGCGCCGATGGCTACTCGCAATCCGGTGGAAATCGTTAGGAGCCGGGCAGGATTTTTCATAAACTATATTATATCCCAACCAAATTGCCCTTAGCAAGTCCTTTCAAGCGGACAGACAAAAAAGGGCCATGTTCTTAGACATGGCCCTCTTTGATCCAGCCCGGTGGGACTGCCGCCCCCGCCTCGCGCCCTTTTCATCGCATGGCTTATGGGGGGCCGGCGGCAGATTTCCGGGTCCTCGGGCTTCAATCCTCTAGCAAAGATGGCGGCCACAGGCCGTCCTAGACTACCTGACCCGGGCCCCGCGCAGCAGGGATGAAAAGTTCGGTGGGGTGGGCGTCCACGCCTGACGCCGCCGCCTGAAGCGATGGTGCGCGGTGCGCACCCCCCGAGGAACCTTTTAAAGCACGACCGCTAAAAAACCCCTCCCCCCTCAGGCGCGGTGGGGTGTGAGAGGCTGGCTGGCTTCGCGCACCATTACCGGGAAGGGGGTGCCCCGGCGCACTTCCCCCTTGATCCAGGAGTGCTGACTCTTCATATCCTCCAGGAGTTCCTGTCCCCGGATGAGCAATTGCCAGACGCGGCGCCGGAAGGAACTGGCCGGCGGGCCCTCCCCGGCCAGCAGTTTCTTGAAATAGGGATAATGGGTGATCTGGCTGACCAGATGGCAGCACTTGTCGAACAGGTCGGGATAAAAATAGGGCAGATCATCCTGATTTTCCTCTAGAAAAGCCACCGCCAAGGCCAGCCGGCGGCTGGGCCCCAGCCCCTGCTGACGCCTGCCCGGCTGAGCCAGCTTCTCCAGGGGCTGGAGTTGCTGCACCTGGGACAGATAGGCCAGGCGGTGCACCACCTCCCGGTGCAACTCCCGGTGTTTGGTGAACACCTCCCGGTATTCCCGTTGCGACAGATAGCTGTTGAGCAATTTCTTGGTGGCCTCGAAGGTCTCCTGGCCGTAGGTCCCCAACCGACGCTGATTCTTGGCCAGCCAGGCGGACAGGAACTTAAGGCGGTCCTCGTGGGTCTTGGTGGAGGCGACCAGCTCGCTGCGCCGGTAGGTGATGGTGCCGCTGTGCTCCCCCCGGACGATATCGGTCAGCTCTTTCAGGGTCCGCTTGGTGTCCTTCAGGATATTGAGGCTCACTTCCCGGCCGCCGTGGCAGGGGTGGATGATTTCCTGGCGCACGATGGACAGGGCCCGGTCTTCCAGGACATTGAACCGGTTGTATTTGTGCTGCTGGTAGGTCAACTTCAGGGTCACCACCCGCCGTCCCGGGTCCACGTAATAGCCCCCCTCGTACAAATGGGGATAGGCCTCCGCCAGAGAGGGGGCCAAGGAAATGAGGGCGACCTTTTCCACCAGGGGATAGCGTTTCTGCTCGAACCCGCACAGGCTGGTAATGGTCCGGTCCGAGCAGCCCAGCACCTTGATCAGATACTGTTCCTTGAGGCGGCTCAGCCGCCGGGCGAACAAGGCCCCGGAAGTCCGGCGTTCCGAGGCGATGGGAAAGCCATACAGTTCCATGAGGAACTGGTAAATGAACTCCCGCTCCCGCTCATAGCTGGCGCTGTCCTTTTGCCTGAATTTTCCCAACTTGCGCCCCAGGGCCTTGAGTTCGGTGTCCAGGTCCGAGGGAAACGAGCCGTAGACTCCCAGCAGGCGGAACACCCCCGTCTCATCCTGGGCAATCACGTGAGCCCGGTCCATGTGGAACAGAAATTTCAGCATCGCCGGATAATGCGCCAGGTCGGTGATATCCCGGGTGCCCAATTGCTGCTTCAAAACCGGCCGCAGATCCCGATCCAGGTGGGGGACGATTTTATCCAGATTTTCCCGAATCGACCGCCGATCCCCTTCCTCCGGCGCATGCAGGAGGTCGAACTGGAAGATTTCCTCCTGGTAGGACAGAACCCGATTGAAGGCCACCATGCTGAAGCTGGGCAGGTGCTTATATTCCGAGAAGTTCTTTTCAAAGGACGGCAGCAGCTCCCGGGGCTCCACCAGGGGATACTCGGCGTTGTATGGGTCCAGCAAACCCTGGCGGATATGGGTGTATTCCAGGAAATCCTTGAGGAGAGAGGGGTCCCGGATGACCGCGCCCCTCCCCTCGTAGGCGGTCAAGGACTGGCCGTCCAGTTTCACTTCGCTGAAAAATTTCCGGGAGCGCGCCATTTAACCTGCCATGATCTTGAGGTGAACCTGTCGGGTGCGGGGCCCGTCGAACTCCGCCAGGAAGACCCCCTGCCAGGTCCCCAGGAGCAATCTCCCCTGGCTCACCAGCACCGTGAGGTCGGGTCCCATCAGGGAGGTCTTGATATGGGCCGGCGAGTTGCCTTCGGCGTGGCGGTAAGCCTCCCGGTCGCTGATGATTTTATTCAACACCATGAGGATGTCCGCCTGGACGCTGGGGTCGGCGTTTTCGTTGATGGTCAGGCCCGCGGTGGTGTGCGCCGAAAAAATATGGCAGACGCCTTCCGTAATCCCGCTCTGGCGGACCACCTCCTGGATCTGCCGGGTGATCTCCACCAGTTCGATGCGGCTGCCGGTGCGCACGGTCAACGAGTGGAGCATGCTCACCTCCGGATAAGAAGCGGTTCATCGCCTGGCAACACCAGGCCGGAGGCGGCTTCAGGTTTCTCAGGTCGTTCCTCTTCCGAGGCGAAGTACAGGGCATATCGGACCAGTTCTTTCAGGAAGGGGTTTTCCCCGATGAGCCCGCTTTGATCCGGGCCCTCCAGATCAGCCGCCGCCCGGGCCGCTTGGGAGTCCTCCTCCCGGCCCTGCAGGTGCAGGTAGTAGGCCATGGTTTTAAGGCGTCGTTGCCAGTCGGCCCGGCCCTCGCGAGGGTACAGGGCCAGGGTCGCTTCATCCAGCAACGCGTCGGCCCGGACCTGTTTCTGCTGATCGGTCAACACCAGGGGGCTGTCCTCCACCTCCCGGAGCCTGGCCAGCCAGGGCTCAATCTCCTCGGGCTCCGGCAGCCAGGAGTGGAACAGCGGGTCCAGGGCCAGCTTCCGGGCCTGCTCCAGGGACCGGCCCCGCTCGGCGCCGGGAATGGGCGGCCGCACCTGGTTCAGGTCGGGGGCCGCGTCCGGGTGGCCCCAATAGCGGAAGATTTTCTCCCGTAAGGCCACATAGCGGGAGGTCCCGGAGCCGCCGTCGGGATTGCGGAGGTAAGCCTCCTCCAGCAGCCGCACGGCGTGAGCCGGGGGTGAAGGACACCACTCAAATATCCCCTGCTCCCCGAAATTATCCCAGAATTCCTGCTGGTCCCGGCGGCTCAAGGACAGGAGCACGCACTCTTTAAAGCCCTCCACATCGCTGATCCGGGAGGCCAGGAAGTTGCCCCCCAGGACCTCCGACGGACCTTGCAGGATGACGTAACTTTCCCCGGTTCCCAAAATGGAGGAGACGACAGCCGCCAGGGCGCCGGGCCGGGGCGCTCCCATGGTCGCCTCTTCCCGGGGCAGCAGGTCATCCGGCACTTCCACCCCCCTGGTTTTGAGGCGGTGCAGGGTCTTTTTCAGGGCCTTGCGCCGGACCTTATCCCCGGCCTCGCCGAAAAGCGCCGCCAGCAGGGTCGGGATGGCCGGATGATTCAGGGCCCCCAGGGCCGTCATCAGGCACACATCCTCGTCAGGGTTTAGGGCCTCGGGGCGGACCTGCTCCCTCAGGGCCTCTAAATCGACCGCCGCCTCCAAAGCCGCCTTGACTGCGGCCACCCGGCTCTCCAGTCCGGCTTGGGCCTCAGGCGTCAGGGCCGAAGACGCCGCGCCGCTCCGGGGCTTGACCTTTTTCCGGCGTTCCATCACGGTCTTTCCGGCGGGCTGGATTCAATGGCCACCTGGTCGGGCTGGCCCATCTCACTCAGATAGACGTTGACTCTCTGGCCCGGGGGCAATTTCAAAGTCTGGCCCACGTAATCCGGCTGGATGGGCAGTTCCCGCCCGCCCCGGTCCACCAGGACCGCCAGTTCGATGCGCCGGGGCCGGCCGTAATCGATGAGCGCGTCCAAGGCCGCCCGGACGGTGCGCCCGGTGAACAGCACATCGTCCACCAGCACCACCTCCTGATCGTCGATGGAGCCGGGCAGTTCCGTCTTGCCCACCAGGGGCTTGTGGCTCAACTGGGTCCAATCGTCCCGGTACAGGGTGATATCCAGAACCCCCACCCGCACCGGCCGGGAAGTGCGCCGCCCGATGTTGGCCGCCAGCCGTTGGGCCAGAAAGGCCCCCCCGGTCCGGATGCCCACCACCACCACTTCGTCCGGGTTTTGATGGTTCGCCATGATTTCATCGGTGAGCCGCTCCAGGATCTGTTCCATCTTTCGGGCCGGCATGGTTAATTTCTTGTCTGATGTCATGGAATTTTAACTTTCCCCTTTTTCCGGACCTGGCGTGGCCGAGGCGCCGGTCTGGTTTTGGTAAATCCCTCTCCCAGGAAAACGAGGGGGTCGGACTCCGGACCCCGGCCTCCCCCCCATTGCGCAAGCCAACTAGTCGATATATTTATAATACCATGATTTCTCGAAGAAAACAAGGTAGAGCCGGAGTTGTTAATGGCTTATTTTGAAAAAACCAGGTATTAAAAAAACTAGTGCGAAGGCCGCCCCAAATTCTCTTACCATTCAAACCGGTTCCTTATTTCTAGAAAAACAGGTAGCTTACCTTCTACGGTAGACCACCGCGCCAATTCATTCAGATCAATTTTATTGTCTTTCGCAACCAATAATGCTTGCTCTAAGCTCTGTTTATCTCCCCAATAGTAATACGCTGCCAGTCTATCTTTAACGCAATCAGTTGGAGAAAGAATTTTTAATTCTCCTGTAAAGAAATTTAATGTGATAATTTCTTTTACTGGTTCTTTTCCAACAGAAAGTGGGCCTGAGGGGAATTCTAAGAAAATATCTGTTTCTGAGCTTTTAAAATATTTATTTTTATCATAAATAAATCCTATTATGCTTAGAACCCGTTTTAATTTCCTTATACCAACTGAGCCAAATTCAATAAAATCCAAGTCAAGGGAAGCATATTTATTTTTAGAATAAATTGAGACGCAACTTCCCCCTGACAGGACAACGTCAATACCATTGCGTCTGAGATGGCTGCTTATAAATGCGGCCAATTCTCCAATCGACATATTCTTAATTGATTTCACCATGGCTTTCCGCCTCTCCTGGGCCTTCGTCGGTTCATCAAAAGCTTCTCTCGCTCCGTTGGGGGGTAAAAAGTTAAAGCCTTTTCGAGGAGATTTTCGATCTCGGGCTTAAGTGCATATCTAGGATTAAATGAATATAAACGAGTTTTCCCCACCAGACGGCTACATAAAATTCCATTGATTTCAAATTTTTCAAGTCCCTTCTGAATGGGAGTCAAGTCTGTATTATAAAATCTTGCTATCTCGCGCGCATATCCTTCCCCTCTCGCATAGATGAAAAAAAGGGCCCTTTCGGCGCTAATTGATCCGAGCAGTGGCGCTAACATTTCAGAAGACCTTATAAATAGGTCATGCGACCTTTTATATAGTTTATTAGACCTCTTTTTTAGGTCAATATAATCTATCTTGCGCGAAAATGCAATGGAAAAAATAAATTTGCCCATAAGAAATATTGTTAAAATTAGAGATAACCCACTACCCAGGAGTCGAATCCCCTCTCGCCCCCCAACACCGGCTCGGGCTTAAACCGCCGCCGACCCTCCCTTCATCAGCCGGTTTCCCTTAACGTGAATCGGAGGTATAATAGAAAATCTCCTGGAATTCATAATTCAGGTTCATCAGCCGATTGTTAAGATAAATGCCCTTCATGTCCTCGGGACGTGGGCTCAGGGAATCCGACCCCAAAAGGGGGCCGCCTCGGCGGTGCACACAGCCTTGATTACTAAACCTTGTATGGAACCGGTTTTCCCGGAGGTTTTCCCATGACTGCTCTGATTGATCGGCTCAACCAGGCCATGACCCTTAAAGAAGCCCGGCAGCTCCTGGGCCTCGAGCTCCAGGCCACCCGGAAGGACGTCAGGGCCGCCTATCGCCGGGCCGCCCGCCGCTGGCATCCGGACCGGGCCCCGGCCGGCGCCGAAGAAGAATACCGGGCCCGGATGCAGCAAATTAACGCGGCCCACCAGCGGATAGTCCAATTCATCGAGAATTATCGTTACCACCTGGCGGAAGACGCCGGCCCCGACAACGTCCAGAAGTGGTGGACCGACCGCTTCTACACCGGGGTGTGGGGGCCGCCGGCCTCAGAAAAACCGGAGCGGGAAGACGACTGATGCAGGTGTTAAAGCTGCTGTTGATTCTTCTCTTGGTCCACCTGGCCCCGGCGCCGGCGCCGGCGGTCGCCGCGGCCGCGCCGGCCATCCAGGAAAGCCTCCACTATCAAATAAGCCTGGGCCCCTGGGACGATGTGGCCCGGGTTCACCTGACCTTCAAAGAGGTGGCCCCGGGGCGCTACCTGGCGGAGTTTTCCGGCGCGGCCCAGGGAATGTGGCGGTTGTTGAGCCGGTGGCTGCCCGAGCGCTACCAGGCCGAGATGGTCTATCGGGACGGCCGGCTTCAACCCCTGGTCTATCGGGAAGAATTCCTCAACCAGGGCCAACCCGTGGTCAAAGAATACCGCTTTGACTATACCGGCAACCGTCTCGCCCTCTGGCGCCAAGCCGGTGACCATCCCAAAGTCAAGAAATGGGAAGTGCCTCTGACCAGCCCGGTTTATGATATTCTGACCCTGTTTTACAACGTCCGCCTGGGCGCGTTGGGGCCGTTGCCCGGCGGCACCACCCTCCGGGTGGCGGTCCTGCCCACCCCCGAACCCCAGGAGATGGTCTTTCGCATCGGCCTGGCCGGGGAGGAGGGCCGCAAAGTGATGTTGAACTTCCGGGGGCCGGAATCCTCTGCCACCGACCAGTATTTCATCTTTCTCAACCCGGCCAACGTGCCCACCCGGGCCTGGACCCGGGTGACCGTGTTCGGCAAGCTCATGGGGCGCTTGCTGAACCCCGGCGAAATCAGGCCGGGGAGCCTGGTGGCCTTGGCTCCCGCTGCCGCTCCCGCGGCGGGAACCCACCGGTGAGGAGTCCGGCTCTTTGAGCGCTTGCGCCCGGCGTGCCGGCCCCCTCTCCCGGCTGGTCTTCCTGGTCCTGCTCCGGCTGCTGCTGTTTGGGGGTCCGGCCCTGGCAGACCCCGCCCTCCTGGACGATTTGCACTACCGCTTGGAGGCCCTGGTCTGGTCGGATGCCGCCCGGGTCCGGGTCACCCTGAAACGCCTGGGTCCGGACCGCTTCGCCGCCGAAGTCGTGGGGGAACCCCGGGGCTTTGTCAAGGTTTTGACCGGAGAGCGCCGGGAGCGCCTGGCCACCGAGATGGTCTGGCGCCATGCCCGTCTCCTCCCCCTCGTTTACCAGGAAGAAACCTGGCGCCGGGGCAAACGCCGACTGAAGGAATACCGCTTCGATCATGACCGGAACCGGCTGGAAATGTGGCAGAGCCGTGACGGTCAGGCGCCGGTCAGGAAATGGCGGACCGATCTCTCGGAGCCGGTCTTTGACCCCCTGAGTGCGTTCTACAACTGCCGCCTGGGTCTCCTGGGTCCCACCCGGCCGGGGGAAACCGTCACCATCCCGGGCATCCCCTATCCCCGGCCCGAAGCCATGGAAGTCCGCCTGGGGCCTGAAACCCGGGAAGGTCGTCAGGCCATGGTCTCCCTGGTCAATCCCGTCTTCGAAGATTCCCGGGGGGTGGTGTTCGCTTCCCTGGACAAGCGCTTGGCGCCCCTCCGGGTCTGGACCACGGTCTTCGGCGTCACCATCACCGGCCGGTTGCTGCCGGAAAGCACGGTGATGCCCCCCGCCCTGCCCGGCTTAACCGCGCCGGCCCCGGTGGCGGCCCGCTGAGCCCGGAGGCGGCCCGGCTGGTTGCGCAGCTCTGGGTTGCAAGCTATTAGGAAAAGTTCTTTATAGAGTGCGTCTTACGCACCCAAAAATCACCCCCATGGCGGGCAACGCCCGCCCAAGTCTTTTCATGATTTATGGATGGGCCGCAGCAACGCGCAGGGCGGGAAAGCAAAACGCATTCCGCCTTCTATTGCAATTAACCCGGGAAAAGTCAGTTTCCCCATACCGGGAAAGCTCAACCTGCGGTGAACAAAATTATCATTGATTTTTTAGCCGGTTCATTAAAGAATTAGCATAAGTACACATGTTCACCCTTCCACCGAAGGGAATAACCGCTACGGAGGGTGACGGGCGTCTCAACCCGCCATAGACCCATGACCAAAAACATCATTCCTTTTGCCAGGGCCCAGCGTTCCGTCAAAGAGGTGGTGGAAAAATTCTATCAGGACCTGGATGACATCGAAGAAATTGTCATTATCGCCAAGGACCGGGAGGGCGAGTGGATCTTCGCCAATTCCGAGCTGGAAAACGAACTGGAATGGATCGGCAGCCTCTATAAATTTATCAACAAGGCCATCCTGGAAGACGGGGAGGATTTTTGAGCCTCAGGTCGCCCGGGCTGGATTTCCGGGTAATCTGCTAAACTGAATGCCATCAGGGTCCTTAGGGTAGGGCGGGCCGCCTGGCCCGCCTTTTTATTGATACCTGGAGACAATCTCCTGCCGGTGGGGCCTCAACCGGAGAATGCAAGGCGATGGGGTGGCCGTAGGCGCCGTTGCTTTTGACGGCGGCCACGGGCCGCCCTATAATTTTTTAGGGGGTTTTTCAACAGGCGCTCTGGGGCTCAACCTGGCAAGAGTTCCTTAAGCAGGCCTATCTCCGGAGCCAGGCCCAGGCCTCGGGGAGTTCGGGCCGGGAGAAGTTCCGCAATTCTCCGGCAATGAAGGGCGCGCCGAGATGCAGTTTCAGGCGCAGGCGCCAGGAGGCCCCCACCAGCGCAATCTTCTCCAGGTCGTTCAGGTGGCGGCGCCCGAAGCCGTCATCCCCCAGGTTCTCCAGATTCCAGCCCTGAAAATCTTCCTTGAGGTAGAGGAGCACGCGCACCCCCTTGTGCTCTTCCAGGATAGGCTCAAGCCGGGGGATCAGAACTTCGGTGTAGTCCCGGCTGGTGAACCTGCCGCTGACCTTCACCCCCAGAATGTTTCCTTGACTTTCCGGCAGGATTTCCAGCATGGGGTTTGAGGAAAGATTTTTCTGGGCGGCCATTGAGGGTGCGCGGTGCGCACCCTACAACTCACCCCCGAGTATGAAAAATCCCCCCTGCCCCCCTTTATCAAAGGGGGGTGTCAAAGTCCCCCTTTGGCAAAGGGGGATTTAGGGGGATTTGAAAGGAGTTTTTCACGGTAAGGCCTCGGCTGTCATGAATACACCCTTCAACCCGTCTGGCCTCTCCACACTTTTTAACTGCTCACCGCTCCCGGCTTGCTGTCTAACCCAGGCCATAATCGCCGGTATTATCCACCGGCCCCAGGAGGGCCACGCCCCAGGCGGACGGCCGGAGCAGCTCCCGAGCCAGTTCCAGGATCTCGGCGGCGCTGACCTTCAGCATCCCCCCGATGACTTCCTCCAGGGGCAAGTAACGGCCGAAGTGCAGCTCATGCTTGGCCAGGCGCAGCATGCGATGCTCGCAATCCTCCGCGGCCAGGATGATCGAGCCTCGCAAGTGTTCCCGGGCCGCGGTCAACTCCGCCTCCGAGACTTTTTCTTGGGTGAACTGCTTAAGTTCCTGGCGGATGGCGTCCATGACGGCCCCCAGGTTTTTGGGACTCACCCCCGCGGAGATGCCCACCAATCCGGCATCGCTGAAAAATTGGACATACGACTGGATGGCGTAGGCCAACCCCAGGTGTTCCCGGATGACCTGAAAGAGGCGGGAACTCATGTTGCCCCCCAGGATCAACTGGAGCATGGTGGCCGCATAGCGCCGGCCATCGCCCGCCGCCACTCCCGGGGCCCCCAGGCAGAAGTTGACCTGTTCCAGGTCCCGGGCCAGGGCGTAAACTCCGGGATGGGTGTTGACGGCCTCCCGCCCCCGATGCGGGACCCCGTCGGCAAAATCCTGAAACCCGGCGGCCACCAGGTCCACCAGTTCCTGGTGCCGGACCCGCCCCGCGGCCGCCACCACCGTGTCTGCGGGGCGATAGGCCGCCCGGCGGTACGTGAGCAACTCCTCCCGGCTGACCCGGGCGATGTGCTCCGCCTCCCCCAGGATGGGCCGCCCGAAGGGGTTGTCCCCCCAGAAGTTCCGGGCAAAGTGGACCTGCACCAGTTCTTCCGGGTCGTCTTCCTGGGCGTAAATCTCTTCCAGGATGACCTGCCGCTCCCGTTCCAGGTCGCCGGCCGCCAGGAAGGACCTGAGGACCAGGTCCCCCAGGAGGTCCACCAGCCGGGGCAGGCGCTCCCCCAGGACCCGACCGTAAAAACAGGTCTGCTCCTTGGTGGTGAAGGCGTTGCACATCCCGCCTAACTGGTCAATTTCCCTGGCAATATCCAGGACGGTGCGCCGGGGGGTGCCCTTAAAGGCCATGTGTTCCAGGAAATGAGTCAAGCCGTTCTCGGGGGCGGTCTCATCCCTGGAACCAACGTTGAGCCACACCCCCACCGCGGCGGCGTGGAAGTAAGGCAACTCTTCCGTAACGATCCTGAGACCGTTACTCAGGACGCTTTTTTGGTACACGGTGGGGCCGTCTCTCCGGTTCTTGCGGCGGACCTTCCTGGGGGAGCAGGGCCTTCCGGGACAGGCGGATCTTCCCCTGCCGGTCCACGTCCAGCACCTTGACCATCACTTCGTCCCCCTCCTTGAGGATCTCGTCCACGGTCTTCACCCGGCGATGGGCCAGCTCTGAAATGTGCACCAGGCCGTCGGTGCCCGGCAGGATCTCCACAAAGGCGCCGAAGTCCATGATCTTTTTCACCTTGCCCCGGTAGACCGCGCCGATTTCCGCCTCCGCGGTAATCTCCTTGATCATCCGGATAGCTTCGTCCGCGGCCGTCTGGTCCGACGAAGAGATGTGGATGCGGCCGTCGTCCTCGATATCGATCTTGATGCCGGTGGCGGCCACGATCTGCTTCACCATCTTGCCGCCGGGGCCGATCACCTCCCGAATCTTATCGGGATTGATGGTGATGACGATGATCTTGGGCGCGTGTTCCTTGAGGGTGGGTGACGGCTCGGCGATGATCTGGTTCATCTTGTCCAGGATATGGAGCCGCGCCTCCCGGGCCTGGCTCAGGGCCTGACCCATGATCTTTCGGGTCAGCCCGGTCATTTTGATATCCATCTGCAGGGCGGTGATCCCCTGGGCCGTGCCGGCCACCTTGAAGTCCATGTCGCCCAGGGCGTCTTCATCTCCCAGGATATCGGACAACACCGCCACCCTCTCGTCCTCTTTGATGAGCCCCATGGCCACCCCGGCCACCGCGCTCTTGATAGGCACCCCTGCGTCCATCAGGGCCATGGAGGCCCCACAGACCGTCGCCATGGAGGAGGAGCCGTTGGACGACAGGATTTCGGAGACAATGCGGATGGTATAGGGAAACTCTTCCGCCGAGGGCAGGACCGGGGAAATGGCCCGCTCGGCCAGGGCCCCGTGGCCGATTTCCCGGCGTCCCGGACCCCGGAGCATGCGGGCCTCGCCCACCGAATAGGGCGGGAAATTATAATGGAGCATAAAAGACTTGAAGGTCTCGCCCACCAGGGTTTCGATCTTCTGTTCATCCGAGGGCGTGCCCAGGGTGGCCACCGCCAGGGCCTGGGTTTCGCCCCGGGTGAAGACCGCCGAGCCGTGGGTGCGGCTCAACAGGGCCACTTCCCCGGTGATGGGCCGGACTTCGTCATAGCTCCGGCCGTCAATGCGGCGCTGCTCCGTGAGCACCAGGTTCCGCACCAGTTTTTTCTGGCATTCCGAGATCAGGCCCCGGATTTCCTTCTCCCGGCCTTCCACCTCCGGCCCCAGGGCCTCCAGCACTTCCTGCCGGGCCTGGTCCATGGCCTGATGGCGCGCCTGTTTCTCCGCAATTGCCACCGCGGCCAGGAACTTGTCCCGGGCCAGGGCCTCGATTTGCTGGCGCAATTCCGTGCAATCCGGCGGCTCCGGAAGTTCCCGTCGGGGCCGGCCGATCTCCTGGGCCATGGCGGAGATCAGGTCCAGGATGGGTTTGAGCTGCTCCTGGGCGAAAAACAGGGCCTCCAGCACCTCGTCTTCCTGGACCATCTGAGCGCCGGCCTCCACCATCACCAGGCCCTGGGGGGCGCCGGCCACGATCAGGTTCAGGCTGCTCTCCTTCAGTTGCGAGTTGGTGGGATTGACTACCAGCTCACCGGCGATTTTCCCCACCCGCACCGCGGCCACCGGGCCGTTGAACGGGATGTCGGAGATGGCCAGGGCTGCGGCCGCCCCGTTCAGGGCGACGATATCCGGGTCATTTTCCATGTCCCCGGAGAGCACCGTGGCGATGATCTGAATTTCATTGATCAGCCCCTTGGGGAACAGCGGCCGTAACGGCCGGTCAATGAAACGGGAGGTCAGGGTCTCTTTTTCCGAAGGCCGGCCGATCTCCCGCCGGAAAAAGCTCCCGGGCACCCGCCCGGCTGCGTAGGCTTTCTCCATATAATCCACCGTCAGGGGGAGAAAATCGATGCCTTCCCGCACCGAGTCGGAGATGACCGCGGTGACCAGCACCGCGCTCTCCCCATAGCGCACCAGCACTGCGCCGCTGGCCTGTTGGGCCAAATGGCCCGTTTCAAAACGGAGTTCTCGGCCTCCGATTTCTACTGCAAATATTTTTGCCATGTTCTTCTGATGAGCCTCCTACTTTCTCAGGCCAAGTTGCTCGATCAAAGCCCGGTAACGGTCGATGTCCTTGTTCTTTAAATAGTCCAGGAGGCGACGGCGCTGACCCACCAGCTTGATCAATCCCCGACGGGAATGGTGGTCCTTGGCATGGACCTTGAAATGATCCGTCAAGTAACTGATGCGCTCGCTCAGGATGGCTACCTGCACTTCCGGGGAGCCGGTATCGGCGTCGTGCAGCCGGTAGCGATCGATGATCTCCTGCTTTTGCTCCGTATTTAAGGCCACGTTTTCCTCCTTTTTTAGCGGTCAGCTTGCAGCGTTCAGCCGTCAGCCAAAACTCCACGGCCCCCTGGCGATTTTGACCGCGTTATTTATCCTCGCATGATTGGCCGGCATGCCTATGCCTGGCTTAGCTGTCTCCTGTGCCTCAGCCGGCGCCGGCCGACCTTGGCGGTTTAGCCATGCCCGGCGCGTAAGCCGCGCCCTACGGCTGGTCGGGACGCAGACTTTCCCGCCTGGGCCCACGCTGGCTAGACGCCCATGAGTCCACTTGGACTCACCCCCGGGGATGAAGAATCCCCCCTGGCCCCCTTTACCAAAGGGGGGTATTTAAGTCCCCCTTTCGCAAAGGGGGATTTAGGGGGATTTCAACGGGGTTTTTCACGCCAACGCCTGAGCCCACCAAAATACCTTTCATGATTCCCGGTTGCTCCAAAGGCCCATGAACACCCAATCCAAATTCTGGGCGCCCATCCGCCCCCGGCTCACGGCTCACTGTTGAAAAACACCCGCAGGGGGGCCAGCACCGCCTGGGGGGTTCGGCTCCGGACCCGGGCTACCGCTACCAGCTCGGTCTGGGCCAGCACCCGCACCTGTTCGCCCTCCTGGAAATCGTCCGCCGGATGCAGGAGGGCCTGGCCCTGGCGCAGCCGCCGGGCCTCCGCCGGCCCCACCTCCACCGGACGCAGGCCCGGCAGGCAGTGGGACAACGGGATGATCCGCCGCTCCAGTTCCTCCCGGCCCAGCTCCGCAAGGGCCGCCAGGGGCAGGGCGTCTTCCACCCGCAGAGCGCCCACCGCCAGGCGGCGCAGGGCCGCCAGATGGCCGCCGCAGCCCAGAGCCCGGCCCAAGTCCTGGGCCAGGGTGCGGATATAGGTGCCCTGGGAGCACTTCACCGTGATGATCACCTCCGGCAGGGCCACCTCATCCATGGTCAGTTCATAGACCGTCACTTGCCGGGGGGCCAGCTCCACCGTCTCCCCCCGGCGGGCCAGGCGGTAGGCCCGCTCCCCGCGGTAGTGCAGGGCGGAATAACTCGGGGGGGTCTGGGTCAATTCTCCCACCAGGGCCGCGGCCGCCCGGCAAATCTCCTCCGGCCCCGGCAGGGCCTGGCAGGTGTCCACCACCTTGCCGGCGGCGTCCTGGGTGTCGGTGGTCACCCCCAACCGGACCTGCGCCCGGTAAACCTTAGGCTCGGGCATCAGGTAGGGCGTCAGCTTGGTGGCCTCCTCCAGGCACAGAGGCAGCAAGCCCGTGGCCAGGGGGTCCAGGGTGCCCAGGTGGCCGATTTTCCTGATCCCCAGGGCCCGCCGGGCCCGGCGCACCACCTCGAAGGAAGCGAGGCCCGCGGGTTTATCGATGAGCAGGATGCCGGAGGTCATGAAAATTACAAATTTCCTTCTTGTTTATCCTGGAGGATTATCCCTATTTGCTGTTCCAGTATCGGCAATTTGTTCCTGGCAATATCCCAAATAATTTTCCTGCTGAGTGCAAAATACTCATGGATGAGAATATTTCTCAGTCCCACAATTCTCTGCCAGTTTATCTCGGAATATCGTTCTCGAATATCAACCGGAATATTTTTGACGGCCTCTCCTATTACTTCAAGATTTCTCACCACCGCATCGACCGTCTTTTCATCATACGAAAATGTCTGTAATGACAACCCAGAAATATATCGTTAAATCTTTCGGGCAGCCTAGACAATATCGTCAAGATATGCCCTATAATCACGGGGCATAAATGGTTTCTCCGAGAATAGTCTCACGGAGCCTTGGCTTAATAGCATCGATCAGCACCAGGTCAACCGGACAATGGAATAATGCTTCTAAGAATTCTTTCAGGTCCATATAAGCGTCAAAGGTTTCGTTTTCCAACTCCACCACAAAATCCAAATCGCTGCCTTCGGTAGCCTCCCCCCGGGCGCCGGAGCCGAATAGGCCCAAACGTTTGCCCCCAAGGCGCCGGATTTGGTCGCGATTTTCTTCGAGCTTTTGTAAGACTGTTTCCCGGGTTCTCTTTTCCATCAGCGAGGCCTTATGGAGGTTAGCTATCCGTCTTTTTTGGCTGAGCTGCGGCTAAGCCAGCTTCTGCCAACAACCTCTCCAACCGGGCCGCCCGGTCCAGCCCGGTGTCCGGCAGGAAGAAAAATTCCGGCATCACCCTCAGGATATGTTCCCGGGCCACTTCAGTCTTGATGAAGCCCAGGGCCTTGGCCAAGGCCAGCCTCACCTGGTCTGCGTCCACGGTTTCCCGAACCACGTAGAACACCTTGGCCTGCTTCAGGTCCGGGCTCATCTTTACCTCGGTGAGGGTGAGCTCCTGGAGGCGGGGGTCGGCGCACTTGTGGAGCAGGATCAGCGCCAGGCGTTCCCGGAGCAGTTCCGCCACCCGGTGCGGTCGGCCCGTGGGGGGTCGATGTGAGGTTCTCATTCGCAAGTCAGCTTTCTTGGCGCCGGTGGGACAGGCCTCCTGGCCTGCCCTGCATGCCCCAGGCGGCGGGGACGGAGGTTCTCCCCACCATTTTTTACTTTTCCAGATAACAGAGTTCCACCTGGGCATCGACGATCTCGGCCAGGTGCTGGTTTTCCATGAATTTCATGATCTGTTGCAGCCGGGCCTCCAGCAACTGCTGGTCGTTGCCCACCAGGGCCACCCCGATCTTGGCCTTTTGCCACAAGTCGTTGTCTCCCACTTCGGCAACGGCCGCCTCAAACTTGTGCCGCACCTTCTCCACGAGGCTTTTGACCACCCGGCGCTTCCCCTTCAGGGAGGCGTTCTCCGGGATCATCAGGGTGATGCAGGCTGCGGCGATAATCATGGCGGCCTTTTGATAAACTGTTGGAGCGCCCCCGGCGTTCTATTCCATCACCAAGGCGACACCGGCAGGTCAGATATTTTCCCCCCTTTCCTAAAGGGGGGGTCAGGGGTTTTTTCTAACCGCTGCAAATCCCCCTAAATCCCCCTTTGCCAGAGGGGGACTTACCCCTGCCGGGTCATGCTCCCCGGACCCAGATTTATCTCCAGTTAAGTAAGAACCCCTCCGGCAGGTATGCGCCCTGGGCGGACACCCAGGTCCACTCCTACGACCCGGCTAGGCTTCGGCTTCGGTCTCCAGTCTGGCCGACAGCGCTTCCAGTTGGGCCTTTACCTTTTCCTGAACATAGGCTTCAATAATGTCCCCGGCCTGGAAGTTTTCGAACCGGTCGATGCCGATGCCGCATTCATACCCCGCCTGCACCTCTTTGACATCGTCCTTGAAGCGTTTCAGGGAATTGATCCTGCCCCCTTCCGACAGCACTTTCCCCTGACGCGCCACCCGGGCCAGGCAATTGCGCTCGATCTTGCCGTCCAGGACCATACAGCCGGCCACGGCGCCCACCTTGGAAATGGAGAAGACCTGGCGGACTTCGGCCCGGCCCAGAACTTTCTCCTCCACGATGGGTTCCAGCAACCCCTCCAGGGCCGCATGGATATCCTGCAGCAGGTTATAGATGATATCGTAATAGCGCACATCCACCTGCTCCTGCTCCGCCAGGGCCACGGCCTTGGGGTTGGCCCGGACATTGAAACCCACCGCGATGGCGTCCGACGCCGAAGTCAGCATGATGTCGCTCTCCGAGACCTCCCCCAGGCCGGTGTGGATCAGGGAGACCTTGATGTCCTCGGTCCCCAGTTCGGACAGGGCCTTGGACAGGGCCTCGATGGAGCCGTGGACGTCGGCCTTGAGCACCACCTTCAGTTCCTTGACTGCGCCCTCTTTCACCTGCTGGTAGAGCTTCTCCAGGCTCACCCGGCTGATGCGGGCGAGGGTGGCTTCCCGCTGCTTCTGCTGGCGCATCATGGCGATCTGCTTGGTCTTGCGCTCATCCGCCAGCACCAGGAATTCATCCCCGGCCTCGGGCACCCCGCTGAATCCCTGGACTTCGGCGGGCAGTCCGGGAGGCACTTCCTCCACTTTCTCGCCCCGGTCGTCGAACAGGGCCCGGACCCGCCCATATTGCGGCCCGCACACAAAGTAATCCCCGGGTTTCAAGGTCCCTTCCTGGACCAGGACCGTGCCCACCGGACCCCGGCCTTTGTCCAGCCGCGATTCGATGATCCGGCCGGAAGCCGGCACATCCGCCACGGCCTTGAGGTCCAGGATTTCCGCCTGGAGGAGGATTTTCTCCAGCAATTCCTGGATGCCGATCCTCTGTTTGGCCGACACCTCGGCGAACAGGACGTCGCCCCCCCATTCTTCCGGGACCACCCCGGCGTTGGCCAACTCCCGTTTGACCCGTTCCGGGTTGGCATTGGCTTTGTCGATCTTGTTGACCGCCACCACCAGGGGCACTCCTGCGGCCTTGGCGTGGTTGATGGCCTCAGTGGTCTGTTCCATGACGCCGTCGTCCGCGGCCACCACCAGCACCACCAGGTCCGTGACCTTGGCCCCCCGGGCCCGCATGGCCGTAAAGGCCTCGTGGCCCGGAGTATCCAGAAAGACCACTTCCCCTTGCTTGTCGGGCAGTTTTACATAGTAGGCCCCGATGTGCTGGGTAATGCCCCCGGCTTCCCCTTCCGTGACCCGACTCTGGCGGATGACGTCCAACAGCGAGGTCTTGCCGTGATCCACGTGGCCCATGATGGTGACCACCGGCGGCCGGGGAACGGCCTGGCCTTCTTTCCGGGGACCCAGGGCCAGCAGGTCTTCTTCCTGCATGATGGCGTGTTCTACTTCGTAGCCGAATTCCCCGGCCACGATGGCTGCGGAATCGAAATCAATGGGATAATTGATGCTGGCGATCACCCCCATCTGGAGCAGTTGTTTGATGATGGCTCCGGATTTGATGCCCATGCGTTTGGCCAGCTCACCCACGGTGATGGATTCTCCCACCTTCACCCGGCGTTTGATGGCCTTGGGAACCGTGATTTCAGACTTGGAGAGCTTTTTGATGGCCTTTTTCACGCCTTTCTTGCGGCTCGGCCCCCGCACCTCGCCCTCTCCGGCCCCATAGAGGTCGGCCCGTTCCCGCACTTCCCGTTTTTTGACGGGCTTGGCCCGGGCGCTGTCGGAAATTTCCGTGCGCTTGGCCTTTTTTTTGCCCTTGCCGTCTTTCTTCTCCACAGCGGCCGGGGCCTTGCCAGACTCAGCCGCCGAAGGGGGGGCGGCTCCCGCCTTGGCCCCAGGCCGGGCAGCAGCCCATTCCGCCCCTCGGGGAGGTATCTCAGGCGCGGAGGCAGACGGCGCCGGCGGTTTCTCGGCCGGCAGGCTGATGATCCGGGCCGGCACCTCTTTTTTCTTGGCTTTGCCCCGCTGCCTTTTCAACGCCGCGCCCGAGTCCGCCGCCCCGGGCGCCTTGGCGGCCGCCGGCGCCGACGCTTCCTTGACTGGAGTCTCAGCCGGCGCTTCCAGGGTTATCTCTGGGGCCGGCGGAGGCGGCTCGCCGGGGGACGGCCCCGGCGCCTCCACCACCGGAGGCTTCTCCTTGGGGGGCAGCGCCACTACCCGGGCCACGGTTTCCTTGGGTTTCCGGGGCTTGGTCGCCGCCTTGGGCGCGGCCGGCGGCCCTGCCGCCTCCGGGGGTTTCTCCGGCGGCGGCGCCGGTGGTTTCACCGGCCGCACCGCCACCCTGCGCCGCCGCTTGACATTGTCGCCCACCCGCAGTTCTTCCACCTGGGGCGCCGCCGTGCTGATCGTCTGGCGCACCCGGGCCACCGTCTCTTCATCCAATGAACTGAGATAGGTGAGATGCTCCTGCACCCCCAAATCATCCTTCAGGCGCTGGATGAGCTCCCGGACGTCCATGTTAAATTCCTTGGCCAAACTCACGATCCTGGTCTTCGCCATATATCTAACCTAACCCCCAAAACTGATTTCGCCCTGGACGCGTTATAAACATCACCTCAGCTCTTCTCAACCTCGGTGGTTTCCTCCGCCTGACCGGCCTCATCTTCCGGTCCCTCGCCTGTGGTCATCTCCTGGGCCCCGGTGATGAGCGCCCCGGCCTTCTTCTCGGTTAAGCCGGTGGATTGGACCAACTCTTCCAGACCGGCGTCCGCCACCTCCCGGGCCGAGGTGTATCCCGCCTCGTGCAACAGACTGGCGGTGATCTCCCCCACTCCGGGAATGCGCAACAGCGAAAGATAACCTTCTTTTAAAGATTTAGAGTACTTGGATTCACTCTTGACATCTATTTTCCATCCCACCAGCCGGGAGGCCAACCGCACATTCTGACCCCGTTTGCCGATGGCCAGGGACAACTGGTCATCCGGCACGATCACCTCCATGATCTGGCTCTCCTTGCTCAGGATAATCCGGCTTACCTGGGCCGGAGACAGGGCATTGGTGGCAAACTTGGCCGGGTCGGGGTGCCACGGGATGATATCGATCTTCTCGCCTCTCAGTTCCTGGACAATATTTTGCACCCGGGCCCCCTTCATCCCGACGCAGGCCCCCACCGGGTCCACGTCCGAGTCCCGGGAGGACACCGCAATCTTGGAACGGCTGCCCGGCTCCCGGGCGCACCCCAGGATCTGGACGATGCCTTCGGAGATCTCCGGCACTTCCGCCTCAAACAGAGACACCAGAAACTGGGGGTGGGTCCGGGACAGGATGATCTGCGGGCCCCGGGTCTGGCGTTTCACATCCAGGACATAGGCCCGGATGCGCTCCCCCTTGTGATAAGTCTCCCGGGGGACCTGTTCCATAGGCGGCAGCAGGGCCTCGGTGCGCCCCAGGTTGACGATAATCCCCTCGGGGTCCAGGCGCTGCACGATGCCGTTAATGATTTCCCCCTTGCGATCCTTGTAGTCTTCGAACACCAGGTCGCGCTCGGCGTCCTTCATGCGCTGCATGATCACCTGTTTGGCCGACTGGGCCGCAATCCGTCCGAACGCCGCTGCGTCCATTTTGAAGCCCAGGCTGTCGCCGAGTTCGCATTCCGGGTCCAGTTTGCGCCCCTCTTCCAGGGAAATTTCCAGGCTGGAGTCCCGAACCTCCTCCAGGACTTCCTTATATTGGAAGACCTCGATCTCTCCGCTGTCGTCCCGGTACTCCACTTCGATTTCCAGGCGCGGGCCATATTTCTTCTTGGCAGCCGACCGGATGGCGTCTTTAATAGCCCCGATGAGCAACTCCTTCTCGATCCCTTTGTCGCGGCTTACCTGGTCAATCAGTCGTTTCAATTCCAGCTTCATGTGAGGTGCTAGCCCTCCTTGCCGATATTTTTCAAGTCAATCTCCAGCCGGGCCCGAGCAATCTCACTCAGGGGGATGCATAACAGGCTCTCCCCCTCCTGAAGGCACACCCGGTCCT
>Ga0172371_10004741_pt1 | contig 20425 bp, 13 predicted proteins | sample Lak12m_FD_114543 | JGI IMG/M metagenome (GOLD analysis project Ga0172371, IMG submission 114543) | Freshwater microbial communities from Kabuno Bay, South-Kivu, Congo - kab_022012_12m | ecosystem: Environmental > Aquatic > Freshwater > Lake | place: Democratic Republic of the Congo: South-Kivu... | reverse complement strand
GCACCTCCAAATCATACTTCGTGTGCGCTCCTATCCGGTACTTTTTCACGCGACCACATTACACCAAACTTCTCTTCGCCTCAAGGCGAGGGGTTTCCACCATCCCCGTGATGAAACACTAACTCCATCGGGATTGCACCGTCCTCGTGGCTGTACGTGCGATGCAGTCCCACGAACGGCGGGGCGCCCTGCATACGAGCCGGCCAGGTGACCGTTGCGGCCGACGGCGGTATCAACGCGGTCGGCGGCGGATACCAGCACAGGGCCGGCCCCGGCGCGGGGCGGTCGGGCACCTTCAACGGCGCCGGCGGCTACGGCGGCGAAGGCGGTGGTGGTGGCGACCCGCTCCCAGGTGGCCTGCCGTACGGTCCCGTTGCATCACCTTCGGCGCCTGGAAGCGGTGGCGGTTCCCACGTCAATCACGTCTACGCAGGTGGCTGGGGTGGCGGCCTGGTGAAGATGACGGTGACAGGCTCGGTAACGGTGAACGGAACCATCACGGCCAATGGCACGTCGGGACAGGACCAGCACGGCAGCGGTGGTTCCGGGGGCGGCATCTACATCAAGTGCCAGACACTTGGCGGAACCGGTTCACTCGAAGTACGAGGCGGGTCGACCTACAATAACCTCGGCGGAGCTGGCGGAGGCGGTCGCATCGCGCTGGACTACCAGTCACTTGGCCCTGCCCATGACTTGCGCTTCAGCGCCGCGCCGGGATCGGGAAGCTGGGCAAACACCGATACGAACAACTACTGGCATTACCGGCCACAGGCAGGAACGATGTACCTGCCGGACATGGGACTGCTCACGACGACTTTCGGAAACAGGAGATTTGATGACGTCCGGCTGTTCTTCCCGGGCACGGTCAACTGGCGTGTCGACAGCCTGGTCGTCAGCAATGCGTCGGTGACTTTTGCCGACAGCAGCTTCAGGCTGACTGTTACGAATAACGTACTCGTGATGGCCGGCGGCACACTCGGGATCGGCGATGATACCGGCACAAACTACCTGCTTGAGTGTGGCGGCAACCTTGATCTCGACGGGATAAGCAGCCTCTATGCATACGCGGGACGGACCAACTCCCCCACCCCCGGCTATGGAACACTCGTCGATGTCGGCGGCACCATGTCGCTCTGGAACGGGTCATGGGTCTACCCGGTGGCACACAAGACAAATGGCGCATCGGTGCTGTTCCAGATGGGGAACCTGTTCATCGATGACGATGCCGGGTTCAATGCCTCGGCAAAGGGATACATGGCCAGGTTCGGCCCCGGACGCGGTTCACTGAACAACGGCAGCTCGAGCAGCGGCGCGGGATTCGGCGGGAGCGGCCAGGAGTCGGGTATCGTGATCAAGTCGCCGGGCGGTTTGCCCTACGGCAGCTACAAGGTCCCCGCGGAGTGTGGAAGCGGGGGCGGAACCTACCCGAATGACGACTGGTACAGGCGCGGCGGAAGCGGCGGCGGTTGCATCCGCATCGATACACCGGGCACTTTCACACTCAACGGCAAACTCCTCGCAGACGGCGGGAAATCCATGGGTGCCCAGCATGGCGGCGCAGGGTCCGGCGGCGGCATCTATGTTGTGTGTGGCCCGTTCTTTGCCGGCCCCGGCAGCCGCATGAGCGCCAAGGGCGGAATGTCCTTTGTCGCCAGCGTGTGTGGCTCGGGGGGCGGCGGCAGGATCGCCCTCTGGTCACAGGTGATTCCGGAAGAACGTACCCGGATCATGGCCGGCCAGAAGACCCGGCAGACTACGGTCACCAATGTATTCACCGAAGTCGCGCCGATGGTCGTGAGCGTGACGAACGGGCTCGGCTATGTGTCAACCAACCTGGCCACCAGTGGTACGGCCTGGCTCTTCCTCGGCCATCCGCCCGGGGGAACGATGCTGGTCATCCAGTAGAATCACTCCGGAGGCAGACCGGCTCGCGGGGATGCTCACCCTCCACGGCTAATCCATATGGGTGACCACGGGACTGGAGGGCGAGCGGCCCCGCGAGCCACCTGTCGCAGAACTGATTTCAAGCTGCGAACGACGCCCGCTTGTCATCCCCCCCATTCCTGCTATTCTCCGTTCCGTTGCGGTTCCCGTCACCGGTGGCGCCGGTCCGCAGAAAGGCGAACACGATGTGCGGCATATGCGGCACAATTTCGCGTAAAGAACTCCCCGGAGAACTTGCCGCCGACATGCGGAGAGTGAATGCCGCCCTCGCCCACCGCGGTCCAGACGGTGAAGGCGAGTTCGCCGCCTCCAACGTCTTCCTCGCCATGCGGCGCCTTTCAATCATCGATCTCGCCGGCGGATGGCAACCGCTCTATAGTGAGGACCGGTCCCTTGCGCTGGTCGTCAACGGTGAAATCTACAACTTCGTCGAGCTTCGCGAGTCACTGAAGAAGAAAGGGCACCGGTTCTCTACCGGCAGCGACTGCGAAACCATCGTACACCTCTACGAAGACCATGGCATCGATTTCGTCAAACACCTGCGCGGTATGTTCGCCCTCGCATTGTGGGACGGGCCGCGTAAACGGCTTGTCCTCGCGCGTGACCGCATGGGCGAAAAGCCGCTGTACCTCTTCGAGTCGGATGGACAGCTGCTGTTCGCTTCGGAAATGAAAGCCTTGCTGGCGTCCGGCCGGATTCCCTTCAAGCTCGACCCCGGCGCCATCTGTGACTACTTCCACTACGAGTACGTGCCGGAACCGCGCACCGCCATAGCCGGGGTCCGTAAGCTTCCGGCAGGACACCTGATGGTGGTCAACGTGGAGCCGTGGTCGTTGTGCCAGTCCTGCTACTGGCGAATGGAGGATGCCCCCCCACTGGAGGGCAATCCTGCGGAACTGATCCGCGAGCAGCTTGAGGATATCGGCCGGATCGTCATCCGTTCGGACGTGCCTGTCGGGATCGCCCTGAGCGGCGGTCTTGATTCGAGCACCGTTGCCGTGCTGGCATCGCGCAGCAACCCCGGGAAAATCCACGCGCTGACGGTCGGGTTCGAAGGTGCCGGCTGGCGGGACGAGCGCAAGGGCGCCCGCGATATGGCAAATCACCTCGGCATGCCATTCCACGACGTTGAGATCAGCCTGGGTGATGTGATTGCCGGTTTCCCGCAGGGATGCGTGGACAGGGACGATCCCATTGCCGACATTGCCGGCCACGGGTACTACGCCCTCGCCAGACTCGCCCGCCAGCACAACATCCCGGTCCTGCTCCAGGGGCAGGGATCCGACGAACTGTTCTGGGGTTACGCATGGTTGAGGAAGGCCATGGGGATCAATATGCGCAGGTTCGGCGTGCCGGGACCGCTCCCGGCCGACTACGAGTCATGGCGCGGACTGTTCCCAAGGAACCTTCACATGACGGGTCTGCGCGACTATGCCTTCAGAGTCTTCGGGAAGCTCCTCGGCTGGAGCCGGCCACGGCCGGGACAACCGGGCCAGATTGCTTTCTACGATCAGTCACGCGGCTACCAGATGGGATCCTATGCCGTAGAACGCATATTCACACCTGCGTACCGGGAACAGCTTCGACACCACAACCCGGCCGCGCTATTCACATTCACGGAGCCCCCGTCCGATCTCGGGGTATTGCTGACGAAACTTGTCTGTTCCACATACCTGATGGAGGACGGCATTGCGCAGGGCGACCGCCTCTCAATGGTATCGTCCATCGAACTGCGCCTTCCGCTGGTGGACCATCGTCTCGTGGAGACCGTGATAGGCCTGCGCAAGAAACAGCCTGACCAGCATCTGGGCGCCAAGGCCTGGTTCCGTGACGTCATAAAGGAATACCTCCCGGAATGGGTACTGAAGCGTCCCAAGATCGGCTTCTCGCCGCCCACATCGCTCTGGATGAACATCCTGCGTGAGAAATATGGACCCGCCCTTGCAGACGGATTCCTCGTCGGTGCAGGCATTCTTGACCGCAAAGCTGCGATCAGCATGGCAAAAAAGCATTCCCAGCTGACCGTATGGCCTGTCACCATGTTCAAGGCACTCGTACTCGAGCACTGGGCACGAGGAATGAAAAGCATTTCAGGCTAGCCGAATCGTAGGGGCGTCGCTTGCGACGCCCGCGGATACCGCGCAAAGCGCGACACGTATTGCGGAGTGGGCGCCGGCAAGCAGCGCCCCTACACCTGAGGAAAAGGGCAGGCATACGAATGCACATGGACTCGAACAGTCCCCTTCGCATCTGCTATCTCATAAGCACCTTTCACCCGTTTGTGGGCGGCGGCGAGACTCACGCGCGCCTGCTGTGCCGGGAGCTGATCCGGCAGGGCTGCAGGGTATTCGTCCTCACGCGTTGCACCAGCCCGGAGCTCAAGATGGAGGACACCGTTGACGGAATCCCGGTCCATCGCGTACCCCCCTGCGGGTCCGGGCGGTGGCACAAGTATTGGATGCTCTTCCCGGTGTTTGCGCGCCTCGTCGGCATGCGCCAGCAGTATGATGTGATACTGGTCAGCGGACTGCGCCTCCTGGGAGCGCCGGCTATGGTTGTGGCCCGCCTGTTCGGGAAGAAGTGCGTTCTGCGCGGGGCAAGCTGTGGCGAACTGTCCGGCGGATTCATCTGGGACAGCCCTCATCTCAAGAATCAACGGACCCCGGGGGCCCTTTACCGGTTACTTATCCGGATACGCAACGCGTTCCTGCTGAAAGCCGACGGGTTCCTCGGCATCTCCGAAGCGATACACAATGAGTACAGGCAGTGCGGCGTACCCGAAGACAGGATTGCGGTCATCAACAACGGCACCGATACCGGGAAGTTCCAGCCCGTACCGGTTTCAGAGCGCGATGCCCTGCGGACAAGATTGAAGATACCGAATCGGAGGATCTTTGCCTATTCCGGCAAGCTCAACCGCGGCAAGGGGCTCGAGTTCCTCCTGAAGGTATGGAAAGCGCTTGTAGCGGAGCACAAGGACATCCACCTGCTCCTCATCGGGTCAGGCGAGGGTCACTTCCTGTCCTGCGAACAGGCACTGCGCGACTACGTACAGGCGAACGGCCTTGGAGAAACCGTGACATTCACAGGCTTCGTCGACAACGTGAACGAGTACCTCCAGTGTTCGGACTACTTCGTGTTCCCGTCTGAAAACGAATCGCTGTCAAACGCGCTAATCGAAGCACTCGCCTGCGGTCTGCCATGCCTCGTGTCAAACGTAGGCGGTATACCGGACACGGTAAAGGATGGCTTCAACGGAAGGCTCCTGCCCGTGGGCAACGAGGCTGCCTGGATATCCGCCGCAACCGACTTGCTGAAGAACGACTCCCTGGCACAGCACTGGGGCAACCAGGGCAGGCTGCGCGTTCTTGAACACAACGGCATCGCCAGCGTCGCCCGCCGCCACATTGCGTTCCTGCAGTCGCTGAACCGCTAGTTCTTTGCAGGAACAAGACTGACTGTGACGCGCACAATAGCCGTCGATAATGTATCCGGCATGCCTTGCAGACGGTCCGACCCCGGGCCGTTCCGGCAGTCGGGAGACGTATCCCGAAGAACGGGGCGCGGTCGCCCCGTCTCCAGGAGCGCGTGTGCCATCTGACACCCCGGTCTTACTTGTACCACCCCGCAGGCAGATACTTGCGTTCCTTTGCCAGCATTTCGTCCATGCAGGCATCAACGTCCGGGATGCTGACAGAAACCATGCTTGCGAGAAACGCCTGGCGCAGTGTGGCGCGGCTGCATGTTACCGCCGCCTCTACAGCCAGCTCGTGCTCATCGAGCACCCTCTGGAAGTAACCGATCAACGGCCGCGGCATCTCGCCGAACGGCAGCGGATAGACGCCGTTCAGGTCCACCACGCACGGCAACTCAAGGTAGGCGTCGTCGGTCATGTTGGACACCGCCCCCCCGTTGCGCACATTGATGTAGAGCTTCTTCTGAATGCCGACCCACATCGACTCCATGATGTCGCTCGCGTGATCAGGAGTCGTCTTTTCAAGGAAGTCGGCCATCGGCCTCTTTCCCGAGGCGAGATCCTTCATGTCGTCCCAGCACATGTTCATCATCTTCCGGCGTTCCTTGATCGGCCACATGTCGATGGCCAATGCGTCCCTGCGGTCCACGTCGTGTCCCTGGAAGTAAGGAAGATACTCGCGCGTGTGACCTATGCACATCGGCACGTACCCGACTGCCTCCGCCAGCTGCAGGGCAATACGGCTGCACAGGGCGTGTTGTTTCTGCCCCCAGCTCGGATTCCGCGGGAGCTTTGCCCGCGCGGCACGCCTCACAGAATCGAGCACCTTCCCCCTCAGATCCCGGCCATCGAGGCTCATCTCGATAAGCCAGTTGAAATGGTTTATGCCGCCTGAGCGAATCTTCACACGGCTCCGCATGTCATCGGTGATCTTGTCGGCCGATTTCGCCAACCCCGCGTTCACGATCAGGTTGTTGTCGAAATGGGGATTATGCGGGCCGTCGCAGATGGCCAGCGACTTGAGCTGCGGGAAGTGCCGCATCATCGCGATGCCCATTGCCGCCGTGGGATTGACCCAGTTGATCACCCAGGCATCGGGACACATCCGTTCCACGTCACTGAGGATGGCATTCTGCTGCGGCACTTCGCGAATAGTGCGCATTATGCCGCCCGGCCCGACGGTATCGGCGGAACACATCGTCATGCCGTGCCGGGTGCTGATCTCGGCATCAAGGCCGCGCAACCGCACACCTTCACGGGCAAAGGCGAGAATAACGAAATCAGCCCCTTTGAGGACTTTCCGGCGGTCGGTGCTCACTTCCAGTTTGAGGGGTACCCGCTTGGTCGCTATCGCACGCCGGGCAACCTGTTCCATCCAGCCAAGCTTGACCTTGTCCACGTCCACAAGCGCGAGTGTTCCGTGGTTCAACGCTTCCTTGGTTACCATGCTCCATATCGTCTGCCTGCTGAAGAACACGCTTCCCGCACCTATCAGAACTACCCTGGGTCCTTTCACAACGGCTCCTTTCATGATATTTGTGCTTACTGCCCGTGATTGTTATCAGGCGAATCATGTGGAATCAACAGGACTGTGGTGATAAGGTCTGGACAAACGTGACTTGTACGAAACAAAGCGTCGGAAGGCCTTGCTCTGTAGGGGCGTCGCTTGTCGACGCCCGTTCACGGTGAAGATGAACCGCGGGCGCCGGCGAGCGGCGCCCCTACACCGGACTTCAGGCGTTGTGTTCAAAAGTAGAAAGGGAATCCCAAATGCAGTCCGGACGCGAAGCGATAGACAACCTTATCCACAAGCGACGGGCCGACCATGTGCCGAACACGGACGGGCCGTGGTCCGACGCGCTGAAGAAATGGGTCACGCAGGGCATGCCGGCGGACGACAAGGGCAACCCGGTCGATGCGGTCGACCACTTCGGCTACGACATGGCAGGTTGCGGTGGTTGGTTCGATTGGGTGCCGAAACGGGGGTTCAGCGAAACGGTCGAAGAGACCGATGAATGGAAAGTGGTTCGTAACGGCGCCGGGGCATCCCTCAAGTGGTGGAAGAACAAGTCCGGCACCCCGGAGCATATCGATTTCCGCATGACATCCCGCGAGATATGGGAACGGGAATACAAACCCCTCCTCTTCCCTTTCGATCGCCAGCGGCTGGGCGATATCCAGGCGGTGCGGGACAACCTTGCCAGGCGGCGGGCCCAGGGCAAATGGGCGCACTACGGCAGTACGCTGATCTGGGAAAACATGCGCGCGAGCATGGGTGACTACGCAATGTATATTGCCCTGATCGAGGACCAGGGTTGGATTCACGATTTCTGCCGCTGCTTTACCGACTTCTACAAGCAATGCTACTCGATCCTTATCGCCGAAGCGGGAAAACCGGACGGGATTTGGCTTTATGAGGATCTTGGCTACAAGGACCGCCTTTTCTGCAATCCGACGGTCCTCGAGTCGCTGATCTTTCCATATTTCAAGGAGATGGTGGACTTCTTCCACGGTTACGGCCTGCCGGTGATCCTGCATTCGTGCGGTTACCAGGAGGCAGCACTGCCCCTGGTAGTACAGGCCGGGTTTGACGGCCTTCACCCTATGGAGGTCAAGGCGGGGAACGATATATTCAAGTTCGTGGAGAAGTATGGCGACAAGCTCATGTTCGTGGGCGGGCTGGACGAACGCATCCTCGAAAGCCACGACCACGCCGTGATCCGCAAAGGGATCACCAACTTTATACGTGGCATGAAAAAGAGGGGTGCCCGGTTTGTGTTCGGCTCAGACCACTCCCTCTCGACGAACATCGACTACAAGGACTACCTGTTTGCACTGGAAGTCTACCGGGAGGAAATGGTCCTTTGATCCAGAGAAGGGAAGACCGCAGCCCCGCAAGACTTGGGCCGTCCGCTTCTCATATGACCAACTGAAGATAAGAGGAACCGCAGATGAACGCTGATTTACGCAGATATTCCGACTGAGGTACGGCCTGTAATTCGGTTCACCGGAAGGCGAACCGAATTACAGGCCGTTGTCAGTGTCCATATCCGCGCCAATCTGCGTTTGTCTGCGGTTACAAATATTTCTGGATTGTATTGCTCCGGTCAAGACACTCACAACCCATGACTGCACCATTCAAACCTGTCCAGCGCCTGCGCTACCGTCCTTCGCGCGAGCCAACGATCACGCTTGGCCTCGGGGCGCGGAGCGTCGGGCATTACCGCGTTCCGCCCGGGTGGAGCGAGTCGCCTGTCATCAAGCATTTCGTCCAGGTCTTCTGGGGTGTCGCCGGCACGGGGACACTGGTGATCGGCAACCGGGAGTTTTCCCTCGCCCCGGGCCAGATAGCCCTGTATTTCCCGGGCCACAAGCACCAGGTCTCCGCGCGCATGGAACCGTGGGAGTACCGCTGGTGGACGATGGACGGAACGCTGGCCGAGTCAATTGCCTCCGGGTTCGGGCTTGTGCCCGCAGTGTTTGACGCAGGCCCGGCACCCGTCCGCCTGTTCGATGCGCTGGAGAAGGCAATCCTTGATCCAACACCGGAGGGCGAACGCAGCGCGAGTATCCTGGCATATGAGCTTTTGAGCCGTGCGGCAGCCGGTAAACCTGCCGCCACGCCAGGCAACGTCGAACAGGCCGTTGCTGCAATTCACCGTGAATGGAGCAATCCTGACTTCTCCGTCAAGGCGCTCGCGGACCGGCTCGGCATTCACCGTTCGCTGTTGTCGCGGAGTTTTCGCAGGGCCATGGGCATCTCAATGATGGAATACGTCATGAGGCTGCGCCTGCAGGAATCGCTGTCACTCCTGAAACAGACAACACTGCCGGTTGCTGAGATCGCCCCGCGCTGCGGGTTCCTGGATCCCGATTACTTTGCGCGCCTGCTGCGCCGCAAGTTCCACGCAAGCCCCACCGACGTAAGGCGGAACGGCTGACACAACAGGGTTCCAGCAACGCCGATACGACATGAAGGACGGACGGGGTCGCGACTGTGCCGTTCCCAAACCGTTGTTCTCCGGACGCAGGGGATTGCCCCCCTCCAGATAACCACTCAAGCCTCGGATATGCGTTCCATGATTTGGAGGGCGGCAATCCCTCTTGACCCGCCGCAGCTTCCTGGCGGAGGCGGTTGCCGCCGGTTCATAACCCATGCCTGGCACAACCCTGCAGTCCGAACTCACACATTCCACCGCTTTGGGATTGAAAGAAGCCGCATTCCCCGCTAGAGCTTCAGGCTGTGAAGACAAGAAGAACCAGGATTCGGAAGAGCGCCGCCCGGAGCAACGATACCGCTCGCATCGCCGGCCTGCTGTCCCGGGTGATAAACCTGACGGTTCCCGACGTCGGCGGGTCCGGCACCGCATCCGGGACGGTGCCCGTATGGGCCGAGCCTTTCCACAAAACCTGGCTGGAGAACGAGGGCTGCGAGTTCGTTACCAGACTTGCCAGGGCACAGGCGGCGGAACTGGCAGCTGCCGTGCCGTTCATCAAGCCCGGCGAACTTGTCATCGGATGGGATCGCCTTCTGCCAATCGTCACGGCTCGTGAACAGCCGTTCGGAAACTGTATCCGCCTCAACATCCCCCGCGCGGACGAGTTGAAGAAGCAGCATCCTGAACGTACGGTTGAAATAGACGGCATCGTAACCTACTGGCAGGGCTGGCTGGCGGGGAATCCCGACCGGCGTGGGCCCACATGCCACGCATCGCTCGCCCATGAACGTGTCATCGATCTCGGCATCGATGGACTGCGCAATTACGTAGCCAGGTGGAAGAAACTCAATGGCGCCGCAAGGCCCGAATGCCTGCCCTGGTACGATGCCATCCTGACTACCCTCGAGGGCGTATCCGGATTTATATCGGCCCACGGGCATGCAGCAGAGACAGCCGCGGCCCGGCCGGAGAACATTGCGCACAGGGCCGAACTGAAGCGGATTGCCAGGATTTGCCTGCATATCGCCCACGGCAGGCCCCGTTCGTTCCATGAGGCCGTGCAACTGTTCTACCTCATGTTCCTGGTCTGCGGCCACGATTCCCCCGGCCCGGTCGACCGTTATCTCTGGCCCGCCCTGAAGCGCGACCTGAAGAACCGCACCACAACTCTCAAACAGGCACAGGAACTCGTGGACTGTCTCTGGCTGAAATTCGCCGAGAAGACGGCCTACGGTGCTACGATCGGCGGCCAGCTCCGCAACGGGAAGGATGCCGTCAACAAGCTTTCCTTCCTCTGCCTGAACTCCATCAGCAAATTGCGGCTCCTGTCGCCGCGGACGACGCTGAGATGGCATCGAGGTCTGTCCCGTAAGTTCTTCGATCGGGCAGTCGAGGTAGTGTCAGAAGGCTGTTCCTTCCCGTCGTTCGTCAACGACGAGTCGGTGATCCCGTCCGAAGTCGAACGCGGGACCAGGCTCGAGGACGCGCGTGAATACACTTTTGTTGGATGCGGGCAGGTCTTCCCCCACGGGCGGGGCCACGGGAACTACGAAGACTCCGTTGTCAACGCCGTCAAGGCCGTCGAGTACGCGTTACACAACGGCGTCGATGTCATATCAGGACAACAGAAGGGGCCGCAGACCGGCGAACCGGTCACTTTCGCCACGTACGAGCAGTTCGAGAACGCCGTGCACGAACAGCTCCGGACAATGGTCGGACGCGACATCCAGTACATCAACAACCTGCGCAATACCGTGAAAGGACGCGCATTCGATTTCCTCAGGTCATTGCTGACCTGGTCCTGTGTCGAACGTGGACTCGACTGGCACGGCGGCGGCGTGGACTACAGCGAAGGTATGGTCGACCTGGTGGGGTTGACGACAGTTGCCGATTCGCTCACCGCCGTCAAATTCGGCGTCTACCAGGATGGCATGGTATCGCTCCCCGATCTCGTCGGCATTCTTGATCGCAACTGGGAACAGGCCGATGTGTTGTACCAGTACTTCCGGCACCGGTGTCCCAAGTTCGGCAACGGCGACGCGAATGCCGACGGGATGATGGAGGACGTGGCCGACAGGATCAACCGGTTCGTCAAGAGTCACAGGACCGCTTTCGGCGGGCCGTGGGGCATAGACATCATCGGCTGGTCGGGTGCTGTGATGTTCGGCGAACAGACGGCGGCAACGCCGGATGGACGCCGGCGGGGCGAACCGCTCGCCGACTGTGCCGGTCCGGCACAGGGGCGCAATACCGAGGGAGTGACACAGACACTGCAGTCAGTATGGCGCCTGCCGCATCGTGAAGCGCACGGGCCCCTTGCGCTGAGCCTGCGTTTCCCGAAGTCGGCCGTCCATGGCCCTGAAGGCCGCGCGCGACTCGGGTCGATCATCGAAACCTACTTCCGGGGAGATGAACATGTCACGCCAGAGCTTCAGCGCGTGGGCGGACAGCAGTTGCAGATATCCATCGCCAGTTCGGAGGACATGAAGGCCGCGCAGAAGAACCCCGAGGCGTGGCAGTCGCTGATGGTGCGCGTGGGCGGGTTCAGCGCGTACTTCGTCCACCTCGACAAGAGGTGGCAGGACGACATGATCGCCCGGTCGGAGATGGAACTGGGGTAGCAGCGATAGCGATGTTCATGCGGCGGCAACGGATTGCCGCCCTCCAACTCCCGGGACAATGCGTAATCTCACCCTTACCATCTCCTTGGAGGGCGCCAATCCATTGGCGCCGGGCGTTGATACGCAAAACGCCTATTTCCGCGTCTCTACATAGAATATCCGCATCTCGCCGGCCCGCAGGGTGATGCTCGCCACAAACTGATCGCCGTCGGATTTCCATTCCACCTTCATCGGCTGGGTGTATTCCGGAAGCCACTCCTCAGGGAAACTCCATGACTGCGGCTCCTCGCCCAGCCAATCCTCGGTCTTGACCGGCTTCTCTCGCAGCCGCAACACAACCTCGCTTGTCTTCTTGCGGTCCATTTTCGCAGGCGAGTGCGACATCTTAGCGATCCCCTCGTTGTTGCTCAACATCACCACGTACCCCTTCGGGTGCAGGTTCACGGCATACTCAACGTTCCCACGGACTTCAACAGGCAGGAGACCACTAGTGACCTCCTGCAGCAGCCGCGCCATGTATGGCATCGGCACTTCGTCATGGCCAAGCAGGTAGGAGGGCGTCGTCAGTACCACCCGTCCCTTTCCCACGTCGTTGACGAGGGCGACCGGGTCGCCGGTGTCCGTCCGCGCAACAACCTTTGCCGTGGTCGGTTCAACCACGGCATAGGGGAAGACTGTCCCTGCCAGCTTCTGGGAGTCGGTGCAGCTCACGACAACACTCGCATCCTTCTTCGCTGAACCTGTTTTAACACCAAGAAATTCTGCATCCAGCGGGGGTACAACCTGCTCCGCGTTGATAACCAGTGTCCCGCCGTCCATGACGTATTTCCTGAGTCTCCCGGCCCACTGGGCATCAAGCCGCGTATCGCCGAGGCAGAAGACCACCGGATAAGCGTCCACCGCGTCCATCCTGGTCGGCGACGTTACCAGCACATCGAAGACATCGCCGAAATAGCCGTTGGGCCATGGCACATTCAGGTCATCGACCGGATCGCCCTCGTTCCGCGGGAACGGGAAATAGGCGATGTTGAAGAATCCACCGATCATCCTGTCGGCCCGACGCATCTGTGGTCCGGCCCACACTCGTTCGCCGTTGTAAGTGTACTTCTCCCACCCGTGGGCGCGGTCCATGAGGATCGCGATCGGCGTACATGGAACACCGCGGTCCGGGTGACGGCTGGCAAGGCGGGTCATCTCATCATAGCACCAGCCCATGGGATTCAACTGACCATCCGTGCCAATCATGTTGTATCCCTGTTCCGGATGAAAGAAACTCGCCCCAAGAAAGTACGCCATCAGCATCGTCCGTCGGATGTGCGCGAGCGATGGTCCGATAACGGCATTGCGGTTCTCGACCTTGATTCCCTCAAGTTCGAGGTTGTACGGCGATTCGGTTATGAAGGTCCGGATCGCGTCACCGAACGATGCACCCCAGTACCACAACCAGCGTATCCCGTACTGGCGGGCCGCGCCGCGCACGAAGGCTATCTGGTTCTGGATGTAGGCCATTGCGGATGCGGATTCAGCTCCAATCACTGTCGTGCCTGCCTCGGCGAATCGATGGCATTCCCTTCGGGTTTCGACACTCAACGCCTGGGTTACTTTCTCAAACGGATTGTCAATCGTGCTTGCCCAGTCTTCCCCGAGTCTCTTCTTCCACTCCTCGCGACCGCTCGTAAACAGCCATTCGTAAGTCTTCTGCTTGAAGTCCGGCCCCGTCGACAACTCGGCCGGTATCAGCGGCATGCCCATGTACGAACCCTCACCCGAGATAATGCTCACCCACAGTTCGCCGAATGTCTGCTTCATGGTTGGATACGAGTCCTTAACCTTCCCGAAGGACGCGTAATTGCCGATCACCACGAAGGGAACCTTCTTCTCCAGTATGTAGCGACGCGTAAGGCTTTCGGGATTGAGCAGTGTGTCCGTCCTGGGCCCCAGCTTGATGGCTGTGACCGGTGAGCTGAAGACGGGCGCCTTCCCGGGGTTCGCCGCATTGACGCGGATATAGGCGGCCTTCTCTTCCGCACCCGAGATCGTCAATGGCAGCGGGAAATTAGTAGTCACTTCGCCGCCGCCAAGATGCCAGAAATCGCGGCCTGCCGTCTTCGGCAGTTCCCACGACTTCGGCACAGACCACGCCATCCCGGCTTTCCTGCTCAGCGGCGCGAGCGGTTCGCGCTTCGCCGCCCAGTCCTGCAGGTACGTGGCATATGCCATGGGCGGGAAACCGCGGTCCTTCGGCTGCCATGACTGGTCGGTCGTGAGAACAACGCAGTCGACCCCGCGCCGCACCTTTGAAACGCCGGTCAGCCCGATGGTGACACGGACAGGGCCCTTCTTCAACTCAGCCTCGACGGAATCCCACGCAAACGCCCACGCGAAAGGCGGCTTGGCAGGCTCGAGACTATCCTTGAGCCCGAACTGTTTCACGTTTGACTTGCCTTCGGCGGGACAGACCGCGACGGCAAACGGTTCCTGCTCGCCCTTGTAGTCCTCGTAGCGGACCCACAGCCGGTATTTGTCCGTCTGGGGGATCGTCGTATCCAGCCCGATCTCCCCTTCGGGCGAGGCGGCATCGCCCTGGGCGGACCACCAGCCCGAAGCGCCACCCCTGCTCCACTGCGGATACCAGGCCATGCAATGGGTCCACACCGCCTTGCCCTTGTACGCACCGAATCCCTCAAAATCCTCCGCTTCCAGCTTCATATAGACGGGTTTGGCAGATTTGATCTCATCGGCCGCCTGAAGACCTGCCGGAATCCCGGCAAGAGTCGCAGTAACGCACACCAGAGGGATTGCCACCCTGCATGCCAGCACTTTCTTCTGCATCCTGTACCCCTTTCGCATCGACCAAGCCACCCGTTGTGTCATCAGTACTTCGGCCCCTCTCTCCGCGCCTGTTCGACCGCTTCGACAAGAGCCAGGAGATTCCGCTCCAACGCCGGCAGCATGTCTGGCCTGTGCACATCGGCAAACACGGTGAAATGGACATCGCGGAATCCTGCGTCCCGGGCGGATGTCCACACAATCTCGTGGACCTCGTCAGGTCTTACCCTAGCAATGTCGAACTCAGGCACCGCTATCGTCAGTTCAAGCTGCGCGTCCGGGAGGGCTTTGCGCAGTCGCCCCACGTGTCCCGGGATAAGACGTGTCTGCATGGTGCCGATGTTCTGCCGGTACGGATGCTCACCCCATGGACCGTAGAGATGGGACGACGCCCCGCAGGAATGCAGGTTGCACGGAATGTCCGCCGGCAGGTTGTACTTCGCGCGGGCATATTCAAAGAGATGCACATCCCATGCCGCGCTGAACGGCTTGTACAGGGTCGGCGACAACATGGCCGTCGTGTCGCCGCCGAAAGCGCCCAGGGCCTCGAATCGCTCCGGATAGACAGACAACAGGAACTCCATGTAGCTGGTGCTCAGTTTGAAACAGAGATCCATCGCCGCCGTTGCCAGTTCAGTTTCGCCGGCAAGAACAGTGAGAAAGCGTGTCATGCCCATCAGGTACACGCCCAGATCGACAAACGAAGGGTAGAATACGCCCCAGACAGGACCGCGCCCCGGGACTGTCAGAGACAACCCCTGCCCGAAGCCGCTGGCAGGCTCGTCCGGGCACTCGCGCTGCCACCGCTCCCGGCTCGCAAGCATCCGCTTGACGATCTCAAGGCGCGGCCAGTCGGGAATGCTGAGACGACGGATCTCTTCGGCCGACTCCACCCCGGCAAGCGGGTAGTGGTCCCGCTCGTGCCACAGCATTCCGTTCATCCAACGCGGTTCCGGGGCCCCCAAGGCGATTGCGATCATGTCCCGGGCCTCGTACCAGCCCGGCCATGTGCCCGACACCGGCAGGCGTTTGCGCCCCTGCTTCACCCGCGGCGGTTCACCGAAACGATCGTTGATATCGCGGACCATGTCCGGCACGTGGCTGCCGGCAGATTCCAGTTCCGCCTCGTGCTTCTCCCGGTCGATGCGCATGGTTTCGCACTGCTTCTTCCATTCCTGAGCGCTGCGCCAGGTGAGCCGGTTCGGTCCGTCGCCCGGTCGCCAAGTGTACTGCGGCACAATTCTTGCCGTTACCGGATTGTGCTCGTCCTGCTTCATAGGGACATCTCCCAACCATGTTCACGACGCTGCGTCTTTTGCCGTGGCAACAATTACCTCTGAAACAAGCAGTGACATGTTTCCTCTGCACTTTCCAGCCGTTTCTTCACATGACAATTCGCATGGCATGACAGGCCCCGAAAAGAGTTTGCGCCGTCGCCGGTGCTCCGGTAGAATGGTGGTCTAAACGTGTTTTGCTATTGTGCTTCAACCAGCAAGGCCGGGTGCCAAATGAACAGGAATCGTAGATCGCGAACAATCATCTGCGGCGCGTTGCTCTTCTCCCTGAGCACGGTGGTGGCACAGCTTGAACCGGTCGGGCCGCCGGAGGACACGCGCACCTGGATGAAGACCATGAACGAGATCGAACCGCGGGCACTGATCTCGTCCGTGCCATGGACAATAACCAATAGCGGATCTTACTACCTCACAAGGAACCTGACAGCAGGCACAAACGCTGCCAACGGGATCATCATAGCGGTGAGCGACGTTACGCTGGATATGGGCGGGTTCATACTGACCGGGACCACAAACGGGGCGTACGGAATCAGCATTTCCGGGGGCAACAACCGCAACATAACAATCAAGAACGGTGTCGTACGTGGATGGGGCACAGCCGGACTCTACCTGCCGAACGGCATGAACTGCCGATTGACGGATGTGACGGTTGTCAGCAACGGAACCCTGCCGACATTTGCCTCCGTGTACGTGGGCCAGGAATGGGACGTCGATGACTGTTCCTCTTCCTACAATCGGGGCATGGGGTTCAGCATCGGCAGCAGCAGCCGGGCACGAAACTGCAAGGCACGAGGCAACAAGAACGACGGCTTCCTGATCGGCAACGGCGGCAGGGTGGAAAACTGCGTGGCCACCGAGAACTCGAACAACGGCTTCTCCGGCGGAATGATGTCCATCATTCAGGGTTGCACCGCGAACAACAACACCAACCACGGAATATACGTCGGCCTGTATTCAATGGCATCGGGAAACATCTCGTCCTACAACAACGCAGACGGGATAAGAGCTGGAACCGGCTCACTGGTCAGGAACAATGTTTCCGCACAGAACAAGGGCAACGGCATCTACGCCGAGGCTTACTCGCGGATAACCGAGAACCAGGTTGTACTCAACCTCGGGACCGGTATCTTCGGGAGCGAAGGTTGCCGTGTTGACAACAATCATGTCTACGGCGGACCGGTTGGAATACGGTCGGCCAGTTCTTCAGCAGGCAGCCTTTACATCGCCAATTCCGTCTCCGGATGCACAACTAATTTCAGGACATCGTCGTCGGCAAACTTCGGCCAGATCCTGAATTCCACCCTGCTCGGGATATCCACAAACTTCAACATCCCGAACCCCTGGGCAAACTTCAGCCTGTAGCGCCGCGCTTTGCCAGACCCGAAAGCAGTTCCATGGATTTCCTGCCGATGTTGTCTGCAATACGGTTGACAATCTTCTCGCCCAGTTCAGGCGACGCGTCGGTACGCGGATCGCGACCCCATATACCGGCTTCCGTTATGCCTTCCTTGCTGGTCAATATTTCCCTCTTGATCCGGTCCATCTCCACAAGCTCAGGATGCAGGTACATCAGGATGGACGTTTCCCAGTGTGCCGCATGGTCCATCTTGTCTCCCGGCAGATCATACAGGAAGCCCTCCATCATCGCGAAACCCGTGGCCTTGCCATCGGCATTGATTGCATCCACTGCTTTCTGCAGGGAAGCGACCTGCTGTTCCACGTCGTGTCCGGTCACTCCTATGACCACCTTGAAGCCGACGGTGACGAGGCCGCGGAAGACAGCAGTGAACAGCCCGTCCACAAGATCGGGCGGCAGTCCCGGATGGCAGCCGGGCTTCCAGTGTCCCATGTGCCCCCAGTAGGTCGGCGGCACGACCACTCCGCCGTACTTTTCTGCTGTTTTCAGCAGGATACCATAGGCCTTTAGCGTGTCGTTACCCAGTGCCAGGTGCCGTCCGTGCCATTCGAGAGAACCAACCGGCACATAGGCCACCGGGAACTTCTCCAACGCGGCTTCGAACTCATGCGGAAGCATTTCCTCGTATTTTACCTTGTTCATACACCGGCCCTTTCCATTCAATGCAGGTTCAAGTCCTACACACCACCGCAGGCATCAATACCGCCATCCACAAAGACGACGCTGCCGTGCACGAAAGCCGCTGCGTCGGACAAGAGCCACAACGCAGGACCTACCAGGTCCTCCGGTTCGCCAAAACGGCCCATCGGAGTGTGCGCAATGATACGGCTTCCCCGTTCGGTAGGTTGCCCGGTCCCGGGATCGGTCAGGAGAAAGCGGTTCTGCTCCGTCACGAAGAAACCTGGTGCCAGCGCATTGACCCGTATGCCCGGCCCGTATTCCTGCGCCAGGTGAACGGCCAACCATTGTGTAAAGTTTGTGACCGCTGCTTTTCCGGCTGAATAGGCCACGCTTCTCGTCAGCGGGTGGAACGCTCCCCATGATGAGATGTTCAGGATGACCCCGCGGCCGGCGTCTTTCATGATCCGACCGAATACCTGGCACGGAAAGAAGGTGCCGAGCATGTTGAGGTCCAGAACGGACCGCACGGCCTCTTCCGGCAGGTCAAAGAAGCTCAGGTCCTTCGAAGTCGTGGCATCTTTTCGCGCACCACCTGCGCCGTTGACCAGGAAATCGACCTTCCCGAATTCCTTGAGTATCATCTCCGCCAGTGATTCGAGGGATGGCCTGGACAACACATCCGCCGGGAACGCCATGGCGTTCCCGCCCGCCTGCCCGATCCTGCCGGCGAGGCTCCTGGCTGTCTCGATATTCCGGTTGGCCACCAATGCCACACGCGCGCCCGCCGACGCAAGCCCCGCGGCAATCGCCCCGCCCAACACCCCGCTTCCGCCGGTGACCACCGCAACCTTACCGTGAAAATCAAACACTGTTTCCTTCATATGCCCCACCTTTTCCCGCGGTCCACGAAGCTCAACACTTATAGTACGCGCCAGACCTACGGAAGTAATGTACAAACACATGTCAAAGGTTGCATGACCGGTATCCTTGGTTTAGGCTGGTGGCATGGTTGCAGGGAGGGATCATGGACAAAACGTGCAGGATTGACTGTAACCGCCTCGAGCGGTTCATGGTGGACGTGTTTCGCGGCATTGGCGTTCCGCGCGCAGACGCGAAGACCTGCGCCCATGTTCTCAGCATGGCTGACAGACGCGGCATAGACTCGCATGGTGTCGGCCGGCTGAAGCCCATTTACTACGACCGCATTGTCCGCGACCGCATCCAGAAACCTGTGACCGATTTCGAGATTATCCGCGACCGCAAGGCAACCGCCGTCGTTGACGGTCACCACGGCATGGGCATGGTGGTCGGGGATCGTTGCATGAAGATGGCAATCGCCAAGGCCCGGAAGTACGGCATGGGAATGGTAGTCGCCCGCAATTCCACCCACTACGGTATCGCCGGTTACTATGCGCTGATGGCATGTGACGCGGGCATGATCGGTCTTACCGGCACCAACGCTCGACCATCGATCGCGCCGACGTTCGGGGTAGAGAACATGCTGGGCACCAACCCACTCGTCTTCGGCTTCCCGACGGACGAGGAATTCCATTTCACAAACGACTACGCCACGTCCGTGACGCAACGTGGAAAGATTGAATACTACGCGCGAATCGGGAAGAAGATGCCCCCGGGATGGGTAATCAATCGCAAGGGCAAGACGGAAACAGACCCGGTAAAGGTGCTGAAAGACCTGGTGGCAGACACCGCGGCCCTCACACCCGTCGGCGGAATCGGGGTAGAGGGTGGCGGTTACAAAGGCTACGGTTACGCAACGGTTGTGGAAGTCCTCTCGGCAGCCCTGCAGCAGGGGGCTTTCATGAAACAGCTCTGTGGCGTGGAAGACGGCCGCAAGGTCCCCTACCGGCTCGGCCATTTCTTCATCGCCATCAACATCGACTTCTTCACGGACCTCGTGGCATTCAAGAAGACCACCGGTGACATCCTCCGCCAGCTCCGTGCTTCAAGGAAGGCACCCGGGCAGAAGCGAATCTACACCTGCGGCGAGAAGGAATACCTGGCATGGCTGGACCGCAGGAAGAACGGTGTCCCGCTTGATCCCGTCGTGCAGAAGGAAATTATCACGATGCGGGACGAGCTTGGCCTCTCCAGGTATCGTTTTGACTTCGAGTAACTCGCCGCTTTCCATCCTCCGCCATGGTCCAGCCGTTCCACATTACTCATTCTTCGGGTTGAGGAGGCGGCTGGGTAGAGCGAGGGACGGCGGAGGACGTGAACATTCTCACGCCTGAGAAGAAAAAGATTCTTCAAGGTTCTTTTTTTTG
>Ga0172371_10004740_pt1 | contig 20429 bp, 18 predicted proteins | sample Lak12m_FD_114543 | JGI IMG/M metagenome (GOLD analysis project Ga0172371, IMG submission 114543) | Freshwater microbial communities from Kabuno Bay, South-Kivu, Congo - kab_022012_12m | ecosystem: Environmental > Aquatic > Freshwater > Lake | place: Democratic Republic of the Congo: South-Kivu... | reverse complement strand
AGAGTAGCGAGGCTTCGTCGGAGTCGCCAACCGACAAACCAAACTGGCTCCCGGAGGGAACTTGTATCCGTCCAAGACGGAACGACACTTCCCTGCATCCCGGGAGCTTCTTTTTTTGAAAGCAAAAAGACTAGTTTGCGTATTTATAAGTGGAGAAGGAATTCAAAAAACCTTAACAATTCAAACAAAACCATGAAGAAGCCTTAATAGGGCCACCTCTGGGATGACGGAAAAGTAACTATACATTTCGTCGGTTGTTTCCTGAAGAGGGAGGGGCAGCTAGCGAAGTGTGAAATTGAGAGATTTCCAAACAATCAGAGCCGAGAGATTTTTTAGAAATTGAACGTCAAAGAGCGAGAGGTGGTTTTTCTTAGGTCGTTTCTCAAAAATAGAGATGTTTCACAAAATAATGTTTCACAAGTCAGCTTCCGGGGGGCTTTTTTTGTTTGTTATTTCCTTAATGCCTCTACTGGAGATAGTTGTGAGGCTTTCCATGCTGGATAGATGCCGAAAATCACGCCAACGGCGGCTGAAAATCCGACCGCCACAATAATCGTTGAAACCGGAACGGAAAACTGAAGCAAAAACCCGAGGCGGACGAGAAAACTGTTGAGAAAATAGGTAGCTGCGATGCCAAAAATGACTCCGACCGCTCCGCCGAGAATTGTGACAATCACTGCCTCAAACAAAAACTGGCGCAAGATGCTTGAGTTCTTCGCCCCGAGCGCTTTGCGAAGCCCGATTTCGTGCGTCCGCTCTGTGACGGCCACATACATGACATTCATAATCCCCACTCCGCCAACCAAAAGAGAAATGGAAGTGAGCGCCAAGAGAAGATAGTTGATCGTTCCAAAAACTTTGTCAATCATATCTTTTCCTTCCGCCGCGGACATAACGGAAAAATCATCTTTATTTGGATCGGTAATATCGTGCTCGCGCCGCATCGTTTCTCTGATATCAACAGCTGTTTCTTCCATGCGCGAAACATCTTTGACTTTGAACGTAATGAACTGGGCATAATCGATCCCAAGCAATTTTTTGTTGAGCGTCTTGAAAGGAACATAGACAACATCGTCAAAATTGAAAAATCCACCGGCTCCTCTCTCTTTAAGCACCCCGACCACCCGGTAATTTTGATCTTTTATTTTGATATTTTTCCCCGCAGCGTCCCCTTCTCCAAAAAAACTTTTTTTGACTCCGGCGCCGATCACCGCCACCTGAGCGGCTCCGGAGTCATCGCCCTCTGAGAAAAAAACTCCCTCAACCGGTTGAATTTGACGGTCAATTTCCGGATATGTCGGATTCACGCCGAAGATCATCACTCTTTTGTTTGTGCTGCTATAACCCACCAGCTCTTGATCCATATTTCCCGCGCTCCAAGTTCTGACATTGGGAATCTTCGCGACTGCTTCGGCGTCTTTTTCTTTGAGTGTCGTGATGGCGAGGCCCGTCCCCCGGCCGGAAATATTTTCCGGTGATGTATCCGAGACGCCGGGAACTTTCACTTCCACCTGAATATAGTCCGTTCCGAAAACATCAACTTGCCCCATGACATAATTTTTGAGTCCGGTTCCGCCGGCCATCACGATTATCACCGACATGATCCCGATCACGATCCCGATCACCGTGAGAGCGGTCCGAACCTTGTTCATGCGAAGATTGCGAAACGCCAAGCGAAAAACCACCGCCCATTCGTGAGGGGACCGTATTCCGAATTTGAAAATTGTCTTATGATCCAGACCCATATTTTTTACTCATATCTAAGCGCTTCCACAATATTGAGTTTCGCGGCTTTGCGCGCCGGGTAAATTCCGAAAAATACTCCGATGAGCAAAGAAATTCCGGTCGCGAGCAAAATCGACGACATAGTGACAATGAACGGCCAGTGATATCCCAATTTTTGAATGATCAGCGCCGCCAAAAAAGTCACCAGGATTCCGATGATGATCCCGATCACCCCGCCCAAAAGCGTCACGAAAATGGACTCAACCAGAAACTGGAGCATGATTTTTGAATTTTTGGCTCCGATCGCTTTTCGGAGCCCCACTTCGCGGATTCTTTGGTTGACGGAAATAAGCATCGTGTTCATGATGCCCACTCCACCGACGATCAGGGAAATCGCCGCGATAGCCGCTAAAAAATATTTAATCGCTCCGGTGATATTCGTGATGGCATCAAGTCCGGCCTTTTGGTCGCGCACTGAAAAATCATCATCACTTGCCTTTTTGATGTCATGCTGCTCGCGAAGAGTCGTGATGATGTCCGCCTTTGCCCGATCGATATTTGTTTCGCTGTCAACTTTGACGCGAATGAAATTGAGATAGTCCACCCCGAGCATCACTTTTTGCGCCGTGAAAAGAGGCATGAAAATGGCCGTATCCTGGTTGGAAAAAGCGGCCGAACCTCTTTTGGCCAAAACGCCGATCACTTCAAAATTTTGTTTTCCAATCTTTATTCTTTTTCCGATTGAACTGCCGCTTTCCCCGAAAAGGTCCGACGCCACCTCTGATCCAAGCACGGCAAAGCGCGACAGGCTCGTTTCCTCCTCTTTGGTAAAAAACCGCCCTTTGTCTATTTCAGCGTTCTCGACGTTCATATAGCTGGCAGTTGTTCCCTGGAAAGTGTAATTTTTGTCCTTGTCTTCATATTGGACAGTGTCGTTTCCGCTGATATAAGCCGCTCCTTCAGCCGCGTCAGGAACATTGTTTTTTTGAAGTATCGCTTTGAGGTCGTCATATTTGAGAGTCGTGATGATAACGCCCATCGCGCTTGCCGGCGGCCCTTTTTCTTCAGAGGCTCCGGGAAGAACGCCGATCAAGTTTGAACCGACGCCTTTCACCTGATCCAAGATCAGCTCCTGGGCGCTGGACCCAATGGCGATAATGATGATCACGGACGCGATACCGATCACGATCCCAAGAATGGTCAAAAAAGAGCGGAACTTGGCCGCGACGAGGTTTTTGTAGGCAATTTTGACGGGATCAGAGAAGCGCATCTTTATATTGTCATTGCAAGGGAGCTTTGCGACCGCGGCAATCCCGGAGTTGCTTCGCCTCGCTCGCAATGATAGATAATTATTTGAGAAATTTTTCTTCCCCGTCAGCAATTCGTCTTTTTTTGACCAGCTCATCTTTCACTATATTTCCATCCAACATCGAGATGATGCGCTTGGCATGCTCGGATGTATAGGTCTCGTGCGTCACCATCACGATCGTGTGCCCTTCATCGTTCAAATTTTGCAATATTTTCATGATTTGCAGTCCGTTTTTTGAATCCAAATTTCCCGTCGGTTCGTCGGCGAGAATAAGAGAGGGATCATTGACCAGTGCTCTCGCGATCGCCACTCTTTGCTGCTCTCCGCCCGAGAGCTGGTTGGAAAAATTGTTGATCCTTTCTTCGAGATTGACCGCCTTGAGAGCCTGCTCGACTTTTTGCTTGATGAGGCTTTGCGATTCTTTCCGCTCGTCATAGATCAGGGGCAATTCGATATTTTCGAAAACGGTCGTCCGGGGAAGAAGATTGAAAGATTGGAAAACAAAACCGATTTTTTGATTTCTGAAATACGCCAACTCATCGTCGGAAAAATTTTTCGTATCGCGACCTTCAAAAAAATATTTCCCGTCCGTCGGCCGATCAAGAAATCCAAGAAGCTGCATCAGGGTTGATTTTCCGCTGCCGCTCGGACCCATGATAGCCACGAATTCGCCTTTGTCAATATCAAAAGAAACCCCGCAAAGGGCTTTCGTCTTGACGCCTTCGTTGTCATACTCTTTGCAAAGATTGCGGACGCTTATCAGCATAATAAAGATTGCGCTATTTCGTGCTCGTAATCACCCATTCTCCTTCTTTCAATCCCGAAATGATCTCGATCATTCCTCCGTCGCCCTTCGCTCCCGTTTTCACCTCCCGTTGAGCCGGATTTCCTTTTTCAAGAATTTGCACGATCTTCTTTCCATCGACGTCTTTTATCGCCCGTTCCTGGATCGCCAAAACGTCATTTTTGTCAAAGATGAGAACATCCAAATCGGCGCTCATGCCGTCTTTGAAACGCAGGTCATCTTTGTCCATCGCAAATTTCACGACATAATCCACCACATCCTGAACAACCGTGGCGGAAGGATCAATTGAAACAACTGAAGCCGTGAATTTTTCATCCGGATTGAAAGCGTCAAAAATGAGGGTTGCTTTTTGACCCACCTTTATTTTGGCAATGTCCGATTCGGAGACTTTCGCTTCAAGAACAAAATCGTAAGAGATCATTTTGGCAAATGTTTCAACACTCGTTCCTCCAATCACTTCTCCAACCTTGAAATTGACTTCTTTGATTGTCCCATTCGCGGGAGCCTTCAGGACCGCTTGGTTCATATCGACAAGAGCGCCTTGATAGGCTGCCTCGAAGCTGGCGACATTGGCATCCTTTGAAGCCGCGATATACTTGGATTTCGCCGCGTCACGCGTCGCCTGGGCCGTTTCAAGCGAATTTTCGGCGGAAGTTTGGGCCAAATCCGCCGTTTGATCGGCCACATCCTGCGCTTTTTTGGCTTGAGCATAGCTGGCTTCAGCCGTATCAAGCGTCAATTTGGCCGATTTTGCCTCCGAACTGTCAGCGCCATCATCTGACTTCACTTGGTCATAATATTTTTGGGCGTCATCAAGATAATTTTTTGCGTCTGATACTTTTTGATCGGCCGCGTCCACATTTCTCTTGTTGAGGCTTTTTGTGTCATCAAGATAATTTTTTGCGTTGTCTACGCCGACCGAAGCGCTGTGAATCGTGTCGAAGCTGATACCGGCGTCCGCCTGCGCTTTTTCCAGATTGGCTTTGGCCTGGTCGACCGCCAACTGAAGGCTTTCGTCGTCAAGAGATCCAATCACATCGCCTTTCGCGACTTTTTGCCCAACCTTGACATTGACCGACCTTACGCGTCCTGTCGTTTCAAAATCGAGCGATATGGTGTCATTGGCTTTCAGCGTTCCGGTGACTGAAACAGTTTCTGTCAGCTCTCCCTTTTTTGCTTCGGCCGTATTATACTGGATTTTCGGCTTTCGCAGAAACGCAAAATATATTATGCCGATCAGCACAGCCGCTCCGATGACTATCCAAATTATAGTTTTTCTTTTGGGCATGAAGGAAGAGACTATTCTGCTTTCATTTTATACTAAATTTCACTTTTCTCAAAACCATGAGATCAGTATCGATTTTTTGGCCGATCAAATCCGTATTTTGAAAAGAATTTATATACTTTTTCGCGGCGGAAAAAAAATCATTTTCTTTTTGCGAGAAATCCGCATAGGCCGTATTGAGCTGGTCGCTGCCTTCCACCTTTCCCGCGGCGGTTTGATCGATCGTTTCCAAAAAATTGTCCGTCGCGGTCTTCAAGTCGCCGCCCGAAACTCTCACTTCCTCGGGCAAAATACCCGCGCTGATCCCGTTGCTTTTCGCTTTTGCCTCAGCAATCATCGCCTGGATATCCTCAAGCTTCGTATCTTGCTTTATTCCGTCAAAAATAACGGCGATCTCAAAGAGTTGGCTCATGAATTTGGAGACACTCTCAAGACTTTGAATTTGCCGTCCGCTCTGGTCATAGAAATCGACGAGTTCTTGCTGCTCCGGCTTGGCGGCTCTTGGCGCGCCAAGTTTTTCCGTTTCCTGTTTGGCCGCGGCTGTTTCTTTCTGGATCGCTTCCAAATCGGTTGAAAAACCAGCCAGCTCATTCTTCAGATCTTCCATTTTCTTTCCGCCGCTTGCGTCAAACCGGTTTGCGATGTCTTTTTCCTTGCTGCCGATATCATGAGCCGCTTTGATCTCTCCGGCCTTAGCCGCCCAGAGACGGATATTTTTCGCGTTCCAAAAGCCATAAGCCAGCATTGTGAGGCCGGCGATGAACAGTATGAGAAGAAAATAGAGAAGGAATCTTTTCATTGTTTTGATTTTGGCACGGGCAGAGAGAATCGGACTCCCGACTGTGGTTTTGGAGACCACTGTTATACCACTTAACTATGCCCGCGTTTTGCTAAAAATCCGATTCATTAAAATCACTTTTGGCACAAGCATGAATTTTGTCTAATAATTCTTCAAGCTTTCTCTGATCAACATCATTCCAGATTTCCCATGCATTATAACCTATTGCTTCTCCGTGACCAACTTGATGAAACGGTCTCAAATTTTCTTCGGTTAAAACTTTATTAATGGCATAATTATAAACTTCACATATTCTTTTGTTGGCAGATTCGAAAGCAACCATAAAATGTTTATCTAACTCGGGACTGATAATTTTTAGATTGACCTGACTAAAGATTTCAGGGAGTGATTCTGCTTTCTTTACTTCCATACTAATTTATACTTGATAATATGCTACTTCGATTCTTTGTGCAGGGTATGCTTCCGGCATTTGCGGCAATATTTCTTGAGCTCAATTTTTTCCTTGATCTTTTTTTTGTTGCGGGTTGAGTGATAGTTCATTGACTTGCAAACCTCGCATTTCATTTTGATGAGATTGTCTTGAGACATGCTATAGAATCTTAAATGTTAGATGTTAGATGTAAAAGTTTTTTCCCTTTTAGTCCCTTGTCCATGAATTTTCCTCCGAATCGTATGTATAGGAAGGAAAAGCGGTTTCATCCTTATTTTTGAATTTATCATTCCCCTGCTTCAGGGAAAAATCGTCATCTCCCGGAACATAATAGGCCAAAATTTTTGCCCCATATCCCCCGCTGTCCTTCGGCGAAACTTCGAGCAAAACCCTGTGCATCGTATCAAGATTCGGATCGCTGCTGTCTTCATCCTGAAGGGTATCATAGTAGTCCACATAGATATCTTTTTCATCCAGTACGATCGCCGAATCCACCGACCATTTTTTGTAAGGCGCTTTTTCAGGCGCGATCGAGCTTATATTCCCGGAAATATAGCTAAGCATGGCAACCCGGCTTGCGGCAAGGTTCTTGTCCGTTTCCGACCCAGCGCATCTCACTTGAGTAACCTGCATTTCTTTGACGGCGCCTTGCTTCACAACTCCCTGAACTTCAACTTCTCGGCCCTGGAACAGATCAAGATTATTTGTATCCTCTTCTGTCTTGGCACCCGGATTGATCAGCGCGATTTTTTCTTTTCCGTCCAGATAGTGGGTATACTTTTCAAATTGCTTCGACGCCGCGTCGTTTTCCGTGTCGACCCAGTGCAAAATCCCGGTGGCGGATGTTATATCGCCTTGAACATCCGCGATCTTCACCCATTCTCCGTTTTCGCATTTGGCGCTGAAATCCAAGTCCGACTGGTCGGAATTATCGCTGCTCGCAATGGTATCGCCGCTTGCGCCGCTATCTGTTGTCGCGGAATCACCCGAAGATGATTGCGCTACCGATTTTGGGGACTGCGGCTGCGCGCCAAGGCTCGATTGCTTCGTCCCCGCCCGATACCACAAAAATACGGCGACAGCAATGACCAATGCGACAAGATAAATTGTCAATCTTTTTCCGGACATATTATTTTTGCTAAAATATTATCCTTGAGCCGTTGCGCGGATTCGGACCGCGGACCCCTTCCTTCATTTTGCCTCTATTTGTTTTGAGCACTTATTTAGAGGATCAGACTGTATCTTAGGCATATTCGCAAGAACTTAGCCCCCCTTGTCAGTCGTTCGGGCGTCTCCAACGCCACGGTCTTGACCTGTGCAAGGCTTTTAACCGTAATTCGGGATTCACCATCCAGTTTCCCGGATCGTGGGCAATTTGGTTTACCATGGAAGTGCTCTGCCAGCTGAGCTACAACGGCTTGTTGCTTATTTGCTCTTCAATTAAATGAACCAACTTATTCCTCAATTTCGTATTCCCGTAATAAACAGTCATAACACCATATTCACTTTTTCGTCTGTATGTGCCCAAGGATCCGGTTATTGAAACAAACGGTTTATAAATTTGTTCTTCGCTGATATTCAGCTCCTTAATCCAATATCCCTTTGCGTCGTCAATTTTTATGTCAGTAAAAATATGCAAATGAAATCTCAAATCTTCTTTTTTTATTCCAAAAAACCTTATAAGAAAAGTAATAAATATTTTCAATAACTTCGCATCCGAGTTCCCTAGTCTCACAGTGTTTTTGCTCGCTTTGGTTCCTTCACCCCAGTAAAGTCCTATCCCGAGACCGAACAACCGAGCTTCAGAGGCATTCCTCGGAGGCTTTAATTTGAAAGGATCACCCTTGGGATTGTTTTTGACATACATCGCCTCACTCACCGACCTCTTCGGAATCTTATTTTTTTTCAACCAATAGTTTATTTTGTTTTCAGAGCAATCAAAAATTTTGGCGATATTCGCTGACGACTTCTTTTCTTTTATATATAGCCTTTTCAGTGTTTTGCAGTCTATTCTGCCCATCGTTGATAGTTTACAATTCTATTATAAACTATCACTATGGTTAGTCAACCTATTTCTCCACAAGAAAGTAGACAACCATACATTTCTCCACCAATAACAACGGCAAAAATATTGGAAACGGCAAAGCAAAACAGATGGAAAAGAAGCCTAGTCCGCAGCGCTGCTTCAACTTGAAATATTCTATCAAATAATAACCGAAAAAACAACCCTACAAAAAATAAAGGGCTGTATTTTTCGCCAAAGCGATGATCAAGTCAAAACGGTAATGTCCACATACGTATGGCGGTTTTTCCAGAGAAGAACTCGCAGAGGGCCAGAGCAACGCCCCCCTGGCCTTTATCAATTTTTCCTGCGAATTATCTCACTTAAGCTTTCTGTCGCTTGTTTTTTGCTGTATAATCAAAACCAATGGAACTCGCAAGCAAAAGAAACATCGCAATCGCTGTCTCCTTCGCTTTCATCGGCTTTTTGATTTGGTCTTCGGTCCAGTTCCAGGCCTTTTTCGCGAAATTAGTGCCCGTCTTTGAAAATCTGACCCACCGGAACGAACTGTTGAGTATTTTTGTTTTCATCGGCCTTGGAGCTTTGTCCACTATGCTCTCTTCTTTCTCAAGCACGCCCCTTGTTCCGATTGCCGTCATTGTCTGGGGCAGCACTCCGACAGCGCTATATCTTCTGGCCGGCTGGATGATCGGAGATGTCTTGAGCTATGTCATCGGATATTACGCGGGAAATCCGATTCTCAAAAAATTCGTGCGGCTTGACGAAAAAATTGATTATTATCGCAAAAAAATCCCGCCGGATGCGGAATTCAAATTGGTTTTCTTCTTCATTATGTCGATGCCGTCCGAGGTGCCCAATTATACCCTCGGGACATTGCGCTACAACTTTCTCAAATATTTTCTCACCATCACGCTGGGCGAAATGATTTTTGCTTTTGTCACCGCCTATGCCGGGCAAGCACTGATTCAAAAAAATTATCTCCTCTTTGCCGGCGGAGTCGCCCTTCTTCTTTTGTTTTTCAGCTATTTCTTCTATCTTTTCAATAAGTATTTGCGGGAAAAAAATTGACCTCTCCCCCTTTGCAAAAAGGGGAACCTGCCTGCCGGTGAGGCAGGCTGGAGGGGAGATTTTATTCCAAAACCGCTTTGATCCGCCGCACTCCGGCGCTGGATGCTTCTTCTTTTGTGATCTTGAATTTGCCCAGCTCGCCCGTTGCGGCTGCGTGCGGTCCGCCGCAGATCTCGGATGAAAAATCATAAATGGAATAGACTTTCACTTTTTCGCCATATTTGTCACCAAAAACACCAATGGCGCCTGATTTTTGCGCTTCTTCCAGCGTCATTTCGGCGCACTTCACGGGAATATTTTTTTCAATCGCTTCATTCACCAACTTTTCAACTTCGGCGATTTCTTCCGACGTCATTTTCTTGTTATGGGAAAAATCAAGCCGCAACCTCTCGCCGGTGATATTTGATCCTTTTTGCTGAACATCTTCGCTCAAAACTTTCCGAAGAGCCGCGAGCAAAAGATGTGTGGCCGTATGTAATTTTGCCGCCTTGTCCCCCGCGTCCGCGAGTCCCCCTTTGAACATTCCCGCCGAAACCGTCCGGGACAAATCTTGGTGTTTTTTGAACTGCTCATGAAAAACTTCTTCGTCAACAGCCATATTGTGTTCACCCGCAATTTCTTTCGTGAGTTCAAGTGGAAAACCAAACGTGGAAAAAAGATGAAAAGCCTTTTCTCCGGAAATTTTTTCCGCGCTCCGGCTTTCAGCGATGATTTCTTTGATTTTTTTGAGCCCTTTTTCGAGCGTTTCGCGAAATTTCACCTCTTCTTGGTTTAATTCTTCGACAATTTTTCCGCTTTCCTTTTTGAGCTCGGGATAGGTTTCTTTGTATTCAGAAATCACGACTTCGGCGATCTTGGCCGCGAAATTGTTTTCGATCCCCAAAATTTTTCCCTGCCGAACAGCCCGCCGGATGAGCCGGCGCAAAATGTATCCTCTTTCGACGTTCGATGGCACCACTCCATCGGCTATAATAAAGGTTGCTGATCTCAAATGATCGGCAATTATCCTAATCGGGCTTTTCAAATCTTCGTCCTTATAGCTCTTTCCTGAAATTTCTTCAATTTTTCTTATAATCGGCTGGAAAATCTCCGTGTCAAAAATATTATCTTTACCATTCATAATCACGGCGACACGCTCCAATCCCATTCCTGTATCCACATTTTGCTGCTTCATTTTTTCAAATGTCCCGTCATTTTTCTTGTTGTATTCCATAAAAACGTCATTCCAGAACTCCAGAAGACGGAAATTGTTCACCAGATTTTCAAAAGTGTCATTTAGGCTTCCGTTTTCCGGCGAAACATCATAGAACATTTCCGTGCAAGGACCGCACGGCCCGATTTCACCCGCCGGACCCCACCAGTTGTCATCTTTCCCAAGAGGAATTATATGGTGCGATTCGTCGACTTTTTTGTCTGGGCATGCAACTTCGGTTTCTATGCCAGCGTTTGCAAATATCTCTTTCCAAATATTTATCGACTCCTGATCAAGCGGCGCGTCATCGTCGCCTTCAAAAACCGTCACATACAGCCGGCGCGGGTCAAGTCCCAGCCATTTTTCCGAAGTGATGAATTCAAAACTCCACTCAATGGCTTCTCGTTTAAAATAGTCTCCCAGAGACCAATTCCCCAGCATTTCAAAAAAAGTATCATGGCGATTGTCGCCCACATCATCAATATCCCCCGTGCGCACGCACTTTTGGATATTGGCCAATCTTTTTCCTTGCGGGTGCTTTTCGCCCATCAAAAACGGCACCAACGGATGCATTCCGGCGGTCGTGAAAAGCACGGTCGGATCGTTTTCCGGCACCAAAGGCGCCGAAGGAATAATCGCGTGCCCTTTGCTTTCGAAAAAATCAAGATATTTTTGACGGAGTTCGCGAGCTGTCATTGATTGATGCTTAGCATTTGATTGGGTCAAGTAATTATAAATATAGCTAATTTGGTCAAAATTGTAAAGTTTGAAAAAGAAAACTGCCCCGAGCGCGGCCAAGGGCAGTCATATTTTTCTGCAATAGATTTTTATCGCCGTTTTAACGGTTGATAGCCTTCCGCAGATCCCGAGAAAGAAATTGCTTCGGAAGAAAATACACGGGGGCGCGCAAACCTGTCGGCAAGAGTCCACGAGCAGTGGGAACATCAATCGTTGTTGAGTGAAAAACAATCTTGATATCGGGTATTTCCTGGCGAATCTTTATCGCCAGATTATAACCGGCATAGGGATCCGCATGTTCCCCTGCTTTTTCAGGCAAGCTCAGGCCGGCCAAAAGAACATCGAAATGTTCGTGATACTCGGCCATTTCGAGAGCCGAAGTCGTGGAAGTGACCCAAAAATGATCCAAGCCTTCTTTCTTGAGCATCTGCGTTAAGATGCTGGCCCTGCTCATATCGCCCTCAACCACCAATACTCGCCGTCGCTTCATACGCTGACCTCTCCTCTTTTGTGATTTTATACCAAGACCTTCAACTTTTTTTTGAGCCCCCGAATTTGTTCTTCGAGGGACATCCGGTCATTATCGAGCATTTTGAGCTTTTTGTCAAGATCCTCCCGGTCGATGCGGATACGCTCTTCTTCTTTTTTGAGCCTCCTCTTCTGGATTTCATATTCTTCGATTTCCCGCTGCGTTTTCCGAAGATCCGAATCCAAAATCACAATCTGCCGCTCCAGATCCGATCTTTTTCGCCGCGTCGCGCTGGGATCAATTGCGGATGATTCATCGTCCGATGTTTCGTCGATATTTTGATAGTCGTCGAGCAATCCCATAAAAATAATCTAAAAATTTAGGGATAAAAGTGCAAAATTATAGTTCAAAGTTAAAAATTTTTTGAATTTAACCAACTCATAATTTTCAATTTTTAACTTTTTATCGTTCCTCCTCCCAAAATTTCGTCTTTTTTGAAAAACACGGCTGATTGTCCGGGGGTTACCGCCCGGAGCGGTTTGGCAGTTTCGACAACGAGCCGTCCAAGTTTTTCTTGCTTAATTATAGCAGAAAATTTTTCCGAGTGATAGCGGATTTGCACTTCAGCTCGTGATGGAAATTTTTGCGGCTTATTTATCCAATTTACGTTGTTCACTTTAAAATTTTTTGACATCAACTGTTTCGGATCGTTTGAAACAATAAGTTCATTTTTTCTCGAATTTTTCCCAATCACGAAATATGGCCCCGTTCCACCAATTTCGATCCCCTTTCGCTGACCAATGGTATAAAAAGACAAGCCCTTGTGACGCGCCAATATTTTTCCGGATTCGTCGACAATCCCGCCTCGCGAAATTTTCAAATACTTATTTAAATACGTATTTAAATCATTACTTTGCATAAAGCAAATATCTTGCGATTCTTCTTCCTCAAAAATGGGCAACTTGAACTTTTTCGCCAATTTTCTCACTTCGGTTTTTTTGAGCTCCCCAAGGGGAAAAACGATTTTAGCCAACTCTTTTTGCGTCAATCTATGCAAGAAATAAGATTGATCTTTTGATTTGTCTGTCGCTTCTAGCAATTTATAATTAAAGCTTGGCTTTGAGGAATTTTCGAAAAGTCCGGCTTTGAGGAATCCGCCGATGAGGCGGAGGGAAAAGCCGGACTTTGATTCAAAAGCCAAGCTTTGTCGAGCAACCCGCGCATAATGTCCAGTCGCCACAAAATCCGCCTTCTTTTTTTTCAATAATTCAAACAGCAGCCGGAATTTCATCTCCTTGTTGCAAACCACGCACGGATTGGGCGTGATTCCTTTTTTATACGATGAAATAAAATAGTCGACGATTTTTTCCTGAAATTCTTTTCGCGCATCGACAATTTCCAGCGGAATATTCAATTTTTCCGCAACTAGTCTCGCTTTTTTCAAGCTTGTGTCCGACCTGCCCCGCCCTTTGCGAAGGGCGGGGTCGAAAAAACGAAAATGCGCCCCAAAAACAGCAAAGCCCCGCTTTTTTAGCAAGGCCGCCGAAACCGCTGAATCCACCCCGCCGGACAAGGCAATGAGAATTTTTTTTCCGGGCATAGCTATACAAGATTATTTTTTCGAATCGATGCTTTCTTTGATCAGGCTCCGCACTCCGGCCAGATCCACTTTTTTTCGCGGCTTTTCCCCTCTTTCGCGGCGGAAATTGCGGGGCTGCATTCTGGTCGCTTCGCGCATAGTCAAAGTTTGGCGCGGACGGTCGGCTTCGCTTCTTGAAGATACACTTGCCCTCCTCACTGGTTTTTCCTCTCTCGAGCTTTTTGTCTGTTGGACTCGCGCCTGCTGGCGCTGATAGTCTTTGAGGCAATCCTTGCAAAAGGTCGGCCGCGAGGCATCCGGTTTGAAGGGAACCTGAATGTCCATCTCGCAAGTGGCGCATTTTGCCGCGTACATCACGCGATTGTCGTCCGCTTTTTGACCAGCCGGCGCGTTCTTCACCGGGGCGGCTTTGCTGGCGGGCTCTTTGTTATTTTTCATATTATCGGGTCTGATTCTGATTATTTCCGGCTGATTTCCGTTCGTTTTCAAATCTTTTTCCGTCACCATCCCGCTCCAGCGGGCAATTTTTTCTTCAACGACCTCCCGGCTTGTTCCATACCGTTCGCGCGTCACTTTGATGACTTTTTCCGCGTTGGCGGCGGTCTTCGAAAGGTCGATCGGGGGCAAGGTGACCGCCGAAAAAGCGCTCCCAGTGAGCCCGTCAATCATCAGCTTGATATATATGTTTCTGTTGGGAAGATTGACCAAATCCTGGATCATGAAAACCGGCTCAAATTCTTTTTCCAAAAACTCGGCGTCTTCCGCCCCGATCCGGAAAGTGGCCAATGTCCCCACGTTCCCAAAAACGGCATCCCGCACTTTGGTCGACGTGTCGGTCGTGAGTTGGCCGATATATTGATGGGCCAAAATCAGATTGAGATGGTATTTTCGCGCTTCAGAAAGAATATTCGCAAAAGAATCCGTCGCGAAATTTTGAAATTCATCGACATAGAGATAGAAATCTTTTCGCTCATTTTCCGGCACATCCACTCGCGCCATCGCCGCCAGCTGGATCTTGGTGATCATCATCGCCCCGAGCAGCGCGCTGTTGTCCTCGCCGATTCGTCCCTTGGAAAGGTTCATGATGATGACTTTTTCCTGATCCATGAGATCGCGGATATTGAAGGCGGATTTCGTCTGTCCGACAATATTTCGAATGAGCGCGCTAGAAAGGAATTGGCCGACCTTGTTCTGGATCGGCGAAATAACTTCCTGCAAAACTCGCTCATTCCATTTTGTGAATTCTTCTGCCCAGAAAAATTTCACGACCGGATCGGATATTTTTTCCACTACCCGTTCACGATAAGTTTTATCAATAAGAATGCGCGTTACGCCAAGCAGCGTACTTCCCGGATATTCAAGAAGCGCGAGAATGGCGTTTCGCAAAATATATTCGAGGCGCGGCCCCCAGGAATCCGCCCAGATTTTTTTGAAAACCCCGACCAATCCCGAAGCGATGAGGTGCCGATATTCCGTATCCACTTTTTCCATCACATTGAAGGCGATCGGCCACTCCTGGTCGGCCGGATTGAAATAGATCACATCGTTGATGCGGCTCGCCGGAATCGCCTTGAGGACTTCCTCGGCAAATTCCCCGTGCGGATCGACAATCGCCACTCCACGGCCGTTTTGGACGTCCTGAATGGCCATATTCTGAATCATCGTCGTCTTTCCGGTTCCAGTTTTCCCAACCACATAGAAATGGCGACGGCGATCATCTTCTTTGATGCCGAATACCCGCTCCTGTCCACGGAAATTTGTCTTGGCGAATGTTGTTATCTTGTTGTCCATATCTTACTCTAGCTACTAAATACTAATCGAGTACAAATGTACTAATTCATGCAATTCAGTATTTGTATATTAGTATCCGATTCATATTTAGTAGCCTTATTCTACGGGTAAATTCAAGGGCGCGCCGCCTTTCTTGGCTTCAACCCGGGAAATGGCAGGCGAAAGGACGGACATATCCGGCATATGATAGACCGTTGCCAGCTCTTCGGAATTCAACACGAAATTCGGCCCGTCAAAATCGCGGTCAAGATAGCGGTTGAAAATTTTGCGCTGGGCATACCGCATTCGCGATTCAACCCAGATATAGTTGGCAAAAGTTTTGGTTTCGTTTTCATGTGCGAAAGAATTGAGCATCGCGTCATTGAACTGCTGGATAGCGCCATTCACCCCCGAAAGAAACCCCCGGTCAAATCCCTCGCGCCGCCCGATATAGATAAAACGCATCTTTGTCCGATAGCCTTTTTTCGCGATGCTCTCTTCCACGGCTTTCAAAATCTCTTGCTCTCCGGGGGTCAATTTGAACATCAGGGGCTGTTCGTCTTTTTTCGCCTCAGCGGCAAATTCTATTTCCGAACTAAAGAGATATGAAAAGGCCAGCCTAATCACTTCCCAGGCCTGCGTGAAAAAACGGAAAATGAACAATGGTTCGCTTTTCACTTCTTTCCCTGCCAATTTAGTCGCTATTTTTTTCACCGCTGCCTGCCAATCCTTGTCATGTTCGGGCGTGACCACAAACTGGAGCCAGATTTGCTGTCCGGGAGGAAGACCGGCAATCACATCCGCGAGCTCCGCCAGCGGATCGATCATCCCCTTGGTCACTTCTTCCTGGAAATATTTGTACGTCCGGATCGGGTAGGCGCTATCTTTGGATTTTTTGAAGTCCACGCCCCAAAGATCCCACTCGGCGTTCGGCGTATTTTTCGGCACCGAGTGGGTATAATCCTCAACTTCCTGGATTTCCGCTTCCGGATATTGGGAATAGATGAGAGATTCGACGAAATTGCGGAATCTTCGTTCGCAACGGATCATGAAGTGCATTTCTCCGTTCACTCCCTGAATCTCAAAACTCAAAGCGGCCTGTTTCCATTGCCCTCTGACATACTTGTTGATATAATTCGGAGTTGACCAGACACCGTGCAAAGCGGCGAAAACCTGCTCCATCGTCCGCGGGCTGCGCTCAATGTTGCGCGGCGGCTTGATTTCCAGCATAACCCACTTGAGCGTACTGAGATATCGGGTAAAAGAATATTTCGTCCACAGAATTTTGAAAAGATAAAATAAAACAATCGGACCCGCCCACCACCAACTGATGGAGTACAAAAGCCCGATTGTTTCAAGATATTGCCTAAAAAAGGATGAAAAATCCATGATGTTGTTAAATTGATTTTATTTTATGCGCTTGTCATTGCGAGCGTAGCGAAGCAATCTCGTATTTTTTGCGTTGCTCAGGATTACCGCGGTCGCGGAGTTTATCCAGTCTTGGGATGGGCTCCCTCGCAATGACAAAGTTATTTCAGCTGATATCCGCCTTTGGTTTTCTGAAAAACCTTCCGGTCCGATAGATTCACGTCGATAGTCGCTTTTTTCACTTTGCGTTTTTTGAGGACATCTTTCACGATCACATCTTTTGCCAAAAATCCGCCGGCGGCTTTGATAAGAGAGACGATGATATCTTTCACTGTTCCCTCTTCAAACCCCCATTCGCGCAAGGCATATGTTCCCCGCCCGACCAAAACGAACCTTTTGTCCCGGATCAGCTCATTGTGGACGGTTTGCGGATGGACCTTTTTATCTGACAGTCCCATCTTTTCGATCAATTGGCTGATTTCCCGGAAATGGAGAGGTTTTTTGCGATTGAGGAGCACCAGAGTCGCCTTTTCTCGCACTCCTCGCGGACGCACGAGCGGCCATTTGGCTTTTCCCCACTGCCCGAAAATATTTTTTCCGAATTTTTTCGAAACCTCGATATAATTGAGGATTTGTTCCGGCACGATCCGCTTTTCCGGCGTTTCTTGACTGATAGTATCAACTTTTTTCAAAAGTTCTTCCTCTGAAAAAAGTTTCTTTGAATCGTCAAATATTTTTTCGATGCCGTTTGCAATATTGCGGAATTGCTTGATATCAAAATCTTTGCCCGTCCAGGCGTCTTCCAGCTCTTTGCTGCCCTTGATTTTTTTGAGGCCAACTACCGAAAAAAGAATTTCAAGCAAATACCTTTCTTTGTCACCTTTTGCTCGGCGTCCGAAATATTTTTCAAAAACTTCATCGGCAAACGTTTCCGCCGAAACAATCCCGCCTTTTTCCTTGACAATTTCGTCCGCAGTCGAAATCAATTCTTCCGTTTCCCGGGATTTTTCACCTTTTTTGAGCAAATTCAGCGCATCCGCTTCAATCTGGCGCACTCTCTCTCGAGTGATGTTCAAGGTTTTGCCGATCGCCTCAAGCGTGAGAGGCTCCTGCCCCGAAACTCCGAAACGGCCCGAAAGCACCAGCTTCTGCTTGGCGCCCAATTTTTTCATCAAATCACCTATAATCGTCTCGGCATCGCTTGATTTTACCAATATTTTCTGGGGAAAATCAGGATTTTCCCGCAAATTGAACTTGTTTTCACTATTCATCATTTTTCCCTTTGATTAAGGCTAATATTAGCACGATTTAATCCTAGAGTAAAATGATAACATAGGCAATTTGTGTTGTCAACCCTCACACCAATTTTTATTGAAATTTCGCAAAATTATTTTTGTAACACCAAATATTGGCGTGGGGGTCAAGTCGGAGTCTATTTTTTCTCCCATTTCCACCAATCAACAATCAAAGCCGAAGCGACAAAAATCGAGGAATAGGTTCCAAAGGTGATTCCGATCAGAAGCGCCAAAGTAAAGATTTTTATGGATGCGCCGCCGAAAATGAAAATCGCCAGTAGTGTGATCAGCACTGTTAAGGATGTATTTATTGAACGCGCCATCGTTTCGTTGAGGCTGCGATTCACTGTCTCATCGAATTTTTCCTCCGATCCGGACTTCAAAAGATTTTCACGCGTCCGGTCATACACGACGATCGTATCATGAACGGAAAACCCGAGGATCGTGAGGAGCGCCGCGATGAACGCCGAATCGATTTCGACATTGAATAAGTGTCCGAGAATGGCGAATATCCCAACCGTGATCAGAACGTCATGAACAAGCGCCACCACTGCCCCGACGCCGTATTTCCAGGATTCCACCGGACGCGAAACTTTGCGGAAGGCATAGGCCACATACGCGGCAATACCGATTACCGCGACCAGAAGCGCCCAAACCGCTTTTGATTTGAGTTCCGAGGAAATGGAGGGACCGATATAGTCGAGACGGGTATTTTGGATGTCGGAGAATTCTTCGTGAAGTTTTTTGAGTACTTCCTGATTTTTCTCATCGCTCGAGTTGGCATAGCGGATCAAAAATGAATTATCCTGTGTCGGCGTGATCACCGCGTCATTTATTCCAACGCCGATCAATACATTTTTGATTTCATCACTTTGAACTTTTGATTTTTCACTTTTCACTTCCATCAATGTCCCACCCGTGAAATCAAGACCGTATTTGAGCCCCCACGTTGAAAGAGCAATGACGCTCAAAAGCATCAAAGCCCCGGAGAAGATATAGAAGTATTTGCGTTTTCCGAGAATGTCGTACATTTTTTATAATTCTAGCGAGCGAAAAATTTGGAGCTTCGAAAATATTGCGTGTGCCCGTCCGGCTTTGCCGGCGGGTAGCCTATTTGAGAAGCCCGAATTTTTCACGAGCCTAATCATTTGATTCTTCTTTTTTTTCCAGCCTCTTGGCTATTATCAATCCGTGTCTATCTTCCGCCCACTGCCCGATGATCGCCGTCAGGATCGTCCTTGTCAGCACAATCGCCGTGAACATCGAGAACAAAACACCCAAAAGCAAAGTGATTGCGAAACCTTTCACAAACCCCGTCCCAAACCAGATCAAAATGAGTGAGGTGATAATTGACGAAATATTGCTGTCCCGAATGCTTGGCCAAGCCCGATGAAATCCCTCGTCGATCGCGCTCCGAATGCTTCGTCCTTTTCGAATTTCCTCTTTCGTGCGCTCAAAAATCAAAATATTCGCGTCCACTGCCATTCCAACCGACAAGATGAAACCCGCAATGCCTGCCAGCGTCAAAGTGATTGACCAAGGCGTGGCGGAAGAAAGTTTGAAAATCGCCACCATAAGCGAACTATATATGACCAATGCCCCCGAGGCGACAACACCCAAAAAACGATAGTAAATGATCATGAAGATCATCACCAAGACGATCCCAATTAGTCCTGCTTTGAGACTTTGCTCAAGAGAAAGCATTCCGAGGGAAGCTTCGACGCTTTGCTGGCCAATGAGCGTGATTGGCATAGGCAAGGCGCCTTCGTTGAGTCTTTGCGCCAGTTTTTTCGCCTCGTCCAGCGTGAAATTCCCCGTGATAACCGCTTTTCCGTCCGTGATCTGGGTTTGCACGGTCGGCGCGCTGATAACCTGGCCATCGAGAAAAATCGCGATCTGCTTGCCGATATTCTGCTTTGTCAGATCAGCAAACATTTTCGCGCCCTCTGAATCAAATTCGATCCCCACTTCCGGTTTTCCGGATTGAGACATAAACTGAACGTTGGCTGTTTTCAAATTTTTCCCCGAAAGTCCCGTTTCAATGAATGTCGGCTCGACGATTTGGTTCTGATCCGCCGAGGAGTCTCCGCTCTGATCCGGCGGAGCAGAAACCGAAGTCATTTCCATTTTTTTGAATTCCAAAAACGGCGTTTCTTTGATCATTGCTTTTGCCGCTTCAATATCGCGAACTCCCGCCAATTCCACGATCAATCTTTGCTCCGAACCTGATTTTGATGTTTCAATGAGCGGCTCGGCCACCCCGAACGCGTTCACGCGCCGTTCGATCACGTCCTGAAGTCCATTCAGCGCATCGCCCACTTTCGCGGAATCCACACCGCTGGTGTCGACTTTGTATATCAAATGAATCCCGCCCTGGAGATCCAAGCCGAGATTTATTTTGAGAGACGACAAAACTTTTCCGAGAAAAGCGGGTTTCTGGATCGGCTTCGGGTACGCAACAAGAGCCGTGATCAAAAACAAGATCACGACCAGAGAAAACTTCAGCCAAATTTTTCTTCGGACGGTCATATTGGTATCATCATAGCAGAAAGT
>Ga0172371_10004739_pt1 | contig 20432 bp, 18 predicted proteins | sample Lak12m_FD_114543 | JGI IMG/M metagenome (GOLD analysis project Ga0172371, IMG submission 114543) | Freshwater microbial communities from Kabuno Bay, South-Kivu, Congo - kab_022012_12m | ecosystem: Environmental > Aquatic > Freshwater > Lake | place: Democratic Republic of the Congo: South-Kivu... | reverse complement strand
GGATTCCGGCCTTCGCCGGAATGACGAACAAGCCAACCACCCGTCATTCCGGCGAAGGCCGGAATCCAGTCCCGCTACAGCGGGATTCGGGAGGAAGCAGGCCCCGATTTACTGAGAAGATACATTACAAGTGTCTAAAGTGGGCTAAAGTGACTAAAGTGTGGAGTTAGGGGTTTAAATTGGAATTTTTTATCACGCCCAAGGCGTGATTAGGCACTCCAAACTCGTCACTCCAAACTTGCAAGAACGAGCAACCAGCAACCAGTAACCAGTATCGAGTATCCAGTAACCGAGGTCTGTCTATGATAGAGGCAACCCATCTCAGTAAGTATTTCGGTGAAACCGCGGCGGTTGACGACATCTCCTTTAGCGTCGGTCGGGGGGAGGTCCTGGGATTTTTAGGTCCCAATGCCGCAGGAAAGTCGACCACCATGCGGATGATTACCGGATTCCTTGCCCCCACGTCAGGGACCGCCGTGATCGGAGGGAGCGACATCATCAAAGACTCTCTGGGGGCCAGGAAAAAGATCGGATATCTTCCGGAGAACGCCCCCGCCTACCCGGACATGACGGTTTCGGGATTCCTCGGCTTCATTGCAGGAATCCGGGGGTTTTCCGGTGAGACCAAACGGGGGTGCATCGAAGAAACCCTTGAGCGATGTTTCCTCTCAGATGTCCGGCATCAGACCATCAACACCCTCTCCAAGGGATACAAGCAGAGGGTCTGTTTTGCCCAGAGCATTCTCCACGATCCGGAATACCTCATTATGGATGAACCGACGGATGGCCTCGATCCAAACCAGAAATATGAGGTCCGCGCCATGATCCGTGAAATGGCCCGGAGCAAAACCATTATCATTTCCACACACATCTTAGAGGAGGTGGAACAGGTATGCACGAGGGCGATTATCATCGCCCGAGGACGGATCGTGGCGGATGATACGCCCGAAGGTCTCAGGGAAAGATCGGGCCTGCATGGGGCCATGTGCCTGACCATCAGGAAGGAGGGAAAGGACCTGGTTCAAGGCATTCAGGAGCTGCCTGAGATCGATCGAATGAAAGTTGTGAGTGAGAGCGAATTCGATATGACGGTCCGCCTCTTTCCGAAGGACGCCGGTTCGCTTCACGACACCGGGGCGGATCGAGTGTTGCGGTGCCTGGTTGAAAAAGGGTTTTCCGTCGAGACATTCTTTATGGAAAAGGGACGGCTGGATGAGGTCTTTCGGATGGTCACCCTGCCGGATTTGACAGCAACGGACCGGGTTGGGTAGTTGCCTCAGTTGACAAGATCTGAACGAGGGCGCGATGAATGATTTTGTAAGGAACAGTTCGGGGATCCTGATACGGGAATTCGGCGGATATTTCGGGTCGCCGGTGGCCTATGTCTTTATCGTCATCTTTTTGATGCTGTGCGGATTTTTCACCTTTTCCCTGAGTCATTTCTATGAGATCGGCCAGGCAGACCTGCGGGCCTTTTTTGAGTGGCATCCCTGGATCTTCCTCTTTTTGGTGCCTGCCGTGGGTATGCGGCTGTGGGCCGAGGAGCGCCGCACCGGGACCCTTGAACTCATCCTGACCCTCCCGGTCACCCTTGTCCAGGTCATTGTGGGAAAATTCCTGGCTGCATGGCTGTTCATCGGGGCGGCGCTGGCGCTGACCTTCCCAATGGTCCTGACGGTCGCCTACTTAGGCGACCCGGATATGGGCGCTATTGTGTGCGGCTACTTCGGGAGCTTCCTGATGGCCGGGGCCTACCTGAGCGTGGGGTGCATGACCTCCGCCATGACGCGAAACCAGGTGATCAGCTTCATTCTTTCCGTGGTCATCTGCCTGTTTCTGGTACTGGCCGGGTGGCCGCCGGTAACGGATATCCTGACAGGATGGGCCCCTGTCTGGATGGTGGATGTGGTCTCCGGATTCGGCTTCATGCCCCATTTCGCATCCATGGAACGGGGGGTTCTGGACCTGCGTGATCTCTGCTATTTTGTGTCCGTCGTATTTTTCATGCTCTTTGCAAACGGGGTGATCCTGCAAAACCGCAGGGCAAGTTGAAGGAGGCGCTGACAATGGCAACAGGGAAAGGCTACGATTATAAGAAGGCGCTCTTATCGGTTACAGGATTGGCGATCCTGTTCCTTGTCGTGATCTTTATCAACATCATCGTGTCGTATGCAACGATTCGATGGGATGCCACGGAAGACAATGCCTACTCCCTTTCTGAAGGGACGCGGCATATCCTTTCCACCATGACAGCGCCGGTCACCCTCAAGTTCTTCTACTCCAAGAGCAATCCCGACATCCCGGCCAACATCAAGGTCTACGCAAAACATGTGGAGGATTTTCTCTCCGAATACCGGCAGGGGGCCAAAGGCCGGATCAAGGTGGAGATGGTGGACCCGAAACCCGACTCGGACGAGGAGGAATGGGCCGAGAAGTATGGCGTCGAGCCGATGAGGACGTCGGCCGGGAATATCTATTGTGGTCTGGTATTTCTTTCTCTGGACAAGGAGGACGTCATTTCATGGCTGGATCCGGCCAAGGAGCAGACGCTGGAATACGATCTCACCAGCATCATCCAGGGCCTCCAGACGACGGAAAAAAAGGTGGTCGGCATTATCAGCAGCCTTCCGGTCTTCGGGACCAAGGGGAGGGCTATGCCGGGCCAGGCCCCCGGGGAGGAATGGCTCTTCATCACGGAGATGAAAAAGATCTATGATGTCAGGGAGGTTAGCCCGTTGGTTCAGCAGATAGATCCGTCTCTCCATCTCCTCCTGATTGTGTATCCTAAGAACATCACCCCCCAATTGGAATATGCGATCGATCAGTATGTCCTGTCGGGCGGGAACGCCCTCATCTTTGTGGACCCCCTGTGCGTTTCAGACCGGGAACAGGGACAGCAGCAGTTCATGCGGTCCTCGGGCGCTTCCTTGGATAAGGTCTTCAAGGCATGGGGCATATCGATGAATCCGGCCAAGGCCGTGGCCGATTTCGGCCAGCCGACCCGGGTCAGGACCGGGAGCAACAGCACCGAGGACAATCCCCTGATGGTATCGGCCAGGGGCGAGGCCTTTAATCGGAAGGACGTTGTCACCGCAGGGCTGGAGAGCATGCTCTTTCCGGTGGCCGGGGCGATTGAGAAGACCGGGGACACGGACCATGAATTTGAGCCGCTGGTGGATTCCAGCACGAACGCCGCCCTGACCGATGCCTTCAATGCATTCCTGGGCGTGGAGGCCGTCAAAAAGGGGTTCGCGCCAACAGGAAAACCGTTCAACATCGCGGTGCGACTGCGGGGCACGTTCAAGACCGCATTTCCCGAAGGCCCTCCCAAATCAGAGGACCCTGAGGCCAAATCCCCTGAGCCCCCGAAAGGCCCCCATCTCACCGAGGGGAAAAAGGGATCGACCGTTATTGTTGTATCGGATGCGGATATGCTGGCCGACCAGTTTTATGTGCAGCGGAGCAATTTTTTCGGAATGCCCATTTCACAGATGTTCAACGACAACCTCAACTTTCTCTCGAATGCCTCCGAGATCCTCACAGGGAGCGACGATCTGATCGGGCTCAGGTCCCGGGGGAAACTGGAAAGGCCTTTTGCAGCGGTCCTGGAGCTGAAAAAGAAGGCACAGGAACGCTGGCTCTCAAAGGAGAAGGAGCTGGTTCAGCGGATAGATGAGACCAACCAGAAGCTGCGTCAGCTTGAAACCCAGAAAGAGGGTTCCCAGAAGATGATCATCAGCCCCGAGCAGGAGGCAGAGATCTCCCGATTCAAGGAGGAGCGGCAGAAGATCAATCGGCAACTGAAAGAGGTTCGAAAAAACCTTCGCGCCGAGATCGAGGACCTGGGCGCGACACTCAAAGGGATCAACATATTCCTGATGCCGCTTCTGGTCTCCATCATAGGAATTGTCTTTGCCATCTATAAACAGAGGAAGATCAGGAGAAAATGAAACCGAAGACCCTTGTGATTCTATTGATCATCCTGGGGGTCCTCGCAGGGGCGGGGGCCCTCATCATCCATTCACGGGATACGCGTTCCTCATCGGGAGAGATGGGCGCCTATTTCATAGAACAGCTTCCGGCCAACGACATCGCTTCCATTGTCATCAAGACCCCGACCGCTGCCGTCTCTTTGAAGAAGGCGGCCGACGCCTGGATCGTGGAAGAGCGTTTCGGCTACCCGGCGGATTTCGCCAGGATCTCCGAGCTGGTGAGGACCCTCAAGGAGGTCAAGGTAGGACGGAAATTCGACGCCTCGGACAAGGTCTTGAGACGTCTTTCCCTGAAATCTCCCGATGACGCCGATGCCTCGAAAGAAGAGAAAGGGACCCGGATCCGGATGACGGACAAGGCGGGGAAGCCCGTCCTCGACATGGTCCTGGGCAAGACCAGGAACAGAGACCAGCGGAAAGGCCCTCCGGATGGCCAGTACGTGATGCTGAGCAAGGCCCCCGATGTCTGCCTGATCGATAAGATCCTGTCTCCTTTCGAAAGCGGACCTTCCAACTGGCTGGAAAAGAGCCCGGTTCACGTGGATGCCGGGGAAATTCGGAAAATCACGTGCCTGGGGCCGGGGGAGACCCCCGTGCGCTATAGGTTCGAGCGTCCTTCAAAGGGGAAGGATTTCGCGTTGATCGAGCCCAAAACAGACCGGTCTATCAAGATCTCATCTCTCACCCGATTGTCGAATGCCCTCTCCTCTCTCAAGATCGATGATGTGGAGGTCTCCTCGGCCTCTCCGGAATCGACTGCGACCGACGCCTCTGTGCGACTGGATTACACGCTGTTTGACGGGCGGGTCTATCATCTGTATACCGGCAAGGCCTGTTCGCCGACCGTTCCCTGCCGCATCAGGGTGGAGGCGGGTTATGAGGCCCCCGGACTTCCAGAAAAGGAGGGCGATCAGGCGGCTGCGACGGAAAAGGAGGCGCCTGTTAGGGAAAAGGGGGGGGAGGAAGGACCGGTCAAGGCAACAGAACAAAATGAGCGCCTGAAACCCTGGGTCTTCACGATCCCGGAGTGGCAACATCAGGCCTTTTTTACTGCCCTGGAGCAGTTGCTTGAAAAAGAGGCCGAAAAAAAGGGTGCAGACGGCGCCCCCGTCAGATAATGGCGTTTTTTTCCTTGACCCCCGACAAAACTGTATAATACGATATTACATTATTTATGGCCTGGCTTCATTTGCGGGTCGGGTTTACTCTGAAGCATCATTTTCTTTTGCCGGAGTGGCGACCTTGGGCTTGGGACCATACAACAAATTATGAGAAAGGAGGTCGGCACTTTGGGAGAAGGAGTTGTGAAGTGGTTCAGTGAAAGAAAAGGGTTTGGGTTTATTGAGCAGGAAGACGGTCAGGACCTGTTTGTTCACCACTCGGCGATCAATATGTCCGGGTTCAAAACGCTCAATGAAGGCGACAGGGTGAGCTTCGAGATTGAAGAAAGCGACCGAGGACCTAAGGCCAAAAACGTCACGAAGCTGTAATCCGTCAAAACGAATTTATAAGAGGCACCGCGTCCACAGGGAGACGGGGTGCCTTTTTTGTGATTGAGGATTGACGATTGGTGATTGGCCCGTGATTTGCTCGATTCGCCTAACCCGTTATTTTTTTAATTTTTTGTCCTAAATTATTTTGCCGTTTTCAATTATCACTCTATGCCCAAGCCACCCGACACCGTTGAGGGCATCCTGGGGCCTGACGGGATATTGGCCCGATCGCTTCAGGGTTTTGAGTTCCGGCCTTCTCAGCTTAAAATGGCGCGTCTTGCACAAGAGGCGATCCGCAGGAACATGCCCGCCCTGATCGAGGCAGGAACCGGAACCGGCAAGACCTTCGGCTATCTGGTCCCAGTCCTCCTCAGCGGCAAAAAGACCGTCATCTCCACAGGCACCAAAAACCTTCAAGAGCAGATCTTTTTCAAGGATATCCCCCTCCTGCGCAAGTCCACCGGGCTTGACATCGATGCTGTCATGATGAAGGGGAGGGAAAACTATCTCTGCCTTCACCGGTACCGCCAGTATAGCTCCCAGGCCTCCTTTTTGAAGACATCCCAGACGGAAAAGATCCGCCGAATCGAGGCATGGCTCAAGAGGACCACTTATGCCGACCGGGGAGAGATCCCCTGGCTCAGCGACGATGATATGTTATGGTATTTTATCTCTTCTTCATCGGAGCAGTGCCTCGGGTCGAACTGCCCCTGTCTTGAGGAGTGCTTTTTAGGTCGGCTGCGCAGCAGGGCCGCGAAGGCCCGTATCATCGTTGTCAACCACTATCTTTTCTTTGCCGACCTGAAGGTGAAGATGGCCGGTTTCGGGGAGATCATCCCCCGGTTCCAGGCGGCCGTTTTTGATGAGGCCCACACCATCGAGGAGATTGCCACCGCTTATTTTGGCGAGAGCCTAAGCACCCGTCAGATCACGGATCTGGTGGGTGATTTAAGAAAGGGGGCGGCGAATCTTCGCGGCACGGACAGGAGGGGTAAGCTGGACAGGCGGCTTGATGCCGTACAAGCTGGATCAGAACGTCTGAAGGGGGAATTTGATGCCTACGAGGAAAAGGGACGGGTTGGCCCGGAGTTCCTGCTGAAGCTGAGTCAGGGGCCGGGACGTGATATCAGCCGCGGACTCAGAGATGTGTGGGGGGATCCGGATCTCAAGGATGACCCACAGTTGCGGCCCATTCTGGACAGGGCGAGGGAAATGAGCCGACTATTGGAGGAAATCCTCAGGAAACGGGACGGCAACTGGCTCAACTGGTATGAGAAGCGAAAAATGAGCCTGATGCTTCACGCATCGCCGCTCGACATATCTGAATCGATGAATGCCCTTCTCTATGGTGCGATCCAGGCCACGCTCTTTACCTCCGCAACCCTAACTACAAAAGGGACATTCGATTATATCCGCACACGCCTGGGGCTCCCGAAGGCAACCCTTCAGCAGGTCTGTCCGTCTCATTTCGATTTCGAAACCCAGGCCCTTCTTTACATCCCCAGACGCCTCTCACCCCCGAATGCGCCTCACTTCGGTCGTGACGTTGCTCGGGAGATCATTCGGATCCTTGAACGGACACGGGGGAGGGCGCTGATCCTCTTCACCAGTTATCACAACCTCGACGTCGTGTACGAGATCCTGAAAGGGCAAATTCCCTATGAGGTCCACAGACAGGGCGATGCGCCCCGTTCCATCCTGCTGGAAAGATTTAGAGAGGACGTCCATTCGGTGCTCTTAGCCACCGGCGCATTCTGGCAGGGGGTGGATGTGCCGGGCGAGTCCCTGAGCTGCCTCATTATCGACAAGCTCCCCTTTGATTCGCCTGGCGATCCTGTGGTGTCTGCCAGGATTGACGCCATCCGCAGCCAGGGCGGGAATCCTTTTATGGAATACCAGGTGCCTTCGGCCATTATCACGTTGAAACAGGGTCTTGGGCGGTTGATCAGAAACGGATCCGACCGAGGGATCCTCTCAATTCTAGATGTCCGGATCCTGACCAGCCGCTATGGTCGCTTTTTCCTGGAGAGTTTTCCGCCTATCCCCGTGACCCATGATCTGTCAGACATCGACCGTTTTTTCAGTGAAACGGGTTCGAGGAGTCAACCCCCCAACAAGATGTGAAGGAGAAACCAGCATGCTCCCAAGACCGTGGAAGGTTGTTGCCAGCACGTGGGATAGGTCCTATCGGGTCTTCAGCCTCCGCACAGACCAGGCCGTATCCCCTCGAACCGGCATGACCCACCCGTTTTTTATCCTGGAATCGTCATCCTGGGTCAATGTCATCCCGTTGACCCCGACAGAGGAGGTTGTCCTGGTGCGCCAGTATCGGCACGGCACACGGTCGGTCACCCTGGAAATCCCCGGCGGACTTGTGGAGGATTCAGATACGCCCCAAGATGCGGCCGGAAGGGAGCTGCTGGAAGAGACCGGCTATGTAGCCGGGGAGACCCTGCCTCTGGGCTGGGTCCACCCCAATCCGGCCATTTTAAACAATCGCTGCTACACGTTCCTGGCCAGGGATGTGGTCTTTTCAGGGGCGCGTCACCAGGACGATCGGGAAGACATCGAGGTCCTCACAAGGCCCCTGAGCGCCATTCCCCGCCTGATCCGGGAGGGAGAGATCTCCCACTCTCTGGTGGTGGCGGCCTTCTACCGGCTCTTCATGGAGTATCAGCCCGATGCGTTTTGGTAAGTTGAAAGGTCTGTCATCATGGGCATGGAAAGAGACATTGTAAGGGTAATCAGAGAACAGGGACCGTTGACCGGATCTGAGCTGCTGGAGACGATCCATGCGGACATGTTCCTGGTGTGGCGGCACTGCATGCTTTCCAGGGATCTTTCCATCCAGACCATCGGCCCCCGATACCTGAGACTGGATCGGAGGATCGAGGGCTTTGCCCGGCTCTCTCCTTCCATTTTGCGGGAATTCCTGACCTATTCGGTGATCGGGTTGGCTGAGGACCCCGATGCGACCTTTCAAAGGGGAGGTGAGATCCGCCTGCACATCGAGCAGGTGACCCGGTCCAAGTCGGAGCTGGCCTATGGTATTTTTTCAGAAGTGGCGGACCGGCTGGAGAACCGCGACCTCCTGGGCCGACACGCCTGTATCATGATTGCGGGAGACGTGGTCTATAACATGGCCCACGATGTTCCCCGCCCTGAGAGGAGCACCCACAAACTGGTCAGAGGATCGGATATGGACATCGTGGTTGTGGTGGATGATCTCTTTCCAAAGGACGTGATGGAGGAACTCGATGCCATGATCTACGCTGAAAAACAGAGTCTTCTCATGACGCCCCACCTGAGAGAGGAAATAGATTATGTTGTAAAAGACATGGCCCGTGTACGGGAGCAGATCCGTTTCGACACCTTCAAACATATGGTGGCCTGTAAGATTCTCGATGAAGGCGCGCTCCTTTATGGAAGCGAAGATCTGTTCTGTACGATCAAGGAACTGCTTCGGGGAAAAGGGATCACACAAAGGCTGAATACGCTGGAGAACCAAGCCAGGCTTTTTCGGAGGGAGGCTGAGGAGTACCTTCTTTCAGCAGACCCGCAGAAGATCCGGGAGGAATATCAGTATCTTTTTTATCCCGCAGAGGAATCGGAGGAGTTCGAGTAGAACGGGCGCCTGGGGTGATGCTCAGGCGGCGGTAAGCTCAATGTCCCGGTGTTGCAGCAGGACGCGATCCTTTCGAGTCTTGAGATGCGCGAAGATTTCTTGGGCGATGGTCACCGACCGGTGACGACCTCCTGTGCAGCCTACTGCGATCATCAGATAGGATTTCCCCTCCCTCTCATATAGAGGAAGGAGGTAGTCAAGGAGTCCGAGATATTTTTCCATAAAAACCTGGGTTTCCGGCCATTTGACGACAAACTGCTGCACTCTCTCATCCGTTCCATCCAGTTTCTTTAATTCGGGGATGAAGTAAGGGTTGGGGATGAACCGGACGTCCATCATCAGGTCTGCTTCTAAAGGGATGCCGTACTTGAAACCGAAGGAGACAACCGAGACCCGCATCCTTTCGCTCTCGACGCCCTCCTCCACCTGTTGAAGGATAACCTCTTTCAATTGGTGAACCGTCAGATTGGATGTGTCGATGATTTTGTCGGCGATTTCCTTGAGCCCCCGTAACTGTTCCTTTTCGGACCTGATGCTTTCCAGAAGATTTCTGCCATCTGAAATCGGGTGTTGTCGCCGGGTTTCGCTGAAACGTTTCACCAGGACCTCTTCTGAGCTTTCCAGAAAAAGCATTGTGAAGCGATACCCCTCCCTGCGCAACATGGAAAAGACCTCCCTGTAATTCCTGACAAACTCCTTTTGCCTGAGGTCCATCCCGAAGGCGAGTTTCTGGACCTCTGATACGCTCCCGGAACGTAGCTCCAGGAATTTGGGGAGGAGCAGGACCGGCAGATTGTCGACACAGAAATAGCCGGCGTCTTCAAGGACGTTGATAGCGGTGTTCCGTCCGGAGCCGGAGAGGCCGGTGATAATGATGATGTTCAGGTTCTTCATGGGTTACCCACGGGACAGGGACATGGACGGTTGTTTATTTCGAATAGTGCCAAGATTCTGATCGGAGGTCAAGAAAATAGGGAAGGAGCCTGTCAACGACGGGATCCCTTCCAAAGGGATGGGCAAGAGGCGATAAAGCTGTTTGACGAACATCATAAATGTCTGTATAAAATCGTCGATGACCGACTCTGAAGAATTCAGACGGCAGCATGTGCTATTGGACCCCGGGAACTGTGGATGACAGACCCGTTTCAGTTCGCCCCAATCAGGGAGGCAGCCTTGGGCTTGACACCGAGAAATCAGGAAAAGATCCTTCAGCTCATGGAGAAGGGGGTGGAGATGCCCAACCCCTTGACGGTTGACATCGGGGATGACGTGGAGATCGGCCGGATCTCGGGAAACGGTGTGACGATCTATCCCGGCTGTCGCATCCGTGGCGGAAAAACCGTCATCTCATCGGGTGTTCAGATGGGTTGTGAAGGACCTGTCACCATAGAAGATTGTCAGATCGGTCCAGAGGTGCAGCTCAGGGGCGGATACTTCCATCAGGCGGTTTTTTTAAAAAAGGCGGCCGCGGGATCGGGTGCGCATGTGCGGGAAGGGTGCATCCTGGAAGAAGAGGCCAGTTGCGCGCACTGTGTCGGATTGAAGCAGACGATCCTGTTTCCCTTTGTCACCCTTGGCAGTCTCATCAATTTCTGCGACTGCCTCATGGCCGGGGGCATCAGCCTGAAAGACCACAGCGAGGTGGGAAGTTCCTATATCCACTTCAATTTTTCGCCTGACGGGGACAAGGCTACCGCTTCTCTTTTCGGTGATGTGCCGAAGGGCGTCATGCTCAATCAACCGGCGATTTTCCTGGGCGGGCAGGGGGGCGCGGTGGGACCCTTGCGGGTCAGTTACGGCAATGTCGTCTCCGCTGGCACCATTCTTCGCAAGGACGTATTGACCAGCGGCAATCTGATCGCCGGAAAGGCCTTTCACAGTGGGACCTTTCCGTTTGTCCGCGATTTTTACGCAGGCCTTTCTCGAATCGTGGAAAGCAACATCCGTTATCTGGCCAACCTAACTGCATTGGAACAATGGTATATCCACGTCCGAAAAGAGACCCTCAGCGGATATGAACTGGGGGAATTCATCCATGCCGGGGCGCTTGATAAACTGGCCGCGGCAAAAAAGGAACGTATTCACAGGCTCAAGGCCGTAGCGGAGAAGATGCTGCGCTCTATTGAGGCGGCGGACGATAATGAGAGAGGCAGGGCAAGGAAGCTTGAATTGTACCGGAATATCCATCCGGTCTGTGACCTGTTTGACTCAGATATGGCCGCCGCGGCCGGGAGGGACGATCGGGAAGCGTTTCTGGAGGGGTTTCACGATCGAATGAAGGCTCAGGGTTCGGACCATGTGGGTCTCATTCGAGGGCTGCCCGCCATCCTTTGCGAAAAGGGCACGCTCTGGCTGGACGCGATTGTCCATGAATTGTGCCGAAAAACCGCTGACATGCTGCCAGCGTTGCGTCTCTTCAAAAAATGATCCCGGATCCACCCGATCGACGAAGGAGTCCTATGGGCACATTATTCGGAACCGACGGCATCAGGGGTGATGCCAACCGCTACCCCATGGACGGGATGACGGCCTTTTCCGTAGGCCAGGCCGTTGCCCATCTCATGAAAGGAAAGGGGACAAGACCCAGGATTATCATTGGCAGGGATACCCGCATTTCAGGGCCTATGCTGGAGCATTCGCTGGCAGCGGGCATCGCCTCCATGGGCGGCGAGGCTTATCTGACGGGTGTGCTGCCGACTCCGGGGGTTGCCTCCATTTGTCGATCCATGGCCGCGAATGCCGGCATCGTGATTTCTGCATCGCACAACCCCTATGAGGACAATGGGATCAAGGTCTTTTCCGGCAACGGCTTCAAACTGTCGGACGCGCAGGAGGAATCCATCGAAACGCTTGTCCTGAACGGTCAGCTCATGGACATGACGCCGCCGGCCAGGGACATGGGCCAGGTTACTACCCTTGAAGGGGCCCTGGACATGTACGTGGATTTTCTTAAATCCTGTTTTCCAGGAGACCTGTGCATGAAGGGGATGAAGATCGTCTTGGACACGGCCAACGGCGCCACTTTTCAGGCCGCACCGGCCCTCTTTGCATCATTGGGGGCGAATGTCGACATCCTCCACAACCGTCCCGACGGCACGAATATCAACCTGAGCTGCGGCTCGCAGTTTACCCAGGACCTGCAGAGACATGTGAGTCGGCGCGGGGCCGCCATCGGGCTGGCCTTTGACGGCGACGGCGATCGTTTGATCGCGGTAGATGAGACCGGACGGGCGATCACCGGCGATCGCAGCATGCTCGTTTGCGCATTAGACCTGAAAGCGCAGGGTCGGCTGAAGAACGATCAGGTGGTGAGCACGGTCATGAGCAACCTGGGATTTGCCGCGGCATGCAGGAAATATGGGGTAAGACACCACGCCTCACGGGTCGGGGATCGTTATGTGGTCGAGGATATGAAGCGGTTGAGGGCTGTTGTGGGGGGCGAAGACTCAGGTCACCTGATTTTTTTGGAACATCACACCACCGGCGACGGCATCATCGCGGGCCTCCAACTGATCGCCGCCATGCTGAGGCAGAACAAGCCCCTTTCGGAACTGGCAGACATGATGACGGTTTACCCGCAGGCGCTCATGAACGTGGATGTCGAGCGAAAGCCGGCTATCTCAACCCTTCCCCGGGTCGCGGCGGCCATCGTTGAGGCAGAGGCGGCACTGGGCCACAAGGGCCGGGTGCTGGTCCGGTATTCGGGCACTCAGAACCTTTGTCGAGTAATGGTTGAGGGGCCCACCCCGCAGATCACGAAAAAGTACTGCACGCAGATCGCCGAAGCCGTCAAACGCGAGACCCGATGACCCGATGAGGTGGCATCCGGTTAGCGCCTATCCGTCTGCCAGGAAATGCCGCTTCATCTTTTCCTTGACCTCTTCCAGTATCTCCTCCAGCCAGAGCACGTCGGCCATGCTGAGCCTCCCCGTTTTGGTGGCCGATTTGGCGCCATCCTTCTTGGTATACGTCCGGGGACCTATCTGCAACTTTGGCTCGCCCTCGCCATACCGGCATATGGAGATCTGAAGTCCGGTTTCCTCGTTTTCCCAGGTATCCAGTACCTGGTCTTTACTCGCATCGTATGCCATCTATGTTTTCCTTAATTATTTTGTCCTTAATTATTTTGTCGAGTCCCATCCGAACGTTGCAGCCTCGCCCAACTCCTCCTCTATCCTCAGAAGCTGGTTGTATTTACAAATCCGTTCGCTTCTGCACAGGGACCCGGTCTTTATCTGCCCGGTGTTGGCGGCAACGGCCAGATCGGCAATAAAGGTATCTTCGGTCTCGCCGGACCGGTGCGAGATCACCGTATGCCATCCGACGGTGTGGGCCATCTGGATGGCGTCCAATGTCTCTGTCAGGGTCCCGATCTGATTCAGTTTAATGAGGACTGCGTTGGCCGCCTTTTCCTTGATCCCCTTGGCAATCCGCTGGGTGTTGGTGACAAAGAGGTCGTCCCCCACGATCTGGAGCCGATCCCCCAACCTGGCGGTCATCTCGGTCCAGTTCTTCCAGTCGCTTTCTGAGAGTCCGTCCTCAATGGAACAAATCGGAAAGCGGTCGATCCAGTCCTGGTATAACTGGATCATCTCCCCTCCGCTCTTCACGGATCGATCCGACTTCTTGAACACATAGTTGCCCTTCTCGTAGAATTCAGAGGAGGCCGGGTCCAGGGCGAGGACCACGTCTTTGCCGGCCGTATAGCCTGCGGCCTTGATGCCGGCCAGGATCATCTCAATGGCCTCTTCGTCCGATTTCAGGTTGGGCGCGAATCCACCCTCGTCGCCCACGGCGGTGCTGAAGCCCTTGCTTTTCAGGACGCCGGCCAGCGCATGAAAAACCTCGACGGCGATCCGCAGGGCCTCTCTGAATGTCTTGCCGCCTATCGGCATGATCATGAATTCCTGCATGTCCACATTGTTGGCCGCATGGGCCCCGCCGTTGAGGATGTTCATCATCGGCATGGGGAGGCGGCAGGCGTTGGTTCCCCCGATGTAGCGGTAGAGGGGCATGAACTGGGAATCAGCAGCCGCCCTTGCAACAGCCAGGGAAACCCCTAAGATCGCATTGGCCCCTAACTTGCCCTTGTTGCGGGTCCCGTCTAGCTCGATTAAGGTCTTGTCGATGAGACGCTGATCCGTGGCCTCCATATCGACGATCGCGGGGGCGATGATCCTGTTCACGTTTTTGACGGCCTCTTCAACCCCCTTGCCCCCATATCGCTTCTTCCCTTTATCGCGCAGCTCCACGGCCTCGTATTTACCGGTGGAAGCCCCCGAAGGGACCGCGGCCCTTCCAAAACTCCCGTCGCTCAGCCCGACCTCCACCTCTACCGTTGGATTGCCCCTGGAATCCAGTATCTCGCGTGCCGCAATCACCTCTATTTTTTCCATATCGTCCTCCTAAAATCAATGTTTCACACAAAGCCACAGGCAAAGAACTTGTCCCCGTTCCCATGTTCAGAGGTTCAAGGTTGCTCCAATAAGATACCTATTGTTCTCTGCAAATTGCAGAGAGATGCTTGTTCAGCACCAAGGACTATAAGAAATTAAGGGATTCATAGCAAGGGAAAACAACCGGCAGGCGCTGAGGTCTCGCTTACACAAGATATCCCCATCCGTCGCAGGAAGTTTTCCCGGAGGCGAGTGACGGGCAATGGGATCTATGAGACTGGACGGGGGGAGGTTCGGGAAAATTATTTCTTAAAAATGAGCGGCCTGGGTTCGTAATGGCCGGATTCTACTTCCTTCCAGAAGGTCTCTTGGTCCTTTTGCCATTCGGAGCCGAAGGCGCTGTCAAAAAAGCCGCCCAACCGCTTGAAGAGGTTTTGCCAACCGGGCTTGTGGCTGAGGGTGAGCACATCCTCGAGAAACGGGGCGATCTCGCCCAGCTTTTCCTTGGGGACATAGGCGCGTGCGCCCATCTCGATGGACTTCTTAAGTGCCTCCGGGCTCAGGGCGTGCGCTGTCAGCATCACTGTCGGGAAGCTGAGGGATACCGATGCGTTGAGCAGATCGAATCCGCGAACGCCCATGATATCCAGGATCACCAGATCGTAGGTCCAGGACCGGATCAAATGATAGGCCTGGCTGTAATCGATCGCTGTATCGATGAGGATGCCGTCATATTCCTCAAGCTGTTCCTCCAGGGTTTCGAGAACATCCGGTTCGTCGTCCACGGCCAGAATGCGCGTATGGTTCAGCGGACTTTCCCCCATGACGTCAATACTCCTTTTAAGGTTTCATGTTAAGGTTTCATGCATGCATTCAGACAGGAATGCCTTATATCTTCTTCTTTTCCTTTTGAAGTCGCCGCCGCTCTTCATCCCGAATTTCGCGCCTGAGAAGCTTGCCGACCTTGGATTTGGGAAGCATATCCCGGAATTCAATATAGCCCGGCACCTTGTAGGAGGCCAGGTGATCCCGGCACCAGCGGATCAGTTCCGCGCCGCCCACACCCCTGGCATCCTGCTTCAGAACCACGATGGCCTTGATACGCTCGCCTACCTTGGGATCAGGAATCCCGACGACACAGGCCCCCACGACCGTGGGATGGTTTTGCAGAATGGCCTCCACCTCGGATGCAGAGACCCGGTAGGCCTTGTGCTTGATGATGTCCGCGGATCTCTCCACATAGATCAGTTCCCCACCCGCGTCCTCTTTGACAAAGTCTCCCATCCGATAATAGTTCTTGCCGTCAATGTTCACGTAGGATTGCTTGGTCTCCTCCGGCTTGTTCCAATAGGTTTTCAAGGTATAGGGAGAGGTCACCAGAAGCTCGCCGCTTTCCCCCTGAGGCACCCTCTCCAGGGTCTCCGGATCGACGACGATACACTCCCTGCTTTTGAGAGGAAGGCCGATGCCCCCCGGCTTCAGCTCTCTGTCGATGCGGCTGTAGGTCACATGCCCTGCCTCTGTGGACCCGTAGACCTGATAAATGGGGAACCCGGTGCGGTCGTGCCAGCGTTTGAAGACCTCCAGGGGAAGCATGTCACCGCCGCAATAGCAGTATCTCAGGGAACTCAGATCGTATTGATCCAGTCGATCGTTTTCCAGTATCATCCGGTAAAGCGCGGGCACGCCCAGTAGCCAGCGGACCCCGTAGCGCTGAATGGATTCGAGAATGGCGTCCACCTGGGGCATGGGCATCAGCACGGTCTTATTTCCCTTGTTCAAACCGAGGGCCATAAAGAGGCCCAGGGCCATGATGTGGAACAGGGGGTTCACCGCAATATAGACATCTTGTCCTTCCTTCAGGTGCTCTCCCGCCACATCTTCGGTCACGTCGTTGACATAGGAGGTCATCCCGATATGGTTGCCCGGCACCCCCTTTGGAAATCCGGTGGTCCCTCCGGTAAAAAGGATATAGGCAAGATCCTTCCATGGATCCAGTTCGACCTTCTCTCTGAAAGGCTCATGCTTGAGAAGGGATGAGAAGGAGTAGACCCGTTTGTCCTTGTCCACCTTTCCATTGGGGATCTTGTCGAAGAGAACGCCCAGATATCGTTTCCAAAAAGGCAGGATATCCACCAGATTGGTGACGATGGCGCGTTTCAGTCCGGTTGTGGAGAACGTTTCCTGGATGTAACAGAAGTTGGTATCCAGGCATATGACCGTCTCTACGCCCGCATCCTTGATCATATATTCGATTTCAAACGATGTGTAGATGGGAGAAACTGGAACCAGCACGGCCCCCAGCTTCTGGATGCCCAGAAAGGCGATCACCCATTGGGCACAATTGGAAACATAGATCATGACCCGATCGCCCTTCTTGACCCCCATCTCCGCCAGGGCGCCGGCGAAACGCTCGCTCAGATCCCGCAGTCGGGCGTAGGTGAATCGCTCCCCCAGGTACACGATGGCGGTCCTGTTCGGATACTTCTCGCTCGTCCGATCGAACCGGGTAAAGGTCACTTCCTTTTCCCAATCATCCTGGCTTCTGCTCATAATCCCTCGAAGGCGAAGGCCCAAAGCGTTAGGCGCAAGGCGCAAGGTAAAAAAATTGTATCGCCCAGCCCATCCTTAAGCATTCCAGCATTTTCCAATTCCAATAATTCCCAATCCCGCAATTCCCAATCCCGCAATTCCTAAATCCCTGAATTCCTCAATCCCCAAATGGTTCATTTTTATACCCCGAAATAGGCCGATCGGACATCCGGATTGTCCATCAACTCATCCCGGGTCCCTTCCAGTACGGCGGCCCCGTTTTCGAGGATAAAGGCATAGTCCACGATCGGAAAAACCGGCCTCGCATATTGCTCCGTCACCATGATGGAAATGGACGTCTCATCCCGGATCACCCGGGTGGCGCGGACCAATGTGGCCTGTATCAAAGGGCTGAGGCCCATCAACGGTTCGTCCAAGAGAAGGAGCTTGGGTTGGGCCATTAACGCCCTGCCAATGGCCAGCATCTGCTGCTCGCCCCCGCTCAGAAAGCCGCCAATCCGTTTCTTGAGCCGGTCCAGGGCCGGGAACAACCGAAACACATAATCCAGGGTCGCTTTGGCCTGGGACGGCGTGGCCAGGTAGCCGCCGATCCGGAGATTTTCAAGGACGCTGCTCTCACTGAATATCCTGCGCCGCTCGGGACACAAAACAATCCCTTTTCTGGCCCGCCGGCTCGGCTTGAGCTCCATGATATTCTCGCCCATGTAAGTGATATTCCCGAGGACCGTGATCCGTTCACCCCCCGCCATCAGCTCCTTTTTCCGGATATCCTCCATGATCCCGGAGATGGTATACATCAGGGTGGATTTGCCCGCGCTGTTGGCCCCGAAAACCCCCACGATCTCCTTATCCTTGCACCTGATATGCACGTTGTTGAGGGCCAGCATGTTCTCGTAGAAGACCATCAGGTCGGCTGCATCAAGCATAGGTCATGACCTCCTCCACCTCTTCCGATCCGAAATAGGCCTCTTTGACGCTCTTGTCGGCCATTACTTCGTCAGAGGTACCCTCCACGAGTTTCTCACCGAAGTTGAGGACCATTACCCGGTTGGCCACACGGAACAGCTCTCTTAATCTGTGTTCGATCATAATGAGGGTGATCCCGTCCATCTGAAGTCGTTCAATAAGGGGGACCATGCTGGCGATCTCGCTCATGCTGAGTCCTGAGAAGACCTCGTCGCACAAGATCAGCTCGGGCTTAACGGCCAGGCAGCGGGCCAGTTCCAGCCGTTTCAGGTATCCCGTGGGAAGGGTAGAGGCCATCTTGTAGGGAACGTAGGAGTCCCGCTCAAATCCGATCTCTTCCAAAATGTCGATGCCGACGGTATTGCGATCTCCCAACTTGCCCCCGCCCCTCCATCCACCGGTCCGTCTGGCCCGCGGAGAAAAGAGCGGGATCACCAGGTTTTTGTAAGCAGGAAGGGAGTAATAGGGCCGCATAATCTGAAAGGTCCGGGTGACCCCCATATCCGCAATCTTGTGGGCCGGTTTCCGGGTAATATCTTTTCCCTTGAACCGGACGTTTCCGGAGGTCATCTTGACGAAACCGGTGATACAGTTGACCAGGGTGGTCTTCCCGGAACCGTTGGGACCGATGATGCCCAGGATTTCCCCCGGATACACGTCAAAGCTGACGCGGTTCAGGGCCAGGATGCCGCCGAATGCCTTGGTGAGCTCCCTGGCTTCGAGTATCGGTTTTTCGCTCATACCTTGACCCACCTCTGGAACTGATGATACTTCCGTTCACCGTAGACCATGATTCCTTCGCTCCGAAACACCACAAAGCCGACCAGTATCAGGGAATAAAAAACGATGCGCAGGGTCCCGAATTCTCGGAGCAGTTCGGATATGGGGACCAGAATGATGCACCCCAATACCGGTCCCACCAGGGTGCCTGCGCCGCCGATGACTGTGGCCGCTATCGGGAGGATGGAAAAATCGAGGGCAAAGAGCGAGATGCCGGCCCACATATAGATATGGACCAGGCAGGCCCCGCCCAGGCATCCCATGGCCGATGCGACGAACACGGCGATTGCCTTGTAAAAGGAAATGTTCATCCCGGATGCCCGCACCGCCTGGTCATTGTCTTTGACCGCCCGGAAGACCAGGCCGATGTCCACATTGACCAGCCGTCGGGTCCCGAAGAGGAACAAAAGGACCAGGCCGATCACGGCGTACTGCTCCAGCCACCGGTTGGCGAAGCTGTCCACGCCCATGATGCCGTCCGTCCCCCCAAAGATATCCAGGGCCTCGATGATCCTTGCCAGGACCAACGGGTACATGAGCGTCACAATCGCAAAATAGACGCCCCGCAACGGAAGGCAGGGGAGGAGAAGGACCGTGCAGATCACGGCGCCCAACAGGGTGGCCGCGGGTACGGTCACGATGGGAGGAAGTCCCAAAGACGTATTGAGGATGGCTGCGATATACCCGCCGACCCCCACAAAGAAGGCCCCCCCCAGGCAGACGAGGCCCAGATAGTGGGCCAAAAAATCGAAACTGAGGGCCAGGAGGGCGTAGATGCAGACAATGGTGATGACCCGTTCCCAGTACATCCCGGGCATCACCAAGGGAAGGATCAGCATTCCCACAATCAGCACCAGCCTCGGCATGGTGAGATAGGCCAACTCCCGCCATGACATGAGGGCGTACAGCCCATCGGACCGAACCTTGATGCCGCGATCCAGCCTTTCCCTGCGACGTTGTTTACTGTTTCCCATGTAAACCCCTACCCCATACTGATTGCAAAATAATTCAGGACAAAATAATTAAAGAACTCTACAGTCCAAAGTTCTCTTAACATGTTGATATTATTAGATTCATGAATTGAACGACGTCATTCCGGCGAAAGCCGGAATCCAGTGTCTTTTCAATGCGTTAAATGTTCTGGATGCCGGATCAAGTCCGGCATGACGAGAAAACTTTGGACTCTCAAGTTAAAGAACATCACTTCCATATATGGATTAGATCCGCCACGACTTTAGACACTTTAGCTCACTTTAGTCACTTCTCTTTAAACCCTTTCCTCCAGTTCCTTTTGCATGCCGAACAAGCCGGAGGGCTTCAGGATGAGGGTAAAGATGATGGCCAGCAGGGCGACCACCATCTGATAATGGCTTCCCAGATAGACCACTGTCAGGATCTGGGCAAAGCCGATCAGAAAGGCGGCCAGGACCGCACCCATCCAGCTTCCGAGTCCTCCCACAATGCACACGGCAATGGCCAGGATGAGCACGTTGTACCCCGATTCCACCACGATGTTGCCTAAGGGGAGGAGGAGGACGCCTGCGAGGCCGGCCAGCATGGCGCCGATGGCCATGGCCACCACGGCCATCAGGTCCGAGTCGATCCCCAGCATGAGGGCGGCCCGTTC
>Ga0172371_10004738_pt1 | contig 20434 bp, 15 predicted proteins | sample Lak12m_FD_114543 | JGI IMG/M metagenome (GOLD analysis project Ga0172371, IMG submission 114543) | Freshwater microbial communities from Kabuno Bay, South-Kivu, Congo - kab_022012_12m | ecosystem: Environmental > Aquatic > Freshwater > Lake | place: Democratic Republic of the Congo: South-Kivu... | reverse complement strand
TTGCGGCACCGCTGCACTTTACTTCCGGGAATGCGAAGATCTCAAGCCCCTTTGACGCGGCAACCGTCCGGTATTCGCCCGGGATGCTGCGTTCGTAGTCGCCCTTGGCGTTGATCAAGAACGTGTGCCAGTCGGACGGAATCAGGCTCTGAACACCGTGACGAATGAACGGATTGTCCCTTCGGCAGGGCGGGTAGTACGGGTTGCCGGCGCCGTCGGTGCCCACGAAAATGTCTATGCGGTCACCTCGTATTCCGCCTCCGACGTCCACAGCGCACACATAGCCGTCGTGCTCCGTGCCGTCCGCCATCTTCGCTCCGACAAGCCGCGGTACGTAGAGGAGCATTCCGGCAAGCGCTTTCCGATTGGCCCTTGTGGTCTTGCGGTCGCGTTTCGAAGCAGCGCCCGCTGCCGCTCCCCCGGCACCTGCTCCTAAGGCTGCCCCCTCGGCTTCCGGGGCAGTAGAGCATCCGGCCCCGCGCAGGCGGTCGCACAGCGTGTCGAAGTCCACTGCCACGCTGCGATAGGGGACCAGGGGGATCTTGTTGATTCCGAGCCCCCAGCTTCCCTTGGGCAAGGCAACGAACCGATGCTCTCCCTCTACGTCGCCCGCCACGTTGACGATTCGTCCATCCATGAGCATTCCAGTGCCCTGGATGAGCAACGCGCGCAGGAACGGCGGTGAGACATCTGCAATCGTGTTTCCCTTCCGATCCTTTAAAGTCTTTGCCGCTTCGCCCTCTTCGCTCGGATAGATCTGCTCCCTGGCGACTTGGTAGAAAGTGGGGAAGAGGGGCCCGACGCTCACTCCGCTTGCCGTGTCCGGGGGCTCTGCGCCAAGCAGGGCATTTACCGCGGCAAGCGGCGTCGGGCGGTCCGGCTTCGGGCACACGAACGGGCGGGTGTGGACCGGGGAAACGTCTTCCGCACGAAGGAAACACGGCTGGCAGCCCTTCTCGTCACCGTTCTCCGTCGACGGCGAGCCAACGCAATGCGACGGTCGGACGCTGGTCCATCCTGAGGTCCGGTCAACCGCATAGAGCGGCTGCTTGAAGTAGAACGTCGCCGCGACTTCCGCGTCCGCTGAGGGCATCGTGCGGCATGCGATCCCCTTGGGCTCGTAGCGACCTACGCGCACGTAGCTTGCCCAGTCCGGTACCGGAACGGCGTTTTCGGCCCCACCCGCACTCGCCGGCACCGGAACGGCTTCCTCGGGCCCTCCCGATCCCGGCAGCACCAATGCGGCCGCAGAGGCAACCAGAAGCCCGGCGAGATCACATCGGCAGATCATCGTCACCGTCGCTCTCCGGCTCTTTCGGAGCCCCCTGCCATTCCATGCGCGAAAGAAAGAAACCGGTCTTACGTTCCACGATGGTGCAGACCCTGGGCAGAGACGCGGTGGTCATGAAGGTACAAGTGGTCGTTGCCCCGTTCGTCTTGCAGTATGGAGTTGCCTTGAACGCTCCGGATGAGATGACGGGCAGCAGCGCCTTCCGGATCTCCTCCGGCTTGCTGGTGCGCTTGACCGACACCCACGACGGAGTCTTGGAGCCTTCCGCAGCCACGTCGATCGTCAGCCCGGAGTCCGGGTCAATGAGCGACGAAAGCCCCTCGTCCGTGATTGCAGCGTCCAGCCCGGCAAGCCGGCTCACGAAGCCGTCCACCGGCGACGATGCCGAAGCTGCAATCCCGATCACCAACACGAGCACGAGCATCTCACCACCTCATCGTTCCGCATCATAGTCGTTTCGCATTGGGTTCGACAAGGTGTCCCAGCGCGTTTAGAATCCGACTTCAGGAGGTGGGGCGTGAGGATTTCGGCCGCGGCCTGCGTGGAACTCGTGACGTGCAGCACTTTGCTACTGGCAGTCACGGATTGCCGCAGGGTACACAAGGAGGACTTCGCTGACGTGGGCAAGCCGCGGGTGGAAGCTGCTGCACCTGAGGAAGATGACGTCGCACCGGCTTCTGGAAACCAGGACGCCGCACCGGCACCTCGCCCCGCGGACGAAGACGTCGTTGGCAAGACGGCCGGCAGCGATACGCGGACACCGGATGCGAAAGCAGGGGATGAACCCGACCCCGCTGCGATAGCCTGGTCGCTTGTGCCAGGGGAGCTCGACGTGATGCGCGACACTCTGGTCGTGCTCTCCGCCAACTGGCCCGGCGTGGATCCAGCCTCCTATCGCTGCCTCTTCGACCCCGGAGATCGCACCGGTACCATCGAGGGCTGCCGCGTGGAACACAGGTTCGAAGGCGGCATGGCGGATCGCAACGTCACGCTTTCGATCGAACACGGAGACAAGGAAGTGTTCAGAGAGTCAGTGGCACTGAACCTCGAGCGGCTGCCCGTGGCGGACATCCCTTCCGGTGCGGGCCAACTTCCGCAGAGACCCGACGGCGTTCGAGGGACCCGGATTGCATTCGCCGGGCTGTTTTCCGAGCCGGACGACGCCGCGGTGTCCCTGCTCGATTCAGCTTTCCAAGCAGCGGGGGCGGAGCTTGGATTCCTGTTCTTCAATTACGAGGGGACTGGGGAGCGTATCGAATCGTTGCTGGAGAGACTCAACGCGTCTGCCGACAGGACGGTTGTCCCGGTCTACTGCCGGGCACCGGTGTCAGGGCTTCCGCCGGCAGTGCGCAGCGAGCGGCTGTTGGAGCACGGGGACAACAACCGGGTACCCTGGCAGTATTCCTTCATCTCGTCGGGCACGCTGTACGTGATGCTGGATCCGCGCCAGACTTCGTACGATCTGGAGCAGGAGAAGTGGATGCTCGCTGCGCTTTCCGGCGGCGGTGTGGCAGCGCACCGGATTGTAGTTTCGTGCTCGCCCCTTGAGAAGCTGACAGCGAGGGAGATCTCGGAGCTGGAGCCTCGATTCCGATACTACGAGAAGCTGTTGCGCGGGGACGTCTCGTTGCTGGTGTCGTCGGTCTACCCGGTCTTCTACCATGCCCGATACGGTGACATCGAGACACTCAGCGCCGGCTGCGCCGTCGGAGCGCCGGGCGCCTTGCTTTCCTCAGCGAATCCGCAGCCGGTGGTCTTGTCCGTGGTGGACCTGGTGAGTGGCAAGGCGCCCGAGGTCTTCGCCGTCACGCCTGACGGTGCCAACGCTCAAGTCGATCTGCCCGGCCTGCCCTTCAAGGTGGGGAGTTACATCCTGCAGATGTAGGTACAGATCACCTGGTTGCTTCGAAGAGGCCCTCGTACTTGTCCTTCTTGATCGTGCCGAGGCACTGGCCCTTCACCGACTTGCCCTTCACGGTTCCATTGCAGCGCATGTGGTCCGCGCCGTTCTTGGACTTGCCGACAAGCGCCAGATGGTTGCCGAATGCGCCCTGCATCGAATACACAACGTTGTCGAACTGGACGGTGGCGCCCGAGAGCTTGCCGTTCTTCACTGTGAACTCGATCTTGCCGGTCTTCTTGCCTTTGCCCTTGATGGCGCCCTTGTAGACGCCGTCGGCTTCACCGGGCTTCGCCTCTTCAGTCTTGACTTCTTCTTTGCCTGGCTCGGTCTTACCGCCGATGGGGGTTGGCTGGAGCTTGCCCTCTTCTCCGGTCGGCTGCTCGCCCTTGGGCTGCTCGGGTGCAGCGGGCTCGGGGCAGAACTGGCCTACGAGCTGCCCCAGCTTCGCCTGGTCCTCGGGCTTGGGGTTCTGATTGTAGCGGGCGCGAAGCTGTTCGTAGATCACGCGGTCCATCGCGTACTTGGCAAAGAGCGCTTCGCGGGCCGTCTGGAACTCCTGTGTCGGTGCGTTCTTCTTGATGAGGCAGGTCTCTTCCGCCAGCAGGTTGAGCATCTTCTCGAACATGGCGGGGTCGACCGGCTTCTCGTTCACCATGGGTGCGGCCTTGTCCGAGATCGGCTGGAGCTTGGCCCTGAGAACATCGATCTTGGTCCTGGCCTCGTCCAGCTTGCTCTGAGCAAGCAGCCCCTGGACGACTTCCGGCTCGTTGTACAGTTCCTCCACTTCCTTGAGCAGTGCGATGAGCTCATCGGCCTTCAGCTTTTCGCCGGAGTTCGCCCACGCCACAGAGGACGTGGTGAGGTCTGCCTTGAGCTGCGCGAGCTTCGCGGACACGTCCGTGAGATCTTTGATTAATGCGTCGCGCTTTGCGGCCTCTTCCGCTGCGGCCTTCTCCTCTTCCGCCTTCTTCTTCTCCTCTTCGGCCTTCAGCCTGTCTTCTTCCGCCTTCTTTGCTGCCTCTTCCGCTGCCTTCTTGGCCTCTTCGGCCTTGGCCGTATCGGTTGCGGCCTTGGCCGCGGCATCTTCCGCTGCCTTCTTTGCTTCCGCTTCCTTCTTGAGTGCGTCCTCTGCGGTCTTCTTCGCCTCTTCCTCACCCTTCTTGGCCGCGTCGGCGGTCAGCTTTGCTGCTTCCTCCGCCTTCTTGGCTTCCGATGCCTTCTCCTCCGCTTCTTTGCTTCCGCCAAGCCCGAGCTTGTCGCACCCGGACAAGGCTACTGCTGAAGCAAGCGCTACGCATCCGACCAACAGCTTGAAGTTCATCGCCTACCTCCTATATCGCCGGCTGATCCTAAAGTGCCCCAGGTCCAGTCGTCAATACCTGATTGAAAAGCCAAGTCCTTGACACGGAGCATAGGCTTGGCATAAAGAGCGGTGCGGACGACTTGCACGTTCGGCCTCGTGCCAACGGAGGGAGGAGATCATGTTCAAGTGTTCTGTATGCGGCTACATCCACGACGGGACGGAAGCACCTGCGAAGTGCCCCAAGTGCGGGTCGGACAAGGAGAAGTTCGAGAAGGTGCCAGACGAGGCCCAGGCCGTTATCGAGAAGGCCCGCTTCACCAACGATCTGCACGTGCACATGCTGACCGTGCTCCAGGAGATCGAAGTGCTTTCACATGACGGCATCCAGGCTGACCTGGACCCCGCGTGCGTGGCGATCTTCCAGAAGTGCAAGACGTTCGCGGACGAGACCGCCCGCGCAGTAAAGGCGGAGCTGGCCGGCCACATCAAGAAGGAGAAGTGGGGCTAGCAAGATCGTTGCGCCGGGAAGTGTTCCTCTGTAGTCTCTACAATCGGCAGATAGCAATGGAGGGGGCCATGAAGCGTGCTCTCGTTCTTTTGGGCGTTATTCTGGCAGGGTGTGGAAGCAACTCGTCGTCTCCCGTTCCGACGGACATCTACTCTGACGACGCAATCGGTTCGGACGTGGCGGACGTCGCGGGCGACAACGGGGGGCGGGGAATGCAGGACGGGAAACCCGGGGATGCAGGAGACGTCGGCAGCGTGCCCAGGGAGACGACGACCGACGGCGATGCCGTAGCGCCACCGACCTGCCCCGGTCTCGCAACCATCCTGGACCAGGCGTACCGCGTTACCCACATGGCGGCCACAGAGCCCACCGATCAGGTGAACGAAGTCTGGGAGAAGGACATCAAGGAATACACGCTGGTCATGGTATTCCACGTGCTGGAATACGATCCGGCTACGGCCAAGGGACTCATCGAGGTGACTTCGTGCTGGGCCGACGTGGAAGTCACGGGCGAAGGCAAAGACAAGGTCTACACGCCCAAGAGCTACCAATTCGCGCTCGAACCCAGCGAGTTTGCGGTGACGTTCGACGGCTGCTCCTTCACCATCGACGACGAGCTTGAGCTGGACATCGTCACGCCGTCGGTCAGCAAGCCGTTCCACGTCTTCGGCTTGAAGGGCGGCGGCGCTTTCTCTGCGGACGCAAAGAAGATCGAGAATATCGACCTTGCCGGCTTCATCAAGGAGAAGGAGACGTTCGATCTGTGCATGATGATCCCAGGGCTGGGCAGCCCGAGCTTTCACTGGTTCATGAACCTCGCGCACATCTGCGCAGACGCTGACAGCGACGGAGACGACAAGATCGATTCCTACCACTTCGTCGGGAACCTGAAAGCGAAGCTGGAGACCTCGCTCTTCAAGGACGGGATCCACCCGATCCAGTCTCTCGTCGAGGAATGCCTCCCGGACAGCAAGCCCTGTGTACCGGTGAAGTAGCCATGACCAGGTTCCCTGCAATCCTCATTGCGATCGGGCTCGCAATCACCGGGTGCTCCGGTGGCGGCGGAGACGACGTCGGGCCCGGCAACGACTCGGTCGGCACGGGGGAAGACGGGATTGCGCAGGACGGCGTGGCTCCCGGAGATCTGACCGGCAGCAGCGACCAGGGGGACAGCGGAGCGGCTGACGGTACGGCGGAGTTGAAGAGCTACTACCACTTGACCCTGGACCTGGAGCAGGGCACCGGCATAACGTGCACAGCCGACAAGCAGGTGGACTGCCTTTCAGGCAAGACGTGCTGCAGGGTCGTGTTCGAACGCGACATCACCGGAAACCCGACAAAGTTCTCCTTCGGCTCTACTCACATTGCACCCGCCATAGCGTTTGCCGTGTCCGACACTGTCTTCGTGCCGTTCTCTGTCGTGACACTCAACTTCGGGATCATCATCGGCACGGCCGATAAACCGCCGTCCACGCCGGAGTCGGGCGAGTATTTCTTCACCGGGTTCGAGCCGGAGATCGAAGTCACCATCTACAACAGGAATTACTCTTCGAAGATCGAAGGCTCGGACGGCAAGTTCAACATCACCCACTGGTCCGCGGACGAGGGCGGGCTTTTCGCCGGGACATTCGCCGGCAAGATCCTGGAGGAGACGGCCGCGGCCGAGAAGCTGCGTGCCGTCGTGGAAGGCGATTTCCACTTCATTCTGCCCGAGCCGCAAGGCGGCCAACCCCACTAGGCCCGATGGGCAAGACACTCTCGATAGAGACCGGTATTCGGTGCAACAACCGTTGCGCGTTCTGCTACCAGGTCGGCTGGCGGTGCGACCCCGCAGCGCTGCCGGACCCAAGCTTCGACACGCTTTCGGCCAAGCTGAAGTGGGGAATCGTGAACGGCTACGACTCCGTCGGCTTCTCCGGCGGCGAACCGACCGTGCGCAAGGACCTTCCTGACCTGGTCTCCGCTGCTCGCGGGCTCGGGTACCGGGACGTCGCGGTGACGACCAACGGGCGCCGGTTCTCGGACCGCGGCTACGCCCGGTCACTGCTGTCCGCGGGGCTCACCGGCATCGGCTGGTCGCTCCACGGTCCGAGTGCGGACGTGCATGATGAGCTGGTCGGGCGCTCGGGCGCATTCGACCAGGTGGTGGCGGGACTGGGCAACGTACAGGCCCTTTCGCTGGAAGCCGGCAACGTGATCAACCAGAACATGTTCTGCCTGCTGACCCGACGCAACCACGCCACCGTTGCGGAAGTCGGCGACCTGGGGAGACGATTCGGGATCCGCCTCCTGGTGCTCCAACCCGTGATCTTCTCCAAGGCGAACCTCAGCATTGCCTCCCGCTTCTCGCTGCCGCTGGACGAGGTCGTGTCGTCTGTGCGGCGGGCAGCGCTTGCGGGCAAGCGCGGGGGCTGGTTCGTCAAGCTGTTCAACCTTCCCCCTTGCTTCTTCACTGGCATGCTTGACGCGTTCGAGCACCAGCGCTACCCGGTCGACGTGTTCAGGTACCAGGACAAGGCCCGGGCCGGCGAGAATATCGCCGTGCCGGGACAAGGCTACTTGCGGCTCGACCGGTGTGCGGACTGCCTGCTTCCGGCAGTCTGCCCCGGGCTGCACCAGAGCCTCGCTCCCCAGAGCACCCTGCTCAGGATCGCGCTGGACACGCTGCGGGCGCCGGAGGGGTTTGCTCCGGGGAATCCGCCCGGCCCGGACGAGTGCGGGGGCCGCACGGGTCCCTGGGAAGGCTGTCCCGAGCGCTGTCGTGGGGCAGCGGCGGCGCTTCCAGCCGACGAGGCATGGGTTGCCGGCACCGAGATGTTCGACGCGGACACTCTCGCTGATTTTCTGGCAGGAGTGCGGGCAAGGACCGGGGTGCGCCGATTGCGCGTGTACTATGGCGGGGACGGGATCTCAGGAGATGGCTTCGCTGCGGCTGCAGTGCGGGGCGGGGCGTCCGAGATCGTGCTTGCGGCAAGGGGCTTGCAGCAGGAAGGAGCGGACCTCGCTTCCAGGGGGAGCGGCAATCTCGGACGTGCCGGCGCCCTGTCGGAATCGCCGCTGCTGGGAGAGGAGTCCTTCTGCGGCCGCGGCCTTGCGGTCCCGTTCATGTGGCAGCGGAGCAGGAAGCTGGCCGACGCTCTGCTGGATATCGGCCGGAAGGCTGCGTGGACGCTGGAGATCGGCTTCCCGCCCGACTTCACGAAACCCGAGGCGCCCAACGCCGCGCTGCTGGTTCGCCAAGCGTGGGAGTGGCGGCTGAGAACCGGAGAGCGAACCCGCGTCGTCCTGCCGCAGCGAGCCGAAGAATCGCCTCTGCCTTTCCGTTCCATTGTGCGTGCCGGGTGCAGCATTGAACATTCGTCACGCCACTGGTGCAGCCACTACCTTTCGGGTCCAATGGCCGGGTGGATCTGCATCTCCCTCCCGTCTTTCGTCACGCCTCCGGGCGCCCCGGATCAAGTTGAAGCGGCGGCAGCAAGTGGGCACCCTACCCTATCTGGCCTGCCCGGCGAACCGATCCGCAAGCAGCACCTGGACAAGATGCGGCCCGGTTGAGCCGCTGCCCTCAAACCTCCGCCCCCCTCATCCTCGACATCACGCGCAGTGCAGGTACTTGCTGATGATTGAGTTCATCTCTTCGAAGTTGGTCGCGATGGAGCGCTCTTCGTCGCCATGCGACCGGAGCGCTGCGACCGTGCCGTCGACCGCTCCGGTCGTAAACACGCCGTGCTCTTCGTAGATGCGGCGCGCTTGAAGAAGAGCTTCCGCTGACTCGCCGCACGACGCTGGGAGCTTCTGGAGGGACCGCCGGATCTCCTCGTGCTCGGGAAGGAAGATGTTTGTGGTGACGAGCAGCGAGCTGACCAACGCGTCCACTCCCTCCATCTCCAGCCCGTACCGGGCCGCAACCACCAATCCGGCGTGCAGCAGGTGGGCATCCGCGGAACCATCAGGGCTCCGAAGCTCCATCGTCGATACATTGGGAGGATCCGCGTGCGCTTCCACGTCACGAGGATTCGCAACACTTGCCATGTCCCCGACCTGCTGCCATCCCAGCGGAACCCGCACCAGCGCACACCGGTTGCGCTGGCCCCAGCACACGTAGACCGGCGCTTCCTGATTGGGAACGAGACGAAGATATGAGATCGGCACGCAGTTCCCGAACGCGGTGAGGGACGGCGCAAGAGAGAGGTACCCCGCGAGCTGCTTGCGCCCTTCGGGAGTCAGCCCTGATGCGTCCGCTGTCCGGTTCTCGCCGTCCCGCACCAGCCGTGAGTGGATGTGCATCCCGCTTCCGGCAAGGCCGTGAACAAGCTTGGGAGCGAACGTGACCGCCACGCCATGCCTTTGCGACACCATCCGCAGCACCCAGCGCGCCAGCACGACCGCGTCCGCAGACTGCTCAGCAGGCATGAGGCCAAGCTCGATTTCGTGCTGCTCCAGGTGTTGGCCCGCCTCGTGAATCGTCCCGACCTCGTTGTGCCCGTACTTGACCGGGAAACCCATGTCCACGAGAGCGAGCATCGCATCGGTCCTCAAGGCTTCAAAGCTGGAGAACGGCGCAGATTGCCCATAGCCTCGATGAGGCGCGGTGGGGTAGAGCGTCGCACTCTCCGAGAGCACGTAGTACTCGAGCTCCGCCAAGCACTCCAGGCCATACCCGGTCCGCTCCCTCAGTACCTGGCAGGCCCTGCTCAGGATATTCTCCGGCGCGACGGCGAGTGGTTCCCCCTTCCCGTTGAAGAAGGAGCACATGACGTCCAGCGCAGGCACCTCTGAGAACGGGTTCACGAAAGCCCGCCTGTATGTCGGCACCACGTAGAGGTCGCTGGCGCCCGCGTCCAGATGCTTGAACACGCTCGATCCGTCCACCCGCTCTCCCGCGGTCAGAAGACGATCCAGATGCCTCTCGCCTTGCAGTGCGAAGCTCAGCGTTCTCAGCCTGCCGTCTCCTGCGACGAACCTGAAGTTCAGAACCCGGATCCCGAGCCTGCCGACAACGGCAGAGATGTCCTTCCTCGTGAAATCTTCTCGCCCCTTGTCCAACAGCCGCGCCAGGTCGGAGATCATTCTTCCTCGCATTGTATGTTCCATTCCCGACCCAGCAGGCTCTCCAGGCGGCCCGCGGTCATGCGGACGATCACCTTGGCCAGGAGGAAGAACGCGGCACCAAGAAGGATGCCGGCCGCCGCGTCCAGCACGAAGTGCTGCTTGGTCATGACGGTCGAGATGCAGATGGCGACGGTGCTCAACACGCACCAGAATCCCAACTTCCAATTGACCTCGATCATTGCAAGCGTGGCGACCGTGCATGCCACGCAATGGGTTGACGGAAAACAGTTCCAAGGCGGGTCGTTGCCCTGCACCGCGGAGACCGTCCAGGAAGCGAAATCGGTTACCGGGATCTGGGGTCTGTCTATGGCTACCGGGCAATAGAGGAACATCGTGTAGCTGAACGTCAGCGCAAGCATCTGCGCCAGGTCCAACGTCACGAGCTTGCACCGGTCGTCAAGGTAGAACAGGGGAAGAAGGAATACGAAGTAGACCGTCAGGTACACGAAGATCCACTCTGGAGTGAACGGGATGTGTCGGTCAAGCGGGATGGCCATGGACATGAACGTACCGTGGTACGCAAGGAGCCCCGACAGCAGGTACCCGCCGGCCCAGAACACGAACAGGCCGACCGCGTTCAGCGACCAGACCAGCGGAGGTATCCGAGATGGCGGGGGGGGAAAGAATCGCATCCCCAAGATGGTGACTGCGACGGGAATGGCCACCGCGACCATTGCGATCTTGATTTGAAGCAACAGGCGCGAATCGACCAGCCACTCGACGAAAGAAGTGCCTTGGAGCGCGATGATCAGGCCGACGAAGTAGAGGAAGATCCGCCGCCGGGCACGCTGCATGGCTCTAGTCCCGCTCGTAGACGCCCTTGTCTCGGCGTCTGAGCCTTGTGAAGCCTTTCTCCCGGAGGTTGGACGAGGCCAGGACGTTGCGCTTGTACGATGTCCGCGCCACGACCTTCTTCACCGCTCCTCCACACTGCGGGCACTTGACCATCTCCTCCGACAGTGCGTGGACAAGCTCGAACCGATCGGGGCAATCCGCACCTTTCTGCTCGACGTGCTCGTACACGTAGAGAGGCATGGCTCACGTCCCGGCAGAGTAGTCCGACAGGTACTTGACCTGTTCCTCGGTCAGGTCGTCGATCTCGATACCAAGCGTCTCCAGCTTGAGCGATGCCAAATCGAGGTCCTGCTCTTCGGGGAGCTCGTAGACGTTGTTCTCCAGCTCCGCCCCTGTTTCCGCAAGCCGCTTCAACGCGAGGAACTGGTTGGAGAACGACATGTCCATCACTTCGCTGGGGTGCCCTTCGCCGGCAGCGAGGTTCACCAGGCGCCCGCGGGCCAGCAGGTAAATCTGCCTGCCGTCGCTCATGGTGAACTCCTCGTTGTTGGGCCTGATCTCGCGCCGAGACTCCGAGCGCTCTTCCAGCTCCTTGATGTTCACCTCGCAATCGTAGTGCCCCGTGTTGCACACGATTGCGCCGCTCTGCATCAGATCGAAGTGCCGGCCGACGATCACGTCCTTCATTCCTGTTGCCGTGATGAACACGTCGCCGTATTCGGCAGCTTCATCCATGGGCATGACCACGAAGCCGTCGAGGTGGGCCTTGAGCGCCTGGATGGGATCGACCTCGGTGACGATGACCTGGCTGCCCATGCCTCGTGCACGCATCGCACAACCGCGGCCGCAGTGGCCGTAACCCGCGACCACGAAAGTCTTCCCCGCCAGCAGGATGCCGGTTGCCCTCAGGATGCCGTCCAGCGAGGACTGGCCGGTCCCATAGACGTTGTCGAAGTCCCACTTCGTCTCCGCGTCGTTGACCGCGAACACGGGGTACTTCAGCTTGCCGTCTTCCGCCATGGCCCGCAGCCTGTGCACGCCGGTGGTGGTCTCTTCCGTGCCGCCGATCACCGACTCGCACAGCTCCGGATGCTTGCGATGGATGGTGAAGATGAGGTCAGCGCCGTCGTCGAGGGTGAGCGTGGGCTTGAACTCGAGCGTCTTCTCGATGGCCCAGTAGAACTCGTCCACGTTCATGCCGCGCCACGCGAAGATCGGGATCCCGTCAGCGGCCAGAGCAGCAGCGATGTCATCCTGGGTAGAGAGCGGGTTGCAGCCCGACCAGGCCACTTCGGCCCCTGCGACCACCAGCGTCTTGACCAGGACTGCGGTCTCCTTCGTGACGTGCAGACAGCCGGCGATCCGCATGCCGCGCAGCGGCTTGGACTTGGAGAACTCCTCGCGGAGGTACATGAGCACCGGCATGCGGGACTCTGCCCAAGAGATTTTCAGCTTGCCCTGATCTGCCAGGGAGATGTCCTTCACCTTGTAGTTCATTCCTGTCGCTCCATTAGATTTGCGCATCTGTTCCGCCCCTCTTACCGTCCTTCGGACTTGAGGCCTGCGTATACGTACAGGTGCTCGCCCCGCTTGACGGAGATCTTCATCTCCCTGGGCAGGCACTTGTCCTTCTTGAAGAAGATGGAATGGTCTCCCTCCTTCAGCCACCGCCGAGTAGGAGTGGTGTACACGTTGGACTTCGAGATCTCGTCGATGATGATCTGGGCTTCGGACGGCGAGGAAAAGACGAATACCTCTCCGTATTCCTTGCTGAGCAGCTCCTTGATCTTGTGCGTTTCTTCCTCCACGCGCTTGAGGATTTCCGGCGTTGGCTCGTACTGGGTGAACATCTCGTACGCATCCAATGCCCTCGGGAGATTTTCCAGCTTCACGTAGCAGCTCGCAATGCCGAACACGTACTTCGCATTGGGATACGTCGAGTACGCCTGCGTGTACAGGTTCAGCGCGTCCTGGAACTTCCCCTCGTCAAACAACTTCTGAGCAGAGGCGTACAGCGCATCGGCTTCTTCCAGCGACCCGGCCATTGCCGGCGTTGCGTACAAGCACGCCAAGGCGACCATCATCCCTGCGACGATTCTCCCGGCCATCTCGCCCTCCCCTGCCAACGCCCGCACTCGCGCACGGACCAGAACAACGGCCAGGGATCTTAACTACATAGGTGAAGGGGCGCAACGAAAAAAAACGGTCATGCGGTGGGCGGAGGACGGAGGGCGGCGTCGAGGGGCTCGACGACATCGAGCTCCTTGCTGCCGGCCGCGATGCCCATCTTGAGCAGGCGCTCGCCGCTCGGGCGGACCATCCGCTCGTAGCTGCCCACGGCCTCGTTGTATGCCTCGCCGGCCCTGGCCAGCCCATTTCGGATCTTCTCGAAGTGCTCGATGAACTTCGCTGCCCTGGCATAAAGCTCTTGAGCTGCCTTGGCGATTTCCCTCGCGTTTTCGGTCTGCGAGTGATGCTGCCACGACACGCTGACCGACCTGAGCAGCGCAATGAGCGACGCGGGAGTCGCAAGCATGATCCGCTTCTCCGCCGCCCAGACGATGAGATCGCGGTCGCCTTCCAGCGCTGCTGAGAACAGTGACTCCGCAGGGAGGAAGAGTACCACGTAGTCCAGGCTGTTCGGGAACTGCGCGGGGTAATCCCGCTTCCCCAAGTCACGGATCATCTCCTTCAAGCGTCCTGCGTGCGAGGCAAGCAGCGCTGACCTCTTCTCCGGGTCCGCTGTCTCCACCGCGGTTACGAAGTCGAGGTCCGGCACTTTTGCATCCACGATGATCACGCGGTCCCCAGGAAGGTGAACGATCATGTCGGGCTTCTTGTCGTCCTGCTGTGCCTGCTCCTCGAAGTCGCAGTGCGCGCTCATCCCTGCCGCTTCCACTACGCGGCGAAGGGTCTCCTCGCCCCACTTGCCGCGTGCCGGGCTGGACTTCAGCACCAGCCGCAGCCGCTCCGTCTCCCCTGCAAGAGATTCACTCTGCCGCGTCAGCAGCTCGAGCTGCCTCTTGACCTCTCCCAGCACCGCGGCCTGGGATGCCTGGCTTGCAAGGCGCCCCGTCAGCTCCGAGTTCTCCCTCCGAAGCGACTCCGCCACCGACTGGAGGTCCGGGATCCGCCTGGCCTGCTCTTCGGCAACGGACCGGCGCTGGAGCTGCTCGGTTAGCTGGGCCTGAAGCTCCTGCTTCTCTCTGGCCAGGACTTCCGCCACCCCTTTCAGCTCCCGGATCTGCTCCTCCCTCGCCTGGATCCTCTCGAGCAACGCTGCCTCAGCAGGAGTCGACGCCGACGGAATGCCGTGCGCACGGCGCCTCACCCACGACACGATTGCGGTCAAGATGAGCAGCGCAACTACTGCTCCCGCAAGATAGAGGAATACGATCATGGCGCCTCCACGGTAAGCGGCTCACGGAGCCGATACGTCTTCTCCAGGTATTCCACGAACTCGACGACCATGTCTTCGTACCGCATCTTCTTTGCGGCTTCAACGTCGCCGAACGCGTTCGATGTCTGGTTGGCGAAGAAGTGCCCGCGGTTGCACTCCTGGACAACCGACGACTTCACGACGTTCACGACGCCGCACTGGTCGTGGGCCAGCTTGCACTGGGGATCGACGCAGGCCCAGTAGTTGCCGTCCTCCTTGCTGGTTGCGCACGCGCAGTACCGTTCTCCCGTTTCGAGGTTCACGCGGCAGCACTGCCCCTCCGGCACGGCGAGGACGAACTTGGGCAGGATACCGCCCTGCATCAGGATGTTGAACGCAACGCCCGCGGCAATCGTTTCCGGTGGAGACATTCCGTGCCCCGGAAGGAACATGATCAGCGGATAGGTCTCGTCCTCCCATCCGGGAGCGGAATAGCAGGGGGGAAGCGAAATGGCGTATGCGCCGCGGCCCTGCAGCGCTTCTGAGTAGAACGACGACAGCACGAGCTCTCCTGCATGATCCTGACACTTCGTGGAATCCAGCCCGGGCCACCTCATCAGCGACGTGAAGATCATCGCTGCCACCCTGTTCAGCATGTCGTTGTCCGTCCCGATGTGCTTGCCGTCTCCGGCGTCTATCTCTTCCTGGGTGGCATCTTCCTTGCCGTATCGGACCAGGAGATTCTTGCCCAGCCCCTCCGGGCTCCAATCGACCTGGTCGTACATGACCAGAAGCAGGACATCTGCGGACGCGGGATAGAGAGACTCCGCCTGCTCCGTATAGCCCTTGTATATACGTGTGTCCGGGACCCGTTTCTCAAGGCGTATCGCCAGCGGCCAGGTGCCGACCAGAGAATGCAAGCCGTCCCGGATACCTCCGTCGAACAGAAAGTCCGCGGAAGCGACCTCCTCGATCGGAGCGGTGTCCAGCCATCGAACGGCAGACTCGTCGAGCAGCTTCTTCAGCGCGGGAGCCATGCTGAAGTCGCCGTCCTCTTCGCCGAAGTCGCCGGTCCCTGCTACTCCGTCGAGGCCGTTGTCGGCAAAGGGCTCCCCTTGGTCCCAGGCAGCGTTGCCCTCTGTGCCGAAGACCGACTCGACGTTGTCGTAGTCGTCCCCGTTCGGGTCCTCGCCTGCACCGCTTCCGGTGCAGCCGCCCTGGCCGTCTTCGAGGTCGTTGCCGCAGCCGTCGCCTCCCACGTCTTCGAACCTCTCCATTGGGTTCATCACGATCGGCTCGTGATAGTCGCGGCGTCCGTTCCCGTTGTAGTCAACGGCAAGCAGCATGGGCACGGGCCGGGTGTGCTCGTACGTCGGGTCGAATACTCCCATGAGCAACTTGTAGTCCGGGTTCCCCTTGCCGCCGGGCACGGGCTCCTCGCCGTCGCAGAAAGTGATCAGGTCGTATTCCCCTTCCGGGTTGTACTCCAAGCTGTAGTTGTGCGGCGGGCCGACGTGCACGACGTTCTTGCACTTCTCGGCTCCGTCCCCGGGGGCCAACCACGACACAGGGACACCCGGCGGAAGCAGCGGGTGCTCCGGGTTGTGGTACAGAAGGTTCCCGAAAGCTGTAAAGATCCCCTCGCTCACGTCCCACATGGAATCACGATCCCACTCTCCCCCGGAATCGTCGTAGTGCCAATGGTTGAAATCGATCGCGAATTCCCATGGGTGCCGCGGGGCAACCGGGCCGCACTGGAGCTCGGGCACATCGGGGTCGTTCAGCTCGTCCACGTGCGCAAGAATGGTCTGCATGTCGCAGAACCCTGCAAACATCATCGAGTGGAACAGATCCTGAATGTACTGGTAGTTGATGTAACCACCCAGCGGCATGACGTGATCGAAGATACCGGGGTTGTGCACGTGCAGGTTCATGCTGCACGCACCCATCGAGATGCCGCCGACGGCTTTGTAGAGGTACGTGTGCGGCGTCCCGGGACCTGCGTCCGCTTCCTGGTCCCCGGCGTTGGAATCGAAGCCTGCACCGGAATCGGGCTCTGCCCGATCCCTTGCGTCAGCGACGTCCGCGGCCGAAGACTCGGACGCAGCGTCCGCGATCGGGGCGACGTCCAGCTCCTGCGCCGAGGCATCGGGCGCCGAGTCCGCACCACCGGCGCTGGTGCCGCTGCACCCACCCCAGACGAAGACCATTAGAGCGAGCACCAACGCTGAACAAAGCTTCGACATCTGCCCTCCGGCCCCGGCCCACTCCCAGCGGGGCGTGCCGGGCGCATCCTACAACAGTCATCACGCGCACATCAACTGGACGCGGTCGCGGTTGACACCGTCATGGCTTGAGGGCAGTCTGTTGCGCGCAACGTGGAGGTTGCCATGAGGTTCGTGGTTGTGCTGCCGCTGATGTTCTGTGTGTCTTGCGGTTCGGCGGGCACCAACCTGCTGGGCGAAACAACACCGGACGAAGGCGTTCGCTCAGACGCGGGGGCCGACGAGCTGGATGCCCAGGCGGCTGAACTGCGAGGAGGCGACGCCGACCTGGCCGAGGGGACAGTCGCTTTCGATGCGGAGCTCGCACCGGACGAAGTGCCCGCTTGCGCCCCAGGCGAGGGGTGCTTCCTTTCGGAGTGCAAGCTCAACGAGGAGTGCGGCTCGGGCTGGTGCGTGGAGCACATGGGCGAAGGCGTCTGCACCGTCTTGTGCCAGGAGGAATGCCCGCCGGGCTGGGAATGCCGACAGGTCGCGGGCGCTGCTCCGGACGCGGTCTTCATCTGTGTCTCGACCGTGACGAACCTCTGCCGGCCCTGCAACGCCGCCGCCGAATGCAAGACCGCATACGGGGCTGAAGATGTCTGCGTGCGATACGGAGATCAGGGCAGCTTCTGCGGGGCAGCTTGCGACGTGGGGGGGGAGTGCCCGTGGGGGTTCTCCTGCAAGGACGTGGAAACAGTGGACGGTGTCGCGACAAAGCAATGCGTCTCCGACACCGGGCTGTGCCCCTGCACGGAGAAATCCACGTCCCTGTCGCTGTGGACCGAATGTGCTGTCGTGGGTGAGGCGGGGACCTGCAAGGGGAAGCGGGTCTGCACCGCTGCCGGCCTGACGGAATGTGATGCGACGCTTCCGCAGGCGGAAACGTGCAACGGATCGGACGACGACTGTGACGGAGACACCGATGAGCCAAGTCTGGTAGACGGCGAGTTCGTCAGCCTGTGCGACGATGGGAACCCCTGCACCGAGGACGGCTGCTCAGGCAACGGCGGCTGCGAGTCCGTTGCTCTTGACGGGGGGGAATGCATGGACGGAGACCCGTGCACCGCGGCTGATCACTGTGATGCAGGGATCTGTATGGGCGACGCAGTCGACTGCAACGATGGAAACGTCTGCACCCAGGATCTGTGCACTGCGACGGGCGGCTGCGAGCACCCGCCCGCGGATGGCGAGTGCGACGATTCCGACCCTTGCACGCTTGGAGATCACTGTGTGGTTGGAGAATGTCACGGGGAAGCAGTCGCCTGCTCGTGCTACGTTGATGCCGATTGCGCCGATCTCGAAGACGGCAACCTCTGCAACGGGAAGCTCCACTGTGAGACCGGAGCGGTTCCCTTCTCGTGTGCGGTGATTCCCGAATCGATCATCGAGTGTCCTTCTCCGTCCGGCAAGGACGCTCCTTGTGAGGAAGCGGTCTGCGACCCCGCCACGGGCTCATGCTCGACGGTCGCGTCAAACGATGGTGCGCCCTGCGTGGACGACGATGCGTGCACGGTTGGCGACGCATGCCTGGCTGGCACTTGCGCAGGAGGTCCTGCGGCCAACTGCAACGACGGGAATCCATGCACGGATGATTCGTGTGTTCCGGACTCCGGGTGCGCTCACGGTCCCAACATCGCCCCGTGCAACGATGGCGACTCGTGCACGGTGGGAGAATCGTGCGCAGGCGGGTCGTGCCAACCCGGCGTCCCGCTGAAGTGCGACGACCAGAACCCGTGCACGGACGATCAGTGCGTTCCCGGTGTGGGCTGCGGTCACACGGCAAACGAGCTGCCTTGCGACGATGGAAACGCCTGTACGTCGGGGGACCAGTGCTCCGGCGGCTGGTGCGTGGCGCCCGTGTTGGTGGCATGCGACGACGGCAACGAGTGCACGTTGGACGTGTGCGTGCCTGCCGACGGATGCGTCCACGTGCTTCAAGACGTCGCGTGCGACGATGGAGACCCGTGCACCGTTGGAGACAAGTGCATCTCCGGGTTGTGCACGGGCGGCACGCCCCAGAGCTGCGATGACGGGAACCCGTGCACAAACGATTCCTGCTCTGCCGCGGGCCTTTGCATGCACGTCCCGAACGTGGGAGCGTGCTCGGATGGAAACATCTGCACTGCCGGCGATCATTGTGAAGGCAGCGCTTGCGTGCCGCAAGGCCCGCTGGATTGCGACGATGACAACGTCTGCACCGACGACACTTGCCTGTTGGGGGTAGGATGTGCGCATTCGGTGAACACGGACCCGTGCGACGACAACAGCCTGTGCACACTGGGGGATAAGTGCGCCACGGGAGTCTGCGTGCCGGGCGCCGCGGTGCAGTGCGGCGACGGAAACGTCTGCACCGACGATGCATGCGCAGCCGCGACCGGATGCGTCTACAAGGCGAATACGGCAGGTTGCTCGGACGGAAACGCCTGCACCGTTGGCGACGTCTGCGCCATCGGGGCATGCACCCCCGGCGACGCTTTGGTGTGCGACGACCTGGATTTGTGCACGACCGACACTTGCGATCCGCAGGCCGGGTGTATGCACTCCCAAAACACCGTTCCATGCGACGACGGCAATGCGTGCACCGCGGGAGAGAAATGCTCTGCCGGACTCTGCATGGGAGGCGCTCCGGTAAGCTGCGTCGACGGGAACCCATGCACCGACGATGGGTGCGCACCTGCGACCGGATGCATCTTCATCAACAACGCAGAGGCATGCAGCGATGGGGACGCTTGCACCGTGGGCGACACGTGCTCGGCCGGAGGGTGCGTGCCCGGCTTGGCGCCCGACTGCAACGATCAGGAGGAATGCACCCAGGATTCCTGTGTTCCCGCTTCCGGCTGCCTGAACGCGCCGATTCCTGACGATACGCCGTGCACCGCAGTCCCGGATGGAATCTGCTTTTCGGGCAATTGCGTCCCGTCCGCGCTCAGCTACGCGAACGGGAACGAGGCATACTGGCAGGAACGGAAGTTGGGATTCAGGGACGTCACCATCGGCGGCGGCGCAGTCGTCTACTCGTACCTGCCGGCGCTCAAGCAGTACAGAAACGGAGGCACCATCCTGCTGCCCACCAAGTCAGGCGGGGCAAACGGCCAGACCATGAGCGCCACCAGCTTTTTCGGCCTGCAAGGCGGCTCCGCTGCCGACGCGAATTTCCAGTGGGACGGAGGCACGGTCCTTCAACAGCCGCATCCGTTCGACGTGCCGAACATGTTCGTCAGCCCGGTCCTGCAGCAAGAGATGAGCTACTGCAAGATCCTCCAATTCGACAACGTGAGCTGCGGCGCTACCACAATTGACGGCCCGGCAGAGACGCTTGCCTACCCAACGTACACTCCCGGACCTGGGACCTACGACCTGATCACGGGCGGCGAGTTGGTGAACGCGGGAGACCTGAAGGGCACCGGCAACCAGCGCATCTCGCAGCAGCAGCTCGCCGCGGGCGCCCACCCAAGTTGGTGCGTCTCCACCTACGGCAACGGCTGGAGACTCGCGACCGACGTCGAGATGGGGCATCCCAACGACGGGACCGACCAGGTCTGCCAGGACGGCTACCGCGGCGACTCGAGCTACAGGATCCGCACCTCCACCATGTGGCCGGGACTTCCGGACCAGCGCTGGTGCCCATACAGCAACACGGGCCTCTTCAACCAGTGCAACGTCCCGGCGCTCGGCTCCCGCCGCACCCGCTGCGTCTTCCCAGGAAAGTAGATTGTCTAAGGGTCCGTCAAGAAATAACCCGATCGAACCGAAGATGCCGAGGCGCCCTGCCGGCAAGGCGCGATGACGAGGCATACCAGAGGTATGTCGAGGAAGAGCAACGAAGTCGGAAGGGATGCATCGGCGTCCGAATTCATCGGGTTATTTTGAGACGGA
>Ga0172371_10004737_pt1 | contig 20439 bp, 14 predicted proteins | sample Lak12m_FD_114543 | JGI IMG/M metagenome (GOLD analysis project Ga0172371, IMG submission 114543) | Freshwater microbial communities from Kabuno Bay, South-Kivu, Congo - kab_022012_12m | ecosystem: Environmental > Aquatic > Freshwater > Lake | place: Democratic Republic of the Congo: South-Kivu... | reverse complement strand
ACCCACATACGCCTGACGGCGCACCCCGAAGCATGAAAATAGTGTCGACCACAGAGGGTCGATACCACAGACTAAGGTCGGCTGTCAGGCGAGGGCGCCTGACAGCACAGCTTTTCCTTTCGATTTTCGACTATTTTCAAAGCAAACGATAAATGATAAACGATAAACAAAAGCAAACCAAATATGGATGGTCTCATCTGCGGCCATCTTCAACCTGCTGCTTATTCTTATTGATTAATTCTCCTTTTTCTTGTATATTATGTCAATAGTAAATTGCCGGCAGTAAATCCCTGCAATAATCCGGAGCATTAATGAATAGTCTTCCCAAAGCCTTAAGCGACGCGGATAAGTATATCATAAACATAAAAATCGAAGAGTACAAAACTCTACGCGCCGAAAGTCTGCAGTCGATGGCTAACCGCAACAGTATCCTGGCTTTCGGATTAGCCACGCTGGGATTAGTATTCCATGCCGGAGTCTCCACGATGCCGGATCAGGGTTTTCTTGCGTTCTCCATCTTTACCTTGGCGCTGCCGATTTTAAGTATGTTAGTATTGATTTTATGGATTGGAGAAGCGGAGAGGATGAGCCGAGTGGGGCTCTATATCAAACAAGTCGAAGGTGAAATCAACCAATATTTCGGTGATGAGGCCAAATTGATCTATTGGGAGACTTGGCTGCGTGAAGCGCCTGATTCCCGCAAAAAAACACAGCAATTACTTTATCCTTATTATGCTATAGTAGTGTTATTCTTTGGGATAGCGGTTTTTTCGCCTATGTATATTTTTGTTTTTTCGGAATTTAAGCATATTATCAAGTTTATTATAATTGATTTTATCTATTTATTAATATTGGTAGTAGCCTTATGGTCGTACCATAAGGGGAAAAGTCTGAAGTAGTTTTGATAGTATATTCGCATATCGCTATTTGTAATTTTAACAAACCAAGGAATTTTGGTTTGCGGCAGAATCGCACATCGGAAAACTATTTTTTTAGCGTTAAGCCATCCTGCAAAAAAAAGCGTTCTTTTCAGAACGCCTTTTTATTAAATTCCCCAATCACCCAATTCCCCTCCTAATACTCGTCATCCTCCAGCCTGATTACATCTTCCGGCCGCACCATTCTGGTCGCTTTCCCGCCCCATTGCTCGGGAGGGGGCGTTTTCTTTTTCGCCGGAGCTAATTGCCGGTGATGCGCTGCAGGAAGCGGTTCCTCGATGTCGTCGGCTAAACTGAATTTGGTCAGCATCTGTTTCAAGTCGGTGGCTTGACTGGCAAGTTCTTCCGCCGCCGCGGCGCTTTCTTCCGCGTTGGCGGTGTTGGATTGAGTGACTTTATCGATTTGTCCCAGACTTTGGCTAATCTGTTCCAATCCGAAAGTCTGTTCTTTGGAAGCGACGGCGATTTCTTCCACCAAATCCGCCACTTTGGTCACACCGGTGACGATTTCCGCGAAATATTTGGCGGTTTCATTGGCGATAGCGGTGCCGTTATTGGTCTTCTTGACCGAACCCTCGATAAGACCGGTAGTTTCTTTAGCGGCTTGAGCGCTCCTTTGCGCTAAATTCCGCACTTCTTCCGCCACTACGGCGAATCCTTTCCCGTGAATTCCCGCACGGGCGGCTTCCACCGCAGCGTTCAAAGCCAACAGATTTGTCTGGAAAGCGATTTCGTCGATGACCTTGATAATTTTGGAAATATCTCCGGCGGATTTGTTGATTTCTGTCATTGCCGCCAGCATTTCCTTCATCTGCTCATTGCCCCGCGAGGCAATTTGCTTTGCCGATGCGGCAAGTTTGTTGGCGGCTTCGGCATTGTCCGCATTGCGTTTGGTCTGTGAAGACATTTCTTCCATCGAAGACGAAACTTCTTCCAAAGAAGCGGCTTGTTCGGTCGCACCCTGAGACAATGCCTGACTGCTGTCAGAAACCTGATCCGAACCATTCACCACTTGATCTGAAACATTCAAAACCTGGCTGAGTAATTTGTTTAAAGATTGTATAGTAGCGTTCACAGAATTTTTTATAATCGCGAAATCACCTTTGTAATCAGCTTCGATATATTCGCTCAAATTGCCTTCCGCCATATTCTCCAAATATTCTACACTTTCATTGATGGGCTTTGAGATATTCTCCAGGATTTTGTTGATTCCCAGGATAATTTCCCGGTAACCGCCCTTGAAATTATCGGCGCTGCCTCGAGTCTGCAGACGGCCTTCTTCGGCGGCTTCGGTCAATTTCTTGGTTTCTTCGATCAAAGCCAAAATATTACTGCGGGTGGTGTTGAGGCTTTGGGTGAGCACGATTTTCTTGCCGGGCAATTCTTTGGCGGTAAAACTAAAATCTCCTTCCGCGTATTTGGATAGTCCTTCGATGAATATCAGCATATCCGAGACAAAATCATCCATCATCGCATTGAATCCCGTCAGCATTTCTTTATAGCTTCCGGTAGCGATGGTCGTGTCAGCGCGGAATTCAATATCGCCCTTATCTTTAAATACTTCCGAAACGCGTTTAACTTCCCGCACTACGGCTTCGCCCATATCGATGGAAGCCTGCATCTGCAGCTGATTCTGTTTTAGAGTGCGGCACATTTCATTCATCGAATCAGCCAGTACTCCGATTTCGTCCCCGCTGTCGAATCCTTTTTGCTCCGAAAAATCACCGGATTTGATAGCTTCGGCGAAAGTAACCAGGAAATTTATTTTTCCACTAAGTCCGTTGCTTATCTTAATCGCTACAAAAATTCCTAAAATTAAAATAATTATACTAATTAATAAGGCGGTGATGCGGGTTTTAGCAGCGCTGGCGGCGACGGTTTTCATATCTGCGCCCAATAATATGGTGCCCCAGTTCTCATCGTTGTAGATTATCGCGCTTTGCAGGCGGGCGATGCTTTCCTGTATTGTCCCGTTTTCCAGCTTTTTCAAGGAGGCGTAATCTAATTCCATTTCCTTGGGATATTGAGAGATTTTATTATCTTCTTTATCAAGTATGACGATGTAAATCAAGCTGGAATCCTGTTTCGCCCAGTCGAAAACATTCTTGATGACCAGGAATTGATCGGTGCCTAAACCCACTCCCGAACCCAGCGCCACCATTTCCGTTACCGTTCCCATTCGGTTGAGGAATTCTTTCTTCAGCAAAGCGCTCTGCTTTGCCGGGAAAAAGATAAAAATAAACAGAGATACCGCTAAAATTAAAGCGGTAATGGCGTATATCAGTTTTGTCTTGAGGCCGGATTTTTTCAAAAAATTAGTACTCATTTTATCTCCGAAAACTTTACAAATTAGTTTATTACTGGGAAAAGAAGTCAGCAAGTCAAAAGTCGAAAGAAGTGACCAGCGGCAAGTGACAAGTCGCAGGGACAGAACATTGTTCTGTCCCTACAAAAACCTATATTTATACTAAACGGCATTGCTAATTGTCCTTTTGGTGTGGGCGAATGGCCCTTCGCCCCGACAAAGAATTATTATCGTTTATTATAATAGAAAGCGGGAGAGCTTTTAATCGACTCTCCCGCAAAAAGCATACCGTCTAAATCAGTGTCTTACCATTCTTTAGCGTTATCGACGGACAGAACTTTCACTCCTTCGTGAGCCGCGGCGGCGGAAATATATCCGATGGCGCCGGGATTGGCTTTGACGAATTCCACTACTTCCGCGTCGGACGCTTTGTTCACCGGGGGCACCGCTTCACCGGACAGCATCTTTTCCACCCACAGGTTCTTGTAGGTCGATTCGTCCATTTTCACGATTTTCTGCAAGAAAGCGGCGCCTGCAGGGGAAGCCTTTTTCTGGTCGACAATCACGACTTTGACCCCAGCGCTCCACATGGTGGCTTTGCCCATAAAATAATTGGCGGCTTCAGCCCGGGTAATACCGTTAACCGGGTTATCTTTGTTCACGATCATCACCGATTGCCCTAAAACTGCGGTGGACATCAAAGCGATGAGAATTACGCTGAATAATATTTTGGTTCTCATTAAATTCTCCGGTTAATAGTTATTTAAAGAAAAATGACAAATCGATGCGGATTTCCTGATAGCTGGTACTCTCTTCCTCGCCATTGGCATTATACCAATTATACATATGACTGCTGGTGTCGATTTTCAAAGCGATATCATCGGTGGGTTTGATAGAAACTCCCAGAGTCAGCTTGTCGAATTTGCCGTCGGAAGAGACGCCGGCTTCGTTGTCGCCGCCGAAATCCTTTTCTGCAATGGTTTCCGGATTTTCATAATAATCCCAGAAGAAGAAAGGTATCAATTCCCATTTAATGGCAGGAATAGTGCCTCCGGGAATGGCATAACCGAAGCGCAGATAGAAAGTGTTGACCGTATAGTCTCCATTCGTATCGATGTTGCTTAAAGTCGCCGGCTGAGTGTCGTCCAATAAGAAGCGGTCGATTTGAGTCTGATTCAGACCGGCTCCGGTGGCGGGATCCAATAACTCCAATACCCGATCCGCATTCCGCACGGCATCGTGCGGGCTGGTCCAAAATGCGGCTTGCACGGTCAATTTATTCCAGCGCGCTTGAGCGTAGCCGCCGATTACCGAATAGGAATCGCTGTCCATCCAGGGGAGGATGCCGCCTTTGGGTAAATCGCCGGGATCGCCGATAACCGAAGCTTTACCGGAATAGTAACCGGAAGCGCCGACGATAAAGCGGTCACCCATATTATAATTCAAATCCCAGGATAAAGATTTATCCGAATCGATGACTTCCTTGTTGCCGGTCATTAGCGAGTACTTCAAAGGATTGCCCTGAAGAAAATAATTTCCAAAAACCATAAATTCTCCGGTGCGGGGCAGCATCAGATGATCTTTGTCGAAGATTTCCGGCGGTTCAATACCTAAATAGGTAGGGACGGCGTCCAGTTTTTCGTTGAAAAGATCGAAAGGACGATAGATTTTACCAGCCCGGAATTTCAAATAATCTCTGTAAACATATTCCCCCCAATAGTTCCTGACCTCCAGCATTTCCGCACCGTCACCGGAAAAATTCAGATAAATGCGAAATTGATCCGATAATTGCGACTGCATCATCAGATTCAGATGGGGAAAACTGAATTCGCCCACAGGGTTGCCTCCGCCCGGTTCTTCGCCGGTATCCTCATAATTCACCGAGAAATAGCCGTAGGTATTCACGGTGGAAAATGCGTTCGGTGAAAAGAGGATTAAGGCTAGAAGCGTCAGCAGTACCGAACTACCTTGGAAAATAATGGTTTTGGATTTAAAAACCATCGAGTCTCTCCTTTAATGATTAGACAAACAGCAATTATTAATTAAAACAAATACATATACGCTTATCAAAGCTTATTACAATAGTAAATAGGATGATATTAATATCTTTTAGATGAGCGTTTATTGAGGAGAAATATTCACCTGCCTGTGAAAAGAGTTAATACGGAGAGGAAGATTTGCGAGAAGAATTCGGTTCAAGGAAAAAAATCTATATGCAATTCTGGCAATAAATGATATAATTGCCGCTAATTTAACATTGATATTTGTTAAACGCAACTTATACTGTTAAATATATAACAATACTATCTCGTAAAATGATTTTTATATCCTAAAAATCGGGAATTTTTAATTGGATAATGTTATGTAAAGCGGATACGGTAAAAAATGTTACCTATTCAAACGATAAAATCATCTTCGCCGCCTCAACTTCATTATCGGCGGCTTGGGAAAACTCTTTAATCTGAGTGTCGTTCATTCCAATCAGGGCAAATTTTTGTTCATCGAAGGGTTCGGGTTGTACAACAAAATTGACGCCATTGTCCAATCCAATAGAATGACAATACTGATTTGCCAGGATGACAATTTTACTTAACAGGGGTAGTTTTTCTTTATCCGGAGATTGATGATGATGCAGAACCGCCTGCACAATCTTAATATCCACCGGCCACCAGCGGTCGATATAGGCGGCGCCGATTTTAGCGTGGTCAGTACCGATTGCGTCATCTTCTTCACGGCAAAGCGAAAAGTTGGGTACGCAAATTTTATTCCCGACGATAGTGCGTAAAAAGCGTTCATAGGCTTGCGGGGCGATATTCATCAAAACCACAATACCAATATCGTGCATCAGAGCCGCCATATAAGCGATTTCCTGTTCCTCTTCGGATTGCTTAATAATCTTGGATAAAGCTTTGGCAATCTGCGCCGCCACCAGAGAATGTGTCCAAAACTTTCGACGATCGATCAATTTCGCCGCTTCGAACTGTTTAATAAGTGAGAAAGCGAAGACCAAGTTCCTGATTTGAAATACGCCAAGGCGAGTCACTGCGGTCTGCACATCGGAAATTTCTATCGCCCCCCGGCTGAAATAAGCGCTGTTGGCGGTTTTGACCGCACGGGCGGACAGCGAAGGTTCGGTTTTGATTAAGTTCCCAATATCTTTTAGTGTAACATCGGGGTCGGACAACAGACCATTAAGCTTGATGACAATTTCCGGGATGGCGGGTAAATCGCTTTTACTGTCGATCAGCTTTTGCAGTTTTTCCGGGATGGGGATGGATTTGATTTCTTCGGAAGAGGCGATCCATTGGTCGGCGTGTTCTTTATCCGGTTTCCAGCCTAATTGCGATAGCACTCCGGCGGCGGTTTCTCGGATTTGAATGGAAGACGATTGATAAATCCTGATTAAAGCGTCGATGGCGGATTGGGCTTTAATGTTTTTAAAAGCGGCGACGATGTCGATTTTGCTTTCTTCCGATTCTTCCCAAAAAAGCCGGTTCAGGATTTTTACCGATTGCTCGACGCCGATCATTCCGATAGCGCAGATGGCGGATTTCTTTAAGGCGGGTATCCGGGATTTGGCTAATTCGGCTAAATGCGGCAAAGCTTCTTCCGCGCGGATATTGCCCAAAGCTTCAGCCGCGGCGATGCGCAGTTCTTCCACCTCGGATTTCAGACATTTGATCAATTCCGCCGCCGCTTTCTTATCCCCGATGCTGCCTAAAGCTTCCGCCGCTTCGATGCGGATGCGGCTGCCGGCCGAATGTAAGAGTCCGCACAGCGGTTCCACCGCGCGGGCGTCTTTCAGCGTTCCTAATGCGCCGGCAGCTAAACGCCGCGTATCGTAATCTGTCCTGGATTGGACTATTTTAATCAGTTTATCAACTTTGCCTTTAGCGCGGAGTTTTTCGATATTGGGACGGAAAAACATAAAAGGTTACTCCTGATTGACAATAGATGCGAGCTGCCAGATGCGAGATGCGAGTTGTCAGATGCGAGTTTAAAGCTGCAGAGTATGGGGACTCTGCAACACAGGTCAGGCTGTCAGGCGAGGGCGCCTGACAGCACAGCTTTTTCTTTCGATTTTCGACTTGTAGACTTGTAGACTTGTAGACTTGTAGACTTGTAGACTTGTAGACTTGTAGACTTATAGACTTGTAGACTTATAGACTTATTATCAAGATAAATATAAAATTAACGCATTTTCATTCTTTTATGCAAATAATGAAACAGTGTTTGGTCATAGGATTGATCGGTACCGAACAACATATAATCGATGCGGTGTTCGCGGCAGCCGGAGGCGATTTCCTGCAAATAGCGGCGGAATTCTTCCCGGTAAGCGTCTTGCAGATGTTCCGGCGATACCGGCAGTTTTTCCCCCGTTTCCAAATCTTTGAACAAAATATTACCTTTAAAAGCAAAATCTCGTTCCTGCGGATCCAGCAGATGAAAGACCAGCACCTCATGTCCTAAATGCCGGAAATGTTTCAATCCGTTTAAGACCGCCTGAGTATCGTCCAATAAATCGGACAGCAGGATGACCAATCCCCGGCGTTTGATGCGTTCCGCCGTTTGATGCAGCATTCCGCCGATATCGGTTTCGCCGCCGGGGACGGTGTTTTCCAGCTGCGATAACAGGGGATTCAAATATCCCTGCATCGAGCGCGGCGGCAGATATTGGCGGATTTGCGTATCGAAGGTTAATAATCCCGCCGCATCACGCTGTAAAAGCAGTAGATAAGCCAGCGCGGCGGCAAGATACGAGGCATATTGTAATTTGGTCAATTTACCGGAAGTGTAGCCCATCGAAGCGCTGCAATCGAGTAAAAGGTAGGCTTTGAGGTTAGTTTCGTCTTCGTATTGTTTGACGAAAAAGCGGTCGGTGCGGCCGTAGACCCGCCAATCGATGATTTTCAAAGGATCGCCGGGGAAATAGGGACGGTGTTCGGTGAATTCGGTGGAAAAACCGTGATAGGGGCTTTTGTGCAGTCCGGCGATGAATCCTTCCACCACCAATTTCGCCCGCAGCTGCATATTTTTCAGCCGGGAAACGGTGTCGGGGGATAGGTAATTGGCGGTGTTGGAAGTGGTCACTCGTCACTCGTCATTAGTCACTCGGAAAAGGCTTAGGGCTCAAGGCTCAGGGTTCAAGGAAAAGCATACTTACAGGGATATAAAGGATGAAAAGGATAAAAATATCAGTCTTTAAGACCGAAAAAACCAAAGAAACCGTATAGACCATACAGCCCATATAAAGCCGGATTATCCAAAATCCAGCCTAACAGTCCCAACAATCCCAGAAATCCTAAATAACCTAAATGGTGTTTTTTCATTTTGCTCCTTTAAGGTTCTCGTTCCCACGCTCCAGCGTGGGAATGCATACGGTATATGCTTATACTAATGCCTGATGCCTAATGCCTATTTAATTGCATCCAAAATCATCTTGACAATATTATCAGCTTTCACGCCGTCGGCTTCGGCGGCGAAAGAAGTCACCAGCCGGTGCCTCAGCACCGGATAGGCTATTTCCCGCACATCGGCTTCGTCGGGAGTAGCCCGGCCGTCCAGAGCGGCGCGGGTTTTAGCGCCCAATATCAGATATTGCGAAGCGCGGGGGCCGGCGCCCCAGGCGATATATTTCTTGATAAACTCCGGCGCTTTAGTTTCGCCCGGACGGGTCAGCCGCGCTAACTTCACCGCATATTCGATCACTCCGGCGGACACGGGAACAGCCCGCACCAAATCCTGCAAATCGGTTATTTCCTTCCCGGTTAAAACCGGTGAAATATCGGTTTTATAACGGGCGGTGGTGGTGCGGACAATTTCCCGTTCTTCGGCTTCGCTGGGGTAGTCGATGTAGAGGTTGAACATAAAACGGTCGAGCTGAGCTTCCGGCAACGGATAAGTGCCTTCCTGTTCGATGGGATTTTCCGTAGCTAAGACGAAAAAAGGTTCTTCCAATTTGTAAGTCGTCCCCCCGGCGGTGACTTCCTTCTCCTGCATAGCCTGCAGGAGGGCGGATTGGGTTTTAGGCGGAGTGCGGTTGATTTCGTCGGCTAAAACGATGTTAGCGAACAACGGCCCCCGGAAAAATTTGAACGCTTTCCTGCCAGTTTCGGGATCGTCCTGAATCAAATCGGTGCCGGTGATGTCCGACGGCATCAAATCGGGGGTGAACTGGATGCGGGAAAATTTCAAATCCAGGGCGCGGGCGAGGGTGCTAATGAGCAAGGTTTTCGCCAGCCCCGGCGCGCCGATGAGCAGGCAATGCCCTTTGGCTAAAAGCGAAGTAAGCAGTAAATCGACGACTTGATGCTGCCCGATGATGACTTTAGCGATTTCCGCTTTCAAGCGGCTGCGGGCTTCATTTAAACGCCGGATGCGTTCCAGGTCGTCCGGGAGTAAAGTTTTACCGGTGATATTGAACCTCGGTTTATAGTCGTTGGTCTTTCAGAAGTTGCAAGTAACAAGTAACAAGTAACAAGTAACAAGTGGCAAGTAAAAGCAAAAGCGATTCACAACAGATTAAACGGATTAAGCGGACTGTTTTGAGTTTTGAGTGTTGAGTTTTAAGTTATAAAATCTTGTCAATCATGTAAATCCTGTCAAATGCTTTGGCTTTTCTCTGTGCTCCTCTGTGTCCTCTGTGACTCTGTGGTGAAGCTTTATGTTTGTTTTTGCTTTTCCCTAATTCCGCTTTCCGAAATCCGATTTCCTGATTTACTCTTTAACTTAAAACTCAACACTTAAAACTTAAAACAATCATTTAAGCAGCACCGCTTTCCTGGTCACACTTTGTTCATTTGACTGCAGGCGGATAAAATAAGTTCCGGTGGGCAGGCTGCCAGCATTCCACACTACTTCATTAGTTCCGAGCTGCGAGTTGCGAGTTGCGAGAACCGCGACCTCCTGCCCCAGAATATCATACACCGCCAGTTTCACATATCCCGCCGTCGGCAAATCGAAAGTGATAACAGTGGAGGAATTGAAAGGATTAGGATAGGCAGACAGAAGTATGCTGCTTATTGGGATAAGGGAAATTGGTTCGACTTCAGCCGAAAAATCTACTCCCCAATTATCCCATCCCGTTATCAGATTATTCCCATCAAAAGTTGCGGATTTAGTGAAAGTGAAATGATCTTCGGAATAGACAATATCGGGATAAATTCCCATATAAGCGTCGTAAGTGTATTCTCCGGAAGGCGCGCCGGCCGGCACCGCTTGATTACGGTCGCGGTTAGTCCACCAAATCCCGGGCAGTGTGAAATCCTGCACATTGATAATAGGGCCATACTGGCTGCCGTTGGGTAAAGTGGCGCAGGTCCAAATATCGAGGGTAATCGGCGCGGTCGAATTATTAGCGGCGGCGATGTTGAAACTGAAAGGACCTCCTTCAGCGGGAATGACAATCGGCATACCATAAGGCGTAAGCTCGATTTCCACTCCCGGCGGGAGCATACTGCCTAAAGTGCCGTTGGGATTGATATTTTGAGCGTAAATGTCGGCGAGGTCGCTGCGGCTGTCGGACCAAGTCAAAAAGGCTCGGTTTTCCGTATTCACCGACATTAATAAATCATCCTTGCCGCCCAAAGTCGGCGAAGACAGCAGCTGCGGAGGCCATTGCATCGTTCCATCAGGATTGGCGCGGAAAACTTTCACGCTCGTTCCTATAGTCCCCATCGCTTCGAAATAACCCACATAAGTTTGACCGTCCGCCGGGCCGGTGACTACGAAACTAATTTGGTCGCCGCCCAGTCCGACAAATTCGATACCGCCGTTGCCCCACAATCTTTCGCCGGCGGGCGAAAGCTTTTGCCCGTAAACGCCGTATTGATTCTGATTGAAATTTTCTTCCACCCAAAATACGAACAGGCTGTTAGACGCCGGGAAATAGGATAAACTGGGGTACATATGCAGCCGGTCCATTGAATTGATCGAAGCGGATACTCCGTTTAAGGGGAATACCAGAACTCCTGCAGATGACACATGCATCACCTTGACATCGAAATCCGAGAGCGAGGGAGAATCGTACCAACTCATAAAAGCCCCGCCGGAACCGTCGGTTATGAGCGACGGATAGGTCCAAGCTGAAATATGACCCAAATCGTAAAATAGCACTCCCGCAGGATTCCACATAGCCAATCCGTCAGCGGAATATTTTTGAGCGAACATCCGGGAAGTGGGCGACCAGGGGGTACCGGTGGAATTCTTCCAAATTATAATAGCAGATTCACCGCCATCGGAAACGACCTCCGGCGCTTCGATCCGTTCGCCGGTGGGGCTGGTAATGGTGATGCCGCTTGCGCCCCACATCAAACTGCCGGCGGTTGAGATTTTCTGCACGCAAACTGTGTAAGCAGTCCCCGATTTGGGCCAAGCCACCACCGCTCCGCCGCTAAGTGTAGCGGAAACTTTCGGTGCCGGTTCGAAATCCGAATTAGCCGCAGGGGATAAACAAATTCCGTCAGCTCCCCACAGGAAAGTCCCGTCCGGGGCGATTTTATAAGCGAAGACATCCAAATCATTCCCCGCGTTGCGCATATCGGAAAAGACGATGATAGCGTTATTATCCGCATCCACCGTCAGATCCCAATCCACCAGCCAAGTCATTTGCGGATGATTACTGACCAGCATCCCGTTGACGGCGAATTGCGGGAATCCGTCAGCGTTCAATCTTTGCAGATAGACGCAGTAACCGCCGCCGCGATTGTCGAACCAAGCGATATAACAGCCGCCGTCGTCGCCCGCCGCCATTTTCGGCGTAACTTGACTGTTAGCGGCTACACCCACTCCTAAATTTTGCATCGGATTGCTGCTCCATTGCGCGGTTAGAGTCAAAGGAAACAACATTATAATCAGCATTAAGCCGATTGAACTGTGAAAAAAGCTTGACTTTTTCATAGCGTTACCTCGAAACTAAGTGAATAAATTATTGGGTTTGTAGTCTAAGACATTTGTCATCGGTACAAATGTCGTGTTGCTGCATTACATTTACTGGGTCTTCGCTATTATGTATGGGTAGTGCGTTTAATTAGTGTTTTAAAATCCCCCTTTAATTCCCCCTTTAAGAAAGGGGGAAAGTGGGGTAAGACGGTTGTTTGTTTTCCCCCCTTTATTTAAAGGGGGGGAGGGGGGATTTTAACATAAAATACCATAATAACCTTGATATTTTCATTCCCAGCATATAATGTTCCACGATTTTTTACCCACACGATTCAGCGAAGAACCCATTTACTTAGACTATAGTGTACGAATTTGGTTTTATGAGACGGACCAACTTGTTAGCCCGAAAAAATTCACTGCGGATTAAGCGGACTGTTTTGAGTTTTGAGTTATAAAATCTTGTCATTCCTGTAAATCCTGTCAAATGCTTTGGCTTTTCTCTATGTTCTCTGTGTCTCAGTGGTGAGCGCTTTTATCTTTGCTTTTGCTTTTTCCGAACTCCGAATTCCGAACTCCGAATTCCCGCTTTTAAATTACTTCTTTTCTACTTAAAAGTCAAGGAACTTACAGCCTTGAAAATCATATAATTCAGTGAAATGACTACTGATAAAGTAAATCTTTTGGGGCTGAACCGGGAAGAAATCGCGGATTTTTGTAAATCCATCGGGGAAAAGCCTTTCCGGGGGAAACAGCTTTATGTCTGGCTTTACAAAAAGCTGCAGCCGGATTTTGCCCAAATGACCGATTTAGCCAAGGATTTCCGGGAAATGCTGACGCAAAAGGCGGTTGTCGAACTTCCGGTGGTGGAAAAAGCGGAAACCGCTTCCGACGGCAGCGCCCGTAAATACAGGCTGAAACTGGCGGATGAAGCCCGCATTGAAATGGCTTTATTGAAGGAAAGCGAGCGGGTGACGCTGTGCGTATCCTCGCAGGTAGGCTGCGCGCTATCCTGCAGGTTCTGCGCCACCGGGACAATGGGTTTCAAACGGAATTTGACCGCCGGGGAAATTGTGGGGCAGTATTTCGCCGCGGCGCGGGATAATGCTGATGAAATCACTAACATAGTCTTTATGGGGATGGGCGAACCGTTTCTGAACTACGACCATACCGCTAAAGCTGTCAGGCTTTTCACCGACCCTGACGGTTTAGCGGTGTCCACCAGGCGGATAACTGTATCTACTGCAGGCATAATTCCCGGAGTGGAAAGGTTGATAGTCGACCGTCTGCCCTGCAAACTGGCGGTATCGCTCAATGCGCCGGACGATGAATTGCGGGTTCAGCTAATGCCCATCGCTAAGAAATATCCTCTAAGCCAGCTTTTTCCCGCATTGCACAGATATGAACAGACTACCCGCCACCGCGTGACTTTCGAATATGTGTTAATCCGAGGGTTGAACGACAATGAAACCGCCGCCCGGAAATTGAAAAGAACTTTAAGCGGTTTTACCGCTAAGTTGAATTTAATCGAATACAATCCGATTGCGGCAGCCGTTGGAACGCTTTTTGCTAAAGATTTTCACAAGCCTTTTCCGGGGACGGCGGAAAAGTTCGCCGCGTTTATGGAAAGACCGGGCTTAACCGTCATTATCCGTAAATCGCTGGGCGGAGAAATTTCTGCCGCCTGCGGGCAATTATGCGTTAAGTCCGAAAACCGAGAACTGTGAACCGAGAACCGTGAACGGAAAATGGTAAGCGGGAAAAAAATCACAAAATTGCTTTGATAAACTTGCTTTAAGAATATAATTTAGCTAATTTATTTATCGGTGTAAAAAGTCGATCCGATTTGTAACAACAGAGAAATACGATAAAAGTATATTATAAAACTTTCACTAAGTAAACCATCAGGGATGATCTCATTTTCGATCATCCACAACTTGCAAGGAAAATATCCGGCTCGCGGGCAGCGTTCCGGCTGTTTTCGAGATAAACACTTGGAGAACACCATGAGAAAAATGGTAACATTTTATTCGTTTGTAATGCTGTTTGCAGCGATCGGAATCCTGAATGCTCAAACGATATCGCTGCCTGATACCACCGCGGTGCCGGGCAGTACGATCCTGATTCCGGTTTACACTACCAATGTCAGTCTGACGCAGAATATTCAAGCGTTCCAGATGAATATTTCCTATGATGCGGCGGTGGCAGCGGCTTCGGCTTATTCCACTACCGGCACCATTGTCCCGGCTTCCTGGTTCAGTCTGTACAATTTGACAGCGCCCGGAATCATCAATGGCGGGGCATTTTTAACCGCGGCCACGCCTTATCTTTCCGGCGCGGGCAATTTAGCCTGGTTCACTTTCAACATTCCCGCTAATGCCACCGGAACCACGGCTTTGACCTTCAATTCTTTTGTCTACAATGAAACTCCGTTTCCCACCGTCAATGGCAGTATCACCATTGAAACGGTGTTAGTAGCGGTCAATGGTTTCGCCTATCTGCAAGGACAAACTAATCACGCCGGCATCGAAGTCGAGTTTGAAGCTGTAGCGGGCGGCGCCTCCGCGCAAACGGTTACTACTTCCGATGGTTCTTACGAACTGGATGTGGAACCCGGGACCTACGATGTTTATTTCTCTTATCCCGGCTTCCAGGATGTAATGTTGGATAATCAGGTCCTCAACACCGCCACTACTTTGCCCACGGTTACTTTGAACGCACTACCCAGTGTCACAATTTCCGGCTTCTGCTATTTGGACAACCAGACCAATCACGCCGGTTCTATGGTAGTTTTTGAAGCATTCAGCGGCACGGCGGTCTCCGACACGACTTATACCGTCACTTCCGGCGCCTACAGCGCGACTTTGTTCCCCGGCAACTACAATGTCTATTACTATCATGAAAACTACGAGCCGGAATGGATACTGGACATCGCTTTGACGACTTCGCAGACGCTGCCTCAAGTATCTTTGAGCCCCATCCCTCCGACTATCACAGTTTCGATTCCGGATACGACAGTTCAGGGCGGGGAATCTTTTATCCTGCCGGTTTATGTCACTTATGTCAGTCCCTTTGTCTTCGTAAATTCGTTTTCTATGCAGATCAATTTCGACGAGACCGTGATTGTTCCGGAAGCGCCGTATTTCAGCGTCGACGGAACTATTATCCCCGCCGCTGGTTGGGAAACCGCTTTTGAAACGACCGTTCCCGGTCAAATTAACGGCGGTTCTCTCACTATAGATCCGTTAAATGTGATGTACGGTCAAGGTGTCTTGATTAATTTCTATATGAACGCCGTGGCTGCGGCAAGTTCTACCACCGATGTCCATTTCGCTTTCTTTATGTTCAATCAAGGCGTTCCGAGCGCAGTTACGGTGGATGGCTCAGTGGAAGTCGAAGTGGGTGTGAACGACCCTACACAGGGGAACGCCCCCAAAAATTTCGCCCTTAATCAGAACTACCCCAATCCTTTCAACCCGGAAACTAATCTCAGTTTCGACCTGCCCTATGAAACCGCACTCAATTTGTCGGTTTACAATGTTCTGGGTGAAGCGGTGGCGGTAGTTTACGACGGAACTTTGAACGCCGGCAGCTATAATATGCTGTGGAACGCAGATCATCTGCCTTCCGGGCTATATTTCTTCCGTTTGACCGCGGGCGACTTTACCGACACCAAGAAAATGCTGCTTTTGGAATAACCGGACTTCTTCCCTCATTACCCGGGACGGTTTGCACTGTTCCGGGTTTTTTTTGCGTATGGGGTTTGTTTCTTAAACTGTAACTTGTTACCTTAATATTTATACCAGTTCTAAAAAATAATTTCCGATGCAGGGGCTTGATTAATCAAGCCCCTGCGCAAAACATGCGAAAAAACTTTTTAGCATTAGTATAAATAGTCTGCAAGTCGAAAGTCAAAAGGAAAAACGGCGCAGTCAGGCGCCCCCGCCTGACTGCCTGCTGAATAACAGCAGAAACAGACAAATTCAGGGAATCAATGAGATTTTTGCTCATAACCGATGCTCTGAACTATGTCGGCGGTGGATTTGAACCCTTAGGAATGCTTTACATATTGTCTGCGGTCAGATTAGCGGGACACGAAGTCGATATTGTCGAGAGCGATTATCGAAAAGCTGTCGAAATCCTGAAAACTTGGAAGCCGGAGGTTTGCGCTTACAGCTTATACACCGGTTATCATAAACCGCTGATCGAATTAAATAAACAGCTTAAGAAGCAGTATAAATTTATTAGTATTTTCGGGGGGCCGCATCCGACTTTTTTCCCGGAAATGATCGAGGAAGAAGGAGTCGATGCGATTTGCCGGGGGGAAGGTGAAGAAGCGGTTGCGGAATTGCTCAGAAGTCTGGAGAATGGATACGATCATACTAAGATCCGGAATTTTTGGTTCAAGCAGGACAGAGAAATTATCCGCAACGGAATGCGTCCGCTGCAACAGGATCTGGATAAAATCACTTTTCCCGCCCGCGATTTGTTCTATCGTTATCCCATCGTGCGAGCTAACAAAGTTCGAGTAGTCGTGACCGCACGGGGTTGTCCTTATTCCTGCACCTATTGTTATAACTATAAGATTAAAGAACTTTATCAGGAGCTTCCCGGCGCTCACTTAAGACATCGTTCGGTCGATTCTGTCATCGAAGAAATTAAGGAAATCAAAGACCATTACCCGATAGATTTTGTTTATTTCGGCACGGATAATTTTACCACTCGTTCCGGCTGGGTACAGGAATTTGCGGAAAAATACGGGGAAAAGCTGAAAATCCCCTTCTTATGTGCGACTCGCCCTGAAACAGCGAGGCTGGAAGATTTTAAGGCCTTGAAGAAAGCCGGCTGCGTTACCGTCTATATGGGTATCGAATCCGGCGATGAATCATTACGCCGAGAGTTGCTCAACCGAAGAATGAAGAATGTTCAGATAGTCAAAGCGGCGGATTATATTCATCAGGCGGACCTTTCTTTAGCCACTTTCAATATGATGCTGTTCCCCGGGGAGACGCTGAAACAAGCTTGGAGTACCGTTTATCTCAATCAGAAGTGCAAAACCGATTATACCTGGGTGGCAATTTTCCAGCCTTATCCCCGCACTAAACTGGCGGAATACGCGGTCGAAAAGGACTATTTCGACGGGGATTTCGATAACTTACCGAACAGCTGGTACCGCGTTTCCAAATTAACCAATCCGGAAAAAAAGAAGCTGGAAAGGCTGCAAAAACTAGCGCCTTTGACGGTGGAATTTCCCCGAATTACACCCCTATTTAAATTCTTAATCAATGTACCCTTACCTAAACTTTTTCTAATTTTAATGAAGGCTCATAAAGCCTATGCTTACAAATTCAAGATTATGAAAATAAAGTTATCATTTAGAGAAACATTCAAACTTATTCTACGCTACCTTTTCGATTATTCTTCGTAGCAGTAAATTATTTCTTTTCAAAGATTCACGGGAAGGATTTTTAATTCGAAAGATGACCGGAGGATTTTTCAATAACTACAAAGCGGCTTTAGCTCCTCAAGCGGGGATTACCGATTCCGCTTTCCGGGCGGTATGCCGGGAATGCGGGGCGGCTTTCACCGTGAGCGAAATGATTTCCGCCGACGGATTGGTGCGCCGTCAGAAAAAGACCAGCGATTTGCTGAGGTTCACGGAGCGGGAACGCCCTTACGGCATTCAGCTTTACGGAGATGATCCTGATGTTATCGGCGCGGCGACGGCGATCGCCTCCAAGTATAATCCCGATTTCATCGACTTGAACTGCGGCTGTCCGGTGCATAAAGTAGTGAAACGCGGAGCTGGGGCCGGATTGATGGGCGATTTGGATAGGCTGGCGGCGATATTCCGCAAGATGCGGGAAAATACCGACTTGCCTTTGACAGCTAAATTCCGCATCGGGATGGATTTTCATCAGGCGACGGCGGCGGAAGCGGCGAAATTGGCGGAAGGGAACGGCTTCAACGCGGTAACTTTGCACGCGCGGACTTATAAACAGGGATTTAAAGGCGAGGCAGATTGGAATTATATCAGATTAGTCAAAGAAGCGGTGCGGATTCCGGTGGTAGGGAATGGGGATATTAAAAGCAAGGATGACGCTTTAAGGATGCTTAGTTTGACCGGATGCGATGCGGTGATGATTGGGAGGGGGATTTACGGCAAGCCTTGGCTCTTTTCCGAAATCGACGATCCCACTTTTATTTTGACTGACGAACGGAAATTGGAAATAATTCTGCAGCATTACCGGCTTAATTTGCAGGATAAACCGCCGATGGTGGCGGTGCGGGAAATGCGCAAACATTTGATTTGGTATTCCAAAGGGCTTCCCGGCGCGGCGGATTTCCGACGGAGAATTGTTTATATGGACGATGCGGTTGAAGTTATGCGGGAAACTCGGCGCTTTTTCGCCCCGGGGAAGCTTTTAATGCTGAATATAGAAAACGCAAGCTAAAAGTTAAAAGCTAAAAGTAAATGCAAAAGCACACATAAAAGCTTTCACCACGGAGACACAGAGACACAGAGAAAAGCAAAAGCGTTTTATATTATTGATATTCTTGGCACTTGCTACTTGTTACTTGCTACTTGTTACTTGCTACTTGGCACTTGTTACTTGCTACTTGGCACTTGTTACTTGCTACTTGGCACTTGTTACTTGCTACTTGTTACTTACCTTCAATACCTCTCCTAATTTCTCCAAAAAATAGCAGACATCTTTTTCATACGAAGTGGAAACCCGGGCGCAGGTGGGCAAATCGTATCCTTTCATCGGCCGCACAATCACACCTTTTTTCAACAATTCCTGAAACACTTGATTTCCCTCCCGTTGGAAATCCACCAGCGCGAAATTAGCCGCCGATTTTACATAAGGTAAGCCTAATTTTGTAAAACCTTCATACATTAATTCCAATCCCTTAGCATTCATTTCCAGAGTTCTGCGGACAAAATCTTCATCGCTAAGCGCCGCCGCCGCTCCGGCTTGAGCGATGGAATTGCAGTTGAAAGCTTCCCGCACTTTGTTCATCGCGGCAACAAGTTCCGGGCGGGCGAAACCATATCCCACCCGGGTGCCGGCTAATCCGTAAATTTTGGAAAAAGTGCGCAGTACCAGCAAATTGTATCCTTCCTTAATCAGCCGGTGGACATCAAGGCGTTTTTCCGGCGGGATGAATTCCCAATAAGCTTGATCCAATACGATTAAAATCCGTTCCGGGACTTGCCGGAGGAAATTTTCGACTTCATTTTTAGCCAATAAAGTGCCGGTGGGATTGTTGGGATCGGCGATGAAGATTAGTTTAGTCTTTTCATCGATGGCGTCATACATCGCATTCAAATTATGCGTCCAATCTTTCAAAGGAATTTCCACCGGGATTCCGCCCATAATTCTGATGGCGATGCGATATTTAAAAAACGCGGGCCAGCCGGTGATGGCTTTTTCCCCCGGGTCTAAAAAAGCTTCGCACACTAGTTCGGTGATTTCCGTGGAACCATTACCGAGAATGATTTCATCCGGCGTAAAGCCAAATTTTTGCGATAAGGCCTGCTTGAGTTCGTAGCCGCCGCCGTCCGGGTAAAGGTGGACTTCGTCGATGGCTTTATGCATCGCCGCTATTGCGGAAGGGGCGGCGCCTAAATGGTTTTCGTTGGAAGCCAGTTTAATCACTTCGGACAAGCCTAATTCCCGCTGGACTTCGCTGATAGGTTTGCCCGGTTGATAAGGGATGATATGGTCTAAGGTTTGACGAGGGGGGACGGGATGGATGGACATAGATACACCTTAAATATATTAATTACAGCTTTTTCTATTTGTCTTTCCAATTCACCGGCGATGGAATGTATAAATTCCCATAATACCCGTAATTCCCAGTGAATTTCTTTTCTCGTTCCCACGCTCCTGCGTGGGAACGCATCTATACTAATTCCAAGAAATCTTTTCGCATGTTTAGGTAGGGACAGAACACCTGATTAATTCATAAATTAGACAGGATTTACAAGATTTACAAGATAAACCCACATGCGCCTGACGGCGCACCCTGAAGCATGAAAATAGTGTCGACCACAGAGGGTCGATACCACAGACTAAGGTCGGCTGTCAGGCGAGGGCGCCTGACAGCACAGCTTTTCCTTTCGACTTTCGACTATTTTCAAAGCAAAGCTTTGTATTATTAATAATTTAGGTAATAAATATATTTTCTGTCTTGTTGAACTCTTTTATGTTCGGATTTATCTGTCAGAATTATGCCTTAGCCAACCTTTGAGAGCAAATTTCGCTTGAAACTTAGTGAAAAATTTTTTAATTGGGAATTGTTAATCCTGTT
>Ga0172371_10004736_pt1 | contig 20439 bp, 19 predicted proteins | sample Lak12m_FD_114543 | JGI IMG/M metagenome (GOLD analysis project Ga0172371, IMG submission 114543) | Freshwater microbial communities from Kabuno Bay, South-Kivu, Congo - kab_022012_12m | ecosystem: Environmental > Aquatic > Freshwater > Lake | place: Democratic Republic of the Congo: South-Kivu... | reverse complement strand
CCGGATTGCGAGTAGCCATCGGCGCGGTATTGTTGCGCGTCTCGGCCTGCCTGTTGGGTTTGGGGCTGGTGGGGCCAAGGAGGATGTTAAGGCCATAACCCATGACCACCACCACCGACACCTTCAGGCAGGGCCGCTTGCGGCCCTGTTTTTTTGTTGGGGGAGCGGGCGGCTTTGAGGGAATTACTGCCGTTCATCCGGGGTTCAGGGACGGATGGGAGATGGATTTTTTCGGAGGGAGGGCTGACGAACAACGGTCATTTGGAACCGTAAGTTATCTTAAATTCTTATTTTCCCCTTGATTGACAAAAATTGGGGGTTATTCTAATATAATTTTTCAATAATCTTTATGGCCAGAGGCAGAACATGGAAAGACAGGACCTGGAACTCATAGACCAGTTAATGGATCGGGACCCGGAGTTAAAGAGGTATGTGGAGGAACACCGGGATTATGAGAAGCAGTTAGACGAATTCAACCGCCGGCCATATCTGACCACTGCGGAGACTATCGAGCGGAAGCGTTTACAAAAATTAAAGCTGGCCGGACGCGATCGGATAGAACAGATCCTGGCCCAGCATCGGCAGAAGGGAAGTCTGCAATGAAACTGAACGGCGCCCAGATCCTGATGAAATGCCTGGAGCGGGAGGGAGTGAAGCACATCTTCGGTTACCCGGGCGGCGCGGTCATTGACATTTACGATGAGCTGACCCGCACCCCTCATATCAAGCATTTCCTGGTACGGCACGAGCAGGCGGCGGTGCATGCCGCAGACGGCTATGCCCGGGCCTCCTCCAAGGTGGGGGTGGCCCTGGTCACCTCGGGGCCCGGGGCCACCAACACGGTGACCGGGATCGCCTCGGCCTACATGGATTCCATCCCCATCGTGGTGTTCACCGGGCAGGTGCCCACCGCCCTGATCGGCAACGACGCATTTCAGGAAGTTGACATTGTGGGCATTACCCGGCCGTGCACCAAGCACAATTATCTGATCAAAGACGTCAAGGACCTGGCTCAGACGATTCACGAAGCCTTTCATATCGCCCGCTCCGGGCGGCCCGGCCCGGTGCTGGTGGATCTGCCCAAAGACGTGCAGCAGGCCATAACCGTCCCTAAGTTTCCTGATACGGTCAAGATCAAGAGCTACAACCCGACGTACCATGCCAACCCCCGGCAGGTGGCCCGGGCCCTGGATATGATCCTCCAGGCCAGGAAGCCGGTGCTGTATACCGGCGGCGGCATTGTGCTGTCGGATAGCTCGAAAGAGCTCTATACGTTCGCCACGGCCCTGCAAATCCCGGTGACCAGCACCCTCATGGGCCTGGGGGGCTTCCCCGGCGACCACCCCCTGTGGATGGGGATGCTGGGGATGCACGGCACTTACTGCGCCAATATGGCCGTGTCTCAGGCCGATGTCCTGATTGCGGTGGGGGCCCGGTTCGACGACCGGGTGACCGGCAAGCTGTCGGAATTCGCCCCCCACGCCAAGATCATCCATATCGATATCGACCCCAGCTCCATCAGCAAGAACGTGGTGGTGGATGTCCCCATCGTGGGCGATTGCCGGGATACGCTGCGGCAGCTCAACGAGCTGCTGGAGTCCAAGCCGGCCCGGGATTGGCCGGAGGTCCGCCAGGCCTGGCTGGATACCGTCAAACAGTGGGACAAGGACCATCCCCTGACCTATGTCTGGGATGACCAGGTCATCAAGCCCCAATTTGTCATCGAGAAGCTCTATGAGCTCACCCGGGGGGAGGCCTATATCACCACCGAAGTGGGACAGAACCAGATGTGGGCGGCCCAGTTTTACAAGTTCAAGTATCCCCGGCGCCTGATGACCTCCGGGGGCCTGGGAGTTATGGGCTACGGCTTCCCCGCAGCCATGGGGGTCCAGGTGGCCCAACCCGACGCCTGCGTCATCGATATCGCCGGGGACGGCAGCATTCAGATGAACATCCAGGAGATGATCACGGTGGTGGAAAATAATCTGCCGGTGAAGATCGCCATCCTGAATAACTCCTACCTGGGGATGGTGCGCCAATGGCAGCAGATTTTTTATGAGCGCCGTTACAGCCATACCGATATTCATGCGGCCCCGGATTTTGTCAAGCTGGCCGACGCCTATGGGGCCGTGGGGCTCCGGGCCACCAAACCCGAGGAGGTGGAGCCGGTGATCAAAGAGGCCCTAAAGGCCCCCCGGCCGGTGGTCATGGACTTCCGGGTGGAACGGGAAGAGTGCGTCATGCCCATGGTGCCGGCAGGCAAGGCCATGCACGAAATGTTACTGGCCTAGGAGGGGAAGATGGAGCCGCGACATACCATTTCAATATGGGTGGATAATATTCCCGGGGTGCTCTCCCGGGTGACCGGCCTGTTCAGCGGCCGGGGCTTCAATATCGAGAGTCTGTGCGTGGCCGAAACCATAGACCCGGAAGTCTCCCGGATCACCATCGTGTCCACCGGGGATGAACAGATCACCGAGCAGATCATCAAGCAACTGCGGAAGCTGATCAACATCATCAAGGTGGTGGACCTGAGCGAACTGGAGCACGTGGAGCGGGAGATGGTCCTGGTGCGGGTGAAGGCCGAGGACAAGTCCCGGGCCGAGGTGCTCAGGATCGCGGATATCTTCCGGTGCCGGGTGGTGGACGTCAGCGCCAACACCTATACCCTGGAGATCACCGGCAACCACGAAAAAATCCGGGCGGTGCTGGACCTCCTGAAAAACCACGGCGTCCAGGAAGTGGCCCGCACCGGCACCCTGGCCATCCAGCGGAGCAAGAAGGAGTGAGATGGAGGGCGGGCCTCGCCCGCCCATGAAAAAGCTTGGCGCGCTGGACGCGCCAAATTATCCAAGCTGGGAACGACGGGCTGTAATATCTAGGCTGGGCACGCCCAGCCATGATGTTAATTTTGGCTGAAGGGTTCAGTTTTCCGATGGATTCCGGCGGGCAGACCCCGCCCACAATAAGGGGAAAGATTCAACCATGAAAATGTACTACGATGCGGATGCGGATCTGGGGGTGTTGAAAGGCAAGAAGGTGGCCATCATCGGCTTCGGCTCCCAGGGACACGCCCAGGCCCTCAATCTCCGGGACAGCGGCGTGGACGTGGTGGTGTCCGAGATGCCCGGGACTCCCAATTTCGAGCTGGCGGTGAAATACGGCTTCAAGCCGGTCGCCGCCGCGGAGGCGGCCAAGAAGGCCAAGGTGGTGCAGATTCTCACCCAGGACCACGTCCAGGCCGCTCTCTATGAAAACGATCTCAAGCCCCATATGGGCCCGGGCAAGACCCTGCTCTTTTCCCACGGCTTCAACATCCATTTCGGCCAGATCGTCCCGGACCCCAAGGTGGACGTGATCATGGTGGCCCCCAAGGGCCCCGGCCACCTGGTGCGGAGCGAGTACGAAAAGGGAGCGGGAGTGCCTTCCCTGGTGGCGGTGCAACAGGACGCCTCGGGCAAGGCCCTGGCCACCGCCCTGGCCTATGCCAAGGGGATCGGGGCCACCCGGGCCGGGGTGCTGGAGACCTCCTTCCGGGAAGAGACCGAAACCGACCTGTTCGGCGAACAGGCGGTGCTCTGCGGCGGCGTCTCGGAACTGGTCAAGGCCGGCTTCGACACCCTGGTGGAAGCCGGCTACGCCCCGGAGATCGCCTATTTCGAATGCCTCCATGAGCTGAAGCTCATCGTGGACCTGTTCTACCAGGGCGGCATCAGCTATATGCGCTATTCGGTGAGCGACACCGCGGAGTTCGGGGACTACACCCGGGGGCCGCGCATCATCACCGAGGAGACCCGGGACGAGATGCGCCAGATTCTCTACGAGGTCCAAAGCGGCGAGTTCGCCAAGGAGTGGATCCTGGAGAACCAGGCCCGGCGGCCGGTGTTCAACGCCCTGCGGCGCCAGGAGGCGCAGCACCCCATCGAAGAAGTGGGCAAAAAACTCCGGTCCATGATGGGGTGGCTGAAGAAATAGGGGGGAACAGGACAAAAAGATGGTCCCCTCCGCGGGAAAAAAGCGCAACCCCATCGCCCCGCCCGGCTATCCCCTGATCCTGGCGGGGGTGGTCCTGATCTTCCTGGGGGTGATTGGGGGCTGGCATTATCTCACCGGCCTGGGCCTCCTGAGCGCCGGGTTTTTCACTTGCTTCTTCCGGGACCCGGACCGGGAAATCCCCCTGGAGCCGGGATTGGTGGTGTCCCCGGCCGACGGCAAGGTGGTCCGGGTGGACGGCGTGCAGGAGCCGGGGTTTGGGCTGGGACCGGCCCGGCGGGTGGCCATCTTCATGAATGTGTTTAACGTGCACGTGAACCGATCCCCGGTGGCGGGGGTGGTCAAGGAAATGCGCCACCAGGCGGGGGAATACAAGGCCGCCTTCCGCCCGGACGCGGACAGCCGCAACGAACAGCAAGCCTTGGTGCTGGAGGACGAGGCGGGGCGGCGGGTCCTGGTGGTCCAGATCGCCGGACTCCTGGCCCGGCGGATCCTTCCTTACGTCAAACCCGGGCAGGCGCTGGCCCGGGGTGAGCGAGTCGGCATGATCTGTTTCGGTTCCCGGGTTGATCTCTACCTGCCGGGGGAGAGCGACCTCCGGGTCCAGGTGGGAGACCGCCTGAAAGCCGGAAGCAGCATCATCGGGAGGTGGGCATGAGCATCCGCCGGCGAAGGAAAAAGAAAGACAAGCGCCGTTTTCGGGGCGTTTATCTGCTGCCCAATCTGATCACTACCGGGAGCCTGTTTGCCGGGTTTTACGCCATCGTGGCCTCCATAGACGGCCGGTTTCATGCGGCCGCGGTCGCCATTCTGGTTTCATTGGTTCTGGACGGGTTGGACGGGCGCGTCGCCCGGATGACCAAGAGCACCTCCGGCTTCGGGGTGCAATACGATTCCCTGGCGGACCTGGTGGCCTTTGGGGTGGCGCCGGGAATCCTGGTCTATCTCTGGGCCTTGCAGCCGTATAAGCAATTCGGCTGGGTGGCGGCCTTCCTGTTTGTGGTCTGCGGGGCCCTGAGACTGGCCCGCTTCAACGTCCAGCAGGGTTCCCTGGACCCTCGCTATTTCAACGGCCTGCCCATCCCGGCGGCGGCCACCATGATCGCCACCGCCATCATCTTTTACTACCAGATCGGGGAGTGGGCCCCGGAACGGCACATCTACATCCTGGTGATGATTTACCTGCTGTCGTTTCTCATGGTCAGCAATATCAAGTACATGAGTTTTAAGCAGATGGAGCTCTTCCGACGGCATCCCTTTCATACCCTGGTGGGCCTGGTGCTCATCTTTGTGGTGGTGGCCACCGCCCCCAATATCATGGGATTCTTGCTCGTGGCGGCGTATGTGGCCTCGGGGCCCGTCAGCACGTATATGTATTATCGCCGGTCGGCCTTGGCGTCCAAAGGAGAGGGTGAGACCCCGGCCCCCCAACTCGCCAATCCTCCAGGATTGGACCTGGGCGAAGGAGGAGAAACCGGCAAGCAGGCCTGAGGGACCGCACCTCCGCTCCCTGTCCCCGGTATCGGGTTTTCCCCGTTCTGGAGACATGGCCATGGCCATTTTCGGGAGGAAGCGAGCCGGGTTGCATCCGCCAACGACCAGGAGGCGACGGCCGCGTCCGGCGAGGATAATGCAGGTCGGCCCAGGAAGAGGGGGGCGCCGAGACTGAGCCGGGCTCAGGGATGAAGTCAATTTTTTTTAAAATTATCGGGGGGTTTCTGGGTCTGCTGGTGGCCTTCGCCCTGGCCGAAGTGGCCGTGAGGCTCCTCAGGCCCCAGGAGGTAGGACCGGTGCGGTTCGCCTGGGATCCGGAGTTGGGAGACATCCCCGTTCCCCACCAGCAGGGGGTGAGAAACGCCCCCGGGGGGTTTCAATTCAAATACAGTAATAATTCCCTGGGGTGGCGGGGCCGCAGCGAATACCAGGAGGCCAGGCAGGCCGATCACCGGGTGCTCTTTTTGGGGGATTCCTTTACCTATGGGCTCGGCGTCAATGACGACCAAACCTTTCCCCAGCAGCTAGAAAAAAACCTGAATGCGGCGGATTTCTCGGTGGAAGTGATGAATGCCGGCTGTCCCGGTAAAGGGACCGATTATGCCTTCAAGTTATTTCAAACCGTGGGGGCCAGGTTTCATCCCGACCTTGCGGTGCTGTGCTTTTTTTGCAACGATTTCGAGGACAACGCCCGGGGGGACTATTATACTATCGACCCCCGGGGCCAACTCTCGGCCAAACCCCAGACCCGCAATCAGGGCGGGTTCAAAACCGCGCTGGCTTGCCTGCCGGGTTATAGCTGGCTGATTTCCTGGTCCCAGGCGGCCAACCTGGTGAAACAGACGGGGGTTAACCTGTTGGTCAACCGTTCCCCAACGGACGGGCCGGAGGCCGCCGCCGGCCTGGTGGTGGCCTATGCGCCGGGCCCTCAGGGTTATGCCACCGCAACCAATAAGAAAATAACCGGGCTTTACGTGGAGCGGCTCAACGCCGCAGTCAAAGGTGCGGGTGGGTCGCTGATGACCTGTTATATTCCCATTGCTAAGGAAGTTCAGGAGTTTCGCCGGACTCACGCCATTTCGGCCGATGAACGGGCGATGCTGCAGATCGCGGCGGATAACGGCATGCCCTTGTGGTCCTTGACCCCCTTGTTGGCCCTCTCGGGCCAACCTATCGATCGCTTATACTATCAAGAAGGTCATTGGACCGCCGCAAGCCACGAACTGGCCGCCCGCTATTTGAGCCGGCGGATTGAAAACCAGTTGTGGCGGCGCCGGCAACTGAAGCAAACTGAAACCGTTCACTGAAAAGGTGTTCCTATGGCACAAAAAGTTTTTATCTTCGATACGACCCTGAGGGACGGGGAACAGACCCCGGGCGCTAATCTCAACGTGGACGAGAAACTCCAGATCGCCCGGCATCTTGAACTCCTCAACGTGGATGTCATCGAGGCCGGCTTCCCCTTTTCATCGCCGGGGGATTTTGAGGCGGTGCGGGCCGTGGCCCGGGAAATCCGGGGGCCGCAAATCGCCGGTCTGGCCCGGGCCCAGGTCCAGGACATCGACGCCTGCTGGGAGGCCATCAAGGAGGCTACCAATCCCCGCATCCACACCTTTATTTCCACTTCCGACATTCATCTGAAGCACCAGATGCGGAAGTCCCGGGCGGAGGTCCTGGAGATGGCGGCGGCGGCGGTGAAGCACGCCTGCCGTTACACCGCCAATGTGGAGTTTTCCGCCATGGACGCCTCCCGCAGCGACCTGGATTATGTCGTCCAGGTCTTTACCGCGGCCATCGACGCAGGAGCCACCACCCTGAATTTTCCCGATACGGTGGGCTACGCCATCCCCGAGGAGTTCGGGGCCAAGATCAAGTACCTGGTGGACCACATCCCCAACCTCCACAAGGCCATCCTGTCGGTCCACTGCCACAACGACCTGGGGCTGGCGGTGGCCAACACCCTGGCGGCCATCATGAACGGGGTGCGCCAGGTGGAGGTGACCATCAACGGCCTGGGGGAACGGGCCGGCAACGCCTCCCTGGAGGAGGTGGTCATGGCCCTGTCCACCCGCCGGGACCTGCTGAACTATTATACCGACATCGTCACCCAGTATATCTTTCCCACCAGCCGCCTGACCAGCAAGCTGTCGGGGGTGCCGGTGCAGCCTAACAAGGCCATCGTGGGGGCCAACGCCTTTGCCCATGAGTCCGGGATCCACCAGGACGGGGTGCTCAAGGAGGCCAGCACCTTTGAAATCATGACCCCCCAAACCGTGGGCATCAAAAAGAGCACCCTGCCCCTGGGAAAGCTGTCCGGCCGCCACGCCTTCAAGAACAAGCTCAGGGAGATGGGTTACTACGTCACCGATGAGGAATTGAACCGGGTCTTTAACCGGTTCAAGAACCTGGCGGACCGCAAAAAGACGGTGTTCGATGAGGATCTGGTGAGCCTGGTGGAAACCGAGGTCATTTATAAGTCGGTGCCCGAACAGTTCCGGCTGGTGGAACTGGTGGTGCTCACCGGCACCACCGCCCGGCCCTCGGCCAACGTCAAGATGGAGGTCGGCGGCCAACTGGTGGGCCCGTACTCAATATTCGGGGACGGCCCCATTGACGCCACTTACAAGGCCATCACCCACCTGGCCGGGTCCAAGTGCAAGCTTCTGAAGTTTTCGGTGAGCTCCATCACCGGCGGCACCGACGCCCAGGGCGAAGTGGCGGTGCGCCTGGAAGAAAACGGCCACGTGGTCACCGGCCAGGGGGTGGACCCGGACGTGGTCACCGCCAGCGCCCGGGCCTTTATCAACGGGCTGAATCGCCTGCATTTCTTGAAAGAGACCAATACGGCGAAAGGCGCCAAACCCAAAGAGAAGTGAAACCAGTGAGCAGTGAGCAGAAAATGAAATAAATCGCATGAGACCGCAGGGCGGGAAAGCAAAGCGCCTCCCGCCTTGTGGCTCTTTCCCCCTCCGGCTGGGGAATGCAGTTATGATAGGGCGGCCTGTGGCCGCCATACTTGGCTGAAACCTGAAAATTACTTCACGGAGTTTTCAATGTCCACACCCCAAACCATTACCCAGAAAATCCTGGCGGCTCATGCAGATAAAGACTATCTGGAACCCGGGGAGCTCATCAGGGCCCGGGTGGATATCGCCTTGGGCAACGACATCACCGCGCCCCTGGCCATCAAAGATTTTCATCAGGCGGGGGCCAAACAGGTCTTTGACCGCTCCCGGGTGGTGCTGGTCTGCGACCACTTCGCCCCCAACAAGGACATTCCCTCGGCCATCCATTGCCAGCATCTGCGCCATTTTGCCCGGGAGCAGGACTTGACGCACTTTTACGACGGCGGCGACATGGGCATCGAGCACGCCCTGCTGCCGGAACAGGGGATCGTAGGCCCCGGGGACCTGATTATCGGGGCCGACAGCCATACCTGCACCTATGGGGCCCTGGGGGCCTTCGCCACCGGGGTGGGCTCCACCGATCTGGCCGCGGTCATGGTCACCGGCGAGTGCTGGTTCCGGACGCCGGAGAGCATCCGCCTGGTGTACCGCGGGCGGCTGCCCCAATGGCTCACCGGCAAGGACCTGATTCTCCATACCATCGGGGACCTGGGGGTGGACGGGGCCCGCTACCTGGCCATGGAGTTCACCGGGGAGGCCATCCACGCCCTGCCCATGGCGGACCGGTTCGCCATGGCCAATATGGCGGTGGAGGCCGGGGCCAAAAACGGCATTATGGCCCCGGATGAAATTACCCTGGCGTATGTCAAGGGGCGGACTTTACGGCCCTATACCCTGGACGAGAGCGACCCGGGGGCGCCGTATCTCTTCGAAAAGACCTATGACGTCAGCGGCCTGGAGCCTCAGGTGGCCTGTCCGCCCTCCCCCGGCAACGTCGTGCCGGTTTCCCGGGTGGGGGAGGTGATCATCGACCAGGCGGTGATCGGCTCCTGCACCAATGGGCGTCTGGAGGACCTGCGGCTGGCCGCCAAAGTCCTGAAAGGCCGCCGCACGGCCAAAGGGGTGCGCCTCATCGTCATCCCCGCCACGCCCCTGATCTATCGCCAGGCCATGGACGAGGGCCTGATGGGCGTTTTTCTGGACGCCGGCGCGGTGATCAGCCCGCCCACCTGCGGGCCGTGCCTGGGGGGCCACATGGGCATCCTGGCCCCGGGAGAGGTCGCCATCGCCACCACCAACCGCAATTTTGTCGGCCGCATGGGGCATACCCATTCCCGGGTTTACCTGGCCAGCCCCGCGGTGGCCGCAGCCTCGGCCGTAGCCGGGCGCATCATCGGCCCCCAGGATTTGTAAGGCGGGCCGGCAATTCGGGAGACGCCCCTCAAGGACCCGGTGTCAGGTTCCGTAAATAATATGGCAGTTCCTCATGGCCCGGTGGCCCACCCATAATTTATGAAAAAACCCGGTGGGGCGGGCCTCCGTGCCCGCCGCCCCAGCCTGGAGCAATGGGGCGCGGTGCGCACCCAACCAAGCGCAGGCGAGACCCCTGCGCCACCAGGTAAACAGAACTTTTCGGAACAATTGAATCTTCCGTGGCGAACGCAAGTTCATGATAGTTCACTCCGAATGATAAAAAAAATCGCATTTTGCAAGAGCCTCGATTGCATATATTAAGATAGTCCTTTGCCTGCGGGGAGAGTTATGGCAGTGCGGTTGGAAGTCGGCTGGCGGCCCGACCTGACGGACGCCGAAGGGGAGGCGGTGCGCCGCCAGGCCCGGGAATATTTTGGCCTGGAACTGACGGCCGTCAGGGTCCTCAGAATCCTCATGCTGGATGCGGATATCCCGCCCGCGCCCCTGGAAGCCATCCGCACCGGCATCTTCACCCATCCCGCCACCCAGGTGTCCGGTTTTCAACCCCTGGCCCGGGATTTCCACTGGGCCATCTGGGTGGGCTTCAAGCCCGGGGTGCGGGACACGGCCGGCGCGGTGGCCCGGGAAGCCATCCAGGCCTACCTGGGGCGGCCGCTCCCCGCCGGGGCCGCGGTCTATACCTCCAAGCTCTTCCTCCTGACCGGCAAAGACCTCACCGAGGCGCAGGCGGCCCGGATCGCCCGGCAGCTCCTGGCCAACGACATGATCCAGGAATTCCGGATCTTTTCCCGCCAGGAATGGGACCCCGGCAACGGGGTGGGCCTTATCCTGCCCCGGGTGGAGCTGGCCCACACCCCGGCGGTGGAGTCCTTTGAGATCGCCTCGCCGGACGACCTCAGGGAATTGAGCCGCCGGCGCCACCTGGCCCTCCGGGACGCAGACCTGCCGGTCATCCTGAATTATTTCCAGCGCCCCGGAGTCCAGACCCGCCGGGCCGCGGTGGGGCTGGCCGCGCCCACCGACGTGGAACTGGAATACCTGGCCCAGGCCCGGAGCGACCACTGCAATCACAACACCTTCCGGGGCCGGTTTCATTACCGGGACGGGGGGAGCGGCGCCATGTTCACCCTGGACAATCCTTTCAAGGTCTGCATCGAGGCCCCCACCCGGGAGATCGCCCGGCAAAAGCCCTGGGTGGCGTCGGTGCTCTGGGACAACGCCGGGGTGGGGCAGTTCGACGAGGAGTTTTCCTATGTGATCAAGGGGGAGACCCACAACTCCCCTTCCAACCTGGAGGCCTACGGCGGTTCCCTCACCGGCATCGTGGGGGTGTACCGGGACCCCATGGGCACCGGCAAGGGGGCCCGCCTCATCGGCGGCCTGTATGGGTTTTGCGTGGGGCCCCGGGACTATGGCGGACCCTTGCAGCCCCGGCTGCACCCCCGGCGGCTGTTGGACGGGGTCATCGAGGGGGTCAAGGACGGCGGCAACAAGAGCGGGGTGCCCACCGTCAACGGCGCCCTTTATGCTGACGCCTCCTACCTGGGCAAGTGCCTGGTGTTCGTGGGCGCGGTGGGCCTGCTGCCCAAAGACATCCACGGTGAGCCCGGGGCCGCCAAGCAGGCCCGTCCCGGCGACCTGATCGTCACTTGCGGCGGCCGGGTGGGCAAAGACGGGATTCACGGGGTCACCGCCTCCTCCGAGGTCTCGTCCCCGGGCACCCCGGCCGGCCACGTCCAGATCGGCGACCCCTACACCCAGAAGAATCTGCACGATTTCCTCCTGGAGGCCCGGGACCAGGGCCTCATCACCTTTATCACCGATTGCGGCGGCGGGGGCCTGTCGTCCGCGGTGGGGGAATCGGCCCGCACGGCCGGCGGCTGCGAGGTGGAGCTGGCCGCAGTCCCCCTGAAATATGAAGGTCTGGATCCCTGGGAAATCTGGGTATCTGAATCCCAGGAGCGCATGGTGGCGGCGGTGCGGCCGGAACAGGAGGACCGCTTGCAGGCCCTGGCCCGGAAGCACGCGGTGGAGGCCACCGTCATCGGCCGCTATACCGATACCGGGGTCTTGGACGTGAGGCGCCAGGGCCGCACCTGCGCCTATATGGACCTGTCCTTTTTGGAAGAGGATTTCCCCCCCTGGGAGTTCGAGGCCGAGTGGGTCCCGCCGGATTTCCGTCTCACCGAGCCGGTCCTGAGCGATCCGGCGGACCACCTGGAGGCGCTGTTGGCCATGTTGGACCGCCCCAACCTCTGTTCCCGGGAGTGGATCACCCGCCAGTACGATCACGAGGTCCAGGGGGCCAGCGTCCTCAAGCCTCTCGTGGGGAAGGCCGCGCCGGCACCCGGGGACGCCGCGGTCCTGCGCCCCCGGCCGGAGTCGAACCGGGGTCTGGCCCTGAGCCTGGCCTTGAACCCGGCCTACTCCCGCATTGACCCTTATCACATGACCGCGGTGACCATCGACGAGGCGGTGCGCCGCCTGCTGGCGGTGGGCGCCTCCCTGGACCGGATCGGCGGGGTGGACAACTTCTGCTGGCCCAGCGTGGAGCACGATCCCCGGCGCAACCCGGACGGCCGCTACAAGGCGGCTCAACTGGTGCGGGCCTGCCAGGCCCTCCAGGACCTCTGCCGGGCCTACGCCGTCCCCCTGTTGTCCGGCAAGGACAGCATGTACGTGGACGGCCTGCTGCCCGGGGCCTACGGGGAAATGCACCGGGTGAGCGGGCTCCCCACCCTGTTTTTCACCGCGGTGAGCGTCCTGCCGGACCTGGGCCGGGCCCTGAGCCTGGAATGGAAGCGGCCCGGCGACCTTATTTACTTGCTGGGGCGCACCCGGCCCGAGCTGGGCGGCTCGGAATTCTACGAACTGTTGGGATATGTGGGGCTGAGCGTCCCTCAGGTGCGGCCGGAGGAATCTTTGCCCGCTTACCGGGTCCTGGAACAGGCGGTTGCCGCCGAACTGCTGGCCTCGGCCCACGGCGTCTACCGGGGCGGCCTGGCGGTCCATCTGGCCCTGGCCAGCCTGGCGGCGGGCCTGGGGGTGGAGGTGGACCTGAGCCCGGTGGCCCCGGAATCCCCGGCCTACGCCGCGCTCTATGCAGAATCGGCCGGGCGGGTCCTGGTGAGCGTGGACCCGGCCCACCAGACCCGCCTGGAGGAGCTGTTTCAGGGGCAGCCCCTCTGTCTCCTGGGCCGGGTGCGCCAGGAGGCGACCTTCACCCTTACCCGGTGCGGGGAAACCCTGGCGGAGGCCCCCCTGGCCGCCCTGCGCGCCGCCTGGGAACGGCGTTTTGGCGGGCTGGTTTGAAATCACCCGTGTTTCTGATAATATTTTACAGGGTTAAAGCATCCGGCGGGCCGCCTGGGGTTATTATAGAAATGTAGCGGGCATTGCCCGCCGCCCAATTTTGAGGTGCCTGAACATGCACGCGGAAATGTTAGTGCTGCGGTTTTCCCAGGAAGTGGTGGACCAGCCCATCATCTATCGCCTGGTCAAGGATTACGACCTGGAGTTCAATCTCCTCAAGGCCACCATTTACCCCCGGAAGGAGGGGGTCATCGTCATGGAGCTGCGCGGCCACCCCAAGAATTTCCGGCGGGGGCTGAAGTATCTCCGGGACGCGGGAGTTAAGGTGCAGCGGGTGGCCCGGGACGTGGCCCGCAATGAAGAGCGCTGCTACCAGTGCGGCGCCTGCACCGCGGTCTGTCCCACCGGGGCCTTGTATATCAAGCGACCTGAGATGGAAGTCCTTTTTGACGCCGGCAAGTGCAGCGCCTGCGAGCTGTGTTGCCCGGTCTGCCCGGCCCGGGCCATGGAGGTCCGGCTCAACCGCAGTACCTTATAAGTGCCGCCGTCTTGCTGCCCTTTTATATCAGCGCCTATTCCGCGGTAGTCGCCTGCATCTATTTCCTTTTCCCCCTTTACTTAAAGGGGACTCTCCATTTTACCGGCGCCCAGATCGGATTGGTTTACGCCCTCCTCAGCCTGAACGCCATCCTGGTGTCCTTCCCGGTGGGGGTCATCGGCGACCGTTACCCGGCTCGCAATCTCACCCGGCTGGGCCTGGCCGCCATGGCGGCCAGCCTCTGGGGGCTGTCGGTGGTGAGGAGTTTCTGGCCTTTTCTGGTGGTCTTCTGGGGGTTCGGCCTGAGCATGCAGCTCTTCCGGCTCTCCCTGGACACCCTGTTGTTCAAGGCAGACGGAGGGGATGCGCCCCGGCGGTTGGGCCACTATAATGCCATGCGCATGGGCGGCATGATGGTGGGGGTGTTTTTGGGGGGCGCGACCTATTACTGGCTGGATTTTGTCACCACCCTGAAGCTTTTCAGTGCGGGAGTGGTGCTGCTGCTCTGGCCTACGGTCAAATTGCCGCTGACCTCCGGGGTGCGCACCCCCCTGTTCGAGTACGGCCGGGATTTCCTGGCCCGGCCGGTGCTCTTTTTCGTCACCTGGCTGTTTCTGTTCACCCTCCATTGGGGGGCGGAAGCCACCAGCCTGGCCCTGTTCCTGGAGCGCAACCTGGGACTGTCGCCCCTGGGGGTGGGCTTTTACATGGCCGGGGAGTTCGGGGTCGTGGCCCTAACCGCCTACATCTACGGACGTTTCTGGGCCCGGCGCGTGAAACCCCTCACCTTTCTGACCCTGGCCCTGATTTTTTCCGGCTCCGGCCATATCCTGATGACCTATCCGGTCCTGCCCTGGTCCTTCGCCTGGCGGGCGGTGCATGGCTTCGGGGACGGCCTCATCCTCATGGAAACCTATACCACCATCTCCCGGCTGTTTCATGTGGATCGGGTGGGCGGCAGCGCCAGCCTCGTTTCCTTGGCCACCACCCTGGGGGTCTTTGCCGGGTCCCTGATTTTCGGGCCTTTGGGCGCGGCTTACGGCTATCAAACGCCCCTGATTGTTTCCGGCGCCATCAGCCTGGCCCTCCTGCCCCTGGCCTATGCCGGTTTGAAGGAATGAGCCGGATACCTCGAGGGTGGACCCAGGCGGCCGCCCTGGGTTTTTATGGTTTGTCAAAAAATTTCTTCTTTTTATCCCCTCTCCCCCCCGGAGGGGGGAGAGGGTCAGGGTCAGGGGGGTACGAAAAATCTCTTGCAATCGCCCTAAGAGACGCCGGGCCGCGGCCATTCTTCCCTTCCCTTGACGCCGGGGGTATAGTAAATTATGGCAAAAATTACTTTCAGGCGGCGAACCCGGAGGTTGCCATCATTGAGAATTCCTGACCCGGAAGGCCCGGGAACCTAAGGAGGGAATCATGGAATTTACGACGATTTTGGTGGAGCCGAAAGATAAGGTAGGCGTGATCACCCTGAATCGACCCGACAAGTATAATACCTTCAGCACCACCCTGGCCCGGGAGCTGAACGACGCCCTGCGTCAGTTGGATAAAGACGACCGGGTCCTGGCGGTTATCGTCAAGGGGGCCGGCAAGGCCTTTTCCACGGGGATTGATATCACCGAATTTCCGGGGCAGACCGCCCAGGAATATCAGGCCTGGATCGAGTTGATGGATGAAATGCACCTCACCATCGCGGCCATGGACAAGCCGGTCTGCGCCATGGTCCATGGCTTTGCGGTGGCCAACGGCGCCGGCCTGGTGTTCGCCGCGGATTTCGCCGTGGTCGCGGAAGGGACCAAGATCGGCACTACCGCCATCAACGTGGGCCTGCTCTGCACCGGCCCCATCATTCCCATCACCTACGGCCTGGGGAAAAAGAAGGTCCTGGAGATGATGTTGAGCGGCGAAATGATCGACGCCGCCGAGGCGGAAAAGCTGGGCCTGGTGAATAAAGTGGTGCCCCTGGAGCAACTGGAGGAAGCCACCTGGGGCCTGGTAAAGAAAATCATCAGCAAGAGCCCCCTGGCCGTCAAGATGGGGAAACGGTTTTATTATCAGGTGCTGGATATGCCCATGGCTCAACGTCTTGCCTACAGCAGCGAGGTCTTCGCCCGCTTGTGCACCTCGGAAGACGCCAAGGAAGGGGTGGGGGCCTTTATGGAAAAACGCAAGGCGGTGTGGAAAGGGAAGTAAGGCAGGTAAGGGCGGAGGATTGACGCCCGAAGGAAGGTGTCCAGGTTTATCTGAAAAGTTCAAGGATAATGCGGTCTTTCGTAGGGTGCGTTCTACGCACCATCCCCCCGAGAGCGGGGCAGACGCAAAGGCCCGCCCCACCGGCTTTTCATAACTTGCGGCTGGGCCGAAGTCCCATGAATGACTGACCTGAAAAGTTCTTTGAATCGGTGGCACAGGCGTCCCGCCTGGGCTTCGCAGGGTGCGCAGAGCCCACCGCCCACCGATAAAAGTTGCCTAAACAGACGCCCCGGCGGGGGCCCGGCGGCTTGTCTCAGTCCGAACCGGGCTGAGCCCGGCGAAGGCGTTCCACCAACTGAGTGGTGGAGTAGCCCGGCAGGAAGGGGAGGGCCGCCACCTTCCCGCCCCGGGCCAGGACGATCTCCCGGCCGACGATTTCGTGGAGTTGATAGTCGCCGCCCTTTACCAGGATATCGGGCTTCAGGGCGGTGATCAGTTCCAGGGGGGTGTCTTCCTCAAACAGCACCACCCGGTCCACGCAGGCCAGGGCCGCCAGGACCCGGGCCCGGTCGGCTTCCGGGGTGAGGGGGCGGCCGGGGCCTTTGCGCAGGCGGGCGGCGGAGGCGTCGGTGTTGACCCCCACGATCAGGGCGTCCCCCAAAGCCCGGGCCTCTTCCAGGTAGTGCACGTGCCCCCGGTGCAGCAGGTCGAAGCAGCCGTTGGTGAAGACCACTTTCCCGCCGGCTTCCTGCAGGGCTTTGACCCACCGGGCCGCAGCCGCCCGGTCCGCCACCTTGTGACTGGTGCTGACCGAGGTCATGCGGGACCTCGACCAATTTTATGAATTTTCCTCATGGACATGGCATTTAAGGGTGCAGCACTGGGTTCCCTTATCAGTGGCGTTGGATCATCGGCCATTGTCTTCTGCGCCCCCACCTCACAGTGCGCCGGCGACTCCGCATCACTGTGCCGGGCGACCGGCAAATTTTTCGATCTGGCGCACCTCCAAGATGCCGACTAATTGCTGCCCTTTCCCAGTTAAGGGACGCTCCCAACATTCTTCCAGGCGTGGGAATAAATGCTGTGGCAAAGTTCCCGTTAACCATGACACTGCGTGCCTGAGCTTCATCGGCGCCTCCCCCTGCCTGGTGTTTTATCCCAGACTCACTTTAGCATGCGGATGCCGAGGAAGCTTAATTTTTTAATCACTAGACCCAAAGAGACTTCTGCAAGAGGCTCTTTTGAAAACGAATATAAACCTCCGGGTAATCATAGGCCGGAGATAATCATATTGACTCAAAGCCCCCGGATTGATAAATTTTAATGTAATAGCAACAGCTAGCCAATGCAAGGAATCCGTCATCGTCATCATTGATTATCAGGCCGGCAACCTCACCAGCGTGGTCCGGTCCCTGAAGGCCCTGGGGGTGGAGGGCAAAGTGACCCGGGACCCGGCGGTGGTGGCTGGGGCCACTCGCGTTATTTTTCCCGGGGTGGGGGCCGCCGGCAAAGCCATGGCCACCCTCCGGGAACTGGGACTGGACCAGGCCCTGAGAAGGAGTTTTGCCCGGGGCGTCCCCATCCTGGGCATCTGTTTGGGGGCCCAAATCATCCTGGAACACAGTGAGGAGAACCAGGCCGCCTGCCTGGGCCTGCTGCCGGGCCGCACCCGGGCGCTCATGCCGGCCGAGGGGCTGAAGGTCCCCCACATGGGCTGGAACCAGGTGCGCTTTCTCCGGAAGCACCAGGTATTCAAGAACCTGTCGGCAGGCGCCGAGTACTATTTTGTCCACAGTTATTATCCTGCCCCGGCCCAGGCGTCCATGGTGCTGGGCGTGACGGACCACGGGGGTGAATTCCCCAGCGCCATCGGCTGGCGCAACCTGGTGGCCACCCAGTTTCACCCGGAAAAAAGCGGCCGTTTCGGCCTCACGATCCTGGAAAATTTCCTGGCCTGGGACGGCGCCGATGTTGAGTAAGCGGATTATTCCCTGCCTGGATGTGCGGGACGGCCGGACCACCAAGGGCATCAAGTTCAAGAATAATGTGGATATCGGGGACCCGGTGGCCATGGCCCGGCACTACTATGAAGCCGGGGCCGATGAACTGGTCTTCTATGACATCACCGCATCCAGCAACCGCCGGAATATCCTCATTGATGTAGTCCGACGGGTGGCGGCGGAGATTTTTATTCCCTTTTCGGTGGGCGGCGGCATCCGTAACCTCAGCGACATGCGGGAGGTGCTGTTGGCCGGGGCCGAAAAGGTGAGCGTCAACACCGCGGCCATTCTGGAGCCGGCCCTGATCACCGCCGGGGCCCAGGCCTTCGGGAGCCAGTGCGTCGTTCTGGGCATGGACGTGAAAAGGGTGACCCCGTCGGCCGCCATTCCCTCGGGGTATGAAATGGTGATTCACGGGGGCCGCACCCCCATGGGGATCGACGCCCTCTGGTGGGCCAAGGAGGCGGTGCGGCTGGGAGCCGGAGAGATCTGCCTCAACTCCATCGATGCCGACGGCACCCAGGCGGGGTATGAACTGACCCTGACCCGGATGATCTCCGAGGCGGTGCCCATTCCGGTGATTGCCTCCGGCGGGGCCGGCGCCCCCGAGCACCTGCACCAAGTGCTCACCCAGGGCCGGGCGGATGCCGCCCTGATTGCTTCCATGGTCCATTACGACACCTATACCATCGCAGATATTAAAGACTATCTGGCCCGGCGGCGCATTCCGGTGCGCCTGGTCTGGTAAGACCCTGAAGCCGGTTGGGGAAGGATATTATTGGAAGACCAGTTCGACATGAAGGCCACGGATTTCCCCGAAGAGATGCCGGATATCCTGGAGCCGGAGATCGAAGAGGACCTGGAAGAGCCCGAGGCCGCTCTGCCGGTTCCCAGTGATCTCGACCTGGTGCAACGGTATATCCGGGAGGCCAACCGCTTTGCCCTCCTCACCCCGGAGGAGGAAAAATCCCTGACCAGCCACTTCTATGAGACCGGCGACCGGGAAGTGGGCTCCCGCCTGGTCACCAGCAACCTGAGGCTGGTGATCAAAATTGCCCTGGAGTTCCAGAAATACTGGATGAAGAACCTGCTGGACCTGATCCAGGAAGGCAATATCGGTCTCATACACGCCATCAAAAAATTCGATCCCTACCGGGGCATCAAACTCTCTTATTACGCCTCTTTCTGGATCAAGGCTTACATCCTCAAATTCATCATGGACAACTGGAAGCTGGTGAAAATCGGCACCACCCAGTCCCAACGGAAACTGTTTTATAACCTGAAGCGGGAAAAGGAAAAACTTAGGGCCCAGGGGTTCGAGCCGGGCCCCAAACTCCTGGCCGAAGCCTTGAACGTCCGGGAGGAGGAAGTCATCGAGATGGACCAGCGCCTGGGGGGCTGGGAGCTTTCTCTGGACGCCCCCTTGAAGGACGGCTCCGATGAATACCACAAGAATTTCCTGCCCACCACCGACCCCCAGGTGGAAGAAGTGCTGGCCGATGCGGAACTGAAGGAGATGTTCCGGCGCAAGCTGGGGGAGTTTCGGGCCGAACTCAATGACAAGGAGCTGGATATCCTGGACTTGCGCCTCTTGGCGGAAAAGCCTTTGACTTTGCAAGAAATCGGGGTGCGCCACCAGATCTCCCGGGAGCGGGTGCGCCAGATCGAAGACCGCCTCATCAAGAGATTACGTCAATATCTGAAAAATGAAATTGCTGATTGGCAGGAGTATCAGACGTCCTGGGGGGATTAGCTCAAGGGGGGCGCTTCCTGCTCAACAGCTTTGCTGAAGGGCCGCATGTCAACTCTTAGATACCGCGATGTCTTGCTGAACGCCTGGCTGCCCTGCATGGTGCTCTTGGGGGTCCTGGGGATGTCCCTGTCCCTGGCGGTCATGGGCTGCGCCACCCGGGGGCGGCTGAGCCCCACCGAAACCCCGGTCTCCGTAACGTCGGAAACCCCCAGAAGCCTGGCTTACTATCACTTTCTCAAGGCTCAACAGCTTATGGTGGCCGACGACCTGGCCGGGGCCATCCAGGAATATGAAGCGGCCTTGAAAAATGATCCCGAGTCCGCCTTCCTGGAGATGGACCTGGCCGCCCTCTACCAACGCCAGGGCGATGTCAAGCAGGCCCTGGCCCACGCCGAGAAATCCCTCCGATTGGATCCCAAGCAGCAAGAGGCGTATTTTCTCTTAGCCGGCCTGCATGTGGGTCTGAACCAGCTGGATGAGGCCATCCGGGAATATGAACACATCCTGCGCCTGAACCCGGAAAACCGGGAAGCCTATCTCTTCCTGGCCACCCTCTACGCCCAACAGCGGCAGTATCCCAAGGCCATCCGCGCCGTCAAGGAACTCCTGCGCCTGGATCCCCAACTGGTGGTGGGACACTATTACCTGGGCCGCATTTACCTGGAAACCAACCGCCTGGCGGATGCCAAAAAAGAGTTCATGTCGGTCCTCAGCATGGAGCCCAAGTTCATCCCGGCCATGTTTGACCTGGGGACCACCCTGGAACGGGAAGGCTACTATACCCGGGCCATGGCCCTGTATCGCCGCATCCTGCGG
>Ga0172371_10004734_pt1 | contig 20444 bp, 17 predicted proteins | sample Lak12m_FD_114543 | JGI IMG/M metagenome (GOLD analysis project Ga0172371, IMG submission 114543) | Freshwater microbial communities from Kabuno Bay, South-Kivu, Congo - kab_022012_12m | ecosystem: Environmental > Aquatic > Freshwater > Lake | place: Democratic Republic of the Congo: South-Kivu... | reverse complement strand
TCGAATGAGAGAATGCGGCGAGGAATGAGCCGCAGGGCCATGCCGAAGTAGCCTTTCTGCTTATACACGGCCACACGGAAACGGGCCATATTGCGGAAGTTAAGAGCGAAGTCGCCGCCACCGCCGTTGTCGATCTGGGCGCGTAGGTGCCGCAGGTCCTTGGTTGCTATGTTCTTGAAACTGTCGGTCATCTCGGGAATCAGTACCGGGCATCCCTCGATCGGGTGGAGGTAACCATCAATGCGGAGCGTCGGGGGTCGCCCCACCGTCAGGTGCAGGTCGGATGCATTCCGCTTGATGCACTCGGCTAGGAGTGTATCGAAGAACTCTTCATCGGTCATAACCTGCACAAATATAGGGCCTCCCCCATGGCAAGTCAAGTTTTGTTGCGGCGGCGCTTAGGGTTGCTTGACAGTGTGTCCCAGCCAGTCTAAGATTTTAGTCCACCAATGGCGACAGCATATTCGTCGGCCGAACTGCTCGATCAGATAGAGGCTCTGAGCGGTCAAGCTGTCAGCGACTGCTATCAGTGCGGCTGTTGCACGTCGGGCTGTCCGATCGGCGAAGCGATGGACCCGCCGCCCAGCAAGGCAATCCGGCTGCTTCAGCTCGGCAGGGCCGCCGATTTGCTGGACTCGGATGGTATATGGATGTGCGCGAGTTGCATGGTCTGCGGGACGCGTTGTCCCAGGGGCGTCGACTACGCCCGGATCGCCGAAGCCTGCCGTGCGTTGATACTACGGTCCAAACTGAGCAGGGTGGATCCTGACACCGTGGCTGCCCCGGAACTCGAAGAGATACCTCAGCAGGCGTTCATCGCCGCCTTCCGAAAATCATCGGTATGACGAAGTACGTCTACTACCCGGGCTGCACTCTCTACACCAAGGCACGAAGTCTGGACCAGTGTGCACGCAAGGCAGCCGAGAAGGTTGGGTTCGAGCTTACGGAGATGCCGTCCTGGAACTGCTGCGGGGCGATCTACAACGCCACGAACGATGACCTCGCGGCCCAAGTCGGGTCGGTCCGCAATCTCGCCAAGGCCAGCCAGATAGGCAACAAGCTGGTGACGCTGTGTGCCGCCTGCCACAACGTGCTCAAGCGGGTGCAGAACCGGCTGGACGCACCGGGAAACGAGGTCCAAAGCGAGCGGCTAAAGACGTTTGTTGATGAGGAATTCGTGCAACCGGTACGCGTCCTGCACTACCTTGAAGTCCTGAAACAGGACATCGGTTTTGAGGCAATCAAGTCCAAGGTCGTCAAGCCGCTGGCGAAGTTGAAGGTCGCTTCCTACTATGGTTGTCTGATGGTACGGCCCAGGGAAGTGCTGGAGTTCGACGACCCGGAGAATCCCCGAGTAATGGACGACCTGATGCGGGTCCTCGGTGCAGAGCCTACGCGGTTTGACTTCAAGGCGGAGTGCTGCGGCGGCTACCTGGTCGTGAACCGCCGGGACGTAGCCAAGGGCGCATCGCAGAAGATACTGGACAACGCCAAGGAGTGGGGAGCGGAGGCAATTGTCACGACCTGCCCGTTGTGTCAGTACAACCTGGACAAGCTGAGGGCCACAACCGACGGTTGCCTTCCCGTGTTCTACTTCACTCAGCTTCTTGGTGTGGCGGTCGGGCTGGGGCAGGGTGAACTGGGGCTCGACCACAACTCCGGCGACCCGGTCGGCTTCCTGAAGTCAAAGGGTCTGCTCTAGGGCATGGACGAAGCGGTCAATCGTCAAGAGAAGCAGCGACCGCGGACGGGCGTGTTTGTCTGTCACTGCGGCATCAACATCGCCGGTACGGTTAAGATACCCGAGGTTCTGGAACGGGTGGGCGAGATGCCGGGCGTAGCCGTAACCAAGGACTACAAGTACTGCTGTTCGGACCCGGGCCAGCAGATGATCCGGGATTCAATCAAGAGCGATAACCTGGGGCGGGTGGTCGTGGCCTGCTGCTCTCCGACCCTGCACGAGACGACCTTCCGCAACGCCTGCGCCGAGGCCGGGCTCAATCCCTACCAGTGCGAGATCGCGAATATCCGCGAGCAATGCGCATGGGTGACCGAGGACAAAGACAAGGCGACCGAGAAGGCGACGGAGATTATCCGCACGACCAAGGCCAAGGTCGAGAACGACGTGCCGCTGGAGGCCATCACCGTGCCCATTAACAAGCGTGCGCTCGTGATTGGCGCGGGAATCGCCGGTATCCAGGCGGCGCTCGACATCGCCAATGCTGGGTTTGAAGTTGTGCTGGTTGAGAAAGAGCCCTCCATCGGCGGACATATGGCTCAGCTTTCCGAGACGTTCCCGACGCTCGACTGCTCGCAGTGCATTCTGACGCCGCGTACGGTTGAGACCGGCCGGCATCCGAAGATCAAGTTGATGACCTACTCGGAAGTCGACGGCGTTTCCGGCTACGTGGGTAACTTCAAGGTGAAGATAAGACAGAAGGCGCGGTACGTTGACTTCAAGACCTGCACGGGCTGCGGAGCATGTCTTGAGAAGTGCCCGGGCAGAACCGAGTCGCGGTTCGAGCGCGGACTGACCAAAGGCAAGGCGATATACCGACTACTGCCGCAGGCGGTGCCGAACAAGCCGGTGATCGATGCCGAGGCTTGCATTTACCTCCAGAAGGGCAAGTGCGGCAACTGCGCCAAGGTCTGCCCGACCGGTGCCATCCGCTACGACGACACGGACAAGTACGTTGAGGAAGAAGTCGGCGCCATCGTGCTCGCGACCGGATACGAGCTGTTCGACGCAGCCAGGCTCGGGTCATACGGCTTCGGCCTGGTGCCTGACGTAATCGACGGGCTTGCCTTCGAACGGTTGCTGTCGGCCTCCGGGCCGACGTCGGGCGAGGTGAAGCGGCCGTCAGACGGGAAGGTGCCGAAGAAAGTGGTGTTCGTGCAGTGCGCCGGGTCGCGCGACTCGACCAACGGGGTGCCCTACTGCTCGAAGATCTGCTGCATGTACACGGCGAAGCAAGCCATCCTGTACAAGCACCGGGTGCACGATGGCGAGGCGACCATCTGCTACATCGATGTCCGGACACCGGGTAAGGGTTTCGAGGAGTTCTACAAGCGGGCGACTGATGATGGCGTGACCTACATCCGCGGCAAGCCTTCGAAGATATTCCGGCGCGGGGACAAGACCGTAGTGTGGGCCGCTGACACGCTGGCCGGGAGGAAGGTCGAGCTCGAGGCGGACTTGGTGGTGCTGGCGACCGCCGTCGTCGCCAATCCTGACGGTGTCGCGTTGGCGCGGAAGCTGAAGACTCAGATTGACGCTCACGGCTTCATGACTGAGGCGCACCCGAAGCTCAGGCCGGTAGAGACTCTGACCGCTGGGTATTTTCTCGCCGGCTGCGGCCAGGGACCCAAGGACATCCCGGAGACGGTAGCCCAGGCTTCGGCAGCCGCTGCCAAGGTGCTGGCGATGTTCGGCAATACGCGGCTGACCCACTCGCCGACAACCGCACAAGTGGATGAGGAGATCTGCGTCGGCTGCGGCTACTGCGAGAGGACCTGCGCGTATGAGGCGGTCAAGGTCGACCCGGCGAAGAAGAAGGCGGTCGTGAACGCGGCGCTCTGCGAGGGGTGTGGCGCGTGCGCGGTAGCCTGTCCTTCAGGCGCGATGACCCACAAGAACGCAACCAAGAAAGCCATCTTCGAGATGGCGGACAGCTTCTAGTATGGCCCAAGACAAAGAAGCAGTAACCAACCCGCCCGGCGGCAATGGCAACGCGCCGGTTGGTGCAGTGTTGGTGGTTGGTTCGGGTATCGGCGGTATTCAGTCCGCCCTCGAACTAGGCGAGGCCGGGTTCAAGGTCTACCTGCTTGACGAAGGGCCGGCCATCGGCGGCGTGATGGCGATGCTCGACAAGACGTTCCCGACCAACGACTGCTCCATGTGCATCCTTTCGCCCAAGCTCGTGGGCACCGGCCGGCACCAGAACATCGAGCTCGTGAACTACAGCGAGCTGTTGAGCCTGGAAGGCGAACCGGGGCATTTCAAGGCGAGGATTCGCCGCAAGCCGCGCTTCGTCCTGCTTGACAAGTGCACGGGCTGCATGGATTGCACCAAGGTCTGCCCGGTGGCGGTGCCGGACGAGTACAATCAGAAGCTGGCGACGCGCCGCGCGACCTACAAGCTCTATCCGCAGGCGATTCCCAACGCCGTCGTCATCGAGAAGAACGAAGGCAAGGCACCGTGCCGGATCGCCTGCCCGTCCGGGGTCAACGCCCAGGGCTACGTTGCGCTCATTTCGCAGCGCAAGTTCAAGGAGGCCTACGAACTGGTGCGGGAGCGCCTGCCGTTCGTGGGCATCTGCGGTCGCGTCTGCCATCATCCCTGCGAGCAGGAGTGCAACCGGAAGGACTACGAGTCACCGGTATCCATCCGGGCCCTGAAGCGGTTCGTTGCCGACTATGTCTACTCGAACAAGGTCGAGTACCCGGTTATCAAGGAACCGGCCGCAGAACGGACAGAGGAGGTCGCGGTGGTCGGCGCCGGCCCGGCGGGCCTGACTTGTGCCCTCGACTTGCGGGCCAAAGGCTACAAGGTTACCGTTCTCGACGCGGCGGAACAGCCGGGCGGGATGATGCGCTGGGGCATTCCGGCTTACCGCCTGCCGCGCGAGATGCTCGACCGCGAAATCAAGGATATCGTCGACACCGGCGTCGAACTGAAGCTCAAGAACCCGGTCAACGGGACTGCCGGCGTCCAGCAGTTGTTCGGCCAGGGCTTCTCCGCCGTATTCGTTGCTCTCGGATGCAGGAAGAGCCGGACGCTCAAGATTGACGGGATAGGTCTCGACGGCGTGTTGCACGGCATTGAGTTCCTGCACGAGGTCAACCGCACGGACGGGACACGATCCGAATCCCCCGGGAGGGATTCGGTCATGTCCCTTGTCGGCGAGCGGGTCGTGGTCATTGGCGGAGGTAACGTTGCGGTGGATGTCGCGCTATGCGCCCGCAGGATGGGCGCTGACGACGTGACCATGGTCTGCCTCGAGTGCCGCGAGGAGATGCCGGCCCACGAATGGGAAATCCAGGACGCCTTGGCCGAGGGCGTGAAGCTTAACCCATCCTGGGGTCCGCAGGCGATTGCCGGCGAGAATGGCAAGGTCACGGGTCTCAGGACCATCGAGTGCACTCGGGTCTTCGACGACGCTCACAGGTTCAACCCGCAGTTCGGATGCGTCGAAGGATTCGTGCCTGCCGATACCGTCATCCTCGCCGTCGGTCAGGCAGTCGAAGCCGATGCGTTCGACGGGTTCGAACGTGGGCCGGGCGGGACGTTCAAGGTCGACCCGCTGACGCTCGAGACCTCGATGCCGGGCGTGTTTGCCGGCGGCGACATGGTCTCCGGGCCGGCGTCGGTCATTGAGGCCGTGAATGCCGGGCATGAGGCCGCGATTTCCATCGACCGGTTCATCAACCGACAGGATCTGAGCGAGGGACGCGCGAAGCCAGAAGAGAAGGCGGCCAAGGCCGAGGAATCGGCTGCTGCGCGGGCGAAGATAGAGCGGCGGGAGCGTATTTCGGAGCCGTTTCTGCCGGCAGGCGAACGAGAGGGCAACTTCCGCGAGGTCGTTCAGGGCTTCACTGAGGAACAGGCCGTCGCCGAGGCACAGCGTTGTCTGAACTGCGGCATCTGCTCTGAGTGCATGCAGTGCGTCACCGTCTGCGAGGCGAAGGCCATTGACCACACGCAGACCGCCGTCGAAGAGGAGATCGAGGTCGGCGCGGTTGTGCTCTCGGCCGGGTTCAAGGAGTACAAGCCGACCGGCGAGTACGGCTACGGCTACGGCCGATATCCAAACGTCGTGTCCAGCCTTGAGTTCGAGCGGATCCTCTCCGCCTCAGGCCCATATGAGGGCCACGTGAAGCGGCCGAGCGACCTGAGACAGCCGAAGAAAGTCGCGTGGATCCAGTGCGTCGGGTCACGCAACGCCGAACACTACTACTGCTCGTCGGTCTGCTGCATGTACGCGACCAAGGAAGCGGTTATCGCCCGTGAGCACTGCGGCGGCAACCTCGACTGCCACATCTACTACATGGACATGCGCTGCTTCGGCAAGGACTTCGAGAAGTACTACAACCGGGCAAAGGACGAGTATGGCATCCAGTTCCGGCGCTGCAAGGTGAGCGCGCTCAGTCGCGTCGAGGGAAGCGAGGACCTCTCCATATCGTACGAGGACGAGGCTGGGACGCTCCAGCAGGAGCAGTATGACATGGTCGTGGTCTCGACCGCGCTTGCGGCCAACCCGCGCGTCGCCGAGATGGCACGCCGCATCGGCGTCGCCGTTGACGACCAGGGGTTCGTGAAGACCGACCGGTTCGAACCGGTTCTGACCGAACGGCCGGGCGTCTATGCCTGCGGCGCGATGGTCGAGCCCAAGGATATTCCCGAGACCGTGACTGAGGCAACCGGCGCGGCTGGCGCGGTCGCGGCTCTGCTTGCCCCGGCCCGCAATACGATGGTCAGGCCCAAGGAGTATCCGCCGTTTCGCGACGTGTCCGGCGAGGAGCCTCGTATCGGGGTCTTCATATGCAACTGCGGCATCAACATCGGCGGTGTAGTCAAGGTGCCGAGCGTAGTGGACTACGCCCGGACCTTGCCCAATGTCGTCTTCGCCGACGACAACCTCTTCACCTGCTCGCAGGACACGCAGCAGAAGATCAGGACCGCTATCGACGAGCACAGGCTCAACCGTGTGGTCGTCGCGTCCTGCACCCCGAGGACGCACGAGCCGCTTTTCCAGGAAACCTTGGCGGAGGCGGGTCTGAACCCTTACCTCTTCACGATGGCCAACATCCGGGATCAGTGTTCGTGGGTCCACATGCAGGAGCCGGAGGTTGCGACGGAGAAGTCGAAGGAGCTCGTGCGCATGGCGGTTGCCAATTCCAGACTGCTCCGTCCCCTCACGACCTCGCCCCAGGCAATCGTCCAGAAGGCACTGGTCATCGGCGGCGGGCTGGCCGGGATGACTGCGGCGATCGCGGTTGCGGACCAGGGATTCGAGACGTTCCTGGTAGAGAAGAGCGACCGGCTCGGTGGCAACCTGCTGCGGCTCAAGTATACCGAAACCGGCGACAACCTTGCCGGCTACGCCGCGCGGCTTGAGCAGAGACTCCGATCGCACCCGAAGATACGGATATCCACGGGCTCGGAGCTTGCTGCCGTTACCGGCTATGTCGGTAACTACAAGACTACGATACGTCCGACCGGCAACGGCAGACAGCCGACTACCATCGAGCATGGCGTCTTCATCGTTGCCACCGGTGCCGAGGAGTACCACCCGACCGAGTTCCTCTACGGCCAGGACCCACGAGTCAAAACCCAGACTGAGCTCGAAGCGATCCTCAACGACACACCGGAGAAGGCGAAGGACCTGAAGCACGTCGTGATGGTCCAGTGTGTCGGGTCACGCGAGAAGGAGCACCCGTGGTGCTCGCGCATTTGCTGCACCGAGGCGGTGAAGAATGCCCTCAAGCTGAAGAGCCTCAACCCCAGGGCGAACGTCTACGTCCTGTACCGAGACATGCGCACCTACGGATTCAAGGAGAAGCTCTACCGTGATGCACGCGAGGCCGGCGTGATGTTCGTCCGGTTCGACCCGGAAACGAAGCCGGAAGTGAAGGCCGGAGACAAAGGCCTGCACGTATCGGTCTACGACCCCGTGCTGCAGCGCCGGCTCGGGATCAACGCTGACCTGTTGGTGCTCTCGGCCGGTGTAGTCCCGGCGAAGTCGAACCTTGAAATCGGACAGCTGCTCAAGGTACCGCTGAACGAGGACGGCTTCTTTCTTGAGGCACACATGAAGCTGCGGCCGGTGGACTTCACGACGCGCGGTGTGTTCATGGCGGGAATGGCGCACAGCCCGCGCCGGATTCCCGAAACCGTGGCGCAGGCGTACGCAGCCGCGGCGCGCGCCTGCTCGATTATCTCGCGCAAGGAACTAATGACCGAGGCGGTCGTGGCCGAGGTTAACCCGCGCTGGTGCACGGGCTGCGGCATGTGTGAGGAGATATGTCAGTACGAAGCGGCGCGGCTCAACCCTGAGACCGGTAAGTCCGAGGTGACGGCGGTGCTGTGCCAGGGCTGCGGCGCGTGCGCGGCCGCTTGCCCGTCCGAGGCGATCAAGCTCAAGGGCTTCGAGGCGAAGAACGTGATTTCGATGGTCGACGCGGCTCTCTGATGGAGGCGCAATAGATGGCTAACTACGAACCGAAGATCGTTGGGTTTCTCTGCAACTGGTGCACGTATGCGGGTGCCGACCTCGCCGGGACGTCGCGCATGCAGTATCCGCCGAACATGAGGCCGATAAGAGTGATGTGCTCGGGCGCGGTCGATTCAGTCTACATCCTGCGCGCGCTGCTTGAGGGAGCGGATGGGGTGTTCATCGGCGGATGCCACCCGGGTGACTGCCATTACGTATCGGGCAACTACAAGGCGCGTCGCCGGATGGTACTGTTCAACTCGGTGATGAACTCGCTGGGACTCGATACCGACCGTGTGTGGCTCCGCTGGATTTCCGCAGCCGAAGGCCGCAAGTTCGCGGACACCATTACCGAGATGACCGAGCACCTCAGCAAGAAGGGTCCCAGCGCCTTCAAAGACAAGTGGGAAGTGTGAGGCGACGATGAAGGGCACACTCAAAGTAGAAGCGAAGAATCCCGAAGCGACTATCCGCGGCCTGTTCGCCAGGTGGCTCAAAGATAGCAGACTCTCGGCGATTCTGGTGCCGGCCTACTCCGCTGGCGGAATAGCCACGGTAGCGCTTTTCTCGAACCCTGAGAAACTGTCTGAAGCCGCCCCGCTACTGCCGGCGATGGCCGTCAACGCGGCGTCAATCGTGGCTGAGATCGCGCGGGATGCATCCGCGAACGCGAAGGTCGGGTTGTTCCTGCGGCCCTGTGAACTGCGCGCCGTGGTCGAGTTGATGAAGCTGAAGCAGGTGGCACCCGATAGCCTTGTGCTCATCGGCGCTGACTGCCCCGGTACGTACAAGGCGGCCGGGTTCCGAAACGTGCGGGGCGAAGACGATGACTTCGACAACAAATACGTGCGCGACCAGTCGGGCTACGCCGAGAACGTCAACTTCCGGACGGCCTGCCAGATGTGCGAGTACGCAAAGCCGCTCGTGTTCGACCTCAATGTCGGATTCGTTGGCATGGACCCGGACAAGGAACTATGGGTCGAGGCAGCCACCGACAAGGGCAAGGCGCTGCTTGAGGGCGTCGAGCTTCAGGCGCAGGACGAACCGGAGAAGCGGAAGCAAACGCTGGAGAAGCTGAGCGCTGCCCGCAAGGCCAAGACCGCCGCCCGCATCGAGGAACTCGACAAGGCGGTGATGGGGCCGGAGAAGCTGGTAGAGTACTTCGCCGACTGTCTCAACTGCCACAACTGCATGAAGGTCTGCCCGGTCTGTTACTGCCGGGAGTGCTTCTTCGACTCCGATACGTTCCAGCGCGACATCGCGGAGCATGTGCGCGTTTCCCTGCGTAAGGGCGCGACCCGGATGCCATCCGAGACGCTCCTGTTCCACCTGACCCGCATGAACCACATGATGGCTTCGTGCGTGCAGTGCGGTATCTGCGAGGACTCATGCCCGGTGACCATTGGTCTGGCAACCTTGTTCAAGAAGGTCTCGCAGAACGCACAGAAGGAGTTCGACTACGTGTCCGGCAGCAGCCTCGACGAGCCTCTGCCGCTGGCGACGTTCCGCGAGTCTGAGTTCGCTAGGGTAGGTGAGGAATAGGGATGGCAGAGACAAAGGGACAAAGGGATACAGTGGCGGAGGATCCAACTCCGGCACTCGGTCCCTCGATCTCTCGATCCCTTGATTCCTCTTCCGCGGAACTTCTCGTCAACGACCTGGACACCGAGTTCAAGTACCGGCTGGCCGAGAAGTACGGTGACACCGGTTTCATGCACTGTCTTTCCTGCGGGTCATGCTCGGCGTCGTGCCCGGTGCGGAAGCTGGAGGAGAAGTACAACCCGCGGCGCATTATCCGGATGGCGATCCTGGGCATGAAGGACGAGGTGTACGGGTCCGAGTTCGTCTGGATGTGCTCCTACCACACGACCTGCCTGAACCGCTGCCCACAGAAGGTGAACATTGGCGAGGTGGCCGATGCCGTCTCGCGCATGGCGGAAGAGGAGCGGAAGCGGCCGACTTCCCACGAGGGCAAGGTGACGCAGGCGGAGCGGGACCGGGATTTCAAGCAGCAGGTGATGAAGGCGGCCAGCAGCGTTTCGGCCTGTTTCACCTGTGGCTCCTGCACTGCCGTCTGCCCGGAGACGCTGTTCGACCCGGAGAAGGACCCGCGCCGGTTCATTCGCAAGGTCAACCTCGGGTTGCGTGAGGCGGCGCTGGCCGACGAGTTCAAAGACATCTGCGCTACTCACTTTCGTTGCCTTTCCCGTTGCCCGCAGGGAGTGCAGATCAGCAAGATAATGAATGCCATCAAGCAGTGCGCAGTAGAGGACGGCTACACGTATCCGGAGTCGCTTGCGGCGCTGGAGAGACAGGACGGTCGAAGCTAGATGTATGACTGAGGAAATCAGAAGCCAAAAGTCAACAGCCAAAAGTCAAAACGGCGGGCATCCTGTGGACTTGCGGGACAGGCTGCTTGACTTCGCCGCCGATTGTCTGAAGCTCGGTGGCCGCCTCGTCCGGAGTACTCCGGGGCGATACGTGGCTGGGCAGTTGATGCGCTCGAGTGCCTCGGCTGGGGCGAACTACATGGAGGCGAGAGGAGCCGAGAGCCGCGCCGACTTCATACACAAGCTCCAAGTTGCGTTGAAGGAAGCCAAGGAGTCGCAGTACTGGCTGGCCTTGGTTAGACGCGCGAACTTGCTCCCAGGTGGGACGGCTGATGCGCTCTCTGGCGAGGCGGATGCCCTGGTTCGAATTCTCGCCAAGTCTGTCGTGACTGCCAAGGGCCGGAGGTGACGGTTTTGAGATTTGGCTTTTGGCCTTTGGCTTCTGACTTGACTCCGGGAGTTCCCTGTGTCTAAGGTTGGCGCTGTGCTGGTCGTCGGCGGTGGAATAGGTGGGGTGCAATCAGCTCTCGACCTGGCTGATTCCGGCTACAAAGTCTACCTTGTCGAACGCGCACCAGCCATCGGCGGCATCATGGCGATGCTCGACAAAACATTCCCGACCAACGACTGCTCCATGTGCATCCTCTCACCGAAGCTGGTCGCTGCCGGACGGCACAAGGACATCGAACTGATGACCCTGACCGAGGTACTGGGCGTCGAGGGAGAGCCGGGCAACTTCAAGGTGCGGCTCAAACGCCACGCCCGTTCAGTCGACCTGTCGAAATGCACCGGCTGCGGTGACTGCTTGACCAAGTGTCCGGTCAAAGACCTGCCGAACGAGTTTGAGGGCGGGCTTTCGAATCGCCGCGCCATCTTCCGCCTCTATGCGCAGGCCGTGCCGAACGCGCCAGCCATCGACCGAGCGCACTGCATCAAGTTCCAAAAGGACAAGTGCGGAGCGTGCCAGAAAGCGTGCAAGGCCGGAGCGATTGACTACACTCAGCAAGACGAAGAAGTGGTTGTCGACGTCGGTTCGGTCGTGGTCACGGCCGGTTCGAAGGTCGCGCCGACCGCGCTCCGACCCGAGTACGGCCACGGCCGATACCCCAACGTCGTGTCCAGCCTTGAGTTCGAGCGGATCCTGTCTGCGTCCGGGCCATACGGCGGTCACGTCAAACGTCCGTCCGACGGCAAGGCGCCGAAGAAGGTCGCGTGGCTGCAGTGCGTCGGGTCGCGTGACGACTCGGTCGAGCGCGGCTACTGCTCGGCGATGTGCTGCATGTACGCAGTCAAAGAGGCGGTCATCACGAAGGAACACTCGAGCAGTGTTGAGCCGACCGTTTTCTACATGGACATGCGTTCCTACGGCAAGGACTTTGACAAGTACGTCGATCGGGCCGAACAGCAGTATGGTGTGCGGCTGGTCCGCGCGCGGGTCCCGGAAATTCGCGAGGACCCGGGCACGCATAACCTCACTCTCCGCTATGCCTCGGACGCCGGCAGCTTTGCCGAGGAGTTCGATATGGTCGTGCTCTCCTGCGGCTTCGTGCCGACGCCCGAACTCGTGGACCTGGGCAAGCGGCTCGACTTCGAGCTGAACAAATACGGGTTCGCCGCCACCGACGATTGGGCGCCCACCGCGACGAGCCGCCCTGGTGTCAGCGTGGCGGGCAGCTTTGCCCAGCCGATGGCTATCCCTGAGACCGTAACCGGTGCATCGGGAGCTGCCGCCGCGGCCGAGCAGATTCTTGCGGCTGAGCGCGGCCGGCTGGTCGCAGTCGAGGAGACGGCGACTGAGACCGACGTGCGCGGGGAGGCGCCGAGGGTCGGCGTCTTCGTCTGCCACTGCGGCATCAACATCGGTGGCATCGTGCGCGTACCCGAGGTTGTAGAGTTCGCGCGCACATTGCCGCACGTCGTCTATGCCGAGGAGAACCTGTACTCCTGCTCGGGCGACACGCAGGACAAGATCAAGGACCGGATCCGCGAGCATCGGCTCAACCGGGTCGTGGTCGCTTCCTGCTCGCCTCGGACGCACGAGCCGCTGTTCCAGGCGACAGTGGCCGAGGCAGGTCTGAACCCGCACCTGTTCGCTATGACCAACATTCGTGACCAGTGCTCGTGGGTGCACATGAAGGAGCCGGACAAGGCGACTGAGAAGTCAAAGGACCTGGTGAAGATGGCGGTCGCACGGGCCATGCGCCTGAAGGCGTTGCCCAAGGTCAAGCTACCTGTGACGAGAGCCGGCTTGGTCATCGGTGGCGGTATCGCCGGCATGACGGCTGCCCTGTCACTGGCCGGCGAGGGATTCGATGCATTCCTGGTCGAGCAGGATAAAGAACTTGGCGGAAATGCACGTAGCATCGCCCGGACTGTCGAGGGCGAGGACGTCCAGAAGCGCCTGAAGGAACTGGCCGACCGGGTGACCAGCCACCCTCGTATCAAGACGTTCCTTAACGCGCGCATCAAGGCGATAGACGGCTTTGTGGGTAACTACCAGACGACGATACAAAGGGAGGAGGGAGGAGAGAGGAAGGAGGAGTCGCTCAAGCATGGGGTGGTCGTAGTTGCCACCGGGGCGCAGTACCGGACGCCGGCCGAGTACGGCTATGGGCAGTCGGACCGCGTTCTGTCTCAGAAGGAACTCGAAGAGGTGCTCTCGGGCAATCGCCAATCGCCACTCGCCATTCGCCAATTGCAGAGCGTCGTCATGATCCAGTGCGTGGGCTCGCGCGAGGCTGACCGGCCCTACTGCTCGCGCATCTGCTGCGCCGAAGCCGTGAAGAACGCGCTCGCAATCAAGGAACTGAACCCTGAGACCGACGTCTACGTCCTCTACCGCGACATCCGCACATATGGTATGCGCGAGGAGTACTACCGGAAGGTACGCGAGAAGGGTGTTGTCTTCATCCGTTTCGCACCGGAGGCCAAGCCTGAAGTTCGGGTCGTCGACGGCCGGCCGCTCGTCACCGTCGAAGACCCGATACTGGGCCGGGCAATCGAACTGCAGCCGGATATCCTCGCGCTTTCGTCTGGAATCGTGCCGCAGTCCGGCTCCGAGGAACTGGCCCAGATGCTCAAGGTCCCGCTGAACAGCGACGGGTTCTTCCTCGAGGCACATATGAAGCTGCGGCCGGTGGATTTCGCGACCGACGGCGTGTTCATGGCCGGGCTGTGTCACTTCCCCAAATTCATCGACGAGGCCACTGCCCAGGCCCAGGCCGCTGCCAGCCGCGCCGCCACGGTTCTTTCCCGCGACACGCTCGAGGCTGAGGCCACGATTGCCAACGTGGACCCGGCCAAGTGCTCAGCCTGTCACATGTGCGAGGGACTATGCGCCTACCACGCGATTGAGGTGAAGGTCGTGAACGAACGTACGGGCAAACAGGCCGCGGTGGTCAACGAAGCGATGTGCAAAGGCTGCGGCGCTTGCGCGGCCAACTGCCGTTCGCTCGCCATCGATATCCGCGGCTTCCAGTCCGACAACATCAGCCGCGAAATCGCCGCCTTGCTGGACTAGACGATGGAAGAACCGCGCATGCCGGAAGCCGCTGCGGCCGACAAGACAACCGGCGGTGAATTCGAGCCGAAGATTGTGGCCTTTCTCTGCAACTGGTGCTCGTATGCCGGCGCCGACCTTGCCGGTATCTCGCGCATCCAGTATCCGCCGAGCATCCGGGTCATTCGCGTTCCGTGCTCCGGTCGGGTTGACCCTTTCTACATCCTGAAGGCACTCCAGAACGGCGCCGACGGTGTGCTCGTCTCCGGCTGCCACCCCGGCGACTGCCACTACCTGACCGGCAACTATGTTGCCCGACGCCGGTTCGCCGTGCTAAATGACCTGCTGGAGTTCGCCGGCATCGACCCGGGCCGGGTCAGCTTTTCCTGGGTCTCGGCCGCCGAGGGCGAGCGGTTCGCCGAGGTCGTGCGCGATGTCACCGAGAAGGTGCGGCAGCTCGGGCCGAACAAGAAGCTGCTGAAGGAACCAATCGCGTGAGCCGCGAGGACCAACTCCGCAAACGGGCAAAGGAACTTCTGGCTAAGAAGGAAGTCGTGCTGGTCCTCGGCTATCGTGCGGGCAAGCGTCCCGGCTCGGCAACACCCGCATTCGTCACCCGGCCGGAAGACGCCGACGGCCTCATTTTCGACGACCGCTGCGGTATCAACCTCGCTGCCTACCTGCCGCGAGTCAAGCACCGAGGCAGGATTGGCATCGTGGCCAAGGGCTGTGACTCGCGTTCAATCGTCGCCCTGCTCAAGGAGAAACAGGTTGACCGCGGCCAGCTCGTTATTCTCGGTGTCGGCTGCGAAGGCGTGAAAGATAACGGCCGGCTCAGCGATTCCTGCACCACCTGCGCCTACCCCAACCCGGTCCTCTGCGACGAGATGATCGGGGAGAAGGTTGCCGAGCGCGAGCCCGCACCCGACCCACTGGCCGACTTCGAGAAGCTCACGCCGAACCAGCGCTGGCAGGCCCTGATGGACGACGTCTCTCGTTGCATCCGCTGCTATGCCTGCCGTCAGGTCTGTCCGAACTGCTACTGTCCCACCTGCTTCGTCGACGCCAACAACCCGCAGTGGGTCGGCAAGACAACCGCTGGTTCGGACAACATTATGTTCCACCTGATGCGGGCGATGCACATGGCCGGCCGCTGCGTCGAGTGCGGCACCTGCAGCCGTGGCTGTCCGATGGGCATCGACCTGATGAAGTTTAACCGCAAGGTGGCGAAGGTCGTGAAAGAACGGTTCGGCGCGGTCGCCGGGATGAACCCCGACGAACCGCCGGCGCTCGCCGCCTTTGACCCGAACGACAAGCAGGAGTTCATACGCTGACCATTTCAGATTTCAGATTGCAGATTGTAGATTGCAGAGTTCGGCGGTCGGCGTTTGGCGTTTGGAGTTGCGTGTGACCCAACGTATCTTGACCGCCGCCGCCCTCGACAAGCTTGTCGCAGAGTGGGCAAAGAGCGGAGCGGTCTATGCACCGGTCAAGGTCAAAGACTGGACCGAGTTCCGCCGCGTTTCTTCTCTGGCAGAGGCGGACCTGACGCAGGTGAATACCAAGCTCTCCGCGAGGGGCCTGCTGTTTCCACAGTGCGAGACGATGTTCCGGTTCGATACAAGCCAGCCGGACAGGGCAGAGCAAGCCGCCGAGCCCGGGGCGCAAGTCATTCTCGGCGTCCGGCCCTGCGATGCGGCAGGCATCGCCGTGCTCGACAAGTTCTTTGCCGGCCAGGGGGAGACCGATACGTTCTACCAGCGGCGCCGGGAGAAGACAACGCTGGTCGGCCTGACCTGCTCAGCACCGGCCGATACCTGCTTCTGCTCGGCGGTGGGCGGCTCGCCGACAGGCACGCGCGGGCTCGACCTTCTGCTTACCGACCTTGGCGGCAAGTACTTGGCCGAGCCGGTCACCGACAAGGGCTCGGCCTTGGTCAAAGGCCTGCCCGAGGCTTCGGCCCCTGACTTGGCGAAGAAGTCGGAACTGGCGGACAAAGCCGCCGTTGCAATCACCGAGCGTATCGACACCAGGCAACTGAAGGGACTACTTGACGCTGCTGACAGCAATCCAATCTGGGAGGAGCTGAGTCTGCCGTGCGTCAACTGCGGTGCCTGTACGTTCGTCTGTCCTACCTGCCACTGCTTCGACATCACCGACGAGATGCGCAAGGGCAGAGGCGCGCGCATCCGAGTCTGGGACACGTGCCAGTTCTGTATGTACTCCCAGCATGCGTCCGGGCACAACCCCCGACAGACCCATGCTTCCCGGTTCCGCAACCGCGTCATGGACAAGTTCAAGTACACGGTGGACCAGGTCGGAGAGGTTTCCTGCGTCGGCTGCGGACGATGCATACGTGAGTGCCCCGCCGGGATAGACATACGCGAGACAGTGGAACGACTTGTGCTGGTGCTGGCAGAACAACCCGCGGACGCAATGCAAACTGCAGACTGCAAAGTGCAAAAGGCAAAATGAGGGACATAGGAGAACGGCTGCTGGACTTCGCCACCACTTGTCTGAAACTGAGCACGAAGCTGGGCCGCACTGCTGCCGGGAGGTATGTCGGAGGTCAGCTCATGCGTTCTGCCGCATCTTCGGGCGCCAACTACCATGAGGCTTGCGGTGCTGAGAGCCGTGCCGATTTCGCCCACAAGCTCCAAATCGTACTTAAGGAACTCAGAGAGACCGAGTATTGGCTGAAGCTGGCCGGGCGTGCGGGTCTGCTATCCGCGGAAGACGTGAAGCCGGGCGCCACCGAGGCCGATGAACTCGCGCGAATCATTGCCAAGTCCGTATTGACCGTCAAATCGAGGTCAAAGTGACCCACCATTTTGCATTGCCTGTTTTGCCTTTTGCCTTTTGCATTGCATCCTCATGGGGGTTCCGATCCCGTGCTTTTGCATTGCCTGTTTTGCCTTTTGCCTTTTGCATTGCATCCTGATGAATCCCTATCTTCCCCTTCCCGTCAAGGTCGAGCGCATCACTGTGGAAAACGATGCCAAGGACCTCAAGACGTTTGATCTATCGTTCGGTGATGGCGACGCTCGCAAGGCCTTCACCTTCACTCCCGGTCAGTTCGGCTTCCTTTCCATCATGGGCGTCGGTGAAGCACCGTTCGGCATCGCCTCGGCTCCGTCGGAAGAAGCGATCAAGTACACCGTGAAGCGGGTCGGCACGTTCACGACTGCACTCCACGAACTGGAACCGGGTACGGTCATCGGCATGCGCGGGCCGTGGGGCAACTCCTACCCGTTTGACCTGATGAAGGGCAAGGACGTCGTGATTGTCTCCGGCGGATTCTCTTTCACGACCTTGCGCTCGACCATCGTCTACCTGCTCGACCAATCCCGCCGGTCTCAGTTCGGCAAGATCACCGCTGTGTACGGGGCCCGCTCGCCCGGCGAGCTACTCTATAAGGATGAGATCAAGTCATGGGAATCGAGTTCAGACCTGAAGCTCCATCTCTGCGTCGACCGGCTGGATGGTGCTTCCTGGCCCGCGACCGAGGGTTTGGTGCCCAACGTGCTCAAGCAGGTCGCGCCGTCAGCCACCAACGCCGTGGCGCTGGTCTGCGGTCCGCCGGTCATGATCCGTTTCACGCATCCGGTTCTGGAGGAACTGGGGTTCAAGCCGGAGAGCGTCTTCCTCTCGCTTGAGAACCGGATGAAGTGCGGCATCGGCAAGTGCGGCCACTGCAACGTCGGCCCCAAGTACGTCTGCAAAGACGGGCCGGTGTTCTCCTACGCCGACCTCAAGAAGCTGCCGGCCGAGTACTAACCTCTACGCCGGGACGAGGTTCCGGCGGAATGGTAAAGAGTGAATTGTGAATAGCGAAAAGGGCCAAGCCAAAGCGGACAAGCCAAGGGACATTGCAGAGCGGATGTTTGAGTTCGCGCGGAGGGTAGTCGCTCTGTGTCGTGCTGTGAAGCGAACGGATGTCGCGGCGCGGGTGATCGTCGGCGGATCCGCTCAGTAGAGGTCATCCCTCTTTCGCTCTCCGCAATCCCTGGTTCGCTACTCCCACGAAGGTGCGATTGACACAGCCGAGGGCGTGAGCCATAATCAAGCATGAACGACAGGTTTGGGCCGCGTAAGAACGCGGCGTAAGCACGAGTATGGAAACAAGGTTATCCAGGAATGGTGTTCCGATCAGACTCACAGATGAACGCTGGACGCATATCACTTCACGCCACCCGGAGATGACCGACTGCCGTGAGAAAGTGCTGGAGACGATAGCAGACCCGGATTTCATCCAACAGGGCGATCTTGGGGAGTTGCTGGCGGTGCGTGACTATGGCGACGAACTGGAACTGGGCCGCGTCGTCGTGGTGGCCTACCGCGAAGTCGCCGCCAATGACGGGTTCATACTTACGGCATATGTTGCAGACAGGCCCTCGCCAAGGAGGAAGGCAGTATGGAAGCGGTGAGAATCCCCGAGAAGACCTCGGCCGTGACCTGGGATTACGATGCTGAGGCAGACGTGCTTTATCTATCGGTCGGAAAGCCCCGCCCGGCGGTCGGCGAGGATATTGGTCAGGGCGTTGTGCTTCGCTACGACCGGAATGCCAATGAGTTGATCGGCCTGACGGTCATCGGACTGCGGGCGCGGCTGACGCAGACACTGGAGACACCGTCCGCTTCCGAGTCCTTCGTGGTCAGAGACAAGCCCAAGCGGACCGATAGATAGACTGGCTTCGTCAGGCTCGTCACACATGTTCCCTTCTCCGTTCACCCTTCACAATTCTCAATTCACTATTCCCCTCGCGGGTTCGCCTGCTGCCAGAAGCGCGCCCCGCTCGGCATTTACAGGATGATGTGAGGCGGTCGCCGGTGACCGTCCGGGTGTCGCCTCTGACTATTCTCCGAGTGACTCGGCGAGGAGTTCGGTGACGTCCTTGATCTTGAGTTCGAAACCCATTGTTTTGACCGAATCCTCAAACATCTGCATGCAGTAGGGGCAGGCAACCGCAAGGACTTCCGCGCCAGTCCGGGCCGCCTGTGCTACGCGGAGATCGGAAAGTCGCTCGCCCTTGGGCCAATCAAGCCAGATGCCGCCACCGCCACCGCCGCAGCAGACGCTCTGGTCGCGGTTGAAATTCTCGATCTCGACCAGCTCCAGACCGGGGATAGCTCTGAGTACCCGGCGCGGCTCTTCGTAGACCCCGGACTGGCGGCCCAATGTGCAAGGGTCGTGGTAAGTGACCTTGAGGTTCAGCTCCCTGGTCGGCTTGAGCCTGCCTTCGGTGATGAGTTCGTCGAGGAGCTGGGTGATGTCGACCGCTTTGACCTCGATCCCGAATTCCGGGTAGTCCCGTCGCAGGCCGACGAGGCAGTGAGGCGAGGTGACGACGACCCGTGCGTCGCCAACCTTGCCGAGCAGCTCGGCGTTCTGTTTGGCGAGACGGCTGAACGTCTCTTCCGCCCCGGCGCGCCTTATCGCCTTGCCACAGCACTGCTGTTGAGTTCCGAACCCGCCGAACTTCACCCCGGCTTTGCGCAGCAGCTTCAGCGTGGCCTTGCTCGCCGACATGCAGCGCGGGCCGTAGTCCGCGGTGCAGCAGGTGAACCAGGCGAGTTCCATACCGGGTTCGAACGCGGGCAAGCCCTCTTCTCCGGCCCAGGCGTGGCGCTTCTCCGGGGCGCCGGCGAGCGGGTTGCCCGAGTTGATGAACTTGGCGATTGTGCTGAGGAGCGGGGCAGGGACCGACTGGTTCTCCACGAGGATACGCCGGATGGCGCGAAGCAGGAACGGCGTGCTGAGCCCCCGAGGGCATGAGCTCAGGCAGGCCTCGCAGCCGACGCAGCGGTATACTTCGGCCATCTCGCGGGCGATCTCGTCCTTGTTCTCGGTGTTGAGGATGGCGCCGAGCTGGACCGCGGTCGGGAAACGGTTGACCGGGTAGTAGACACCGTCGATCTGATACCAGGGGCAGAGCGATGTGCACATCCCGCACTGGTAGCACTTCTTCGCTTCTTCGCCTCCGTACTCGAAGATGAGGTCGCGGATTTCCAGGTCGGGAGAGAAGACATTACTCATCCAACTGATTCTTTCTCAATATCGGCGTCAGTCAAGCGGGGATTGCGGCTCCCTGGAACCGAGGTTGATGGCCACGAAGACACGAAAACGGAGCGAAACGGATTCGCAGCATCCCGCGTCCATTGGCCTCAGCGGCCCCTTTCGGACAGCGCGCTTCGTGCCCTTCGTGCTTTCGTGGCTTCAGTGTCGAATTCAGGGTCCGGTTCCTCGACATCCGGAGGCACGGCGTGAGTCGGCTGGGGACGATTAGCAGCTAGGATTCGGCCCAGAAGTGGGTGGTCTTCCGTACCTGCCTCAGCGTGATGCCAAGTTTCGGAGGCGTGCCGTCAGGCAACGGCTGGGCACATCCTAGCCAAGGTTGAGCT
>Ga0172371_10004733_pt1 | contig 20447 bp, 17 predicted proteins | sample Lak12m_FD_114543 | JGI IMG/M metagenome (GOLD analysis project Ga0172371, IMG submission 114543) | Freshwater microbial communities from Kabuno Bay, South-Kivu, Congo - kab_022012_12m | ecosystem: Environmental > Aquatic > Freshwater > Lake | place: Democratic Republic of the Congo: South-Kivu... | reverse complement strand
GTTTACGTAATTTTTGACAGATTGCATAGCACAGATTAAAGGTATGATTTTTCATGACGATGAACAAAAATATTGAAAACACTCAATCTCCGAGAATCAGTGTTGCGCCGATGATGGATTGGATCAACAATATTAAGTAAATATTGAATATCAAATGGTTAGTATCATTAAGAAGAAGATGTGGCGTAAATTTGGTGTAAAATTTATTGAGAATGAGACCAATAAGGCTTTTAATACTAATTAGCCCTTAATCGAACTTAGGACCACCAAATACCAATCATAAATATAGTTCCCTGTTTCTAGGATTTTGGTAGTTATTCAGATTATTTATTATAACATGTAATGGGGATCTGTTCTTAATACGGCACATGTAAAGTCTAGATCAAAAAAATTAAGAACTTCATTAACTTTTCTTTTTTTCAATAAAGTTTTATCAAGATAAATAATCGCTTTATTTTTATTCGTATCAAAAATAACCCTTCCTCTTGGAAGCTGTTCATACTCTTTATCTTTCAATTCAGGTAGTTGACGTCTCAATATTTCCCAATAATCTACATGAGTGTACTTACTATCAATTAATCCTATTGAATCAGCTTCTTTCCAAGAAAAATCATGGGCAACGCCAATAACTTTATTATCATAAAACCAAAAGATACCTATTCTCAATTTTGACCTCATTTTTCCATAGCAGTAGTTTTTACTTTTATTTACAGTTAATAAAATGATTTTTAAAAAGAAATTTCATTTAAACAGCTACCAACAACTACTCTTACTCTCCAATCGCTATCATCTTTCATCTGACTAGCTAACTTTTTATGGTGAGCACAAATAGCTCTTACCTCCCAAGAGACATCATCAATTAATTTCACTGCTAAATCTTCCCAGATTGCACAGCCTGCACGCACTTCCCAATCTGAGCTATTGATCATCAGTTCGGCCAAATGATGAAAGCTCTCAGCACAACTTCTACGAACAAGAGGGCTAGAATCATGAATTAATTCAGCAACTAAAGTTTCCCATTTTGAACATGTTGCACGAACATTTTCATCACGATCATTTATCAGCTTAGCAGCTAGATGCTCATAGTTTTCCGCACAAACCTTGCGAACAACTGGATCGCCATCATCAAAAAGTAATTCGGCACATGCTTGCCATTTTCCAGCACATTCCATTCGAACAAATGTATCAGGATCATGAACTAACTGTAATGCACACTCTTCCCAGGTGGTACACAAAGCGCGAATCAAAGGATCTGTATGCCTGATCTGATTTAAAGCAAATATCTTATCAGTAATTATTCTTGGAGATTCTTCTTGCTGGTCAGACATTTCAACTGTTTTTTCATTCATTAACTTACGCCTTCCTACAGGAACATCACTTTTTCATCAGAGTAAATCTCATTTGGGTAGATTATGTTGGTGAAATAATACATTACACATAAATTTACTCATTCACCGTATTCTTCTCAGTTTGCCTGCTTACTGACTTCATATACTCATTAAAATCATCGATCATTTGCTGTTGATGTACTCTTATTTCATCCTCTTTCCACTGCGTTTTGGCAAAAATATCTTCTAACTTTAAAGAAACCCCTTTGCCCTTGTATCTATGCTCAAACTCAACTTTTTTAATACTAAAGCCTTTGTTACTCATCTCTGAGTTAATGCTTTTGGTTACTAGTGCCAAGTTACCGAAGTTGTGTAATATCTCGGAAGGGATCTGATCCTGCTTTTGCTCGGGGTTTTGAGGTGTAACATGCTCAACCGAATTTTTAGAAGTTATTTTAAAATTATCAACAAGCGAACTATTATTTCTTTTAAGTTTGAGATACAACACATATTCCAACTTATAAAACCAATACTGCGGATACTGAGTGCCATTTTCGTATTTTTGACCTAAGCTTTCTTTGGCATCAATAAGAGTCTCTTTGTGCCATAGGTTCTGTAAAAACCGATGTGTTCGTATTATAAGTGACCCCTCAACTCGACTGCATAACAAATGATTATCAAGATGTTGTAAATAAAGAAGATTAGTATGATCAGACTGGTTTTCAAGTAAAAACATAAGTAAAGGCGTTAACCAATATTGTGTTGTCATTTGCTGTGAGTGGTAGAGCATACTTTGCAGTAATGCAAAATCTGGTAAGGCATCCTTAGTTTCGCGTTGAAGATAGGCAGTCTCTTGCTTATTGTTATAATTGATACGTATACGACGAATAGCGTGTTGTTTTTCTTCCTCAACCGATACCCATTTAATAACATGCTTATCAAACTGGTATCTCACATCCCAAAGCAATTCAAGAAACTGTTTGGTATCAATTTCATTCGGCTTCTCATCAAGCCAGAATTTTTTGAAGATGAACAACAAATCCTTGTCAGAAATTTTTTCGATATCGTGCGGTTTCACCGTCTTCTTTTGCTGTAAGTAAATTCTTAATACATGCTGTAACAGCATTGGAAATGTGATAATACTAGTGATCCTAACAGGTAATCCTGAATCTATATCTTCACCTGGATCATTTTCTGAAGTCGCAACTATTTCTGTTTGATTCAAAATATCTTCAAGCTTGATGCTTTGATCGTCTGAAGCCTTAGTGGTTTTTCTCAATTCATCTAAAACGGCTTTTGCATCAGCCAACTGCTCTCTTTCACCATTCTTAAAATTTACTTTTTTTTCATAGAGAGAAACTGTGTCGAGTTTGGTTGTTGCTTTTAAATGACGCTCAACGTAACCATTCATATTGGCACAAGCATCCCACAACAAAGCATACGCCTCACGCTCATCATGATTTTCTATTTTTTCCAATAACTTGGCTTTTAATATTTCATGATGTTGTAACTGTACACCTCGGTTGTTGATGACTTCAAAAAGCTTATTTAAGTCTGTGTGATCCGGTACTGTGGTTAGAATCAGTTGTACCTTAGTTAGAATAAACTCAGAAAGTGCCCGTTTATCTAATGCTTCTTTGTCATTAAAATAAAATCGGATTTCTTGCAAGGCATCTTCTAATTGCATCGCTTCTGGCAAACTAGCTGGTAGACCTTCACATACTTTTTCAAAGAATTTTGTCACTTGTGGTCGAATTGAAAAACTAATGCGCAAACGTTTACCCTGTTTGGTATCTGCTTGTATGTAGGCAGCCAAATGCTCTTTTAATACCACACTAATGAGCCATAAAGTGGTAAAACGCTGCTGCCCATCGATCAAGTCAAAATATCGCATATCCTCAGAGCCATTCACAGCTCGCTCAATAACTAAAGTACCACCTAAATAAAACTCGTTTTTTTCCTCCAACCATGCTGCAACAATATCATCCAGTAAAGTATGGATTTGCTCTTTACCCCAAACATAAAGTCGCTGATAAATTGGAATGTTAAAGAAAAATTGTTGATCAATAACATCGTTCAAGGTAATTAATTTAGATTGAAACTCAGACATGAGCGGCTCCTTTAAACCTTGAATCAATTTGTTTTTTTTGGTTAGATAACTGGCTTTTCACAGAACGCTCAATACACTCTGCTGTTTTCTGTTCTAAACTTTCAATACGATAATATTTGGCAATTGCAGCGACATAACGCTCTTGTACACGTCGGTTACTTTTAATGTGCTTCACCCACCCCTCATTTGAACTATAAGTTTTACTTACATCCACTTGTTTTAGAAAATCAATGACATCATCACATTGATAAGCGGAAGCAATAACATCAAGCAAATTACGCTTAGGATCTCTTAAAAATTTAATAGGAGTCTCTCGCCTAATATCATCTTGAGATAAACGAATTCCACCAATCCGATGATCGAGCCATAAAGTAAAACGCAATAACCCGTTACTACCCAAACGATCACAATAGACCAGCAAACACAAACGGACTAAGCTTTGCAAGTAATTAGAAAGTGTCTTCACTACATCATTGTAAAATTGCTGCACTGCTTGGATTTCAAGATCTCTACTTGGTTTGTACAAAAGCAAGCTAAGCATTACTGCATATTTTTCAGCGTATAAGAAAAAGCCCACACCACGACTGATCGGTTGGCGTAGCCCAAATGGCAAATATGCCGATTGCACACCAAATTGCTGACTGGCTGGAGTTAAGTAAAAGTCATTGTTATGAGTAAGTCTTAGCGACTGCCCCCACTGGTTTGCACCAGTAGGATACAGTATGACTTCGCCCAATTTTGTAATTTTAGTACGCTCTCCAAAATGAGAAAGCATTTCATCTTTACTTTCTAACTCAACAACCTCATTTCCCGTCCAGTTGCGTGCTCGCCATAAATAATAGTGAAAAAGCTCAGGTGCAAAGTCATGATTGGAGCTATGTTTTCCCAATTCACCTTGTACTTGCACTTTTTCCCAACGTGAAGCACAGTGGCTTTGTAATAGCTCGTCTATGTGTGCATCGTCACTATGAATAGCACGTAAATGGAAGGATTTTAGTAAATCTGTACTACCTAAAGGCACACCACGATTATTTTGAGTATCAAAAAAAGTAAATGCGAGATCTTCTCTAGTTACTATGATTACAGTGAAACGGAGACGATCAAACACTCCAACTAACTTATCAATCTCTAAATTGTTTTCAGCAAGCCAGTGTTGTATTGTTTGTTTCGCTTGCTGGACATTGACCATTGAACGAGATGAGCGGAAAGAGAATTGAATATGGGTAGGTAATTGCTTGTTTAGCAGCCAATACAATACAGCAAGCGACGTTAGACGTTGTTGCCCATCAATCACACACAAAACTTTCTGTTTTTCACCAATTTTCTTATGCAACAATAAGGTGCCCATGTAATAGGCATCCTCATCTTCACTCTCTTGAATAAAAGACAATAAATCATTTAGAAGCTGGATGACTTTATCAACTCCCCAAACATAGGCACGCTGATAGTTATCTAATACCAATGGATAACCCTCAAGGCTTAAATTATTAAAGCTCAGCAGCTCTACCGATATATTGTCGGAAGTTTCTTCTTGCATTTCTTAATTGATCCTCTGCTAATTATTTAAACAATAATTTCATGTTAGTGATTAATAACTCTTGCATCAGCCCCTGTTCAGTCTGATGTTTTTTACTAAGGCATTGTTTTAGTTTTGATTGATACTTAATCAATAAATAAATTTTAATAAGGTTAGAGCATCTCTAAATTGCGTAGGCTTTGACCTGATATGAATTTTTTAATTCTATCGTGTCCAAGCATTCGACAAAGTCTCCGCCTGCTTCATCACCAACTCAATAGCTTCAGCTGCTTTATCAGGTGGATACTTCCAACGCTGCAAGGTACGACGAACCAGAATCTTCAGCTGAGCACGGACACTATCCCTAACTTGCCAATCAACCGTCGTTGATTTCCGTAGCTTCTCAGTAATCTCTCGGGCGATCTGTTTCAGCGTATCGTCTCCAAGCTCCCTAACCGCACTTTCATTATTCGCTAAGGCATCGTAGAAAGCGATTTCATCTGGATTCAAACCAAGTGCAGCTTCACGCTGCATTTCTGCCTGAAACTCTTTCGCCATTTGAATGAGTTCTTCAATGACCTGAGAAGTCTCAATCGCTCGGTTATTGTATTTCCTCAAGGTTTCCTGCAAACGATCAGAGAAGCGTTTTTCCTGTACCACATTGTTTCGCGTCTTTGCTTTAATGCCGTCATTCAATAACTTTTCCAGTAGTTCAACTGCCAAGTTACGGTATGGCATCTGCCGTACATCTTCTAAGAACTCATCTGATAGCAGACCAATGTTCGGTTTATCCAAACCACACATTGCAAAGACATCTGTTACCCCATCAGCAATGACAGCATTATCCAGAATCTGTTTTAGCGTACTGTCCTTTTCCGCTTGCGACAGTTTACGATCTACAGAGGTATGCTTGCTAATGACCGCTTTAATGGCTGAGTAAAAGGCAATTTCTTTGTGCAGGTTCTTCGCTTCATCCAAGGTGCTGCATAAAGAGAAGGCTTTATTGATTGCCAGGATTAAATCAAGAAAACGCTTTTTACCATCCTTTAAGCTCAGCACATAGTTAGCTGCGGGGATAATCAGTCGGTGTGCCTGAGTTTCGTAAGCACTTAAATCCATGCCTACCTGTTCATTGGTTTTGGCAAACATTCCTCGTATGGCATCCATCTTTTCAGCAAGAACCGCATAGGCTTCTTCTGCACGTAAAGTCGGCTCACCTTTACCTTTGGCATCGGTATAGGTTTTTAAGGCTTGCTTCAATTCATTAGCAATGCCGATATAGTCAACAACTAGTCCACCCTGCTTATCTTTAAAGACACGGTTCACACGTGCAATGGCCTGCATGAGGTTGTGCCCCTTCATCGGTTTGTCGATATACATGGTATGCGTGCATGGTGCATCAAAACCTGTAAGCCACATATCGCGCACGATCACTAACTGCAAAGGATCATTCACATCTTTAAAGCGTTTCTCAAGACGTTTTTTGACTTGCTTGTTATAAATGTGTGGCTGTAACAATGGTTTATCTGAAGCTGAACCTGTCATCACAATTTTGATTTTGCCTTTTTCAGGATCAGGGTCATGCCAATCTGGACGTAAGGCAATAATCTCATTGTAAAGGTGGACACAGATTTCGCGGCTCATGGTCACAATCATACCTTTGCCTGCTGTGGTTTCGGTACGTGCTTCAAAATGTGCGACTAAATCCGCAGCAATCTGTTTCAGCCGTGGTGTGGCACCCACCAGCTTTTCTAGTCGGCTCCACTCACTTTTAGTCTTTTCTCGGTTACCAACATCTTCCTCATCTTCCACCACCTCATCCACTTGATCAGACAGCTCTTCGATTTCAGCCTGATTAATATCTAGCTTTGCCAAGCGTGATTCGTAGTAGATTGGGACGGTTGCACCATCATCGACGGCATCCTGAATGTCATAGATGGAAACATAGTCGCCAAAGACAGCTCGGGTGTCTTTATCTTCACTCGAAATAGGGGTTCCAGTAAAGCCAATAAAAGCAGCATTCTTTAAAGCATCGCGCATGTGCTTGGCATAGCCAAACTTGTACGTGCCATCGTTACCTAGTTTTGCTTTCAAACCATATTGGCTACGATGTGCTTCATCTGACATCACCACAATATTGTGGCGTCCATTCAATAATGGATGCTCACTTTCATCATCTAGTAATGCGAACTTTTGTACTGTGGTAAAGATGATGCCACCAGACTCACGTTCAGCTAAAAACTTTCTCAGCTCATCGCGGTTATTGGCTTGTACTGGGGTTTGTTTTAATAATTCTTGAGCATTACTAAAGGTTTCAAAGAGCTGTCCATCTAAGTCATTACGGTCAGTCACGATTAACAAGGTTGGGTTGTGCATAGCGGGCTGCTGTAAAAGCTTGCCTGCATAGCAACACATGGAAATACTTTTACCCGAACCTTGGGTATGCCAAACGACGCCTGCTTTTTTGTTCCCATTCGGATTGGCTGCTGCAATGGTCGCTTGTACCGCTTCCCGAACCGCATGGAACTGATGATAGCCTGCAATTTTCTTAATGGTCTTTTCGCCATCTGTTTCAAATAACACAAAGAATCGGATGTAATCTAAAAACAATTCTCGATCAAAGAAGCCCCGAACAACTGTTTCTAGCTCCCACTCTAAAGCAGGTTTATCATCTTCATGCTTAATTGTACGCCACGGCAAAAAACGTTCCTGATTCGCTGTGAGTGAACCTACACGTGCTGTTACGCCATCACTCACCACCAAGGCTTCATTAAAAACAAACAGATCCGAGATTTCTTCTTTATAGGTTTGCAGTTGGTTAAAAGCATCCCAAATATCCGCGTTTTCATCAGTTGGGCTTTTTAACTCCAACACAGTAAAGGGAATACCGTTGATAAAGCAGATGATGTCAGGGCGTCGAGGTTGTTTAGTGCCTAGAATCGTAAATTGATTGACCGCAACAAAACGGTTTTGATGCACATGATTAAAGTCCACTAAGAAGGCATGGTCATGTACCCAATCATCTTGTTTCTTATATGTGACAGGCACACCTTCCAATAACATACGGTGGAAGGCACGGTTATTAGTCACCAAATCCAAACTTTCGGGTTTGCTCAGTTTCAGTAACACTTGATCAAAGCAACTGGCAGGCAAATGCGGATTCAAGCGTTCAAAGGCGGCCTGAACGTCAGCTTCCAATAAAATCTGTTTATAGTCTTTGCGTAAAGGGTTACTGCTCTCAGGGGCAATATCAATACCATGAACGACTTCCCAGCCATTTTCAGCAAACCAATCTAGACAGAGGTTTTCAAGTTGTGTTTCATTCATAATTTAACCTAATGCTCTAATTTTATTCATCCATGACTTAAAATGAGTACATTCCAACTCCATTTTTTCCGTGCCAATATGTTGAGCAATCCTTGGACCATGTGTGGTCTTCTTATATTTAGGTTGTAGATTATCTTCCAATCTTTTTGATGGCTTTGTTTGAAAGCCATTATTAATATGTTCTGGCGAATCTACCTCATCTCGCATTCGCTGCAATATATCTTGTGATCGTTGCCAAGTAGGCTCAATTAAACAAAGTTGAGTAATATCAGAAAATAATAGACCTTCAAATTCATATGGTTGAATATATGGAATAATTCTATCAGGACGACATTCAACAAAATTGATTAACGCTTGATGCAATGCCTGCTCTAGACTATTAACTCGCTGATAAACATCGGTTTGATTCCTAGTTTCATCGTAATTAGGAAAACTTGTATCAAGTCCATACAAATCTAAAAAAGTTGTGAGAACAGCAGCACTATTACCTCTAAGGGAATTCCTAACATTTATTTTTAAACGATCAAAATTTATAGCACCACCTTTACCTGTTGATGATGTACTCATCAAAAAAGGCTTCAAATAAATTTGTTGTGGTCTAAATACTGGAGCTATTACTCTTTTTATAAATGCTTCTTCAGTTTGCCCCTCTACGATAACTATTACTTCTTGCATCTTAAGGTCTCCCCCCTAAGACATTCTGCTTCCATAACTCTCCTAAGCTATACTCTTCCAACCACCCACTTAGTTCTTGCTGATCAAAACGTTTAAATGTTGATTTACCTTGCTCTTGATCAACAACTATAATATTTTCAGCATTCATCTCATTAATGAGTTCAACTGATTGTGTAGAAATAATAAGTTGTTTATTTTCTGCTACTTGCTTAAAAATGTCTGCAAGAACACTAATAGCGTACGGATGAAGCCCCAATTCAGGCTCATCAATTAAAATTGTATCAGGCAATAATGCTATAGGCTGTAACAATAAAGTCGCAAGACAAATAAATCTTAAGCTACCGTCGGACAATAGATGAGCCTTCAAAGGGGTATCAGGACGATTGATTTGAAACCACTCTAATTGAATAGATTCCTCTTCATCTTCACGTTGAACAAAATCCTGAAAGAATGGCAGAACGAGCTGAATAGTCTCTACGATTCGACGATATTCTGCAGGATATTTACTTGATAGCATACGCAGATAAGCTGCAAGATTTTCAGCATCTGGCTTTAATCTTAAATTATCATTGACTTGATGTTTACGCTTTACTTTAGCTGTATCGCTCGTATCATGAAAATGATAAACACGCCATCCCTGTATAGCTGGTCGGACATACTCTGAGAAAGAGTCCTTTGTTTCTTTAAGTTTAGATTCTGATTCACCATAGCCGATTAGATGACTACTAGAACCATAGTAAACACCTTCAAACCATGTATATTCACTTTCAAAAATTAATCTATTATCCACTGTAGGAATAAGATCAAACTTATATCCATTCAGACCAAAATAGAACTCAGCATGGATTTTTTCCGTAATATCTCGACCAAAATGAAGTAGACTATCGGGACCACCTTGTTGCTGCACATAAAGCTGCAAACGTTGCTCATACATTTCATTAAGCAATTTAAAAATACTGATAAAATTACTTTTACCTGCACCATTTGCACCAATTAGTACATTCAAGTTATATAGTCTGAAATTTTCTAATTTTTCGATGGATTTATAACCAAAAATCGTTATTTTACTCAATGCCATGATTATTCACCCTCATTTATAAAATCGGGTATTTCTACTTCCCCCGATAATAATTTAGGCAATAAATTATCTCTAATATTTTTTAAATTTTTAATCTCATCACTCTTTAAAGAAATTAATTTAAAGATCTTATCAATTCTATCTTTGAAAAGCATATTGATGGCATTATCAGCAATCAAAACATCTTGAGATTCCATAATCGCTTTAGTAAGGTGAGTGAAAATAGAGCCTGTACCAGCACTTTTCATGGATTCAGTTTTTCTAAACATTGTTAGATAGAGAAAATATCTACTGATAATTGTTTCATTAACATCCATTTTCCAAATATGATAATGATAGATACTTTTTGGTCCTCTCCAAATATAAGGACCAAATGTTGCAGACCATGCGTAAATAAAATCTTCCTTTTCGATTAACTTATCCTGAGGAAGATCCAAGTCCGAAAATACTGTTTTTCCACCACCCGTTAAATTTTGAATTCTTACAATTGGGATACCTTCGTCTTTAAACTCAGTATTTTTGTAGGCTCTACCATTGATTACCCTACATAAATTTTTTAATTTTTTATACTCCCACCCTTTCGGCACTTCCCCCAGTTCACTTTCCACCAACTCATCAGGAAACAGTGCAGCAGTCGCTTGTAACTCTGCAAAGTCATCTTCAGATATTTGCTGAATCTCAACTTCACTTTTACTGCTAATGGCACACATCGCAGCCAATTCAGGATCTTCACCGTTCTGCTTAGCTAAAATTTTGGCACGGACAGGATCAAAGTCGATAAACCAGCTTTTAAAAATAGCTTGAGCTATGGATTCTAAAGTTTGGTTAATTTGGTTATTTAAATTATTCTTTTGATCTAATGATTTAAGTATTTTAATTACTTTGCGTTGTTCTTCCAAAGATGGAATATCAACTTCCATTTTTGCAACACGAGTAATATAAATATGTTTTATGACTGTTCCATCTGCTTCACCAAGCATTTGTGATTGATATTTTGGTGAAGAAAGCAAGTAATATAAATACTCTGGTAAAATTTTATTATTCACTCGCAAGACAGCAACTGATTGGTTTACACATAGATTTTCATTTTTTACTATAGCCAATCGCCCTAATGATCCATCTTTTGTTAATAATATATCATCTACTTTAGGACGACTTTTATTAGTCAACTTTTGTTCATAAGCTACTTGTGTTGTTTTTCTGGCCGTTGTGAAATTAATTTTACCATTAACAATATCTTTTGCGGTTACTTTCCATGGTCCTGTATCTGAATCAGGCATAGGATTAGTAAAACCGTAAGTAATAAATTCTAAATAATCTTCTAGCAACAATATATTCTTAAACACAAAACTACCCTTCTAAATCTCTCATAATCGCCCAATAGCCACGAGTCCCACCCACACGCTCAAGCCAATCTGCATCTTTTAAATGATTCAGATGCTTTTTCACCGCTGACTCATTAATACCGAGCTGCTCCGCCATAGCACGATAGGAAACTTTCGGGTTATGCTGAATTAAAACTAAAATCTCTTTTTGCCGATCAGTCAGCATATCTTCTTGGATTGAGCCACCTATTGAGCCACCTATTGAGCCACCTATTGAGCCACCTAATTGCTCAATCGAAGGACGGTAAAACTCCCAATCGACAAAATCACCTTGTGCTTTCAGTTGAGGTTCGGCATTTCCTACTTGCAAACATAGATCTTTAATACGAGCAATACCACTACCCCATTGCTCGATATAACCCAGCTCTTTAAATACACGGGCCAAAACACGGTTACGAATCTCGGAACGACCTTGTGCCAAATCTTCTTCAGTCAGACCATTGGGCAAACCACCCGGAGATACAATATTCAAGATGTCATCATAAATGCCGACCTTAATATCACGCCCTGCATTGCTATAGTCACGATGTAACACTGCATTCACCAAGGCTTCACGAATTGCAGGAATGGGGATTTCATAACTTTCTGTACGCTGTAACCCTAAAATTTCAGCTCGTAAGTGCAGATGATTCTTGATGAATTGTTCGGTCTGCTTTAACTGGTTAAGCAGGTCTCCATGGTATTCTTTCTTGTCCAGAAACACCGTCATAGTCGTGCCTTTAAAGCGACTGCATTTAATCTCAACATGCTCATAAAGCCCCAGTAAAATGAGCAACCCATGACTTGGGTAATCCTGTCCATTCTGCTGAATGATTAATTTTAGATTCCGCATTTTCTGCAAAGACAGCTCTTTACCCACCTCAGCAAAAGCTTGTTGCAAAGGCTGTAAATCTATGTCATCTAAACTGTATTGCGGATTCGGCTGTTCATCAAAAGTTTGGTTCAGACGCTGCAATTCAAGTTGCTGGATATACTCAGGCGATGCCACACGATTACTTGCACCCAAACGGATATAGGTCCCCTGTGCCTTGCCTTGCGGCTTGAGATAATAAGGCAATAATGAACCACGGCTGACTTCAATCACCAGCAACTCAATGCCTTGGATATTCTCGATATAGATATACGGCAGAATATTGGGCGCACACAGTTCATTGATCATCGAAGTGATCTGATCTTGTAACTCAAAAATATCATCTTGAATACCTACGAGTTGGCGATCATCACTTACACCAACTACCAGCTTACCACCACTGGTATTGGCAAAAGCAATCAGGGTCTTTGCCACCTGTTGCCCTTTCGGTAACTGCTCTTTAAATTCAAGAGTTTGACTTTCCCCCTTCTGAATTTCTTGCAATAAAGGATGATCAGAACTCATAGCCCAAGCCCTTTAGATTCTTTTTAATCTCACTTTCCAAGACCGCACTTTCAGCAAATTGCTCTTTGAGCTGAGCAGTCAAACGTAACATTTTCTCAGCGAATGGCTCGCCATCATCTTCCTGCTCGACTGCACCCACATAACGTCCCGGAGTCAGTACGTAGTCATGCTTCTGAATATCTTTTAACTCAGCAGAGAAGCAGAAACCTTTCTCATCTTGATACGCTTCGCCTTCAAAGTTTTCACCTTGTTGCCAAGCATGTAAAGCATTGGTGATTTTAGCAATATCCGCATCGGTAAAGTCACGTAGCACACGATCTTTCATATAGCCCAAATTACGGGCATCGATAAACAGGGTCTTGCCTTCACGGTTGGCTTTCTTTTTATCTAAAGACAAGCCATTCTTTTTGTCCTTGGTTAGAAACCAGATACAGGCTGGAATTTGCGTGTTGGTGAACAGTTGTCCTGGTAATGCGACAATACATTCCACCAGATCGGCTTCAATCAGGTTCTTACGGATCTCACCTTCATTATTGGTATTTGAGCTCATCGAACCATTGGCAAGTAGCAATGCCATACTGCCTGTAGGTGACAAATGGTGCAGCATGTGTTGCATCCAAGCAAAGTTAGCATTACCTTGTGGCGGTGTACCATACTTCCAGCGCACATCATTTTCTAGAGAAGCATGCCACCAATCCTTGATATTAAAAGGCGGATTGGCCATAACAAAGTCAGCACGCAAGTCTGGATGCTGATCCTCTAAAAAGCTGTCTGCATTCTTTTTACCGAAATTAAAATCAATCCCACGAATCGCCATGTTCATAGCAGCCAATTTCCATGTGGTCGGATTGCTTTCCTGCCCATAAATAGAAATATGCTTTTTCTGTTCGGAGGCTTTGTAATGCTTTTCCTGAGCATGCTGTTCAATGAACTTTTCACTGGATACGAAGAATCCACCTGAACCCATTGCAGGGTCATATACACGACCTTTATAAGGCTGCAACATTTCAACGATCAAGGTGACGATGCTTTTAGGCGTATAGTACTGACCACCCTGCTTGCCTTCAGCCAAGGCAAACTGTCCCAAAAAGTATTCGTAAACATGCCCGAGAATATCTTTACTGTGCAGACTGAGTTTTTCACCATTATATTCAGGCTTAGTAAAGCTGGTGTCAGAGAAGGTATTGATCAGATCAAGTAGCTTGTCATTGTCCAGCTGGTACTGACCAATGCGATTCAGGATACCTTTAAGCTTTGGATTGGCTTTTTCAATTTCATCTAAAGCATTGTCAATCAGCCATGATACCGAACGCAGTTTGACGTCTGCACCTTGTTCATCCTGCCAAATGATTGAGCCAATTGGTAAAGCGGCTGCATCACGGATATTTGACCAGCGGCCTGCTTTTGGCACCCAAAACACGTTTTTTTCTTGGTAGTAATCCAGTATTTCTAGTTCGTCAGCAATAGCCTGTTGGTATTCTTCATCGCTATCATAGTGATCACGTGCCATGTAGTAGATATTGTTGTCATCATGATGAGCGAATAAAGTCTTGAGCTCAGACTGTCGTTCATCAAAGGCATCAGAAACGTACTTTAAGAAAATCAACCCTAAAACAATATGCTTATAGTTGGCTGCATCTAGACTGCTGCGTAATTTATCGGCGGCTTTCCAAAGCTTGTCATCTAAGTCATTTAGAAATTTTTGTTCCAATGAATGCATTTTATTTCCTCAATCCAAGATCAACCGCTTTGGTTTTATACTTAATGTTAAACAATGTTGCTAAGTTAGCATATCTACGACCTATTAAAAGTCATGCACTTAACAAAAAAAATAGAGATTAATTAAGTTTTGTTATTTTAACGGGATAACTATAGCTAAAATAGTACTTTGACAACTCCCACGACTAATACTGTCGTAAAAAAAAGAGCAACCTAGAAAGCTGCTCTTTTCCAACTAATCGATTAGTTGACGGGTCTGACTGATTGCTGCAACCCCTGCTGAATATCCTGTACAAACTCTTTAGGCGAAGCTTGTTGCTCCACCGTACGGTTTTGTTCTTGTTCAGGGTAGTATTCCTCCAGCACATCCAACCCTTCCTCTATATCTGTTTCAAATCGCGCATTGGCAAAACCCTTCCTTGCCGTAAAGTCTAAAGCTTCCTGATCAAACCCCGCTTGCTTGCTCTGTTCATCAATTTGCTTCGCCTGAATAATCGCCTCATTCAAGCTAATCCCTTCTCTTAAAGTCAGATCCACGTAATAGACTGGCTGACGATAGCTCTGTGTCGTACTCTTACCACGCAATATCAACTGCAATGGGAGGCAAGATAACAAACCATTAGACGCTGCATGGTAATAACTCAGTCGCGCAGCCAAAGTTCGAATACTGTTAAAGCCTGTGGTTCTAAAGATAAAGGTGCCAAATTCATCAGAATCATCCAAATTCACATGCAGGCGACCGTAGGGCTTGCAGTTCCCTCCTTGAGCCAATGGGCATAAATCAGGGGATGGACAGGGATGTTGCTCTACGCCTTGATTGGTTAAACGCTGGCATGTTTCACCGTTACCAACACAGACTGGCCGTCCAATCTGACGGTCAAATAGGCTGTATTCTGCACGTAGGTTTAAGTCAGGATCATTGAAGATCATTCTGACAGGAATTGAGCGCAACTTTTGATTAGGTGTATTGGCTCGAAGCTGTTCATCCAGTGGATGTTTTATCCAACCACTCTCTTTGCTTTGGATTTGGCTGGTAATGGTGAATTGGTCATCCTTTTCAGGGATGCGTTTCCCACTCTTTTCGACAACCTTGCCGATACTGATCCGCCCAAGAATTGGCGGTGTAATGGCTAGACCTTTAATCATGTTGAAATTCCTCTGTCGTTGATATGTTTAGATGTGTTGCACTGTTTGCTAAAAATGAAATCGGCATAAAAAATCCCATGCAGGATTGCACGGGATTTCAGATTGCTTCTTGCTGAGTGATTAACTCTAAGCTTTGAGCTAATCGTGATAAATGTTGAAACGACGACTACCTGCTTTCTGCAATGGGTATTGTTGGATGAGTTCAGGTTGGTGCAGAAGTAAGGACTTGGTATCTAGGCTGATACTGTCCTTGCTCTTCTTCCATGTCACTGAACCTTGCTGAAATACAGCACGTTCATGTTCCTGCATCAGTGCCTGAACTCGGTGTTTTAGTAGGTCAAACTGGCTTTGGTGCTGTTCAATCTGCTGTTTCTCCTGTATCAGCTGATCAAACAGTTCATTAGCAAGTTTCACCTCCGTTAGATCAACACAGCTCAGTGGGGTATGTTCAGGATAGAGCTGTTGTAAAGCTTTGGCTGCCGATTCACTGGCATCAACAGCAGGCGGAACGTCATTTTCAACACATTCCCAAAAAAGCCGTTCTGCCTGAATGATCTGTTCAATCAAAGCTTCATTACGACTGACTTTGTAGATTTTGGTTTCCTGCCCACACAGCAACACACAAATATGTGCCGCTTGTTTACCTGTCACCGCCAGTTGATGTTGTACCTGACATAGCACGTATAACGGCACACCATCTCGCCACAGTTTGGCACCATATTCTCCTGCGGTTTTGCATTCTAGGATTTGCACTTCTTCATTGCCCACCACGGCATAATCCAAGTTTGCCAACATAAAGGCTTTATCAGGATCAGGGTGCTGTAACACCGCATTGACCCGACGGACTTTATTATTGGTGTGCATGCTGTAGTATTCAGCCACTAAGGGTTCTAACTGCTTGCCCCAATATAAAGGTGCATGTCCTGAGCTTTCATCTTCTATATTTTGCTGTACCCGTCCTGTTTTAATCATCCACAGTTCCAGCATCGACATATAAGGATTCAAGCCACAGGCAGCTGCGGCATCACTGCTGCCTATTCCCTGTTTACGCACTTCAAGCCATGCCTGATAGTCCAGTTGTTTGGTGTTGATCAGACGTCTGGCATTTAAGCTGCGTTTTGAAGGGCTTGGTGGTGGATTTAGCTGTCTTGAATCAGCGACAGCAGTCGGGTTGGTTGTGGTTAAAGTGGTGGAATTCACTGTAGGTGTTGTAGTTATGCTTTGATTCATGTGCTGTTCCTCATCTCAATACGTTCTAAAAAAACGGCATAAAAAAAGCCACATCCGAAGATGTGGCAAAGAGGGATCGTTGATTAGGAGGATACTTGATCGTACGGATGACATGCCCTGATGATAAAATCTCAAGATTAAATCAAGCTTAAACAGCCAAGTGTAAAGCTTGTTCCAATCCACGTTGTTTCAATGCTGCCCCTGCACCAAACCAAGCAGAGTCAAGGCGGTGATCAGTACTCATCGCTCGACGTTCGTGATCCACGAATTCTGTGATTGCACAAAGCAGTCCATAGGCGGTGTCTTTGGCTGAAGGTAAGTCTGCCCCACGTCCCTGACCATTAAACATATTCATGACTTTGGTCATGGCTCGTCCATTCGGTTCAGTTTTATTGGGCTGTGGATTGGCTTGGGATGCAACATTACGGTAGTACTGAATAATGTTATCCTCCTGTTCCATCGCACTTAGGCTATTGTTGTTAAATACCGCATCAAAATAAGCTGCTGCTTCTTTCTGCGTGACTTTACGTTGGGTCAGTTGTTTCATTTCATACATGTGGTCGTACCATGTCTTGACTGAAATACCGAGTTGATTTTTGACCTTATCGGCATCGAACTTAGTACTGTGCGGTACTTTGACCACGCCTGCATTGGAACTCTGTCCACGTAAGGCAATGGCTAAAGTATTGTTACACACCACACGGATATTGGTGAATTGTGCGGTGGTGGCTAAGGTGCCATCACATGCTGTTGCCAGCAGAATATAGCCATTGCTGACATCTCCACCTTTCAATTCTGCAGTTTGACCTGTACGTGCCAACGCCCAGAACTTTTTCCCACCCTTTAAGACACCTGCGGTTTCCAGTTCAAAGCCTGATTGCTCAGTCAGATCACGGTAGAATTCCAGAATTTCCATCGGTTGGACTTCTTGATAACGCTGACTCACCACCGATAAAGGAGCATGGGTATCTGAACGGTACAATACCCGCTGTTCCTCATAGTGCATAATGATGCTTTGTCCACGTGAGTTTTGAGCCATGTAGCTGACATTGGATGATTCAATACGCCAATCCATACCTGCTTGCTTGGCCCAGACTTCAATCGGTTGGTTTTGGCTAAGTTGATTGCCTAGACCATGCCATGGGGTTTGACCGACATACGCCATTTGTTCAATTTGATGTGCCATTTTGATTATTCCTCAAATAAAAGTGAAAGATGTAACCGTGTTAAGTCAGAGATACGATTACGGCACCCATGCAAACGCTTGTTGGCAATCCAAACAGAGATACTGCTCGGCATTGCTGTAGTACTTTTCAAAGGCATACTGGCTCACCATCACCAGTACGCCTCCCACCACGACCCCAACGGCTGCACCTGCAAAAGGTGGTAATCCTGCTTTTTTGGCAAGTTGCATGCCAAACATCGCCATCTGTGTTGGTGAGATACAACGTTGTAGTTGCTCAAAATAATTGGCATGCGCATTGCCTGAATCGGTTTGTCTGACCTGGGTAGACTGACAGTAGGGACATCGAATAAAAGACATGGGTATTCCTTGCGAAATGAATTCAGTGCGAAGAGCGAATTGAGGACATAAAAAAACCGTGCCCATTGAGGACACGGTTTGATTTAAATTTTGCTTTGTCGAGGAGAGTCGCTATTGGAAGCTATAGCTTGCAGTGCCTTTATCTGTTTCGACATCAACCTGCACCACATTACTGTAGCTACAGTCTGTTAATTTTAGTCTTAAACGTTGCCCCATCTTAAAATGCTGCGGATATTCCAATGATCGACGATAGCCTTCATAACGACATTGTCCATGATTGACAGAAACATGGCTGACATCGATAGGCTCTGCAATATTGGAACGGATGGTCAATACCGTAGCGGATTGATTTTGGGCATACCAGTTACTGGTATCAATTACATCGAGTTCGACCGTAAACGTGTTTGGATCAAGACCTGCATTACAGCCACTCAACATGATGCCTGTCGTTGTAGTCACTGCGATGAGTAAGGGTTTTAAAAGTTGCTTCATCTAGTTCATCCTTAGCAGTAGTTATAGCTCACGCCATAATCGCCTGTATTTAAATCAATGCTGGCCAAATGGATTTCACAGTCTGTGCCGTTATCAAATTTATAAACGTAGTAGCGATTACCCGCTTGCTCCGACTCCAGTGCGCCATGTTCTTGCAAGCTAAAGTCTTGCACTGATTTGCCTGTATCTTTTGCAGCTTTGGCAAAGATATAGCGCTGATACTTGTCTATATTGTCCTGCTCAAATTCAGGCAGTTCATCATAAGGCAGCATCGACAGTAAGGTATCCACCACCTTAAGGTTTTGATTAAACTCAAAACTCAGCAGCTCAGGTTCATGATCTGATGGACTCAGACTTTTGCTTCCCGTGGTCAATTCTTTGACATCGATCCCATCCACTTCTGCTGCTGCAATCTCAGTGGATACTGCTTCTGAACTGGCGGATTCTAAAGGTTGTGCAGAGCTGACCTCAGAAGTGTTGGCTGGAACCGTTTTTTCAGTTGGGTGTTTAGGGCTAAAGAAATAGAAGCCTGCGATGCTGATCAAGGTCAGGGCTAAGATTGCCGCCAAGCCCAATATGGTTTTTTGGGTCATTTGAATGTTCCCCTCATTTAGTTGGGCACAGTGACTTGACCATTCTGCGCATTAAAGTGAACAAAACGTGGACAACCACCTTGAAAGTTCACCGTGAAATTACGCCAACCACGGTTGCCAGGATTGGTTTTATAAAGACATTGATAAACCCCACCGCCTGTATGACGTGCTTGAACAAGGTAGGATTCACTGGCTTGTGCAAACCAGCCTGCCTGCACCAATGATGCGCCTGCAAGTAGTGATGAAATCAGGGTCGTTTTTAGGAAGGTTTTAAACATCATCATTTTCTCTTTTTATAGGCATCACTGGTCTTGGTCTTAATCAGACGCAGTGCTCCCCATGCATGAATGTTGGAATGAATATCAATGTTTTTTTGAAGTGTTATAGACGATAAAGCACATGGATCTATGACCCTCAAAACAGCATGAGAGATTCATCTTCATATCGGTAATATGTACTTGAAAAAGTTTTATTCTTAGAAAGTCATGGACACAGCTATGCATTGACTGCACAGCGTCAGGTCTAATCACCCAACGGCACAAACATGAAAAAAGAGAAATATAAAAGACGGTCTTGATGTAAGCGCATGGCGTACTCCTTGTGTGAAAGAGTTCTACCAAATTACTGCTAAATAATGGTGGCAGAACGAGAGAGGGTTAGCAGACTGACACACAAGAATCAGCACGCACAAGGCGTCCCTCCCTCGCCCTACCGCAACGGAGGAGGAACGAACGAGTTCGCCACCAAAAAATTACTTTTTTGATGTGCTTGTGTGTAAATGGGTCTGCTAAAACCCGCTGACAATGTAGGTCAGCAGCTTAAGGATAATCTGCGCAATGTAGAGCGTCAAGCAAGTGCAGGACACTCATATAAATTTTCAGCGCCGTACAGGTGCTCCATCAAACCATTTAAATCCTTTAGGGTAAATGC
>Ga0172371_10004731_pt1 | contig 20452 bp, 24 predicted proteins | sample Lak12m_FD_114543 | JGI IMG/M metagenome (GOLD analysis project Ga0172371, IMG submission 114543) | Freshwater microbial communities from Kabuno Bay, South-Kivu, Congo - kab_022012_12m | ecosystem: Environmental > Aquatic > Freshwater > Lake | place: Democratic Republic of the Congo: South-Kivu... | reverse complement strand
TGATGACCCAGGAGTAGTAGAAGCTGGGTACGCGCCTTGGTCGTTATAATACATTTCTAAAGCCGTCTGAATTTGTTTGACATCAGCCAAACGACGGGCGTCACGAGAACGGGCTCGAGCCTGATTTAAGGCCACGATAGATAGGGTTGATAGCAAGCCAATAATGGCGATAACTACCAATAATTCAATCAGGGTAAAACCCGGTTTATTTTTTTTCATAACTCACCTCCAATCAAAGAATTTGGTTTCTGATTTAATACCGGTTATTAAACCAGCAAACAAAAATTTGAATTATAATTAAAATGTTAATAAATGCTTATATATTAATATAATAACATGTTTTAAAAAAGAGCACAATGCTTTAAGTACGACTCTCCCGTCTAACTAGAACTGGTTAGCCATATTATACATCGGTAAAATTACCGCCGCGACCATAATACCGACACCGATACCCATGATAACCATAATCATCGGTTCCATTAACTTACTTAGATTATCTAACATGTTTGTCGCTTCACGTGAATAGAAAAGAGTAATCCGGTCTAAAACCACATCAATCTTCCCTGTCTTTTCACCAACGGCAATCATTTGCGGAACCATTTTAGGAACATAATTACTATTTTCCATAACTAGGGATAAAGGGTTGCCGTCGTTAATTGATTCTAAAGTTTGCAAAATTAATTCTTTATAAATAACGTTACCCACGACTTCAGCCGTAATTTCCAAAGAACGCGTAATCGTTACGCCCCCCTTTAAAAGGGTAGCCAGAGAACGCGTAAAACGCATAAGGTAAATATATTTAAATAAGGTTCCAAAAACCGGCAAACGGAGTTTAATGATATCAAAATTGCGCCGGCCCGAATAAGTTTTTAAATAAGCGCGCAGTAAAAAAACTAATCCGCCCAAAGCCAAAATAATAAACAAAATATAACTTTGCAAAAAATTTGATGTCCCAATAACGATACGCGTCGAGAAAGGTAATTCCATGCCTGTTTCTGTTAAAATAGACGTCAAATTAGGAATAACATAGATCATTAAAACAACACCCACGGCACCTAAACCACAAAGAACGAAAACCGGATAAATCATGGCTCCCTTTACTTTAGAAATCATGTCATAATTTTTTTCCATTTCATCAGCCAAGTAATTCAAAACTTCATCTAATTTTCCCGACGATTCTCCGGAGCGAATAATATTAACAAAGAAATCAGAAAATATTTTGGGGCGCTTGCTGAAAGCATCTGATAAAAAAGCACCACCATCGACCTCAAACGCGATTTCCGACAGCATGTTTTTTAAAGAAATACTATTCGTTTGATCGACTAAAACCAAAAGAGATTCAACTACCGGGACGTTCGCGGAAATCATTACTGAAAATTGTCGAGCAAAAATAACTAAATCCTTAGCGCTGATCGGGGCGATAAGCATTAAAAATTTACTTTCTAAACTATTAGTCGCATTAATTAGCGATCGCGGATTTAAATCTTTTTTGCGTAACTTAGCAATAGCCTCATTATCACTGAGCCCGACAATCGTTCCGCGTTTAGTTTTTCCTGTTGAAGTTTCCGCTACGTATTTAAAAATTGGCATATAATTAGCTCTCAATAACTCTTAATACTTCTTCCATGGTTGTTAACCCCTGAAGAACCTTAATGATTCCGTCTTGTTTAATCGTCACAAAATCCTCAGACTTAATAATGGCCTCTAAATTTAAATTCTTATCGCCATTATTAATCATCTCTTTAAGAGAATCGTTAATATCAATCACCTCAATAATCGCTACCCGGCTTGAGTAGCCCGTGTTTTCACAACGCGCGCAACCAACGGCTTTGAAAATTTTATATTTTTCCAAAATACTGTCCGCTGTAGTTATCTCTGGCAATTCTTCCTTAACAATATTTTCAGGAACTTTTTTTAATTCATCAATAATTTCTTGATTAGCGTCGCTTGATAACTGCGTAGGTTGCTTGCAGTGCTCGCAAAGGCGGCGAGCTAGGCGCTGAGCAACGACTGTTTTTAAAGTCGAAGAAAGCAAAAAACGCTCAATTTTCATATCCAAAAGACGGAAAACCGCGCCAAGCGCATCATTAGTATGCAGGGTTGAAAGAACTAAATGGCCCGTGAGCGAAGCATGAATTGATAGTTCGGCCGTTTCTTCGTCGCGGACTTCTCCCACCATGATAATGTTTGGATCTTGGCGTAAAAGAGACCGCAAGCCGCTCGCGAAAGAAAAACCAATTTTCGGACGAATTTGCGACTGATTAATACCTTTAATTTCGTACTCAATCGGATCCTCAAGCGTCGAAATATTAACCCCATCTTGATTTAAAATATTTAAAACGGCGTATAAAGTCGTAGTTTTACCACTACCCGTCGGACCAGTAACCAAAAAGATGCCGCTCGTTTTCTTAATTCCCTCTAAAATTCGCCGGAGCGCTAATTTACTAAAACCAAGTCCTTCAAGCGTCGGCGCGCCCCTTGAAGTATCAAGAATTCTCATAACTACTTTTTCTTGGCTAGCCAAAGGCAGGGTTGAAACACGAAAATCAACTTCTCGATTATTAACTAGGAGACGGATACGGCCGTCTTGCGGAATACGGGTTTCATCTAATTTTAATTTAGCAAGCACTTTAATACGCGCAATAATCGCGTTATGAATGCTTTTGGGAAGAGTCAGAGAGGTATGCAAGATGCCGTCAATGCGGTAGCGGACGCGGCTCTCTTTGGCAAACGGTTCAATATGAATATCGGAAGCCCGCGCCTCAACTGCGTGGCGGATAACGACGGACACAATGCGCGAAACCGGGGCGCTATTAATATCCTCTTCGGAGACCCCCTCGGATTCGGTTTTAATTGCTACCAATTCCTCGCCCTCTTCTTTTGCTTTAACCTCTAAGGCGCTAGAAATTTCTTCCTCTAATTTCTGATATTGCTTGAAAATTTTCTGGTAGCTGGCGTTAGAAATTAAATAATACTGAACCGTTAATTTCTCATCAGCTACCAAAAAATTAACCGCCTCCATCGACTTCAGGTTTGGTTCAACTAAGCCGACTTTAATATCCTTGTTCTCGCGCCCGAAACAGATAATCCGATAAGTCCGCGCGATCTCTTCGGGTAGAAAATTTAAAATCTGTTCCGGCACCTCGTCGTTTAAAAGGGTGTAGGGCAAGTCATAAAGCTCCGCTTTTATTTCCGTTAGCTTTTCTTCGTCGACTATTTTCTGGCCAATTAAATAAGTACCGAGATCCAGATTATCTTTTTGAATCGCGGCTTTTATTTCACCGATTTTTTCGGACGTGACTATTTGTTTTGACTGCAAGAGTTCAAGCAGTTTTTCATTTTTATCCATGTTTTCTTATTTGGTTTTAAGGGGGAGCGGAAAAGGAACATCGTTACCGAGGACGCAATTCAGGGTTTTGGTCGAGGTCGCTATCTCGCCCTCGCTGGTCGTCGCGGTCGTTTCAATTTCGCCGACAGCCGTTTTGCAGATTGAATCAAATTCAAAATTAACAACATTGTTCTTTAAGGCGACGAATTTAGGCGCTTTAAAAATCTCCGTATCTAGCGCATTCTTGATAGATGAGGTAGCTATTTTTACTGAAGCGTCAAGTTTTTTTACGCCCGCCTGGTCGCTTAAGAAAACTACTAATTGATTACGTAAAAAGAAAAGCGCCAGACCGCTCAGGATAATCAGGATGACGACAATATATAATATGTAGCGATATCCGCTTTTCATAGCTATTTAAAACTATTTTTTATAATAATAAGTGGAAAGAGTTATGCTGGCCGCGTTCCCGCCGGGAGAAAAACTAACATTAGTAATATCGAATAAGCGCAGATTATTCTCTAAGAGCCGCAGTAAATTCTTAAAACCGGCATAATCAATGGTGCTGATTGATAATTGCAAATTGATTGTTCCGATGTTCGCACTGCGCGGCAATGCGCCTTCGGCCGTGGGCAAATTCTTCTCTTCCCGGGTAATGTTGACCGCATTAAGGATAAAGCCATTTTTACTAATTATTTCTTCAAGTTCACCGAACAATCTTTCTTTTATGTAGCTGTCCGGCAAAACACCGTTGAATTTCTTCAAATCGCCGGCTGGAATTTTTTTATAGAGATCGGAAACAATTTCTAAATTAGCTAGTTTCTTTTGTTGATCGGTATAAAGTTTTTGCTGCTGCTCAATATTCGACTGGATAGCACCCATCGTGGCGTCAAACTTTGATTTTATAAACATGAAATAAGATACCGCTAAAAAGAGCATCAAAACGATAACCGTGATAATATTAAAATAACTATTTAGAAATAGGTTGATGGAATTTTGATTTTTCTGCCCGCGCGTAATCATAATTATTTTTTGAAAATATCGGGATTTAATTCAAAACTTAAAGAAAAATTAACGCCGCTCTCCGCGCTTTTAAGCTTGCCGGTGGCACCAGAGGCGACACTTAGAACCTCGACATTTTTTACAAACTCATTCTTGGCGAAAGCTTTGACCTGCCAGCTTACTTCAGCGTAACTATAAGCTTTCGCGCTTAAAGAATAGATGCCGTCCGTGCTTCCGCTGAAACCGTCATATTTAACCGTGCTCAAAGTGTTTTTTTCCAGCCAACTGAAAAAATTGCTCCAATAAATATGCTCATTTAAAAGACGACCGACTTCGACTGACTTATCTTTATAGGCGAGAGCCTCATCGGCCGTCGCTTTAATTTTACTGATTTCACGGTTGACCTGGGAAATATTGTCGTTTAAAGACTGTGCTTTGGCGATTTCCTGCTTCTCCCACCAATCGAGGCCGAAATAAATTTCCGCAATAAAAAACCCCGCTATAAACAGGACAAATAACAAAATGGAAATATTTTTGTTCCAATCGAAAGAAATCCTGACTTCATCTTTAATCAGGTTAACTTCCAGAATCTTAGGATTCTGGAAAATGTTTTTTTGGATTTTTTCCTGGTTTTCTTTTTTTGACTTGAAGAAAAGCATGGGGTCTATTTTAAATAATTGACCGTTTTTTTATATCTACTCTATCTCTCTCATCCCGAGCCCGATGGCGACTGCTAATTTCGCGCCAACTTCGGCAAGCACCGGTTTCAATTCAGGGGCGTAGCTTATCCGATTCCAAGGATCGCCGATAATAACCTTAATATTCAAACGTTTAGAAAAATAGTCCGCTAGATTAAGTAACATGGCCCCGCCTCCGGATAAAATAATTTTTTCTACTTCCCCGCCATTCTGGGATTTGAAGAAATCAAGCATGTACTGAATTTCCGTTATGATCGGCTCCAGAGTTTTACCGATAAGCTGAGGTAATTCCTCTTTGCTGTCAGCGCCAAGCACTACGCTTAAATCAAATTTAAACTGCTCAACCTGGGCGTAGGTCATGCCTAATTTTTCGGATAAAACCTTAGTAACCGTCGAGGCACAAACCGCCAAGCTCCGGTTCAAAACTGGGATGCTTTCTTTGACAATGGAAATATCCGTACTATTGGCGCCTATTTCCGCAATCATCAAAGTCGTCTTATCGTTTCCGACCAAAGAACGGACCAGGGAAAAAGTTTCCGTTTCCAAGCTGACCAGATTCAATTTCGCCATCTTGAAAACATCGATATATTTACGGACTATTTTTTTCGGGGAGCCGGTCAAAAAAACTCTCATGTTCCCTTTGTTCGGAGTCTTGCCGTTATCGTCGGGGACAATTTTCCAATCAAGAATCATTTCTTCTAGCGGAAGCGGGATGACCTTCTTCGCCTCTTCATTGACCGCGGCGGCAATGCCTTTCTTGTCAACATTGGAAAGATTAATAATTGAAGAAAAAACGGCAAAAGTCGGAAGCGAGGCCGTTACTTTCGTGGCTGTTATCCCCGCCTCATTCCTTACTTTATTTATTGCCTTGGCCAGATAACTAATATCATCAATCTTCGTAAAATTGATTTCACTAATATTCTCACTAAAGGCGTAATTAGAGAGATAAATTTTTCGATTCTTTTTTCTTAGCTCAACCATTTTCAAGGAAGAGTCGCCAATATCGATTCCTAAAAAAAGATTATCCCTACCTAAAGAAATTAGGCTCATAGTCTTAAAAAATTTTGCCGATCTTTAATTGAATTATCTTGTCTTCTGATATATACTAATTATATATTATTTGAAAACATTAAACAAGCTTAAATATGAATTTTTTTGCCCGCTACAAAAAGTTTTTTCTAATCCTTGGTTTTCTAGCTCTCATCGTTCTCCTCGCTTACTTAATCTGGCGGCTTTTTTTCCAAAATACTTTCCTCGCGCCGGTGACTCCAGAGACAACAGGAACGCCTGGCGGCCTGCCTTCAGCCGGATTAGGAACTAGCACCGGAGTAGATCAGACTGGATCGAACGGCCTGCCCTCAGGAGAGCCCGGTTCTACGGCTACGACGCCTGGCGCCGGTATTCCCGATCTTAATGCGCCCAGCCCGATCGCTATCGGCGGATTAACTAAAACCGATATTTTAAATAGCTCGCCTTCCCTTAATCCGACTCTAGATAAAAACGACGGCGTCCAATACTATGACCGCAATGACGGTAAATTTTATCGTATCGATGCCGACGGCAATAAAACCTTGTTAAGCGACAAAGTTTTTCATTCCGTCGAAAATGTAACTTGGGCCCCTGATAAGAACAAGGCGGTTTTAGAATACCCCGATGGCAGCAAAATTCTTTTTAACTTTACCACCCAAAAGCAAGTCACTCTACCCGCTCATTGGAAAGATTTTTCTTTCTCTCCGACGAGCGATAAGATAATTTCAAAAAGTATCGGCCTTGATCCCGATAACCGCTGGCTTGTCGTTTCAAACGACGACGGTTCTAAAGCTAAGTCCTTGGAGCAAATAGGCACTCAGGATAAAACCGTTTATCCTTCTTGGTCGCCGAATAACCAAATCGTCGCTATGTATACCGAGGGGGTTGATTTTGACCGCCAAGAAGTTTTCTTTGTCGGCTTGAACGGAGAAAATTTCAAATCAACTATTATTGAGGGGCGCGGTTTCCAATCCCAATGGTCAACGACTGGCGATAAGATCTTATACAGCGTCTACCATACCCGCGATGATCTTAAACCCCGCCTTTGGGTCGTCGATGCTCAAGGAAACACTATCGGCCAAAACAGAAGGAGTCTTGATGTCCAGACTTGGGCGGATAAATGCACTTTTGCTTCTGATACCGAGGTTTACTGCGCCGTGCCGGATACTTTAGAAAAGGGCGCTGGTTTGTTTCCCGAACTAGCCGATAAGACTCAAGATAGCTTATATAAAATCGATCTGACAAACGGCACTCAGCAGCTTATCGCCGTGCCCGATGGCGCTTATAATATCTCCCAGATAATAGTCCCCGGCAGCCAAGATTATCTTTATTTTACCGATAAGTTTACCGGTGCGATTTATAAAATAAGACTGCGTTAGTTATATTTTAAAAATGAAAAAATTATGCCGTCTGGTGCGAGCTTTTGTTTTAGATCTCCTCTTCCCGATTGAATGCTTTAATTGCCGGCGCGAAGGCGCCCATCTCTGCGAACAATGTTTTCAGACATTAGAGTTTAACGACATTGAATATTTAAAACGAGCGCGCGCGAACTTAAAAATTCCTGATCTTGAAAAAATAATTATTGCCGGCGACTTTGAAAGTTCAATTTTACATAATTTAATAATAAAATATAAATATAATTTTATAAGCGCATTGGGTAAACCTTTAGCGCTTTTTTTAATTCTTTTCTGGCAAGATAAAATCTTGGGACGAAGTACTAGCCTAAATAAGAGCTGCTTTAATCAAGCTCATGGCACCTGCTTGTTAGTTATCCCCATCCCTCTTTCTCAGAAGCGTTATCGCTGGCGCGGCTTCAACCAATCCGAAATAATCGCGCGCGAATTCAGTTCTTATTTTAATTATGAACTGAACCTTGACTTGAAACGCCTAAAGCATAATAGCCCGCAAGCCACGTTAAGCGAGACGAGGCGCCTGGAAAACGTAAAATCGATTTTTGCTTGGCAAGGAAAAGGTTTAAATAATAATACGATTATTTTAATTGATGATGTCATAACGACCGGCACGACTTTAAATGAAGCGGCCCGCGTTTTAAAAGAGGCAGGAGCAGGAAAAATTTATGGCTTAGTGCTGGCTAAGGGCTAAGCGAGCCCACCTGGCCCTATATTTACAAATACTAATAACTAATTTATAATGGAATAACAAAGGCTGATTGCCAAGTTTACCAAGCTTGGTTGGGAAATTTATTTCCCAAGTGAAAACCTAAGGCCGGAAATAAGTGCTGGGTAGTAGCTGCTCAGAAGCCGGGTGGAACCGCGAGACAAAAAAGCGCAAAGCTGAAAAGTCCCGTCCTGGTAAAGACAGTTTTTCTGTTTTTACTAGGAGGGGATTTTTTAATAATTAATAAATATAAAATATATGAAAGAAGACTTAAACATCGAAATAAAGCGCCACAGCCTGGCTCATATCATGGCCGCGGCGATTAAAGAGCTTTGGCCGAACGCCGAGCTCGCTATCGGACCGGCAATTGATAACGGCTTCTATTACGATATTGATTTCGGCGACACTAAGATAAGCGAAGCTGATTTAAAAACCATTGAAAAGAAAATGGCTTTTTTAATCAAGCAAAATTTAAAATTCGAACGAACGGAAAAAAAGATCGAGGAAGCTATTCAGGGAGCAAAGAAAGCTAAAGAAATTTATAAAGCCGAACTGCTCGAAGGCTTGAAGGCTCAGGGCGAAACGACGGTCAGCTTCTATAGCGTCGGCAAATTCAGCGATCTCTGCCGCGGGCCCCATATTGAAAATACCAACCAGCTGAAACCAGGCAGCTATAAATTAGAGAAACTGGCCGGTGCCTACTGGCGCGGCGATGAAAAAAATAAAATGCTCACCCGTATTTATGGCCTAGCCTTCAATACCAAGGAAGAGTTGGATGACTATTTGAAAATGATGCTTGAAGCGGAGAAAAGAGACCACCGTAAAATCGGCAAAGAGCAGAACCTTTTTGTCTTTTCCGAATTGATCGGCCCCGGCTTGCCTCTTTATACCGCCAAGGGCGCAGTTATCCGCCGCGAAATCGTAAAGTATACTAATGAGCTGCAATCAGCTATCGGCTATCAAGAAGTCCATACTCCGAATATGAACAAAGCCGAACTCTTCAAGGTCTCCGGCCATTACGAAAAATATAAGGAAGATATGATGCGCGTTGTCTCTAATTATTCGGACGAAGAGTATTTCCTCAAACCGATGAACTGCCCGCACCATACGCAAATTTATGCCTCACAGGCCAAAAGCTATCGCGATTTACCGGTACGTATTTCTGATTTTGCTAATCTCTACCGCGATGAAAGGCCGGGAGAACTTAGCGGACTAACTAGGCTACGCTGCTTCTGCCAGGACGATGGCCATTGTTTCTGCCGCGAGGACCAGATTAAAGAAGAGTTCTTGTCTGTTCTCGGAATCATAAAAGAAGCGATGGCTACTTACGGCATGCCTTATAAGATCAGGCTCTCTCTTTGGGATCCGAAAAAACCGGAAAAATATTTAGGCGAACCGGCAATCTGGGAAAAATCGCAAAAACTCCTAACTGAAATATTAATTGAAAATAAAATTGAGTTTATCTCCGCCGAAGGCGAGGCGGCTATCTACGGGCCGAAAATGGATCTTATTTCCCGCGATTCTCTGGGTCGGGAATGGCAGCTGTCTACTATCCAATTAGACTTTATTATGCCTGGGCGTTTCAAATTGGTTTATACCGATTCCGACGGAAAAGAAAAAACTCCCGTGATGATTCATCGCGCTATTATCGGGTCGCCCGAACGCTTTATGGGTATTATTATCGAACATTACGCCGGAGCTTTTCCTGTCTGGCTCTCTCCGATTCAGGTGAAAATAGTCTCGGTCGCCGAAACTCATATTGCCGCCAGCCAAAAATTAGCAGCTGAATTAAAAGCAGCGGGCATCAGAGTTGAGGTTGATGAGGCCAACGAGACCGTGGGTAATAAAATTCGCAAAGCCGTTAGTGAAAAGGTTCCCTATATGCTCGTTATCGGCGATAAAGAAATGAACAGCGAATTGCTTAGCGTCCGCGACCGCGGCACGCAAGAAACTCGGGAAATCAAGAAAGACAAATTCATCGCCGAAATTCTAGAAAAAATACAAAAAAGATCATAATCCAGAATCTTTGATTGTCGAGCCCGGTCTTATTATGGTATTATTTAACCAGATATGAAAAATACAAAAAAATACAAACCCCTAATTATTATCTTACTCATTATCGCTTTTCTTGTCTTTTTGGCTTTTCTCGGCCGCTTAACCAACAAGCCGGAAATGATCCTTTTTTTCGGCGATACTTGCCCGCACTGCAAAAATGTCGATGAATATATAAGCCAGAATGGTATCCGAGGAAAAATAAAATTCCAAGAACTCGAAGTTTATAATAATAAAGATAACGCGGCCTTGCTCGCGCAAAAGGCTAAAGAATGCGGTCTTGATACGTCGAGCGGCGTCGGCGTTCCCTTTTTCTTCGCTAGCGGAAAATGCATCCAAGGCGACCAGCCGATTATTGATTTTCTAAAAACAAAATAAAATGAAAATTAAAAAATTATTATTTTTTGCTCTTCCGGTTTCAGCTTTTTTTGCCCTGCCCGCTAAAGCAATCTGCCCAGTTTGCGTCGTGGCGGTTGGTGCCGGTTTAGGCTTGAGCGAATATCTCGGCATCGATGATACTATCGCCAGCGTTTGGATCGGCGGTTTAATCGTGGCCATGATTGCTTGGACAATCAATTGGTTCAATAAGAAAAACTGGAAATTCGGCAATAAAGATTTACGCGACATTTTAGTGACAATTATTTATTACGCCGCGGTAATTTGGCCGCTTTTAAGTAAGGATCTGATTGGCCACCCCTGGAATAAGCTTTTCGGTATTGATAAATTAGCGCTAGGCATAGCGATAGGCAGCCTCGGTTTCTTAGGAGCGACGCTATGGTACGATGATATAAAGAAAAAAAATAACGGCCACGCCCATTTCCCTTTCCAAAAAGTAGCCTGGCCCTTAGGTGCTCTCCTTATTTTAAGCCTAGCCTTTTATTTACTAACCAGATAAATATATGTCCGACAATTTATTATCCTTAAATGAAATGATTGATAAGGTCGACAAGATGAAAAAAGACCATGAGCTTGATTTGTCCTCAGACCAAGATTTAAGCATCGCGATTATGAACTTGGTAAGCATTGAAGAGCATTTCTTCTTTACCGGAGCCAAAACTGGCAACCCGAAATATTTCGACCTCCTGAATGAAATCCGGGAAATGCGCAAATCGCTCCTCAAAAAAATAATTAAGGAATACGAGGGCGAAGTTTGGTGCATCTCGAAGCATCTTCTAGCCGCCAGCTACCGCTTGATGGAAGTCGGCACAAAAGCGCAAGGAAATAATAAGAAAGAAGAAGCTCAAGAAATGTTCCAGAAAGCTTATGACCTCTATTCTCTCTTTTGGGGATTGAATATGAAATTGATAGATATCGGCGAAGTTAAAAAAATCGATGATGACGCGATTAATACCAAGAAAAAAGGCATAGCTGGTCGTCTCGGCGCGCTGGTCAAAAAAGTAGTCGACTGCTGCATCGAATAAGAACCGAACAAAAATCAAATAAAAAGAGCCCGCTCAGGGGCTCTTTTATTTTTTCAGCAATTATTTTTCAACGACAATCATTTCTTTTTTAATCTTTTTAACCGTTAAGTGGTAACCGGTCGGATAAACCCTGATTGCCTTCAAGATTATTTTTTCCGGATAACGATAATTCTCCCCTTTTCGTGTTCCTGGGTCGTTCGTAATAAATTCCTTGGTTTTATAATCATAACCTTTCACTAGAACCATATGCGTCACCGGCCCGGGCGCCTTAAAATTAGGATTTTTCAATTCCCGGCCATTCATTGGCAATAGGACTATCCGGCCTTTCTCCAATTCGGTTAAAATATCCTTAGCGCTTGCAACCGGCTTAACGCTTATTTTGTCATACTTAAAATAATCTTTAAATATCCATTTAACCATATCGCTTAAAGTCACGTCGCGATACTCGCCGTATTTTTTCTTCTCAAAGTCAGATAGAGCGATAATCTTTTTTTCCCAACTAGCTTTGCTTATTTTTTCTTTAGCTTTAATTCCCTCCCCCTTAACCCAAGCCATGGCCATCAGCGCTGTAGCTTCTTCGCAGCCGTCCTGCTGGCGGGAATCTTGCCAATTAGCGAGCGGCGCTTGGGAAGAAAAAGGCACGGGAATAATAAAACTTTTGCCCGCCGCTTGCGCAGAGAGCAAAATTAAAAAATTAAAAGCTAGAGCAAAACCGATAAGCAAAAAATATCGGTTTTTTTTATTTTTTTTCATTTTTTTCTATAAAACCTAGATCCGGGTAATCACCCGGTAGATAAAGCTTAAAAGAAAATATATAATTAATAGTCCGACTAAAAATCCAATCATGAATAGCCCGACATAATTAAAATAGGAATAAAGGATTGACTGGTCGAAATATGTTTTTAGAGCCGGCAAATTAACAATCGTTTTAAAAATTTCAACCACTGTAAAAGATTCCTTTTGACCGACAATCAAGACATATTTGCCCTCGTTGTTCTCGTTATAAATTTTAATCGTATAGGTCCCCGGCTCTAAAGTCAAAGAACCTGACGGCCCGGAGAAATAATTATCATTAGCAAATTTTTCATGGTAGGGCTTCCATTCGCTTTGGCTCGGATCGAGTTTCGCAATCACTTTAGCACTAGCATTATCTATTAAATCAGCCTGGATATTTTTAGAAATTCCCTTTACATCCGGCACCATGGTCTGCCAATAAAAACTGTCGGTCGTCTTCAAGCTAAATTGATAATATTCTTCCCAGCCCTTAAGCCTCCCATAAAAGGCTTGGGGAATTCCAGGATTTTTAATGATAATCGGTTTCTCCGGCAAAGCATCAAGACTATAAACCAAACGCGGATTATGAGCCAGGGCTGTACCGATAAATCCAAAGATTGAAAATACCATTAATAAGAATACTAAAGTTTTTTTCTTCATATTATTTTAATTAATTAACTAGTCTTAGGCGCCGTATTTTTTCTTAAAGTCAGCTTCATCTCCGAAGCGCGCAAAATCCTGTCTTACCTGGCTCTCTTGAGTCTTAAACCCCGGCCTAGCCTCGTGCATGATGCCGCACCAATATTTTTCCGTCCGACCGGCAATTTCTTTCGCGTAGAGAAGAAAGCCGTTAGCATAGCCGCAATACATACAATTCAGTTTCTCAAACATATTCAAATAAGCTAATTTATTGCGGTCCCTAACTAAGATATAGGCAGAGCGCTTAACCTTTTCTAAGCCATAAACCGGAAAACAGACCGCTTGATAAAGCGAAACCATAAAATCCAACAATAATAACCCGAGAAATGGAAAAAAAATAAAAGGTGAAACCATGGCGTGGCCCCAAAATCTTTGGACGCCAAATTTTCGATATTCCATAAATTAGAAATTCTTAAATAAATAATCCTGACTGCGTAAAATTTTTATCGCCTCCCGAAAAGCGCGACCGCGATGGTTAAGGGCAATCAAGTCGGCGTGATCAAATTCGGCGTTAGTTTTTTCATAATTAAAATCTTGCGCCAAAACTATCGGTGCATAGCCGAAACTTTTATTCCCTCTCGGCTCGAAAGCAACTTTCCCTCTCCAGATTCCCGAGACAGTATCAACAAACTTTGTTTGAGGATCATAAATCGCCACCGTACAATTATAGTGGCAATCCCTTTGCGCGAAAGGGATGTCTTTCATTTCTTCTAAAACTTTCAAATAATTTCCTTCGTCTGTTCCTTTCCCTGAATACCGGGCGGAAAGAACTCCGGGCCGGCCGGCTAAAGCTTCGACGCACAGGCCGCTATCATCAGCTAAAGTAACCATCCCGAGAATATCCCCGACTATAATTGCCTTGATTAGCGCATTGCCTTCGAAGCTCTTCGCGTTTTCCACGATCTTCACATTTTCTAGCTGCTTGGGAAAATCAAATAAGAATTTAAGATCAAAATCCGTCTCTTGAAAAATTTTTTTTATTTCTTCAGCCTTCCCTTGATTAGCTGTCGCGATAAGGATGGTCTTTTTTGCCGCCATAAGTTTAAATTATGCTTGCTAAATTATTTTTTCTGGCATCTCATCACAAAAGCGGGCGGGATATTAAACAATTCAAAACTGATTGCAATGGACGGAAAAACTTTCTTAATATCCTTTATCGCCGCCATCAAATATTCAAACTGGACAAATAACCCCTGATCATTTAAGCAGGCCGCAATCTCTTTTAAAATATGCTGCTTAGTTTCCCTCTTAAAATTCCCCAAAGGCAAGCCGGAAACTACGCAATCAACTTTAGCGACGCCGTTCTTGGCCAAAAATTTTTTAAGCATCAGCGCATCTCCTGCGCAAAGCTTGAAGCGCTTGTCTTTTATCTCCCGGCGGAGATATTTAATAAAAGTCGCATTATTTTCGATACAAATTAATTTCCCTTTGGGCGGCAGCTTCTTTAGTATTTCTTTGGTGAAAATTCCCGTACCCGGTCCAAGCTCTAAAACTACCGGCCCTTTAATGCCTTTGACCATTCTCCGAGCCAAGCGCCCTGAACTGGGCCAGACAGAGCCGACCTGAGCTAAACTTTTAAATGATTGATTGATGAATATGTTAGCCGAACGCATAGTTAAAAATTATTGAATAAAGTTACCGTTATTAAAGCCTTATAATTCTCCGCTAACTTCCTTTTCCAGCCTATCAAGGAATCCCTTGAAATAAGTTAACCTCTCCTGACCGATTCTTTTAGCAGTCTCAGTATAAAGATTCTCTAATAAAAATTTATCTTTAGTTTCATAGTTAATGTGGACGCTATGCTTTGACTTGTCCATTATGCGCCCATTTATTTTTCCGGCAAACAGGTTTTCTTTCGCATAATCCTTTATGCTGTCTACTTTCTTATAAATATGAGCATCATGTTTTCCGATCCAAGAGAAGGCGCGGGCGAGACCGACGGCGCCAACCGTTTCTAGTTTGTCCGCGTCGTGGACGATTTTCGCTTCGGTGGTTTCCGGCTTATAGTCTGTGCGATAGCGGTGGGACAAAATACAGGCTTGGACATGCTTTATCTGCTCGCTCGAGAAACCAAGTTTTTCCAATATCGGTTCAGCCATCTGCGCGCCAATGACGGCATGATCGGTTTGGCCGCTAGGATCGTTAGATTCTTTAGCCCCGCCGATATCATGAAGCAAAGCGGCCGCCTCAACCACATCAAGATCGACTTTTTGCTCTTGCCGGGCAATAGTGAGCGCTAAGTTATAGACTCTCATGACATGATTGATGTCATGGGAAGAATCCTTAGCCTGATTTAATTCTTTCTCTACTATTTCTTTAATTTTTTGGAATTTCTCGGTCATATGGTTTACTTAATCTTAACATTTTCTCTGTGAAATTAAAAAGAATTATTTTTCTCCTCGCCACTCGCTGAAGAACTCCTTTAAAAACCGCTCCATGAATTCATGCCTTTGCTTGGCGACCGCCTTCCCTGTCTTAGTATTCATATTCTCTTTCAATTTCAATAACTTACTATGGAAATGGTGAATGGTCGAGATGTCTTTCTTGTTTTCATCAAAGTATCGACGCTTGAAAGGTTTTTCTGGAATCCACATGCTTATCGAATGGGCGCCGGAAAAGGAAAACGTCCGGCCGATGCCGATCGCCCCCATGGCGTCTAAATTATCAGCATCTTGGATGATTAGCGTCTCAATGTCAGAGACCGTCTTGCCTTTCTTCGAAAAGCCATACTCTTCATGATAAGCGATACAATGCAATATCTTGTCTTTCTGCGCAACGCTTAGCTTCAGATCTTTTAAAAGTTCTCTGACTTTAGGAAGCGATTCTTTAGGCGCGCAGAATTTTCCAGTATCTCTTTCAATAATCCTATGCAAATCATGTAGGAACGCGGCGATAGCGATAACTAGTTTGTCTCCGCCTTCTTTTTTCTGCAGCTGCAAAGCCGAGTTTAAGACTCTCCTTAAATGATAAATATCGTGGCCGCTCCCCTCTTTAGAAAATGATTTCTTGATTTTATTCTCTAAAATTTTTATTATTTTTTCCATATTATTTAACTAGAGTTAAAAAATCTATCCATTGGCTTAGCTCATCTTTGGTTGGAACATAGCCCAATAAATCTACCGCCTGTCCTTTATGAATTCCCAAATGCAAATGTTTTCTTTCCCCGGCTGTTTCCGGACTGTAGCCTCTGCCTAAAATACCTATCACTTGCCCCTGATTAAGCATCGAATTAAGCGGAATATTTATGCTATCTAGCTTAAGGTGTCCATAAATTATAGTAACAAATTCTTCCTTAATCCGACAAGACTGGACGGCAATGCCGCCGTAGCCTGTCGCCGTTTTTTTAAGCTGAAGCGGCCCGCGGCAAATAGCATAAATCGGAATTTCAGAATCCTGTTCTAAAGCCGTGGTTTCAAAATCGACTCCTGTGTGATAACCGGTAAATTTTTCCGGACTAACCGGGGAATTACCCGGAGAAACGTAGAGGCCGAAAGGTTTTTTAGTAACTCGAGTTAAAGCGTCGCTAATCGGTAAGCTGAAATCCGGACTACCGGCCGTAGATGTCGCCACCAGAGAGGGCGCGGCGAGCGGAGGTGTGGTCGACAAAACTGTGGCTAATTCCGATGGACTCTTAGTTGCTTGCTTTAAAAAATAAGCTAAAAAACAATAAGCCCTATCACTACAATAGCCGCAGCACGGAAAATTATTTTTTTGTTTTTCATAAAGATTAAGCTACTTGGCCGTTTGGTAAACAAAAAACCGATAAAGCAAGAAGTTCCAGATAGTCGCCAATATAATGTTGGCTAATCTGACTAAAAGATAATTTTCTCCCAATAAATTATGGAAAAAATACATCCAAATTATCGCGATAATATAATTGAGTAAAGCGAGTAGGCAATATCTAATAATCTGTTTTATAACTGCACCCCGGGCAGAAAAGGTCCAAAATTTATTTAAAAAAAACACGAAGCAATAAACCAATAGCTGGTTAAGAACTAATGACCAGATAGCCGCTAGGCCGAAAAATTCCTTGAAGCAATAAAGAGTGCCCATATCAAGTAAAACCGAACTAACGCCGATAATAAAATAGCGTAAGAACTCTTTCGACCAGAATTTGCTTAATATTTTTTTTACCATCATCTTATTAGTCGCCTTCATGATACTCTTCTTCGGCGTTAATGCCCCATAAATTATCTTTTTCCCGGCGGCCGCTTATTATATTGTCAGCCGCCACAAACCCGCATAAAATCGAGTGGTCCATATTATTATAACGATGCATCCCGTTGCGGCCAATGAGAAATAAATTTTCAAAACGATCCGTAAAGTTTTTTATCTTATGAAACTCCTCATAAGTTCCAAAATAAGCGGGGTAAGCTTTTGGTGTCCTTATCAAATAGCTATCTAAGACATCCTCTTTGCTAATAATATCTATTTTCGCCAGCTCATTGATCGCGAAGGCTTTGAAGTCGTCGTCGCTCTGACTAAACAAATTATCATTGAAGTTGCCGAAGTATTCTAGTCCTAGCCAAACCGTATTCGGATCTTTGACTAAATACGGACTCCAATTGTTAAAAATTTGCAAACGGCCCAATTTGACTTCTCTTTCTTGAATATATATCCAATTATCAGGAATCAAATCGTTTAAGGTTTTAAGTTTGGTCTGATTCTTGATTTTTAATTTATTCAGCAAAAGGCCGACAGTAATGAAGTCGCGATAGCATAAACCGGCGGCGGCCCTTTTAACTTCTTCCGGGGCGTATAGCGCCAAACCGGAAATCAAGTCTTTAACCGGCATGCTAGAAATAACATAATCGGCCGTTTGAACACTAACTTCTCCAGTTAATAAATTTCTTATCTCAACTTCTACAATCTTATCTTGATTCGCTTTCAAATTAGCTACTCGCTGATTAAGTTTAATTTCTCCACCCTTCTCCTTAATGAGGCGAGCCATTTCTTCATACATTTGCCCAGGCCCGAATTTCGGGTATAAAAAACTATCAATCAGACTGGTCTCAATTTTATTTTTATCAATGAATGATTTAAAAATAAATAGGTTTTTGAAGATATGCTTTATCGCTCCGGTGATGGAGAGCCCTTTGACGCGCTGTGCGCCCCATTCCGGTTTTATCTCCGCGCAAGGCACGCCCCAAAGCTTTTCCGTGTAATCCTTGAAAAAAGTTGAATATAATTCTCTTCCGAAACGATTAATAAAAAAATCTTCTAAAGACTTTTCCGGTTTAATAGGCTTCAGCTTAACTTTTAAATAACTAATTAAAATTTTAACTAACCTCACGGGCCCCAAATTGATTATAGTTTCCCGATTGAGAGATACTGGATAATTAAAAAACTTCCGCAAGAAAAAAATCCGGGATAAGCGCCGGCGCTTTAGCATTACTTTATCGGTTTCCTTCGGATCTGGCCCGGAATCATCGGCTTGTCTTTCTAGAGGCAAAATTTCTCTCCATAAATCATTAACTCTCTTCGACTTAGAAAAAAAACGATGGCCTCCGACATCAATTCGGTTACCATCGCAAATAACTGTTTTTGATAGACCGCCGACCTGATTATCTGTCTCAATAACAATCGGCTGAATATCTGACTTCATGGCTAACTCATAGGCGGCGCTTAGACCCGCCGGACCGGCGCCGATGATAAGGGCAATTGGCTTCATAAGCTTATAATTTTAATCTTTCTTCGCCCATATGTTCTTAGTTATGCCGCGCAATTTTTCTAAATCGGAAAATAAATCATGCTTTTCGATAATCTTAGCCGTATTCAAACCCTCGATTGTCTTCTCGTCATATTGCTCCTGCGCGGAGAACTTCCGTCCGAAAGTCTTATTGCGGCTCTTATCCGAATAGCAGGTAACTAATAGATCCGCCCAATATTTTTCCGCAATGCCTAATTTTTTATATTCAATAAGATACTGGGCTAATTCATGGGAAGCAAAGTTTTCTCCCTGGTTAAGCGCGGAGCCGAAGCCGATCGCATAAACATTTTTTAAAATGCACGCTAGCTCCAACTGATAATCCTGGCTTATCTCTACTATTTCCCGGCCGTCATTAATATTAGCTCCGCCAAGAAAATTAACCGGGGTGTGCAAGAGGTCTTTTAGTTTTCTGTTTAAATAGCTGCAAACCGTTTCGCCGGTATTAACCAGGCCTTTAACGCAGGAAGTGACATTTTTTTTACCCTCTCCCCAACGGACTCTTTCTAAAACTTCGTCTACACAATAGGCCGGAACGCAGACAATAACTTCTTCGTATGGAGAAACATCAATAATTTCTTCTCGAGGATTTAAAAGGCTCACTGAACGCCCTTCCGCCACAAATCGCGCCAGTAATCTATTTGCCCAGCTTCCTCGACCAATTATACAAATCATACATGTTTGATTATAGATTTATTTACAGTCATCGCTGTACGCCGAATAATCGACGGTTAACTCTTCGCCGCTTCTAATATTGCGCCGGGCGAAAAAATCATAATTCTTATCACACCGAACATTAGGTTTCTTTGAATTATTTAAATACCAGGCTACGGTTAAATTATTAAAATTATCCGGACAAATATATTTATCACCTTTAACAACGCAAAAATCATCGTATAATTTTTTAATTCTCGGGGGTTGTTTGCGGACAGTTTTCGCGCTTACTTGAACCAACCGGCTGTTGTCTGCGGAAAAAATATTCGTATTCTTGGGAATGTTTTTTATAGCAAAAACGCCCACGCCATGTATCTTAGACGGGGCTAATCGGGTATAAACGTTGATATGAGAAGTTTCTTGATTCCTTTTCATTTTTAATTTCTAAGCAATTTTCACCTTTTCCTGACACAATCTTATTATATCACGCGGCCTGAAAGCCATAAACCCCTACTAAAAAACTATCCCTCCTTATTTTCAAGATCCTTTAGCATGCCGGCCATGACTGAATTTTCCATATCAGCCAACTCTACAGAATTTACTTGATTTTCTGGCATTTCTCCGCCCCTAAGCATCTTCGACAAGCCAATATTGTGGACTAGCGGCCAACCGTGGGTGCCGCCATTAACCGTATAAATTTCGATCGGATTAACTTCCTCATTTTCATTATTTTCCTGGCGCATTTTTTCGGCTTCTAGGAATACCTTTTTGGCGGTTTCTGAGTCGGTAATCGAACTCTTAGTCCCAACCCATAACCGGTAGCGCCCCTTGGGGTTTATCCGGCCTAATTTATGGAAGGTACCCCGAAATTCGGACAACTATTCTTCAAACGGCGGCAATGGGTTAGAATATAATTAATAAGATAAAACCATTACCAACAATATGTATAAAAAGATAGATCCGGGCATTAAAG
>Ga0172371_10004730_pt1 | contig 20453 bp, 15 predicted proteins | sample Lak12m_FD_114543 | JGI IMG/M metagenome (GOLD analysis project Ga0172371, IMG submission 114543) | Freshwater microbial communities from Kabuno Bay, South-Kivu, Congo - kab_022012_12m | ecosystem: Environmental > Aquatic > Freshwater > Lake | place: Democratic Republic of the Congo: South-Kivu... | reverse complement strand
GGCCGGTCGATCGTCTTGAACGCCATCGCCAGCCCGGTGAGGAACTCCTCGCGGGTGCGGGTCTGGTGGAAGACGACCTCGCCCTTGTCGGCGAACAGGTCCACCGTGATCTCGGGCGCGTCCACGTACTCCATGAGCATGAGGTCGGGGAAGGGCTCGTAGGTGCGGAACAGGTCGATGAAGTCGTCCAGCGTCAGGTAGCGGTTGATGGGCTTCTCGTAGAGCAGCTCGTGCACGCGGTCGACGTGCGCGGAGAGGATGCGGAAGCCGCGCGAGCCCTTGGCCACCGGCGGCTTGAAGCACACCGGCACGTCCGGGTAGCCGAGCTGCTCGGCGCCGGCGACGAACTCGTCGAGGCTCGCCGGCCGGATGAGCTGCGGCTGCGGCACGGGGATCTCTCTGCAGGCCGCGTGCATCCGGGCCTTGTCGCCGGCGATCTCGATGCCGGGCACGCCGTCGGCCATGACCTTCGCGCCGAGCGCCTCGAACACCTCGCGGTGGCGCGCCACGATCTCGATCTCGTGCGAGGACTGGACGAAGAGCACGTCCGGGCGCTCGCGCTCGACCACCTCCGCGAGCCCGGCGACGTAGTCGGGCGAGCTCCCGGCCGGCACCAGGCTGAAGCCGTCGCAGAGGAAGCGGCCCACGGCGTCGGGTCGCATGTCCACCCCGTGGATGACGATCTCGCGCTCGCCGTTGGCCTTGAGCATGCGGATCAGGGTGCTCGCGCCGGGGCAGCCGGCGGCGGTGAGGACGAGCTTGAGCGGCTGCAGGGTCATGGGCGGGCGCTTTCGGTGGGGACCGCAGCCGGCGGGAGCGCGCACGTGCGGGTCAGATGATCCAGCGGTAGACCTCGAAGACCTCGGCGTACTCGCAGCCGATGTTGATGCCGCGGGTGAGCGCCACGTTGCGGATGTAGTCCTCGTTCAGGTAGTTGCGGTGACCCTGGCTGGCGTAGCACTGCAGGGCCTCGACCTTCTTCCCGATGTGGCGCTCGTCGAGGCGCACGTAGGCCTGCTGCGAGAAGTTGAGGTTGTTCCAGGGGATCTCGTAGGCCATGACGGTGGTGCGCTTGAAGGCGCGCAGACCCTCTTCGGCGATCGTCTTGTGGTCCTGGTGCAGGTCGATGAGGGCGGGCATGAGCACGCAGTCTGGATCCAGCTCGCGCTGCAGGACGATCATCTCTTCGAGGATGTCCTGGCGCACGGTCGGGAAGGTGCGCACCTCGAAGTCGTAGACCTTGAGGTCGTCGGGCTTGATGCCGAGCACGCCGGTGGCGGCGCGGACTTCGTGCTTGAGGACGTCTTTCGGGAAGCCATCGGGGACGCTCTTGGCGGCCGTGCTGAAGGCGGCGTAGGTGACCTTCACGCCGCTCTCGATGAGCCGCGCCATGGTGCCGCCGCAGCCGAACTCGCCGTCGTCGGTGTGCGGGGCGAGGACGAGGACGTTCTGGAACCGCTCGATGGTCACGTGAGGATCTCCCTCTGGCCCTCCGGCCGGTCACGGGCCGGGCGGCCGTCAGGCGAGCCCGGCGCACAGCGCGCTGTAGAAGTCTACCAAATCGCTCTCGACGGCCTCCCAGCTGTAGCGGCGCGCGACCGCCTCGCGGCCGCGCGCGCCCATGGCCGGCAGCTCGTCGCGGGCGACGAGCAGGCGGCGGACGCCTCCCAGGTGGCCGTCGGCCGTCGGCGGGACGGCCACGCCACAGCCTTCGGCCCGCACAAGATCGCCGCGCCCCGGCATGTCGCTGACCAGCGCGGCGAGGCCCACTGCCATGCCCTCCAGGAGCTTCGTCGGGATGGTCGGGTGGCTGTACTGCCTGTCCGGCTGCGAGGGGACCCACACGACGTCGGCCGCCGCAAGATAGCGCGGCAGCTCCGGCGGCGGGATGCGGCCGAGCAGCCTGACCCGGTCGGCGAGGCCCGCGGCCAGCCGATCGCTGACCTCCTTCTCCAGCGCCGCCTCGTTGAAGGTGCCGCCGAGGTACAGGACGGCGTCGTCGGGCGCGAGCCGCGCCATGACGTCGAGCATCATCGTGCAGCCGCGGGCCCGCGAGAGGCTGCCGACGTAGATGAGCTTGAGGTGCGGGTCGGCGGCGAGCTCGGGGACGGGCTCTGCGCCGGCGAAGCGCTCGGAACGCGGGTAGTTGGGCAGCACGAGGCGCAGCGCCGGCGTGCTGCCCAGCGCCTTCAGCTGGTCGTCGACGACGACCACGACGCCGGCGCCCAGTGCCGCCAGGCTCTTCTGGGCGACCGCCGTCGTCTGCGAGGCCGCCGGCCGCACCTTCGCCGGGATGTACGGCTTGCTCGCCACGGCCTCGGGCACGTACTCGTGCATGTCGTACACGAGGCGCGGCACCAGCGGCTTGAGCGCCGGGAACAGCGTGAGCAGCTCGGGGTCGTGCACGTGCAGCACGTGCGGGCGAATGGCCCGCACCGCCCGGGTGATCTCGACGCTGCTCAGGAAGCGCGTGCTGCGCCCGCGGACCGGGAGCGGCGCCAGGAACACGCCGGCCTCGTCCCTGCCGGTCCGGGCGCCGGGCACCAGGTAGATGACGTCATAGCCGGCTCGTGCCAGGGTGCGGCACTCGCGCTCGTGGATGCGGGGGTCGTCCGGCTTGTGGACGACGCTGAGGTGAAGGACGCGGAGCCTCACGCGTCCTCCTCATCGCCACTGGGCGCCCATGCCTCGTCAACGTGCAGGGTGACCGGCCCGGCGTCCACCTCGCTGTGGCGTGTCGGCCCCATGCCTGTCGCCTCCGACCAGCGCGCGACGATGTCGGCGGCGCGGCCGCACACGGCGCCGCGCGCCAGGGCCTGGTCGAGCAGCTTCCAGTAGACCTTGTCGTAGCCGCGCGAGACGCGCGCGTCGAAGCGGTTGTTGTGCCAGAGCAGGCTGACCGCGCCGCCGCTGCGCAGGGCGCAGGCGAGCACCGCCGCCGCCGCCCACTCCGCCTGCTCCGCCTCGAGGCTGCGGTAGTGCGGCTCCTGCAGCGTGCCGTCCATCACGGCCAGCGGCAGCTCGACCAGCTCGAGCGGCCGCTCCTCGGCGAGGCAGTACGGTCGGAAGGGGAAGGAGGTGCCGCAGCGGTATCCCTCGTGCTCGGCGAACGCCAGCGACGTGTCGTAGGTGAAGCCGACCGTCTCCAGGAGGGGCAGCGTCTCGTGGTAGAGCGCCCGCAGATAGTGATAGCGGATGCCGGTGATCTCGAAGCCGGCGTGGCGCGCGAGGTCGTCGCGGTCGCGCGCCACCTCGTCGCCGCTGAGCCTATCCGCGTGGTTGCCGTGCAGCCCGACCTCGCGGCGACCGCGGCGCAGCAGGCGCAGCGCCTGAGGGATCATCTCGCGGTACTTCTGCGGCTGGTTGCCGTCGCGCCTGTGCGTGTGCCGGGCGATCACGAAGAAGGTCGACGAGACGCCGCGCCGGTCCTCGCCGGCGAGTATCTGCGGGAAGGTCCAGAACGGGTCGGTGCCGTTGGGCAGGTGGCGGAGGAGGAAGTCGCCGACGTCGCCGACCTCGCGGCTGAAGGCGGTGGTGTTGCGGGCGCGCACGGCCTTCAGGGTCCGGTAGCCTGAGGCGGCCATGCCGCGCCGGGTCCAGCGCCACAGGTTGTCGACGTCGTGGGTGAGGGCGACGGCGAAGCGGCCGTCGCCGCCCCAGACCCAGCCGGGGCGGGGCAGCGGCTCGAGGCCGAGCGCGGCCAGCCGGGGGGCGAGGACGGCGCGCAGCACCTTCACGTAGCGGTCCACGGGCGGGTCTTCGATCTTCAAGGCCGGCTGCGTGGCGAAGATGCTCGCCTTGTACGGCAGGCGGCCGTGCTTGTCACGGTCGCGAACGGTGTGCTCGTCCCAGCAGGCGAGCAGGACGAAGGCGGAGGCGATGAGGTCGGCCGGGACGGCGAAGCCGGCGCCGGCCGTGGCCGGCCAGGCGGCGACGGCGTACGTCGGGCCGCTGCCGCGGCCGGCGAAGGCCCCCTCGGGCAGCGGCCGGTCGCTGAGCAGCAGCTCGACGGCGCCGTCGTCGCACGGGATCGTGGGCACGCCGGGGACGGGCTCAGGCGCGTAGGCGAGGGCGGCGCCGCCGGCCCGCGCCGGGTCGCGGGTGACCGTGGCCCGGCGCCCGAGCGGCGCCAGCAGGGTCTTGAGCACCCAGGCGGCGCGCGGCGCGAAGCGCTCGGACGCGCCGACGTACACGGTCAGCTCCGGCACGCTCATACGTCCGCCCTCGCCCGCGGCGCCCGCGTGACGACCTGCTTCGTCACCGTCCATGCGTTCAGCAGGCCCGGTACGGGGTCGGCCAGCGAGTGCAGGCCGTCCACGCGCGTGCCGGGCAGCGATCTCAGGTAGGCGAGCGGGTCGCGCTCGCGCTTCGCGACCTCGAGCAGCGCGAGGGGGACATCCTTGTTCACGACGATCCACTTGACGCCGTCGATCTGGCGCGGCGCCACGTAGGGCCTGCCGACGGCGTCGCTGTAGGCGGCGAACGACAGGTTCACGCCGCAGGCGGCGGCGAGGCTGTGCCACTTCCAGTGGCGGGCGTTGACCTCCATGAGGCAGAAGCGCCCGTCGCGCGGGTCGCGTTTGAACTCCACCTGGCTGACGCCGTGGAAGCGCAGCTCCTGCAGCAGGCGCAGGCCGGCCTCGGCCAGGCCCTGGTCCCAGCGGCTCACGCCGGCGAGGCAGCTGCCGCCGGCGTGCGGGTACTGCCGCAGCTTGTGGCCGGTGAAGACCGCCATGGGTCGCGAGCCGGCGTCCAGGTACGAGCCCACGGTCCACAGCTCATGCTCGCCGCCGGGGATGCGCTCCTGCAGCATGAGCGCGCCGAGGTCGTCGACCCTGTCGTAGATGCGCTGCAGGTCGGCCGGGGTCTCGACGTCGAGGATGTGGCGGTGGAAGCGCAGCTTGAAGGCCAGGGACTCGACCGGCTTGAGCACGGCCGGGAACGGAACCTCGCCGGCCGCGGCCTCCAGCTCGGCGCCGGAGCTCACGAACACCGTCTTCGGGGTGTCGACGCCGGCGCGCCAGGCGGCCTCCGTCTGGGCGCGCTTGTCGTGCACCCGTTTCATCGCGTCCCAGCGCGAGAACGGCACGATGTACCAGGGCTCGAGCCGCTCGGCGTGCCGCGACAGCGGCCAGATGTACTCGTCGTGACTGGGGAAGACGACGGCGCGCTGCGGCAGGCGCGGGCCGAGCGTCTCCAGCCAGGTGACGAAGGCCTCCTCATCGGCCAGCGGGTCGGGGCACACCATGCCGGCCGCGTAGCGCGAGCGCAGGCCGATGGCGGCGGGGTCGGCGTCGAGCGCGAGCACCGGCACGCCGTGGCGTGCGCCCAGGTCGCGCACGATGTCCAGCCCGCAGGCGTAGCTGACCTGGAACACGGTGGCGGGCGGCAGCGCCGCCGCCGCCTCGATGAATCGCCCGAACCTCACGGCGCCTCCTTCTCGTGGGGCTCGCCGGTGCGCGTCGCGAACCGCCTGAGCTGGCGTGCGGTGATGAGCATGCCCGGCATGGGGTCGCGCAGCGAGTAGATGCCGTCCACGCGCACGCCCCTGTATGAACGCAGCCACGGCGCGAGCTTCTGCTCTCCCTTGCGCCAGCCGGAGAGCGCGTCGCGCACATCGGTGAGCGCCACGACCCACTTCTTGCCGTCGGTCTGACGCGGCGCCACATACGGGTCACCGACCGCGTCGCGGTACGCGGCCAGCGAGAGGTTCACGCCGCAGGCCGTGGCCAGGCTGTGCCACATCCAGTGGCGTGCATTGACCTCCATGAGGCGATACCTGCCGTCGCGCGGGTCGCGCTTGAACTCGACCTGGCTCACGCCGTGGTAGCCGAGCTCGTGGAGCAGGCGCAGGCCGGCCTCCGCGAGCTCGGGCACCCACTTGCTCACTGCCATGCTCACGTGGCCGAAGCGCGGCGGGTGCTGGCGCAGCTTGTGGCCGGTGAACACGGCCAGCGGCCGGCTCTGCGCGTCGAGGTACGAGCCGAGCGTGTACAGCTCCTCGTCGCCGCCGGGCACGATGTCCTGCAGCATCAGCGTGCCGCAGTCGCGTACGGCGTCGTAGGTCCGCAGCAGCTCCTCCTTCGAGCCGATCTCCAGCACGTGGCGGCGAAAGCGGGTCTTGAACGCCAGCGACTCCACCGGCTTGAAGATGGCGGGGAAGCCGATCTCCTCGGCCCCGCGCTCGAGGTCGGCGTCGGTGTCGACGAAGACCGTCTTCGGGGTATCGACGCCCGCGCGCCAGGCCGCCTCCATCTGGGCGCGCTTGTCGTGCAGCCGCTGCATCGTCTCCCAGCCGGAGAAGGGTATGAGGTACCACTGCTGGAGGCTCGCGGCGTGCTTCGAGATGGGCCAGATGTACTGGTCGTGGGTAGGGAACAGCACGGGGCGGCGGGCGAAGCGCGGTCCGAGGCCCTCGAGCCAGGCGACGAAGGCGTCCTCGTCCTCGCGCGGATCGGGGCAGACGGAGCCGGCGGCGAGCCGCGAGTGCAGCCCCAGCGCGCGGGGGTTGGCGTCGAGCGCGAGCAGCGGGACCCCGGCGGCGGAGAGGTCGCGGATGATGTCGAGGCCGTTGGCCCACGACACCTGCATGACGAGGGCGGCGTTGCGTCGTGCGGCCGCCTCCATGAACTTGTCGAAGCGCATCGGCACCTCTCAGGGCCCGGGTCGCGGGGCGGCCGTTCCGGCCGTGCCACCGAGGACCCGTTCGTACACATCGCGGGTGAGGCGGGCGTTGCGCTCCCAGCTCAGGGCGAGAGCTGCGGCCTTGCCGGCTGCGCCCACGGCCGCAGCCCTCCGCGGGTCGTCCAGTAGTGTAGCGATGACGGCGGCCACTGCCTCCGGGTCGCGGACCGGGACGAGGTAGCCGCTGACGCCGTCCTCGATGAAGTCCTCGGGCCCCTCTCCCTTGCCGGCCACGACCGGGGTACCCTGCGCCATGGCCTCGGTGTAGACAAGGCCGAAGGCCTCGTCCCAGCTCGGCAGGGCGAAGAGATCGGCGCGCGCCATGAGCTGCAGCACGCGCTCGTGCGGCACGCGGCCGAGGAAGTGGACGGAGTCGGCGACCCCCTCGGCGGCGGCCTGCTGCATGAGGGCGTCCTTGAGCGGGCCGTCGCCGGCGATGGCGAGGTCGACGGCGCGGCCGCGGCGGCGCAGCCGGCCCGCGGCCGCCACCAGGTCTTTGAGCCCCTTGCGCGGGATCAGGTAGCCGGCGGTGAGCACGAGCGGCCGGCCGGGCAGGTAGTCATCAGCCGGCTGGACGCTCTGTCCAAGACCGGTCGTCCCGTTCAGCACCACGCTGAGGCGCTCCCGGGGTACGATGCCGTCCAGCAGCCGGGCGACGGCGCTGGAGTTGGCCATCACCGCGTCGGCGGCACCGAGCACGGAGCGCGTGCGCTTCTCCACGGCGCCGCCCATGCGCAGGTGCTGGTACACGTCGGCGCCGTGCACGGTGACGACGCACGGCAGGCGCAGGTCCGCGGCCAGGCGCTGCGCCAGGGCGCCGTCGGGCAGCGCCTGGTGGGCGTGGATGAGGTCGTACTCGCCGGCCGTCACCGACGGCAGCGAGCAGACGGAGCGGTAGGCGAGGTCGCCGAGGCGGGCGAAGAGCAGGCGCCTCGGCGGCTGCACGAACCGCGGGTACTCGGCGGTGATGCCGTCGCGGACCGCCTCCCGGGGTTTGTCGCCGCGGCGTTTCTGACGCTCGTCGCGTCGGAGGACGCGCGGCACCCACGGCGTCGGCGAGATCACGTGCGCCTCGACGCCGAGCGCCTTCAGCGCCAGCAGCTGCTCGTGCACGAACAGGTGGCGCTCCACGCCCGGTGACGGGTAGAGGTGCGAGACGACGAGGACCCTCACGACGCGCCCCCGGCCGCGGCGGCCGCCACGGCAGCCGGCTCCAGCGTCACCCGGCCGGTTCCGGCCGCACCCGCCGGCAGCAGCTCGCCGGCCGCTTCCCTCTCGGCCGCGGCCAGCCGCGAGCGCGAGACCACGGCCAGGCCCAGCCCGTACAGGATCCAGAGCGGCGCGAAGCTCACCGAGCTGCTCGGCCCGACGGCGCCCACCGTCCAGCCGAGCAGGGCCAGCACCACGCCGCTGGCGAGGTAGCGCGTGAGCTGGTCGGGGTCCCCGCGGGCGATGGGCCACAGCGCGAGGACGAGCAGCACGAAGAACACGAGGTGCAGGGCGAAGCCGATGATGCCGCCGTCGGCGTACGTCTCCAGCCACCAGTCGTGCAGGTTGGAGATGCCGAGCGCCGTGGTCCCCGACGAGATGATGCGCTCGGCCTGGCCGGGGCCGGCTCCCAGCAGCAAGGTGCTGCCGGCGATCTCGAAGCCACGGCTCGTGAGGCTGGTGCGGAGTTCGCCCGAACCCTTGCCGGCCTGCGCCTGGCTGAGCAGCGACTCCAGGCGGAACTGGCGCAGCATGTCGCTGCTCGAGTTGTTGAACAGCAGGTAGGCGCCGGCGACGACGATGACCACCGCCACGGCGGCGCCGATGATCTTGCCGGTGCGCGCCGAGAGCCGCGCCTTGAGGTGCCAGAACAGCACGACGGCGGCGAGTGTCGAGATGCCGGCCGCGACGAGGCTCGAGCGCGAGCCGGTGCGCACGAACGCGGCCCCGCCCAGGGCGATGAAGAAGAGGTCGAGCAGCAGCCAGCGCGCCTTCCGCGTGAAGAAGAACGCGCAGAGCATGAACGGCCAGCAGAAGGCCAGGTACGTGGCGAGGTCGTTCTGGTTCACGAAGACGCTGGTGACGGCGTAGGTCTGGGAGGTGACGGCGGTGATGAGGCGCGAGGTCGGCAGGCGCACGCCGAAGCGCGCCTCGAGCATGCTGAAGCCGGCCACGAACAGGTAGGCCAGGACGAGGAAGCCGCCGAGCCACAGCAGGCTGCGGCGGCTCGCCCCGCAGGCCGCTGTGGCGAGCAGGAGCGCCATCATCGTGAACACGATGGCGAGGTAGGTGAAGGCGGCGGCCTTGTCGGCCGACCAGGCGACTGCGACGAGCAGCCAGAGGAACCACAGGACGATGGGCAGGGCGACGTCCTGCGCCGCGAAGGGCAGCGGCCTGCGGCGCACGATGAGATACGTCACGCCGAGCGCGACGATGCCGGCCAGCACCAGGCGGAAGAGGAAGAGCTGGGGGGCCGCGGGCAGCGCGAACGAAGGCCCCAGCAGGGCGGCGGCCGGCAGCACGACCAGGCCGGCGATGAGCACGGAGCTCACGTGCAGCCGCGCCAGGCGCCGGCGCGCAAGCAGGACGAAGGCGACGGCGGCCACGGCGACGAGCAGGCCGAGGGCCGGCAGGGGGCGTCGCACGAGCGCCGCGGCGAGCCCGACGGTGAGCAGGGCGCCGCCGCCCACGACGAGGGCGTCGGTGCGGGAGAGGCGAGGCTTGGCCGGAGCGGGCGCCGCGGCCGGTCCGGCGTGGGAGCTCATGAGCCGATTCTACCGCGCGGCGGCCGTGCCCGCCCCGCCGCAGGCGCGGCGGCGGGCTGCGCCCACAGCGCCCGCCGCCTCACGGCCGGCACGGCGGCGGTCACGCCGGCGCGCTCGCGCCGCGCAGGACCAGGCCGTCGAGGATGCCGGCGAGCTCGTGGGTGAGGCGGCCCAGCTCGTAGCGCTGCAGGGCCGCCCGATCGGCGACCGGCGCCGAGCCGTCGCGGACGGCGCCCACGAACGCGGCCAGCGGCTCGCTCATCGCCTCGTCCGGCAGCACGCAGGTGCCGCCGCCGACCTCATCGAACAGGGCGCGGGCGGCGGAGCCCGCCGGCGAGACGGCGAACACCGGCCGCCCCGCCTGCAGGTACTCGAAGACCTTGCTGGACATGGCCTCAGGCCGGCGGCCGTTCACGAGCAGCAAGGCGTCGGCCGCGCGCTGGTAGCCGAGGGCGCGGCTGTGCGGCACCAGGGGCTCGATGCGCACGCGCTCCCCGAGCCCCAGGCGCTCGGCGTCGGGTCGCACGCGGCTCTCGTCGACGCCGACGAACAGCGCCTTCACCTGCGGCGGCTGCGCCGCGAGCGCGGTCAGGAACGCCGTGACCTGTTGCTCGCGTCCGTACAGGCGCCCCGTGTGCACGATCCAGAAGCCCTCGCCGAGTGCGACATCCTCGGCCCGCTCGGCGAGGTCGAAGCCGTTGGGCAGCACCTGCGCGCGCCCGGCGAGCCACGGGTGCCGCGCCACGAGGTCGTCCACGATGGGCCGGTTCACCGCCGTCACGGCGGCGGCCTGCCGCAGCGCCCACGCCTCGAGGCGGGCGTGGGCGGCGCGGTGCGCCGCCGTAGGGTACTTGCGGAACATGTACGTCGACCACGGGTCACGGTAGTCGGCCAGCCAAGGCAGGCCCGTCTGCCGCGAGAGCAGTGCGGCCGTGAGGTGCACCGACGGCCGCGGCGAGCTCGAGAAGATCACGTCGGCACGCAGGCCGCGCTCGCCGCGCAGGTCCGAGCCACCGGTCGGGCCGGCTCCGCCTTGTCCCGCGTCACCGTCCAGGACCGGCTCATCGTCTGGGTCCCGCGTGCCCCGCAGCAGCCGGCGGCCCATACACACGGCCGGCCCGACCCACCCGACGTAGGGGTCGGGCACCGCGATCCAGCTGTTCACGCGCGTGGCGCGCCTGCCGCCGCCGAGCAGCCGCCTCGGCCACGGCACCGGCACGCGGACCGCGCGCACACCGGGCGGCTCTGCCGCCGGCCCGGCCGCCCTCGGCGCCAGCACGACGGCCCGCCAGCCCTCGTCCGGCAGGTGCCGCAGAAAGCGCACGACGCGCGTGGTCCCGGCGCTGGCCATGGGCGGGTACGGGTTGGCGATGACGAGCAGTCGTGGCATCAGGTCTCCGCGGTCACGCTGTGCCCTGCTTCAGGGTCTCGCGTTGCGGCCGGCCCCGCTCATCGGCCGGGCCGGCCCGGTCAGTGGCGCACGCCGGCCGGCATGCCGAACGCCTCCGGCGCCCTCGCGACGACCGTGTCCACCAGGCGCCGCGCGTTCGCGCGCTTGAAGTGGAAGCCGTCGTAGAAGGCCTGGGGATCGCCGCCGATGCTGGAGAGCTTGCTGCAGTCCATGAGGCTGAACCCATACGTTGCCCTCTGCCGCTTCAGGTAGGCCATGACCTCGCGGCGCCGCGTGCCCCAGCCGGCATCCTGGACGGCATCCAGCAGCTTCGGGTGGAGCGGGGTGAGCACGACCACCTGCTGCGTCCCCATCTCGTCGAGGAGCGAGAGCGTCTTCTCGAAGTACTCGGTGGACCGGGGGTACAGGGCCGGGCTGGTGGTGGCGTAGCGCTCGAGAGCCTGGTCGATGGACCACGCGAGGGCGTGCTTGAGGGTGCGACCCTTCTCCGCGGCGATGTCGTAGCGGTTGCGCAGCACCACCCCGTCCGGACCGTAGGTGGTGAGGGCGAGATCGGTGCCCTTGGGGAGCTCGGCCTCGGTCTGCGGCAGCTTCTTCTTCTCGGCGGCGACGAGGTCCGAGGGGAACCAGCGGCTGAGACGCTCGTCCTGCACCAGCCCGGGCGAGAGGCCCTGCTCGCGGAACGCCTCGACGTGGAGGAACCAGACCACCTGGAGCGGCCGCGCCGGGTCCTGGTCGTGCAGCAGGTTGACGAAGGCCCAGGCGTCCTCCGGGCGGCCGTTCTGGAACGACAGGTTGAAGCCGGGGATCCCGGTGAGCTTCTCGAAGCGCGCCGGTTCGACGCGCGAAGCCCTGGACCCGCCGAAGACGAGCAGGCGCGGCATCTCAGGCTTCTTGTCCAGCATCTTGAGCTTGACGGCGCGGTCGGTGAGCACGAAGGGCGTGCGTTGGTGCCCGATGAGCATCTGGAACGGGCGCGACACGGCCACGCCGGCGGTGATGCCGAGGATGAAGACGGCGAACACCAGCAGGCCGCCTGCCGGCGAGCGTCTGAGCCGCCGCCCTCCCCGGGCGCGGCCGTTGTCCCTGTCCTGTCTCATCACCGGGCCCATTCTACTCTCGCCGAAGGTCTGCTTGCTGCCGCCGGCAACCCCGGCTTCGGCCGCGGCGAGGCGTTTCCTGCGCTGTCGCCCCCTCATACCTGTGCGCTGCCGCCCTCGGCGATGTCCACCTCAGCCTCGACCTCGGTCTCCTCCACCTCGGCCTCGAGGTCGTCCGCGGAGAGCCGTCCGGGGTCGCCGAGGCCGGCGGGCGGAGTCGCGGCGATGCTCTTGCGTCCGGCCCCCCGCCTCAGGAGCCGCGCGAGGCGCGCGCGCTCCGGCGCCGTGAAGAAGCGCGTGACCCAGAGCACGAGCGGGAAGAGCAGCAGGGCCGGCGTCATGGCGAGCGAGCCGAGGATGAGGCCGGGCAGCGGTTCGTCGACGCGCACGCCGGCGACCCGGCCTATCGCCCAGCCGGCGCCCAGCGTGAGCGCCGTGGCGCCGGCGATCGTGATGAGGCGCCGCCACTCGTAGGGGATCGGGTAGTAGCGGTTGGAGACGAAGTACACGAGCACGGCGAGGATCCCGAAGCCGATCGTCGTCGTCCACGCCGCCGCCCACATCCCGTACTCCGGCACCAGCAGGAAGTTCAGGCCGATGTTCACGCCGGAGGCGGCAAGGGTGATCAACGGGATCAGGCGGTTCTTCTTGGCCACGTTCGCGCCGATCCAGAAGACGAAGTAGAGGTTGTAGAGCGCGATCGAGAGCGTGAGCACGAACGTCGTCGGCCCCACCGACCAGAACTTCTGGTTGAGCAGCACGTGGATCACGAGGGGCAGGTAGAACCCGACCAGCACCAGCAGCATGCCGTTGAACACCATGAAGTACGTGGACGATCGGGCCACCATGTGCTTGTGCTTCTCGGGCTCGTGCAGCTTCGCGTAGTGCCACTGCGGCCAGGCCATGCGGAAGGCCATCCCGACGATGTACAGCGGCTGCGAGAGGGAGTTCGCGACGGTGTACAGGCCGACGACGGCGATGCTCTGGTAGTGCAGGAGGAAGAAGCGGTCGCTGAGCTTGAGGAAGAAGAACGAGACGGCGGTGAACATGGCCGGGATCGCGAAGCTCAGCATGGAGCGCATGAGCGCCTTGTCCCAGAGGAAGCGGAGCTTGGGGACGTAGATGGGGAGTGCCGCGACGTTGAGGATGATCGCGGTGACGAGGTTGGCGCCCAGGTAGCCTGCCGGCCCCCAGTGGAACACGGCCAGGAAGACGACGGCCATCGGTACCTGGATCAGCACCCGCGCGATCGTGAACGAGGTGAAGGTCCAGGGCCGGTGCTCGAGCCGCAGCAGCGTGAACGGCAGGTCGCTGAGATTGGTGAAGAACAGCGTCGCCACGCCGATGTCGAAGTACAGCGTGTAGCCGCTCCCGCCCATGATCAGCGTGGAGATCCAGGGCATCAGGGCGATCAGCGCGCCGAGCAGCACCGCCGGGTAGAAGAAGTCCACGTAGAAGACGTGGGTGATGATCTTGCTGTGGTGGCGCGCGTCCTTCTCGTCGAAGTAGAAGCGCGTGAAGGCGACGTCGAAGCCGAGCGTGACGAACACGTCCAGGAACGTGGTGACGGTGACGACCATGCCGACCACGCCGTAGTCCGCCTTCGTCATGAACGCCGTGAACAGCGGCAGCATGAGCGCCGTGAGGAACTTCTGCAGCATCCGGCCGCCGCCGTAGATGGTGGAGTCCTTCAGCAGCAGGGAGTAGGAGTGGCTCTTGGGCTTCTGCGCGGCGGCCGTGCGGCGGCGGGCGAGCGGGTTCGTGACGCCTCCGGAATGCTGGGATGCGGACGCACGTGGGCACGCGGCCGCCGGTCGGCGTGATCGGGGGGTCATTCTACCATCGCGCCATGCAGCGGCCGGCTCGTCACCACCTCCCTGCGCCGAGCCTCACGTTCGGTTGTGTTTTACAGCGAAGGCTGAGCCTCGCGCGAGGGTGATGATCGCGCTGTCGGGATGTGCGCCGGGTGACGTTGGTGCCGCTCGGGGAGGCGCGCCCGCGGCGGGCTCAGCGCCTGGCGACGGCCGTCAGGTCTTTCGGCAGGAGCTCGGCGTGTGCCTCAGCGGCGGCTGCCTGCTCGGCGGCGAGCGACGACGAGCCTCGCCGCCGCGCCCGCGCCATCACCTCGCCGACCTTGAGGCCGGCGGTGTGCACTTCGATCAGCGGCGCCGGCAGCACCTCGAGCGGTGCCGGGTCGCCGGCGCCGGGCCAGCTGCGCAGGCCGGCGCCGGCCAGCCCGTGCCGGTCCGTCTCGCCCGACAGGCTCACGACGGCCAGGTGCGGGGCGGCCGCCGCCAGGGCCGCCGCCTCGATCCAGCCGCGCGGACCGATGGTCCGCATCTCGGGGTCGGCCGGGCACAGGACGAGGGCGTCGGTCTCCCCGAGCACGCCGTCCGCGAGCGCCTGCGGCAGCGCGTCCGCGACCTTCGCGGCGCCGCACAGGCTGACGCGCCCGGCGCCCTCTGGGGCGGCGACCAGCACGCGCGCGCCGGCGTCCGCCAGCCCGCGCGCCACCTTCGACCAGGCGGGTCCGTCGCCGGCTACCACGACCACCGAGCCGGCGACCGCGACGCCCAGGCGCAGCAGGCCCCACACGGCCACGTCGGGCAGGAATCGGTACAGGTCCACGCCGTCTTCGTCCACGCCCGCAACGGCGACGCCCCGGCGCCGGCAGGTGGCCGCGTCCACGTCGGCGGCGCGCCAGTGGGCGACGCCCTTCATGAGCGTGACCGCGGCGCCCTCGGCGATATTGCGCAGCACCGCCTCGTCGATGGGCCTCACGCCGGGCAGGTCGGTGACGATGTCCACCTCGCCGAGCCCCGCCTGCAGGCGGTTCGCGACGATGCGCACGCGCTCGCCGAGCCCCGCGAGGTCGCAGAGGTGGCGCGTCTGCTCCTCGGCCTCGCGCCGCGGCGCCGCGTAGCTGTCGCGCGCCACGGCGTACACCGCGCTCGCCCCGGCCAGGCCGGCGATCACCGGCGTCACGCGCCGGTAACCCACGCCGGCCTCGGTGAGCACGCACAGGCCGCCGAGGTCCAGGCGGTGCCGTTCGACGGCACGCCTGATCAGGCGCAGCACGTGGCGGCCGGGGAACGCGTCGTCGCAGGCGAAGCTTGGATCGGCGGGCGGCTGCATGCCCTCATCCTACGCAATACACCGTGAAGGGGCAGCCGCTGCGCTCGCATCCGGCCGCCCGCGAATCGCGTCCGGCGCGACGTCCCTCGGGGTGCGGCTGCCCGGGCGTCTGGCGGTGCCTGCTCAGAGGTCGTCCTTCGTCCAATCGTGGCGAAGGCCGTGGAGCTTCGCGAGCCGGTCGTACGTATCGACGAACGTGCGTTTCCAGCTACCGGCGCTCGCGTCGTCGGGGGCGGCGGCCCCCTGGCTGCCGGTGCCGTTCACCCAGTCCTGATAGTGGTAGTCGGCACGGATGGATGCTTGCATGGCCTTCTCAAAGGCGGTGAGGCAGGCACGCGCGTCATCTCCCGGGGGTGCATGGAGCTTGTTGAGCTGGTCCAGCACTGCCTGCCGGTTGTCTATCACGCTCTGGATGAGGCGACTGGCCTCGGCACTCGACAGGGTGCCGTTCGCGTAGCCTTCAGTGGCCTCGGCGATCGCCTGGCGACCTTCGCCCGCCTGGACGATCAGCTCCTCAACGCTCCTGAGGAACATGACCATCTCGGACTGCGGTGGTCGTGTCTCCCCGCCACTGCCGCTGCTCGGCGAGGGCGAGCTCGTGCTGCCCTCCGGGCTGGGGGTCGAAGTGGTGGTCGACCCGGCGGTCGAGCCGCCGCCGCGATCGTGCCCCAGGACGAGGGCCGCGGCGCCGCCCGCGGCGATGGTGGTGACCAGCGCAGCGACGATGATGAGCCGGCGGCCGCGGGAGGCGCTCGCCTGGGGCGGAACGGGCGCGGGCGCCGACGGTACGGCCGACTCGGCTGTCGACGGTGGCGGAGCCGGTGTGGGCGCCCGCGGCATGACCTGCGCGGCCGGCGCCGGGGGCGGCATCCGTGCGGCCGCAGGGAGACCGCATGAGCGGCACACGAGGGCGTGCTGATCGTTCGGCTCGCCGCACGTCGGGCAGGTCCAGAGCCCTCCGGGTGTGCGCGCCGTGATCTGCGTCTGCGCCGGGGGTGAGACGTCGGCCGGGGGGCCGGGCGCGGCGATACGAAGCCCGCCGCAGCTGCGGCAGAACCTGGCGGTGTCCTGGTTCTCGGCGCTGCACACCGGGCAGGTCCAGTAGCGGACCTCCGGCGCTTGCGGCTCAGGCTGTGCTGGTCCTGCCGCGGAGGCGCCGCAGAACGTGCAGAAGTCGGCTCCAGCGGGGATGTCGCGTCCGCACGATGGGCAGCTGCGCATGGTCTCCTGCCCTCTCTCACTCGGTCGGGCCGCAGACACCACCGTACATCGGGACCAGGACGGGCGCCAGAGGGAGGAAGTCCGTTCGCGCGTCCGGCCGGGAGCGGATGGCCGCCCGCGGCGGCCGCGGCGCGGGCCGCGGGCGTCGTGCACGGGCTGCGGTCGCCCGCCCCCAGCCCGCGGCGCTATACTGTCGCTTCACGACCAGCGCAGAAAGGAACTCGCGCGCGTGCGCGTATCGCTCCGGCACTCATCCCCCATCCGGCTCGTCTCCGTCCTCGTCCTCGCCATCGTATCGGCCGGCGCGCTCGTGTCGGCGGCCTCCCTGATCGCCGCTCCGGCTGCCTCCGCGTCGCCCTCCGCGACTGAGATCGACGCCTTTCTGGCGGCCCACGACTCGCCGATGACGGGTGAGGGGGCGACGTTCGTGGCGGCCGGGCAGCAGAACGGCGTCGACCCCGCGTTCCTCGTCGCCATCGCCGGCGCCGAAAGCAGCTTCGGCCGTTTCCTGTACTCGCAGGGCGGCGACCAGTGCACGTACAACGCCTTCAACTGGTTCTTCGGGGCCACGTGGCCGCAGAGTGACTTCGCCTCGTGGAGCGACGGCATCGAGCGCGTCGCGCAGGGCCTCGCCGGCAGCCTCTACTACGGCTCCGGCCTGTCCTCGGTGCAGGCCATCGCCCCGCGGTACTGCCCGGACGGCACGGCGAACTGGGTCGCCAACGTCACGTCGTTCATGATCCAGCTCGGCGGCAACCCCACCGACACGCGTCTCGGGGGCGGCTACGGCCCCGCCTCGAGCGACCCGGCCCTCCTCGGTCTAGGCGGCGACGTGCGGCTGTCCGGAGAGCGCTTCGAGGTGGGCCGCCGGGTCACGGCCCGCTTCACCCTGACCAACGTCGGCGATCAGCCGGTGGCTCTGGACGGCATCCAGCTGCTGACCGTCGATCCGCGGGGCGTCAGGTCGGGCGTCGTCGCGGACAAGCCGGTGACGCTCCTGCCCGGCCAGCCTCTGCAGGTGACGGCCGTGTGGCCGCTCGACAGCGTGGGCCTGTGGAGCGGCTGGATCGAGGTCGTCCAGGCCGGTCAGGTGAACGTGATCGGCGCGAAGACGGCGTTCACCTTCCGCGTCACGTTGCCGCGCGACGCGCTCACGCGGCGCTGGATGCGCGCCGACGAGGCGCTCTCCCCGGCGCCTGCCGAACGCTGACCCGCCGTCGGCGCGGAGGCTGCGCCCCACGGGGCCCCCACCGCCCGCCGTCTCAGAACTGGAAGTACAGGAAGGGGCTCGGCGTGCTCATCGCCAGGAGCGAAGCCCCGACCAGGATCCCCAGGGCCACGGCGTACCGCAGCTTGGGCGCCGGCTTGATCTGCCAGGTGTTGGGGGCCAGGTTCACCCACAGCAGCCCGAACACGATGAGGGCCAGCAGCACCGGCGCCACCGGCAGCAGCTTGCCGCCGCGCACGCCGTTCAGACCGATCATCGACCCCAGGATGTCGAATGCCTCGCCCATCGAGGCGGCGCGGAAGAACACCCACGCGACCACGGCGCAGAGGAAGGTCAGCAGCCGATTCAGCCACACCCAGCCCGGAGTGAGCCCCCACTTGCGGAACAGCACGTGCACCGACTGGAACACGCCCCACAGCAGGCCCCAGAACACGAACGTCCACGCCGGGCCGTGCCACAGGCCGGCCAGCAGGAAGGTGAGGAGCAGGTTCCGCACCGTCGCGAGCGTGGTGCCGCGCGAGCCGCCGAGCGGGATGAAGAGGTAGTCGCGCAGCCACGACGACAGAGACATGTGCCAGCGGCGCCAGAAGTCCGACGGGTTCTGCGCCTTGTAGGGCGAGTCGAAGTTCTGGGGAAAGCGCAGGCCGATCATGAAGGCCACGCCGACGGCCATGTCGGAGTAGCCGGAGAAGTCGAAGTACAGCTGCAGCGTGTAGCCCAGGGCGGCGCCCCAGCCGGAGAGCAGGCCGAGCTGGCCGTGATGCGCGAACAGGTCGTTCACGTAGGTGGCCATCATGTCGGCCAGCAGCAGCTTCTTGGCGAGGCCCATGGCGAGGAAGAAGACGCCGGTGCCGATCAGGCTCAGGCGGAAGCGCTGCTGGGCGCGCTCGAGCTGCTCGCCCACGTGCCCGTAGCGGATGATCGGCCCGGCCATGAGGTACGGGAACAGCGTGGCCCACGCCAGGTAGTGCACCACGCTCTTCGCCGGGCGGATCATGCCGCGGTACACGTCGACGGCGTACGAGATGGCCGCGAACGTGTAGAACGACACCCCCACCGGCAGCAGCACCTTGAGCACCGGCAACGGCTCATCGGCGCCGAACAGGCCGGCGAGGCCGTTCAGCGAGTCGAGGAAGAATCCGCGGTACTTGAAGTAGGCGAGCAGCCCGAGGTTGACGGCGATGGCGCCGGCCAGGAGGAGCTTGCGCCGGCGCGCTTCCTTCGTGCGTGCGATGGCGTGCCCGGCCACCCAGTCCACCAGCGTCGTGCCGAACAGCAGCGGCAGGTAGCGCCAGTCCCACAGGCCGTAGAAGACGCTGGACGCGACGATCAGGAGGAGCAGGCGCGGGTAGCCGCGCGGGACCACCCAGTACAGGATGACGACGGCCGGCAGGAAATAGAGGAGGAAGCCGAAGCTGTTGAACAGCATCTGCTAGGGCCTCACTTCGGCGGCCACGCCATCTGCTTCAGCACGTAGTCCGTCGCCCTGGCCGTGTTCTCCACGGTCATGTGCACGCCGTCGTAGAAGCCCTCGGGGTCACCGTCCCATGTCGTGATGTCGGTGATGTCGATGAGTTCGAACTCGTACGTCTGCTTCAGGGAGTCGAGGTAGTCGAGCACCTGCTGGTGGCGCTCCGGCCAGCCCAGGGGGTCGACATACGGACGCAGCTTGGGGTTGATCGGCGTGAGCACGATGAGCGGCGCCGAGCCGTGCTCGTTCATGAAGGCGAGCGTGTCTTCGAAGTACTTCTTGGCGGTGGGATCGAGCGAGAAGTAGGCCTCCTCGTAGAGGTCGGTGTAGCGCTTGACCGACTTCGGCCAGCGCTTCTTCCACTCACCCCTGGTGAGCGGCCGGTCGGCCATGGTGCCGTCGCTCTTGAACCGGCCGCGGTACTCGTCGTAGATGCGCTTGACCTTCTTGCGGTTCCTCAGCACGCGGACGGCGTCCTTGGCAGTGGTCAGAGAGAAGACCGAGGAGCGGTTCTCCCATACCTGCCGGGCGACGACCGACGGGGTCTTGCGGACCGTGCCTGAGCCTTCGACGTACTGGGCCAGGCGCGGCTCGTTGGCGGTCCGGCCCTGGACCTCGAACGGCACGAACGACTCCACGTCCAGCAGCCAGAAGTAGTACGGCGTGGAGTCCGGGAACCTGTCGTGGACGAAGTTGACCATGGCCCAGGCGTCGGCCGTGCCGCCGATGCCGTTCACACCGGCGTTGAAGGTGCGCAGGCCAGTGACCTTCTCGAAGTGTTCGGGCATCCAGCGCATGGAACGGGAGCTGCCGAGCACGATGAGCTGCGGCGCCTTTGTGAGGCGCTCGATTGCGTCGGCCTTCACAGTGCGGTCCGACGTGGTCACCGTGGGCAGCAGCTTCATGCCGATGAGGCCGTAGGGGTCGGCAAGGGTGTTGAGGGTGCCGACGGCGGCCATGACCACGAGGGCCGCCACGACCACCAGCAGCAGGAACCAGAAGGTCCTGCGGCCCCGGGCCTGGTCGATCTCCGGCGGGTCGGGGATCACGCGCTTCTTGAGGCCGGGCTTCGGGGCCGGCTCGTCTGCGGCCGCCGGCCCGCTCTCGACGACAGCCCGGCTCAGGCCCTCGGCACGGTCGAGCGACTGCCCGCCCGACGCCAGCCGATCGGGCACCCCGGGACCTTCGTCCTCCGGGGACAGGGCGAACGGTTCGTTGTCGTCGGGATTCACAGCAGCAGCGAGGCTCGGGGCGAGCGGATGGGGAGGAAGGATACCACGCAGGGTGGGACGCTCGCAGGGCCCTGACGGTGCGGACGGCGTCGGAGCACACATTCCCCACCCTTCACAACCTCTTGCCGAGTGATTCCTGAGTAGGTGGCCCGGCCCTCCTCAGCAGGGCCTCCTCGCTCAGTCCCAACGCCCACACGTACTGCAGCTGCTCACCCGTG
>Ga0172371_10004729_pt1 | contig 20460 bp, 15 predicted proteins | sample Lak12m_FD_114543 | JGI IMG/M metagenome (GOLD analysis project Ga0172371, IMG submission 114543) | Freshwater microbial communities from Kabuno Bay, South-Kivu, Congo - kab_022012_12m | ecosystem: Environmental > Aquatic > Freshwater > Lake | place: Democratic Republic of the Congo: South-Kivu... | reverse complement strand
TTCAAGAAACCGTCGGCAGCCTTGCGATGGGGCTCCCGGTAGGTCGCGGCTGCCCGTTCGACGCGCTGCGCTTGCTCAGGGCCCTGAGCTGGGTCGAAGGGCCACCCGCCCGCGTGCGGGCGACGCGACTCCAGAAAGTCCTGAAGTACAGCAGGATCGCCCACTCGCCCGGCCCGCCGAAGCGCGGGCACGCCACCCCGCGAACCGCGATCGTGGAACAGCCCTGGGGTCGAGGGGCGAGGGTCGAGAAGTCTCGGGCTCCGGGATCCGAGTCAGGAGTCCCGTCTTCAGCCGGTCCTGTTCGGCTCTGCCGCAAAGCGGTACTCCTGACGGGTTCGCTGCCTCGGCTTGCAGCCCCCGACCGCCTGGAAGCAGGCCCCCCCCACTCCAACCGCGGCCTGCGGAGATGCCGCGTTCCAGGGCCGGCGGTCGGTCACCGCTCCGCGGGGACACGCCGGGTTTCACAGGGGCCGCCCCTCCTCCCGGGTTCCGTAGCCAGACCGTCCGTCGGCGTGGGCGTCAGGGCTTCCATCCGGGTTCGACGCGGATGTGGGCGGTGTCGCCGGCGTTGCCAGCGCCATCGATGGCGCGGAGGTGGAGCCAGGTCCAGCCGCTCGCGGGCAGGCGGAGCCGGTGGTGGGTCTCCGTCGTGTCGACGCGGGCGTCCGGGATGGTGTCCGGGCGGTCGTCCTCGGCCAGGCTGTAGCCTTGGATGCCGGTGGCGTCGCAGGGGACGGACCAGCGTGCGGTGACGGTCCCCGTGCCCGGGCCTTCGACGCGGATGTCGTCGACCCAGAAGCCGTCGCCGGTCTTGACCAGGCTGGCCAGGTAGTCGACGGCGAGGGTGCGGGAGGGTTCAGGCGCCTTGCGGAGCAGTTCGGCCACGTTCAGACGGCAGAAGTGCCAGCGGTCATCGGCGACGATACCCTCGACGCGCCCGATGAGGGGATAGCGGGCCTGGTCGCCATTGAGCTGGACCTCCCAGTTCCGGTTCTCGCTCCGGACGGCCAGGCTGGCCTGGCATCCCGGGGCGAAGCGATAGAGGAAGCTCACGAACGGGAAGCGATCGGCGGGGTAGGAGGACGCGCAGAGGAAGGTGGAGAAGCCGCCGAAGCGCAGGCTGGCCTGGCCGGTGCCGGCGGTGTCCTCCGTGCGCACGGCCCAGCCTTCGCGCAGGCCCATGCACAGGCCCGCGTCCTTCTCGAAGTCCTGTTCCATGGCGGTCTGGTCCGTACCCCAGCTCACGCAGGGCGGCGCAGGGGCGGTCTTGTCTTCGGCGAAGGCCATGGTCCACGAGAGCTCCAGCGGGGGACCCAGGGGATTGCCGGCCCGATCACGGCAGCGCAGCCGGACGACGGCGGGGTAGCCGTCGGGGAAGAGCGCTGCGGACGGTGGCCAGTCCGGCGGCCTTGACCAGGAGAGGGTGTTGGCCTCGGGGTCGAAGCGGAGGTTGGCATCGCGGTGGGTATAGACTCGCTTAGCTACTTCCAGCCAAACAGTTTCCAGCGATATCCCAGAGCCGGTCTCGGCCAGGTTCAGAACCACGGCGTCGGGGGCGGCGGAGGCGCCGGCGGCAGGCAGCGTGCCGGTCACCCGTGGCGGAGTGGAGTCCTCGGCGGCTTGGCGGAGGAGGGGTTGGTGAAGGGTTGGGCTGGCATTTCCGGCCTTGTCCCAGGCCTGGACGTGGAGGATCTGCGGCCCGGGGCGGAGGGCGCGGAGTTCGCAGGAGTCCGGGCCCAGGGGGGTATCGGCACGGAGGACCGTGGCGGGGTCCTGGTCGACGGCGAACCGATAGCCGGCGATGCCGCCGACATCCTCGGCCTGCCAGCGAAGGACCGATTCCTGGCCCGTCCAGACGGCGGGGGCCAGGCACACCGAATCGAGGCGGACGCGGGTGCGTCGGCCACCCTCCATGCGATCGGCCACCACGGCCACGGAGCGGACCGCGGGGACGCCGAAGGCGCGGCGGCGGCCGAGCCAGTCTGCGAGGGGGACGGCTGCCGTGTGCCATTGGCCGTCGGGGCGGTAGTCCTGGAGTCTGCCGACCACCGGCCAGGAGGCCGAGGCGTTGCAGGCGCTCACGACCCACCAGCCCCGGTCGGTCTCGAACGCCAGGTCCCACACCGAGTCGGCTGTCGCCTGGTAGTCCAGCAGGAGAATCGGCCGGGCCAGGAGATCGAAGGGCTCCCGCCGCACGTAACACCGGTATGGCCCCGGTCCACCGGAGACCCGCAGGCAACTCTCCCCCGAGGCCGCCGTAGAGCGGTCCAGGATGGCTTCGGCCCAGGCCGACCCGGGGAAGGGGCCCCAGGCCCCGCCGGCGTGCTCGAAGTCCTCATCCCAGGAGGACGCTGCCGGAGCCGTCAGAACGGGCAGGCTCGGGCCCTGGTGGTCGGCGGCCTGGCGGTAGGTCCAGCTCCAGGAACAGGCTCCCGCGAGGGCATTGCCGGCCCGGTCGCCGAGGCGCACGCTGCAGGGCACCGCCTGGCCATCGGCGAAGGTCAGGCCGCGCAGGCTGGCGCGGATGACGGTCTCTCCATGGGCGCCGTTTTGCCACGCCAGTTGGGCGGGGTCCAGGGGCGAATCCCCGACCGCGATCCGTAGGGACTGCCGACGGAGGCCGCTGCCGCCGGTATCGGTGACGGTGAGGCGCAGTTCGTTGGCGGCCCCTTCGGCGCCCTCCGCGGGCTCGGTACCGATGAGGAGGGGCAGCTCGGAATCCACGACGAACCGGTGGTGCCGCACCTGGGGAACGCTGCCGCCGGCCGCGTCGACCAGGTGCAGGAACCAGGTACCGGACGCCAGCCCCTCGACGCGGATCTGGCCGGGGCTGGCCGGCAGGTGTCCATCAGGGACCGTGTCGGGAGAGCGATCGATGCACCAGCGCCAGGCGGTTGCGGTCGATCCGGTCGCGTCCCATGGCCAGCCAGCGAACGTGGCCTCGCGGCCGGGCCCGGCCGCGCCGAGCCAGACGTTATCCAGGCGGTAGACGGCCCCCAGGCGGTTGCCGCCGAAGCCGCACTGGAGGTAGCCGGCATTGGACCAGTTGCCGATCTGGAGGGCGCTCACCCGGTAGGACTCCTGGCCGGGGCGGAGCCGTTCCAGGCAATCCAGCAGATCCACGCGGACCGCATGCCAGGCGCCGTCGTCCGGCAGCGCCAGGTCGCCGATGCAGACCGGGGGCGGTTCCTCGAGCTGCAGCCCGGTGGTGGCCGTGAGGCGTCCGGAGATCTCGCGCGACTCGCTGATCTGGTGGAACTCAGGAGTCACCGGCCCGGTGAGCCCCAGCACGTACCACTGGCCCTCGGCACGAAGGTAGAGGTTCACGCGCGTACCGGGGTCAAACGCGGCATCGAACTGCAGCAGGGGAAGGCCCTTGGCATCGAACTCCGGCACGGGGAAGGCCACCGAGAGGTCGCCGCCGGTGTGCGGGTTGGTGCAGCGGAGCACACCGCCGGGGGCCTTGGCCTCCCACTCCACGGCGGGGCCGTGCTGGGGGCTGGTGGTGCCCCAGCCCTCGGTGCCGGAGTCGAAGCGGAACCACCGTCCGGGGTGAGAGACCGTCATCGGCACGGCGGGCGGTGGTGCGGCATTGGGGTCCGGCGCCGGACCGCGGGCCAGGGGGCGGAGGAAGGCATCGCCAGCCATGCCCTCGTCGCGGTCGGCCCAGATGCGGGCCCGGGCCACCATCATGCCGCGGTTCCAGGTCCACAACGCCACGTGGCCCCCGGACAGGGGCTCGGGGTCCGTGAACGTCGCTACGGGCCGGTTGTCAAGCGAGAAGGAGACCTCGGCGCCGCGCTTCTCGACCGTGAGGTGGTACCAGCTCTGGTGCGCCCCCTCGCTGCGCGGTGGGTACGTCACCCCGGGGTTGGCGGCGACCACCTGGTCACGGCGCCAAATCCGCGAGACGGAGTTCCCCTCGGCGCCGAACTGGACCGTGTAGCCGCTGCTGAGGTCCCGGCCATCGGCACAGACGGTCACGCAGAGGTCGCCATAGCGGTCGTACCCGCTCATGGGGCCGAAGTCCATCATCACCGCGGCGTGGACGTCGACCACCAGGTCGCCGGCGAAGCGGTGTTTGTTCCAGAAGATGGCCGGCTCATGGCTACGGCCGCCGAGCCAGGAGAACATGGGCAGGCAGATCCAGCGCGGGGTGATCTCCCAGGTGCCGGTATCGGCGATCCAGTCGACGGGGACGCGGTCGAAGAGGTAGTCCCAGGCCTGGGGGCAGTCCGCGACCAGGTCCTGCACGGCCGGCAGGCGCTGGCGGCTGCGGTGCACCGCCTCGGCGGTGAAATAGCTCAGTTCGCGACTGTGGGACCAGGGGCACACCGCCACCAGCCGGCGCGTTGCCAGTGGCTCGGGATCGGTGCAGCGCACGACCTCTGCATCATTGGCCTGCACCGCCAGGGCGCCGCCGGTGCGGGTCACGCGCAGGCTGCGTACCGGCTCGCTTTCGGGGACGGCCAGACGGCCTTCGCCGAGGGGATGGTCCTTCCTCACGATGGTGGCTGTGAGCGCACCCCCGGCGCGCGCCATGCGGACCCCGTAGCCATCGGCGCTGCGGCCCCCTTCCGGCAGCACGTGGATCTCCAGGGCGCCCTGGTTGAAGGGCACCGGGTCACGGCCCGCCCAGGACACCCCGAAGTCGCCAGGGAACAGGCCCAGGTGGCGGTAGGTACCGGCCTGCGGCACTCCCGGCACCGGCAGCCAGCTCCCCAGCTCACTGGCCCAGCCCTGCATGTACTGGTCGGTGCGGAAGCGCTCGGCCACGGCGCTGACGGGGCGAGGCAACAGGGCCGCGTCAGGAGCATCGCCGAGGCCAGTCCCGAGGACCGCTGGCGGCAACGACCGCAACAGCACGTCGTCGAAACGCGTGCCGGGACTGGCCTGGCAGTAGAGGCCGACGCGCCCTGAGACCGCTCTTGCCGGCGCGCTCAGCACGAAGCGGCCGTCCACGAAGGCAGCGACACGGCCCTCCAGGACCAGCAGACCGAGGCGGTACCACTGGCCGGGGTCCCAGGTCCAGGGGATCTGCTGGAGGACCCCCTCGCGGTTCGGCCCGACCCAGACCAGCTCGAGCCTTCCCTGGCGGCATCCGGCGTAGCCGTCGCTGGAGGCGATCCAGCGGAACACCAGGCCCGTACCGTCCTCCTGCATGCAGCAGGCCAGGCCTGCGGCGCGGCCCTCGCGGCCTGGCTGGACGGCAGCGGTGAGGCCGAAGCCATCCCAGAACCACTCCCCGGCCAGGTTCAGGCACAAGCCCGGGCCGCGGCCCACCAGGCGGAAGGCATTCGGGGTCCAGTCGGCATTGGGCAGCGAGTCGAGCTCCCAGGTGCCAGTCTGTGCTTCCCAGGCGCCGGCCTCACCCGGGCCGCGCATGAAGTCGTCGGCGAAGGCGAGGGGAGCCAGGGGCTGGGCCCGAAGGCCGCTCAGGACCGGTCCTCCCGGCGCGTTGTCCAGGCGGGCTTCGGCGCTGGCCGGGGCCCGTCCCGACGCCGTCAGGCGGCGGTCGCCCAGGCAGGCCAGCCAGCGGTCCCCCAGGCAGCGCAGCAGCAGGCGCGTCGGCTGGGCCGGGGGCTCCGCGATGTCGCTGGGCCCGGCCAGGATCTCGGTGCCAGCCTGCGACTGCCGCACCAGCCGCAGCGTACGGCGCCCCAACTCCAGCCGGACGGCATCCTGTGTGCCCGGGGTCCCCACGACCAGCGCCGAGACGGCGTCGGTCTGCCGCCTCTCAGGGGCCACGCATTCCGCCCGCAGCACGAACTCCGGCCCCAGGTCGCGCGCGGCCAGCGACAGGGACAGTGCCAGGCTCGCGAGCCCCGGCAGCAGCCAGGGCCACGCCCAGTGCCAGCCCGCTCGCGGGCCACGCCGACCGCATCGCGTCAGGCCGGCAGATCCCAAGGTGGCAGGGGTCATCCGGGGTTCGGGGTTAGGCGTTGGGCGTTGAGGGTTCCGCGTTGGGCGTTGAGCGTTCCGCGTGGGGCGTTGGGCGCTCGGTCTTGTCATCCCGGCATCTTCTGCGTTTCAGCGGTTGTGGCGGCATGGGGCGGCGGTACAGTAGTCCGTTTCGGCCCATCCGCACCTGCTCCGGCGGCATCTCGGAGCGTTGGTCGCGGCTCGGTGCGCGACCGCCTCGAAGCGCCCGGAATGGGGCTAATGGAGGGGTATTCTGTCGTTTCCGGAGCCGAGTCGGCCGCAGGGGCGCCTGCCCCAGGTTCGGTGGCGTCCCGGTGGACGGTGTTGTGAAGGGCAGGGGACCAGACGGCATGAACGGGCTACGGCAGCGCTTGCAGCGCCACGTGGAGGGTGATGGCGGCATCCGCCAGCTCCTGGGCATTGCACTGCCGATGTTCGTCAGCCAGGCGGCGGACACGCTGATGATGTTCGTCAGCCGCTTCTTCCTTGCCCGTCTGGGTCGGGAGCACATGGCGGCGGCCATGACAGGCGGCCTGACCGCCTTCATGACGTACACCTTCTTCATGGGTGTGATCGGCTACGGGAACGCTCTCGTGGCGCAGTATCTCGGCAGCGGTCGCCGGCGGCAGTGCGGCCTGGCGGCGGCGCAGGGGTTCGTCCTGGTGCTGCTGAGTTACCCGCTGGTGCTGCTGGTGCGGCCTCTGGGCGTCTGGCTGCTGCAGGCCGGCGGTCACGACCCGGTGCAGACGGCCCTGGAAACGGACTACTTCCGGTTGCTGACGTGGTTCGCGGTCTTCCCTCTGCTGCGCGCTGCCCTGGGGAGCTTCTTCTCGGGTATTGGGCGGACGCGGGTGGTGATGGCGGCCAACGGGATCGGGATGCTGGCCAACATCGTGGCCAGTTACCTGCTGATTTTCGGGGTTGCCGGCCTGCCGGCCCTCGGCATGCGCGGGGCCGCCTACGGCATGGCCATCGGCGGCGCCGTCAGCGTCCTGCTGCTGGGCTGGACCTACTTCGCCGCCGACCTGCGCCGTGAGTTCGGCACCGGCACCGGCCTGCGCCTGGATGGGCCCACGCTCGGCAGACTGCTCCGGTTCGGCCTCCCCGCGGGCACCGAGTTCTTCCTCAACATGACGGCCTTCAACCTCTTCGTGCAGTTCATGCACTCGTATGGACGCGACGTGGCCGCGGCGGTGACCATCACCTTCAACTGGGACATGGTGGCCTTTGTACCCCTGATTGGCGTCAGCATTGCCGCCACCAGCCTGGTGGGACGCTACATGGGTGCCGGCCGACCTGACCTGGCGGAGCGCTCGGCCTACTCCGGGCTCAAGGCGACGCTGCTGTACACAGGGGTGACGTTCCTGCTCTTCCTGGCGGTCCCCGAACTGCTGGCGCGACCGTTCATGCCCCGGCTGCAGGGGGAGGACTACCATGCCGTCATGCCCCAGACCGTGTTCATGATCCGCATGGCCAGCGTCTACCTCCTCTCGGACGCTCTCATGCTGGTCTTCGGCGGGGCCCTGCGCGGGGCGGGGGACACGCGCTGGGTGATGCGGGTATCGGTGACCTGCCACTGGCTGTTCACCAGCACCAGTTGGGTGCTCGTCAAGGTGTTGCGGGTCAGGCCCGAGGTGGCCTGGATCGTGTTTGTGGCGTTGGTGAGCCTGACCGGGGCCATCTTCTACGCGCGCTTCCGCGGCGGCCGCTGGAAGGCGTTGCGGATCATCGAGCCGGCCAGCCCCGACGAGCCCATGGCAGGCGTCCAGCCGGCCATCCCCGCGGTCGCCACGGTGGATTGCCCTGACGCCGACGGGGGAACGCCGTGACGGACCTGGCCATCGTGAACGCACGCGTCTGGACCGGTGTCGCGGGCCAGCCCGAGGCCCAGGCCGTGGCCATCGCCGGCGAGAGTCTTGTCGCGGTCGGGTCGGACGCCTAGGTGCGCCCCCGCATCGGCCGCCGGACCCGGCTCCTGGATGCCCGCGGGCAACGCGTTGTCCCGGGCTTCAACGACGCCCACGCACACTTCGTCTGGGGTGGGTTCTCCCTGGCCGGCAGCGATTTGCGCACGGCCCGCAGCGAGGCGGAGTTTGCGCGGCCGTCGGTCGCTTGGCGGCAGGGCTGGGACCCGGGCAGTGGATCTGCCGGGGCCAGTGGGACCACCAGGGCTGGCCCGAGGGTCGCCGGCCCGGCCGCCGGACCCTCGACCCGGTAACGCCCCGGAATCCGGTTCTCCTGCGCCGTATCGATGGCCGTATCGCCGTGGCCAACGCCCTGGCCTTGGAGCGGGCCGGCATCACCCGCGACACCGCCGAGCCCGTCGGGGGCGCCATCGAGCGGGACCCTTGCAGCGGCGAGCCCACCGGCATCCTCGTGGATGCGGCCGTGGACCTGGTCGATCGGCAGGTGCCCGAGCCGTCTCCCGCCGAGCGTCTCGAAGCGGCCCGGCAGGCCACTCGGCACGCGGCCAGCCTCGGCGTCACCAGTGTCCTGGGCCTCGGCGACCTCGACGACCTGGCCGCGCTGCAGGCCTTGCACGCGGCGGGCGAGCTGCTGACCCGGGTCACCATGGGCCTCCCCGCTGAGCGCGTGGAGTTGGCCCAGGCGCTCAGCGACTGCACCGCCGGGTCGGCCTTTGCAGAGTTCGCCGAGGACCGGAAGGGCCTGATCGCGACGGGGATGATGGCCGACCTCGTCATCCTCGATCGGGACCTCCTCGCGGTTTCCCCGCAGGACCTCCAGGGCACCAGGTCTACCGCCACCATCGTCGGTGGCCGCGTCGTCTACGAGAGGCAGAGCGGGCTCAGCGGCCGATGCGGAACCCCTCGATGGCGCTATTGACCCGCTCCTCGCTGACCGTGTGCTCGGTCACAAACGCCCCCGGGGGTCCCAGGCGCAACCAGGTCACCAAGGCCTCCACGGCCTCCTCCGGTCCCTGCAGCACGCACTCGACCGTGCCCGGGTCCGCATTGCGCACGTACCCCTTGAGCCCGGGGTAACGCAGGGCCTCGGAGAGTGTGGCATAGCGGAACCCCACGCCGGTCACTCGCCCGCGCACGACCACCCTTTTCGCGACGGTACTCACGGCAGGCTGTCCTCCGTCTACGACCTCCCCCGCGCCGAGGGCCTCGGGCTCCTGTCCACGGGACCGTCGCGCGGTCCACGTCCTCTCCACGTGCACTATACCCGGAGATCATAAGCTACACGCGCATCCGGCACGCGGCCCTGCCTCCGAGACGTACGGGCGGGTGCCGCACCCGCCACTGGCGGCGTGTCGATGGCGATCGGGCCGCTATAGTACTCGCCTGGGCCTGAAGGCGCCGACGGATGGTGTCCATGGCCCCAACGGTCTCCACCTGCGTGGGGCGGTCCCTGGAGTCAGGCGCAATGTCCCATAGTGCAACGGACACCGGCCAGCGGGCGGCCGCGTTCAGCCGTGTGCGGCGCGTGGTCGTGAAGGTGGGGACGCGGCTCTTGACGGACGTGGCCGGCGTGCCGGCAGCCGAACGGATCGATCTCCTCGTGGGGGCCCTCGCGGAACTGCGCGGCCGTGGCTGGGAAGTGTTGCTGGTATCGTCGGGGGCCATCGGTGCCGGGATGACGGTCCTGGGGACGGCGAAGCGCCCGCGGACGGTCTCCGAACTGCAGGCCCATGCCGCCATTGGCCAGTGCCGGCTGATGTACCACTACGAGACCGCCTGCGTCGCCCGCGGCTTCCACTGCGCCCAACTGCTGTTGACGGCCGACGACCTGCAGGACCGTGAACGCCACCTGAACGTGACCTCCTGTCTGAGCGCTCTCCTGGCCAAGGGGGTCCTGCCCGTCATCAATGAGAATGACTCGGTCAGCGTCGCCGAGATCCGGGTCGGCGACAACGACACCCTGGCCGCCATGGTGGCCGCCATGGTGCGGGCTGACCTGACCGTCCTCCTGACCACGGTGAACGGGCTGCGGGTGCGCAACCCGAACGGCACCCTCGGCAACCGTGTCTCGGTCGTCGCCGAACTGACGGAGGCCCTGCGGGCCATGGCCGGCGGCACCGACGGCAACCGCTTCAGCGTGGGAGGCATGGCCACCAAGCTGCGGGCGGCGGATATGGTCATGCGCACCGGCGAGCACCTGGTCATCGCCGACGGCCGGGACTTCGCCACCCTCGGACGCGTCGCCGCGGGCGAGGATGTGGGGACCCTGTTCTGCGGCCAGCCTGGCCCTCGAATGCGAGGCCACAAGCGCTTCCTGGCGTTCTTCAGCGAGCCAGCCGGGGCCCTGACGGTCGACGACGGGGCCGCGGAGGCCGTCTGGCGCCGTGGCCGGAGCTTGCTGCCGGGAGGCGTCACCGCGCTCACGGGCGAGTTCCAGCGCGGCGATACCGTCCGCATCCTGGATGCATCCGGGCAGGAGATTGGCCGTGGGGTCACCAACTTCGGCCACCGGGAGCTGGCCCGCATCCAGGGCCTGAGGTCGGCCGACGTCCGCCGCATCCTCGGCGAGGATGCGTGCTTCGACGAAGTCGTCCACAGGGACTATCTTGTGCTCACGCGCTGACGCTCAGCGGGAGGGCCCGGAGATGCCGCATACCAGCGTGGACAACGACGTGCTGGCGATGACCCGTGAGGCCCGCGCCTCCGCGGCGGCAATGAGGCTCATGCCGGGACCCCAGAAGAACGCCCTCCTTCTGGCGTTCGGGACGGCCCTGACCGAGGCGGCAGAGGGTCTGCTCAAGGCCGCCCGGGACGATGCCAGCCATGCGCGTGCCCACGCCGTGCCGGCCCACGTCGTGCAGGCCCTGGCCCTGAGCCGGGTCGACCTCGAGGGCAAGGCCAGGCTGGCCGCGACCCTGGCGGGCTTGCCCGACCCCGTGGGCCGCATCGAGTCTACCTGGATCCGCCCCAACGGCCTCAAGATCGAGAAGGTGCGCGTGCCGATCGGGGTCGTGGCCGTGCTGGCCGAGTACGATGCCGCCGCGGTCCTGGACGCGGCCCTTCTGGGCACCAAAGCCGGCAATGCGATGGTGGTGTTTGCCGGGCCGATGGTGTACCGCACCTGCAAGGCGCTGGTCCAGGCTCTCTCCGGAGCGTCTGGTCCGGCCCACCTGGGCGCGGTTCCCGTGTACCTGGTGCCAGGCCACGGGGACGAGGCGCGCCGGGCCCTGCTCCGGCACCGGGGCGGCATGGACGTTGCCATCCCCGTGGGCTCACCCACCTGGGTCGACGGGACCCTGGCCGAGTCCCATGTCCCGGTGCTGGCCCAGACCTCGCGCTGTTCGCATGTCTACGTGGATGAAGAGGCCGATACCGACATGGCCATGGACGTCGTCGCCGATGTCGTCGCGGGGGAGGGGGCAGGCGACGGGTCGGCGGTGCTCCTCATCCACCGGGCGCTGGCCCCCCGCCTGGTGCCGGCTGTCGCAACGCTGCTGATGGAGAGGACCGTGCCGTTCTCGGCCGACGAACAGACCGCCGCCCTGCTCACCAAGACCCATCCCTCGGCGGCGGCGGCGGCCCGGCCGGATGGATCCGGTGTGCGCCTGGCGCTGGTGGAGGACGTGGACGCTGCGGCGGCTCGCATCGCCGCGCGCGGCCCGGGCTCCAGCGACGCGATTCTCACGAACGACCGGGCCGTGGCGGCGCGTTTCGTCGCCCTGGTGGACTCGGCCTGCGTCTACCTCAACGCCTCCAGCCGCTTCACCGATGGGGCCCAGTTCGGGATGGGTGCCCACGTGACCGTCAGCACCGGGCGGCTGCACGCGCGGGGACCTGTTGGGATCGAGGAACTGACGACCTGCAAGTACCTCGTCAGTGGCAAGGGGCAGGTGCTGGGGTAGTGGCCCTTGCCCGCCGTCCGCACCCCGCGCGGTGCGAGGTCGGTACGCCTCAGTGGGACCCCGCTGCCGGTGTTGCACTCGCGTCGGCCTTCCCGCTCCGGCGCCGGCCGGCGCCGGCCGGCGGCCATCCTGGAGTCGCTGCCGTTCCCACGGTCGCTGCAGGACCCGGAGTCGGTGCCGTGCACGACGCCGCGGGACCGGGCCCGCAAGCGTGTGGACACGCGCCTGCGGCAAGCCTATAGTATAGACTACGGTCGTTCGTGTGACGGCAGCCCGCGTGACGCTGCGGCCGAACCCGCGACACGCCCCGGTGGGCGCTTCGGCGAGCCGCCCGGGAGCCTGTCCCCGGGATGGTGTCCAGACCAGAGGAGCGAGCAATGTCAGGTCACAATAAGTGGTCGTCCATCAAGCACAAGAAGGGCGCTGCCGACGCCAAGCGGGGCAAGATGTTCTCCCGGCTTACGAAGGAGATCATGCTGGCGGCCCGTGAAGGGGGCGGCGACGCTGACCACAATGCCCGTCTGCGCCAGGCCGTCAACTCGGCCCGGGCGGCCAACATGCCCAACGACAACGTCGAGCGGGCCATCAAGAAGGCGACGGGGGCCCTCGCCGGAGCGGCTCTGGAGGAGATCCAGTACGAGGGCTATGCTCCCGGGGGTGTGGCCGTCATCGTGCAGTGCCTGAGCGACAACCGCAACCGCACCGCCGCCGAGGTGCGGACGATCTTCAACCGCCACAATGCCAGCCTGGGCGGCTCCGTGGCCTGGATGTTCCACCGCCGGTGCCGTTTCGTGGTGGAAGGCGATCATGCCAACGAGGAGAGGCTTCTGGAGGTGCTGCTGGACGCCGGGGCTGACGTGGAGGACGTCCAGGTGGCTGACGGCAGCGCCGAGATCATCGCCAAGCGGGACGCTTTCAGCGACGTGGTCGCGGCACTCGAGAAGGCCAGTATCGCCATCTCCGAGTCAGGGGTCATCCTGGCCCCTGAAACGAGCGTGCCGCTGGCGACCCGGGAAGACGCGCGCAAGGTCTTGCGGTTCATCGAGGCCCTGGAGGAGAATGAGGACGTCCAGGTCGTCTTCTCCAACCTCGAGATCCCCGACGCGATCATGGAACAGCTCGCTTCCGAGGCCTGACCGAAGGCGACGCCCCAGCGGGGGCCCAGCGGTGAACCCATGAAGGCCGTTTCGGTGGAGGCCATGCGGGCGCTGGATGCCCAGACGATCGCCTCCGGTACTCCGGGCTTCGTCCTGATGGAGCGCGCCGGGCGTGGCGCGGTGGCGGCCATGCTCCGGGCTCTCCAGTGGCGCGGCGGTCTGGGGTCCCGCCCCGCCTTCACGGTCCTGGCCGGTCGCGGCAACAACGGCGGTGACGCTTACGTCGTGGCCCGCGTCCTCGCCGAGGACGGGTACCCGGTCGGCGTCTGCGCGGTCTGCCCCCCTGCCGAACTGACGGGCGCTGCTCTGCTGCACGCGTTACGCCTGCCGCTCACGGTCCCCGTCGGTGTGGGCCCCGGCGTGCCACCTGGGCAGGTCCGTGCCGGGGAGGTAGTGGTGGATGGCCTGCTCGGAACCGGCTGCCATGGTCCCGCACGGCCTCCCTACGACCGTTTCATCGAGGAGGCCAACGCCTCCGGGTGTCCGGTGGTGGCCCTGGATATCCCCTCGGGTATGGATGGCGATACGGGTGCCGTCGCCGGTGTTGCCGTGCAGGCCGACTGGACGATCACCATGGGCCTGCCCAAGGCCGGCCTGCTGACCCCCGCGGGCCTGGCCCGCTGTGGCGGCCTGCGCTGCGTGGACATCGGCATCCCCGCCGATCTCGTCGGCGCCGCTCCCGCCATGGGCCCGGAAGCCATCCTGCTGGCGGACGCGCGGGCTCGGGTCCGGCGGCGTCCGCGCGACAGCCACAAGGGTCTGTTCGGGCACGTGCTCATCGCCGGCGGCTCGGGGCTCTATGGCGGGGCCCCCTTCCTGGCGGCGGCGGGCGCGGCCCGCTCGGGTGCGGGGCTGGTGACCGTTGCCATTCCGGCAGGCTGTCAGCCCCTGTGTGCCGTCCCCGCCGCGCTCATCGTGCGCCGGCTGGCAGACGATGGCACGGGGTACCTGGGCCAGGCGGCGGCCGCGGAGCTGCAGGCTTTGGCCCGGGAACGGAACGCCGTGGTTTTCGGGCCTGGTCTGGGCCCGGCACCCGCGGGCGGGGATCTCCTTGCCCAGGCCGTGCGCTGCGGGCTCCCGCTGGTGATCGATGCCGACGGCCTGCGGCAACTTGCCGCCCGGCCGGCGTTGACGCTGGAAGCGCGTGCCGCTATGGTGTTGACACCTCATCCCGGCGAGATGAAGGCACTGCTGGCTGGCTTCGCCTGCCCCGTGAGCCCACCGGGCGGCCGGACCGAACAGGCCCAGGCCCTCGCGCAGGCTAGCCACGCCGTGGTCGTGCTCAAGGGCATGGGGACCGTGGTGGCCAGCCCCGACGGCCGGGTGGCAGTGAACACCAGCGGCTCGCCCGCCTTGGCGACCGCCGGGACGGGGGATGTACTGGCGGGAGTCATTGGCGCACTCCTCGGCCAGGGATACGACGCCTGGGATGCCGCCTGCCTGGGCAGCTTTGCCCATGGCCTGGCCGCTGAGACCTGGGGTGGGGCAGAGTGCTCCCTGACCGCCGATGACCTGGCCGAGTGTCTCGGCGCCGCCTGGACCGAAATCGGCTTCCAGGGGTGACCCCCCCGGCAACGCGTCCCGGCGCCGTGCCCGGGACGCCAAGAGGGCGAGTGGCGCATGCAGTCGATGATGTTCGTCCAGCAGTTGTTCCGCGAAGGCGGGCCGATGATGATCGTGCTCGCCATCTGCTTCGTCATCACCCTGGCCATCATCTGCGGTCGCATCTTCCATTTCCACCGGGCCCAGATTGACGTCCACGAGTTCATCCGCGGTCTGTTCAACGTCCTCAAGCGCAACCGCATTGCCGAGGCGGTGGCCATCTGCGACGACACCCCGGGTCCCGTAGCTCACGTCGTGCGCGCCGCCATCCTCCACGGCGACCGCGACGAGATGACCATGCGCCGGGCTGCCGACGAGGTCAGCTACCAGGAGGTCCCACGCCTGGAACGCCACCTGCGCCTGCTCGCCACCATCGGCTACATCGCGCCTCTCCTGGGCCTGCTGGGAACTGTCAGCGGCCTGCTGGGCGTGTTCCAGGAGATGCAGGGAAAGGGCCACTTCGTGGAGACCATCCGGCTGGCCCAGTATGTCAAGGAGGCCCTGCTGGCGACGGCCGCCGGGCTCGTCGTCTCCGTTGTCGCCGTCGCGGCCTACAACTACCTGGTGGGGCGGGTCGAGGCCCTGGTCCTCGACATGGAGAAGGCGGGTGCCGAAATGGTCTACTTCCTGACCCGTAACCCCGTCACCCTCGAGAACATCGCCAACGCGGCGGCGCCCCCGCCGGAGGACGCCGACGACCCGGCGGACCGGGACCCGGCTTAGGACTCGGTTTCCGACATGCGGACCAAGGCCAGGCTCAAGATCATGACCGGCAGCGCGCCGCTGGTGCCGCTGGTCAACGTCTTCTTCATCCTGCTGATCTTCTTTATGATCAGCAACTCGCTCGTCTTCTGGCCGGGGACCAAGGTGGAGACGTCCCTGCGCCTCCCCAAGGCCCGCATCAGCAGCATGAGCGAAGCGGACAAGCTGGTGTTGACCGTGACCCGTTCGGGCCAGTTGTTCTTCAATGACCGGCCCGTTGCCTGGGCAGACATCGAGCGGGAGCTCTCCCGCCTGGTCCACGACAGCCGGACCGCTTCCGCCAGCCGCGCCGGCCTGGCCGCGGGCGCCGGGGCCGATGGCGTGCGGCAGCCGATGCTCGTGCTGCGCGCGGACAAGGATATCAGCTACGCCCAGTTCTTCGATCTCATGACACTCGGCCGTTCCCTGGGCCTGGACGTCTGGCTGGTCTCCGACTCCTCGGAGGCCGGCGGTCCGGTCCCTGGAACCGCCCTCGGGGATGACCTTGACTGAGCGCCGCCACCCTCCCCGGTCCCCCGGGCCGCTGCGGTCCCTCCTGGTGGAGGCAACGCCACTGGCCTGGACCGCGCTGGTCTGCGCGGCCGTGGGGTATGGCCTGGGCATCCGTCCGGCGGTCCCGGTCTTCGAGTCCACCCAGGACTCGACTCGCTGCGTGCTGGTATCGCCCCCCGGGGCGGCCGACATCCGTGCCTGGGAACGCAATCTCTATGACTGGGCCGCCCTGCGAGACCCGTCGCTGCTGGTTCTGCCGAACGAGCGCTTCGGCTTCAGCCGCGAGCGTTTCTCCAAGCTGGAGGTGCCCTGTGCGCCAGTCCCGCCCTACCGCTTCACCATGACCCCTCTGGGCCAGTCTCCGCCGCCGGCCCTCGCCCTCTGTGGGGCGCCCATGGGCTTCGCGGACCGGCTGGCGTCTGTGGGTGAGCCCATTCTCCCGCCGCCGGTGGAGCCCTTTGTGGTCGTACCCCTCGAACGCGGAGTCTTCTGGCGGACACCCGATGGTCGCCCGCTGGCCGGCCTGCCTGCCCTCGACGCTGGAGAGGTCTGGGCCGCCATCCGCCAGGAGACCCCGCCCAAGGGCCCCACCGTCCTGCGCCTCGCGCGGGGCGAACGGCCAGCCATGGTCCGGGTCCAGTTGCTCAGTAGCTGCGGCAACGGGGCCCTCGACGGGCTGGCGGTGGCGGCCCTCCGGCGGGCCGTCGGGCTGCAACTCCTGTCGTGGCGCCCGAATGGCCCCGCCGAAGCCGCCCGACCGGACTTTGTCCCGCCCCCTGGTGGAGACCTCGAGATTCAAGTCGAGTGGAGCCCCGGTGTTCCTGCCGAACCGGCTCCGCGTCAGCGCTGACGCCCGGAAGGGATGGCTGTGACCATGATCCACATGGACCTGACCCACGCGTTCGTCGCCCTGGTAGCGACCCTCCTCGCGGTGCTACTGTGCCTGTCGCTGTACGATTCCTGGCGGGCCCGCTCCCGCGACTGGACCCTGGCGGAGGAGACCCTGGGTGAGTGCGCCAAGTGCCACCTGATGTTCCTGGTCAGTCGCTATGACACCGTGGTGCGGTGTCCGCGCTGCGCCACGCCGGTGCAGGCCGCCGGCCGCTCGGTCAGTGGCAACCGTGGCAAGGGCCGGTGACGTCATAGCACTTACTTCGGAACCTGTGTGTTCCGTGCGTAACTGCTATGGGACTTCGCCCTGACCATCAACAGATTGTGGAACGCTACCGGAATCAGTCCGTACTCCGCGTGCGCAGCACGCCTAGGCAAAGCAGCACCGAGGGACCCGAGGCGAGCCGCAACCGCACCGACGGCACCCGGCAACGCGTTGGGTTGCGGCCGGAGGCTGCTTTGCGCGGGGACCGCCATCCATGCGTATCATCAGTGGTCTGGCCGGCGGCATCCAGCTCAAGGCCCCCCGCGGCGATGCGGTTCGGCCCACGGCGGATCGCGTCAAGGAGTCTCTGTTCGCCTCGCTGGGGCCGCTCGGTGGCCTGCGGGTGGTGGACCTCTTCAGCGGCACCGGTGCCCTCGGCCTGGAGGCGCTGAGCCGCGGCGCCTCTGCCGTGGCCCTGGTGGAACGGGACCGACACGCCTTGGCCTGTCTGCGTGAGAACGCCGAGCGGGTCTGCCGCTCCATCGGGACTCCCTGTGGCGAACTGCGCATCCTGGCCGCCGACGTGGCCTCGGTCCCGCGCCGACTTCAGGACTGGTCCCGCTCCGTCGACATCCTGCTGGCCGACCCTCCTTACCGGCCAGACCCACACGAGTTTGGGGGCGCAGCCCTCCTGCAGGACGCGGCCTTCGCCGAATGGGCCGGCGGCGCCCTCCTGGTCCTCGAACATGCCGCTGACACCAGCCTCCCGTGGCACCCGGAGGGCCCCTGGCGCATGACCAGCCGCAAGCCCTACGGGTCCTTGGCTGTTACCTTTGCCCGCCTGGCAGCCACGGCAGGTGGCTGAGTGCCTTTTTGCACGTGCCAGGCTTGCAGGACCAGCCTGCCGCGCTATGGTGCCTGGACGGTTCAATCGGCATGCCACTCGGAAGACCGTGTGCCGATCGTGTCATCTCAGGTCGGAAAGGGAACGTACATGACCTCGCTCAGGAAGTGCCTCGGTCTGCTGGTTGCTGCGGGCGCTCTTTGCTCCTTCGTCTACAGCCAGGACGCGGCCAAGCCCGCCGCCGCGGCTGCCCCTGCAGCCGCAGCCCCGGCTGCGCCCGCCCAGGACGAAGGGAAGCCCGTGGATGCCAAGGACATCCAGGACAAGCTGGTGCCCCTGACCGACATGGAAACCGCCTTCAAGCGGACCTGGGCCACGCGCGTCAACCTGGCCCGCCAGGTCACGACCCTGGAACAGAAGCTGAAGGATACCGCCGACGAGGAAGCGAAGAAGGAAATCCGGAAGACCATCGGCGAGGCCCGCAAGAACCTGCAGACCATCGGCATCGCCATGGAGGTCATCTTCGGCGTCGGGCGTACGCGTGCCTACGAGTTCGACGAGGTCAAGAGCACCATCTTCCTGCGCGTCGGGACGGCCGAGGAAGTCTTTGTCCGCGCCATCAAGGCCCGTGATGCCTACGGCAAGATGATCACGGACCAGAAGGCGGCCCTCGAGAAGGAGACGGATGCGGAGAAGAAGAAGGAACTGGAGAAGACCGTCGACGAGGCCACCAAGCGCTACCAGATCGTGGCGGCGGCGCTGCAGCAGGTCTACGGCGTGACCCCCAAGCGGGCCTACTCCTACAACCCCAAGAACTCGACCCTGTATCTGAAGGTCTCCGAGAACGAACTCGCGAAGATCAAGGAACAGATGGAGAAGCTCCAGGAAGAGCGCAAGGCCAAAGAGGGTGCGGCGGCTGAGGGTGCTGCGGCCCCGGCGGCGGAGAAGAAGTAGCCTCGGCCTTCGGCGGGCCTGCGGACAGCGCACGCGACCCTCCTGATAGAAAGCGGCGGGCGACGGGTAACACCGAAGCCCGCCGCGTTGTTTCGGTGACCTTGACAGGGGCTCCGCAGGAGTCTATTCTACCGGCATGCATGGAACTGACTGGTCAGTTCTGGTTCGGCCTTCGGGCGAGGCGGCACGCGACATGGCCTTCTCTCAGGTGGCGGCGGGACGGGTATGGCCCCGGAAGGGTGGTGTCGCATTGCGCCGGAGTGGCCCCGGCCGCCCCTCGTGGGCGCCGGTGGTGCTGGTCCTGGGCGTGGCGGGCAGTGTCCTCTGCGGCGGCTGCCGGACCCCGGCCTGGTGGCGAGCCCGGGCCGACCGGGCCGCCGAGCGCATCACGGCGGAAGCCCAACGGCAGGCCCTCGGGAAGACCGAGACGATCACGGTCGACAGTCCCGCGGACACTCTGCGTCGCCGGCTCATCGAGAGCCAGTGCCTGCCGCATACCGGCCCGGCCAGCAAGGCCCTGCGCGATCTACAGGACAACGAGTACTGGACGCGCGCCAAGCACCTGCCCCCGGCAGCCCCGAACGACGGGCCCTGGCCCGGCGACGAGTCCCTGAAGCCCACCCTTGTGGAGGCCCTCCAGATCGCCGCCCGGAACAGTCGGGATTTCCAGGCGGCCAAGGCCCGGGTGTTCACTGCCGCCCTGAGCCTCGACCTCGAGCGGAAGGAGTTCCGCTCGACGCTCGCCGGGGTGCTCAAAGGGCTCTTCGCGACAGATCCTATCCAGAGCGATCGCCAGTATGGGGTCGTGGGCACGGCCGACGGGTCTGTCTCGCGGCGCTTCCGCAACGGCACCGAGCTGTCGGCCGGGATCGTCGCGGACCTGGCCAAGCTCCTGAGCCAGGAGGGCGGCGCTTCGGCGGGCATTGCCGGGGACGTCTCGGTCACCGTGCCCCTGCTGCGGGGTTCGGGCAAGCTGATCGTCGAGGAGCCCCTGCGCCAGGCCGAGCGCAACGTTCTCTACGCGGTCTGGGAGTTCGAGCAGTTCAAACGCCAGTTCGCGGTACAGATTGCCTCGGAGTACCTGGACGTTCTCCTGGCCCGTACGCGGGTGGCCAACGCGGAGGAGAATTACAAGAGCCTGGTCTCGTCGACTCGTCGGACGCGGCGCCTGGCCGACTCCGGGCGGCAACCTGAGTACCAGTTCGACCAGGCGGTGCAGAGCGAACTGCGGGCCCGTGAGGGCTGGATCCAGTCCCGCTTCAGCTACGAGCGGACGCTGGATCGCTTCAAGGTGTCCTTGGGGTTGCCGCCGGACGCCCGCATGGAACTGGTGACCGAAGAACTCACCCGGTTGCGCGACCGGGCGGCGGAACTGACGGCCGACGTGGACGTGGCGGACTACCGGGGGGCGGTCCCACCGGCGGACGCGCCCGTGACCCTGAAGGAGCCCGGCCGGGAGCACGCCGGCCCGCTGGAGATGGACGAGGCCGCGGCGGTGGTCATGGCCCTGGCGAACCGGCCCGACCTGCAGATCGCCCTCGGCCGCGTCGAGGATGCCCAGAGAGACGTTATGGTGGCTGCCGATGCCCTGCGGGCGGAATTGACCCTGCTGGGCCGGGCCAGCACGGGTGAGCGGCGCAGCAGTGTCGATTCGGCCCGCAGCCAGAACGGGGCCTTCGACCTGGACGAAACCAGCGCCTCGGCGCTGCTGACTCTGGACCTCCCCTTCGAGCGCACGCGGGAGCGCAACGCCTACCGCCAGAGCCTGCTCAATCTCGAGGAGACAGTGCGGGACTTCCAGGCT